>Ga0210239_100133_pt1 | contig 58594 bp, 42 predicted proteins | sample ChrtobMetP5a_0mM_FD_155451 | JGI IMG/M metagenome (GOLD analysis project Ga0210239, IMG submission 155451) | Chrysochromulina tobin associated microbial communities from unialgal haptophyte culture, Seattle, Washington, United States - P5a_0mM | ecosystem: Host-associated > Algae > Haptophytes >... | reverse complement strand
TGCTCGATGAGTTCTTCGACGATCTCGGTGCTGAGGGGGTCGTCGGAAAGCTCTCGTTCGAGGCCTTCTTCTGCATCCTCGGCTGGATGTAGATGAGTTTCGGGTCGTTGGGTCTGGTCGAGGGCGTGGGGCTGCAGGATTTTGCGGGTTCGTGCGGAGCACCAGGCACTATGGTTTCCCCGGTGATCCCCGTCCGTCGGCTACCAATGATGAGCTTGGGTATGGAGGGCTTATAGAGCATGGTTATAACTGAGTACGAGCACTGGTTGGTTGTCAGGCAGAGCCGACGGCGACGGATCTATCGGGTCACTCTCGTGGCCACTGTATCTCGAACGCCACGTACCCCTCTCGGTGCCCGCCGAACAAGGCGGGTGGTTTCATGCAACTACGGTGGTTTCATATCCGGGGCGTGTGTATCGCCCCGGGGTGTGCATGCCGCTCGAGTAGCGCGTCAGCGGGGCATGGGGATCCCCGGTGATCATGTAAATAGGGTGGAGACGTATCAGGCGCCGGCGGGCCGCATCCGGCGGCAACAAAGTATCATCGCCACCCAAACCGGACGCACACTGCACAGGCCACAGCTCTTACCTGGCCACGCGGGAACCCATACACATTGGAGGGAAAGGGGACAGGCACTGTGGGTGACGGGGGTTTCCAATCGTTTTGGGGGGGGGGTCCTATCAGATACGTATCCTAATGTATCCCACATGTATCCCGCATGGATCTTGGGTGTATCCTGTTGTTTCAGTCATGATTCATCAAGAGACATTTGTATCCGAAAAAATAGCATCTGTATCTTAGAATCTTACCAAGGGAAATGTAATCCTCCTTTAAGATACATTCAGGATACATTCAAGATACATTCAAGATACCATGCCTTCATTCTTGCCTGCATTTCAGATACAAACACAGGATACATTCATGTTACATGTTGGATAAATATGGGATACATCGGGTTGCACTTCAAGATACGTTCTACAAGACGACTTCCCGTTCCCGGACCCGCGGCAGTGGTCGCGGCAAGGGCCGGTTCGGCGGCGGGCGAGGGGGTTCGGCTCCTGTGGCGGTGTGGCCTCTCTTGAGTACAATTGAGTCGGACGCCGTGTACATTGTATGGCGTGTGGGCCGTGGAGGTGCGCGCGGCGCGCGCGCGACATGGTGTGCAAATCAGCCTTACAGCAGCTCGCGGTCTCACCGCTCCTTTTCGCGCGCATCGAGGCCGAGGCGCGCGTGCGTCGCTGAGTCGGTTCAGATCTTAGGTTCGTTTGTGAACTCTGTTGGCTTTCCCTACGGTGTTTTTGAATCGGAGTTTCAAGTTGAAGTTGACCAAAGGAGAAGTTATCGATAAATCTAGCGGCGCAAGACCCGAAACCCTGCACCGAAACCCTGTGTCGGCAGTCTGCCGGTCCAGGGTCTGCGACCAGGACACGAACATTCCACGACTCGGGATCGAGCGGCTCCGAAAGACAGTTCATGCGTGCACCCCGGCCACCGCCTTTGTGGTCCGTCGCTTTACATCTTTTGCACTACCGGGAGGTGCCAGCGTGGAAAGTCCCGGTAGATGACGAGAGTGCCGACGTCATCTCACAAGACCTGTGCAGTGGGCCGTCGCCTCGTGCGCCTGCCGGCTACTGGTGCAACGGGTTTTCGCTGGTGTCTGCAGACCTTGACGCGAGGGCAGTGCACAGTCTGGCCACCAACGATACCCATACACGAAGGGCACTAGAAGCGGGTGGCTGCTGCTGTGAGGTTTGTCAAGCGGAATGCTTGAGCAGCTACGTGTACAATTGCACGGCCTGCACGGGCGCGGTGACACCGGCGTGCGCCGCATGCTATCTTTCGGCGCAGAACCATTATAACTTGACTGGCGCTTGTTGGGATCCACCGCCGTCGCTGCCGACCATTCCCTTGGGACCAACCTATTTCCCGGCCCCATCCTCTCCCGAGCGTGTGCCTTTCAAACCGGGAATCGATGTGATGGGGATGATCTTGTGCGCCATCTTCATCCAGGTTCTCTTTCGTATATGCTATCTCATGCGCTATCGTCGTCTGCAGTTTGTAGAGCTCCGACGCCACGCCGCGCTGCTCACCGCTCGCAATGCCACTCGCCAAGCTGCCATGCTGCAGAGCTTGCGGAAGCTTGAGACGCGGGTCGTCGGCCCATGCACCGAGATGAGCACCGATATTGAAAAGGGCGCTTGCGCCAGGGAGAGCAGCGGCAACACGACCCTCATTGTGGACGAGTGCGCCATCTGCTTGTGCACTTACCAACCAGGCGAGGTGGCCACTCTACTTCCGTGCAAGCACGAGTTCCATCACAACTGCATCCACAAGTGGCTCGTGACTAAGGAGCACCTCGTTTGCCCACTCTGCAAGGCACCGGTACCTCTGAGCTCTGACCCTGGCTGACGACTGCGCCGCGGTGGCCCTGGGCGCGACGCGGTTCAACTCTGGGGAGGATACGTCGATACACGCGTGAGCGTTCCGTGAGCTAACCTCGCCGAGTCAGAACTCGTGTACAATCGTGAATCGAGATGACAGTACAATCGTCTATCGCGTACGGTATACAGCTGCAAAGTACAGCGGAGCTGTGTTGTGAATCGTCATACAATCGGACTTTGTTACACTCTACTACTTCTATCCTTCTTGAGCTCGAATACGGCCCGCACACACCGCACGGTCTTTAGCTCGCAAGCAACCGAATACGACGCGCAGAGGAAACTCGCCAGGGGAGGGACCCGTCGGTGATCGCTCACGGAACGCTCACGCGTGTATCGACGTATCCTCATGCGTATCCTCCCCAGTGTTGAACCGCGTCGCGCCCAGGGCCACCGCGGCGCAGTCGTCAGCCAGGGTCAGAGCTCAGAGGCACCGGTGCCTTGCAGAGTGGGCAAACGAGGTACTCCTTAGTCACGAGCCACTTGTGGATGCAGTTGTGATGGAACTCGTGCTTGCACGGAAGTAGAGTGGCCACCTCGCCTGGTTGGTAAGGGCACAAGCAGATGGCGCACTCGTCCACAATGAGGGTCGTGTTGCCTCTGCTCTCCCTGGCGCAAGCGCCCTTTTCAATATCGGTGCCCATCTCGGTGCATGGGCCGACGACCCGCGTCTCAAGCTTCCGCAAGCTCAGCAACATGGCAGCTTGGCGAGTGGCATTGGGAGCAGTGAGCATCGCGGCGTGGCGTCGGAGCTCTACAAACTGCAGACGACGATAGCGCATGAGATAGCATATCAATGTTATGGGAACGATGGCGCACAAGATCATCTCCAAGATCACTTCGATTTCCAGATGTTTGGAAGGCACACGCTCGGGAGAGGATGGGGCCGGGAAATAGGTTGGTCCCAAGGGAATGGTCGGCAGCGACGGCGGTGGATCCCAACAAGCGCCAGTCAAGTTATAATGGTTCTGCGCCGAAAGATAGCATGCGGCGCACGCCGGTGTCACCGCGCCCGTGCAGGCCGTGCAATTGTACACGTAGCTGCTCAAGCATTCCGCTTGACAAACCTCACAGCAGCAGCCACCCGCTTCTAGTGCCCTTCGTGTATGGGTATCGTTGGTGGCCAGACTGTGCACTGCCCTCGCGTCAAGGTCTGCAGACACCAGCGAAAACCCGTTGCACCAGTAGCCGGCAGGCGCACGAGGCGACGGCCCACTGCAGAGGACTCGTGACATGACTCGGGAGCTCTTTTTCGTGTTCTTTCCGGGACTTTTCCTCGGGCAACTTCCCGGATCCTTGCTCGGTTCAAATCAGGTGGTGGGGATAATGTGTGAAATGTATCCAGAAAGAATCAAAGAATATTTCCCCCTAGCCCTTTGGGTCAATCACTGACTTCAAAATCAGGTGTGGCGGAGGGATAGTGTGTGAATCCAGAAAGATGCCTGTATGCCTCCCCTAAGGGCAAAGCGTCAAACACACCGACGCTCCACGCGCGCGCGCGCGCGGCCGCGCGCACGACCAAGCCACCTCACCACACGGCGGCCGTCTCAAGACGTCAAGAGAGGCCACCGGCAGTCCGGCACAGCAAGTACCGCGACCGGAGCCCGTCGCGGCGCCTCTCTTGCCCTTCCCGCGGCCCAGCTTGCCGCCGCCGACCTTGCCACCGCCGCCCTAGTTGTGGCAGAGGTGCAGGAGGGTAACGAACTAACGATCCGCGCGGAGCGAGCAGGTCATGAAGACCGCCCACACCGCCGTCGATGTATGTAGAGTGGGCCCACGCGCCGGGAAAGAGAATGCGAGGTGAAAAAGGAGGCAAGGAGGCATGACGGCTCATCTGAACCCCCCCGCTCACGTGACTGATGCAGAGGCTGATCTTCACAGAGAAGGAAGATCAGCCTACAAGGCAGCCTAGGGCTGCGCGCGCGGCGCGGCGCGCCGAGGACGAGGTGCGCGTGCGGTGCGGGGGCTTCACGTAGGGGCGGACCAACGAACCGCCCCTCCTCCGCGGCGCTCGCCTCGGGGCCTCGCGACAGGGCACAGGGGGGACGAGGAGTTCTAGCCGCCACTCATTTAAATTGAGGATCTGAGGATTGTGCATGAAATCCAGATATTATTCCCTCCCCTACCCGGGTACCCGCGCTGGCGCCGCGCTACCCGCCCCGCCCGGCGGCCCCGCTCGGCTTCGCCGCACCACGGCCCCGCCCCGGTTCTGGGTAAAACGGTAAAATCGCGCCGCGATGGTGCATGGTCGCCCGGTTACATGTAGGTACGGTCCGGTTACATGTAGGTACGGTCCGGTGAGACAAAAGACAAAATTTCTAAAGCTCGTCGACACCGTCAGTCGCGACGTGTAATTGCAGTAATAGTACGCGGCGGACGATGTCAAAGCGTTTTTACCGTGTCACTCCGTGCACCACCTCTGGTTTTGCCACTTGCCCTGCTCCGGATCGTATGCCTCCTCGAGGATGTCGTAGTCGTCGCCGCCGCTTCGGCCGGCGGAGTTGGCGTATAGGCTACTCTCCACAAAGTGATGATCGATGCGCCGCGCCTTGACACGCACGAAACCGACGAGGATGTAGCGCCGTCCACGTGTCACAAGCGCGCCCTCGTGCAGCAGCTTGCCACAGTGCGTCGTCAGGTCTCCGCAGCGTGGGGGCTTGATGGCAGCCCGCCCGACGCCCTGGCAGCTTGCACACAGGCGCGACGCAGCGTCGGCAAATGCAGACTGATAGGCCGCCGCGGCCGGCGACACCTCAGCATGGCCGGCGGCATCGCCGGCGCTCTTGGATCCGGGGGCGTCGGCGGCAGCGGCGGCGGCCCGGCACGCTGCGCATGTCGTGCCTCGGCATACCGGGCTGCCGCACGCGACGCATGACGGCCCGAGCGAGTGAAAGCGCAGCCCGCCGCCCTCAAAGTCGGATGGCTCAGAAAGGAGGATGGAGAAGCTGAGAAGGCTCCCGTCGCGATGGAACGCCAATCTGTCCTGCTGCGCCACATCTGCGTCAGGCGAGCCGAGTTTGGCTTCGTATTTGACCAGGAACATGTCGGCCATAGATAGCTCGGTTACGTCAAAATGTCCGTACAAAGCGGCGATCGTCGGGAGCACAATGCTGTCGATCACGTGCGGTTGAAGTGCATCGTAGATGCTCGGCGCGTTCTCTTTGGTGACGGCAATATCAGTAGTTGGAAAATGTTTGTGACGGCCTGTGGCCCAGCCACGCGTGCGGCCGTGAGCCTCAGCTAGGCTCACAAGGTGTTGGCACGTCGCTGCATCAAGCAGGTGGAAGAGGTGGACGCCCCAAAGCGGCGAGCGCTTGTGGCCCTTTTGATCCGGCAGCCAAAGTGAGGTATGCGGCGTGAGCGGAGGGGTGGGTAATTGTGCAGGCGGTGGCGGTAGTGGTGGCGGTGGCGGTGACGGGTCGTCGGTCGTCGCGTCCATCGCCTCGGCCTTCCGCATTTGACACAAGGAGGTGCCCTAGACGACGCGATACGCCAGACAGCCAGTTTCGTCGCGTCCCCTGGTGCTCGCTGCCCTATACTACCGGGCGGGATTGTGATAGGCAATCGGGTGGGGTGGGTGAGGGGGGAGTGGGGTTGGGGTTGGGGTTGTGTCAACCGTCGTCGTCCTGCCGCAGCCTCTACGCAGGGCCCGCCGTCTCTACGGTCCTTGCGTGGGACGTAGCGCTTCTTTCAATCATGTCGATCATCCGCGGGCCGATCTTTATTTCCGCCGTCAACCTGCCCGACGCGATTTCGCATCGGCTAGGAGCAGTATCTTTTGCTTGCGCGGTCCTGTTCTGTGGCCGGTCTCGTCACCTCATCGGCCTCCAAGCTCGTCGTCTTACATGTATTCACGCCAAAACGGCGCCGCTCAGCGCCATTGTCGTCTCATCCAGCACTTCCAGGACCTGGCGCGTGATTTCGTTCGGTGCGGCTCGGCTCCAAATTAGGTTCCGCCAAAACTTTCGGAACTTTCGGCAAAACTGCCGGCTCTACATTTCCCATTTTCGGGTATACATGTAGGAATGCGACCAGGACGTCATAAGGACGTCACCGACCGGCAAATCAGCATCAAAGTGACAGAGGTCGTCTCTTGTCAGCCCCCGTCTGCTCATGAGCGACGAGGATACCGACCTCGTTCTCGACGACCTCATGGGTGAGGTCTGAGGTGCAGGTGGTGATATCTGAGTCCACGTTTCCCGCCGCTCCTCTGGTCAGGCCTCCAGCGATGTTACCTCCCGTGTTGGCTGCTTGGGCCTTGGCTCATACTACTATTGAGCAGACCGCCGAGTCAATGATCACGGCGGCGAGCCCGAGCGACATCGTACGCGTGAGCACTACGTGAGCACAACGGTCGCCACTACATGAATAACTACATCGTCGCGCCACGCACGCACGCCATGTGACGCGGGAAATATTCATGGCCGGTGATCGACCCGATGTCGGCGAGGTAAGAGGGGCTACATGCACCCCCGAAATTGTGACGCAGCAGTGGAGCTGCTGTGAGTTGGTCATATGACCATGGGCCATACTGGCCGCAGCACTTGATGTTTTGCACCTGCGCAACATGCCAAGGCGTGTGCTAGTACTGCCTATGAGCTGTGTCATGAGTCTGGCCATGTGTGTCCGTAGAGTATCTAGCCTTCTAGGAATTCCTTCTTTGTTGTCAAGGGAGGCGAGATACTGCGCTGCGAAACTGCGTCCGGTCATCAGAATTCTTGCATCTCCTCTTGGAGCTGTCTGGCTCGGATTATGTGCGTCAACTTGGCATGCAACTTGGCCCGGGCGCGGTCGCGCTAGGTCCCCAGGGCCATCTTGGTTCTTGCAAGTGGCGCCGGCCCTCTTACCGGCCCTCCCACAAAGTCCGCGTAAACGTTAACACGACAGACGCGACAATCGAACCGGTGCTACGGCACTGTTACTGCCCGCTCAGAATACTCCGCGTGCTTCCGTAACTTAGGTTTCCGCATTTCCGGTCTCCCTGCTGACCGAACGCTGACCGACATGGACCGAACGCGACCGAACTGACCGAACGCAGTTTCGCAGCCTTTACCATATTGAACTAATTCGTATCATGGCTCGTTAATCAACGAGACGATACTGAAGTCGGTCTCCTTGGTTGCGGACGCGGGCTGATCGGGCCGCGGAACTACCGTCAGCCGAACGAGGGCCTCGTCGGTCTGCACGTCAGCGCCAAACTCAGCGATGATGGCACGATGATAAAATCCTTGCCCCGTTGGGCAATGATCCGCCGGAGTGCAGCGCCCGTCGATGTAGCTCGTGACGGAGACGCGACGAGACGACGGGACGGCAGGAGCGCCAGGCTGCGCCGGCCATCCCTGTAACGTCTCTCCTGTAACGGCCATCCTTGTAACGCCAGGCTGCGCCGGCCGGGGCATCCATGTAACGTCTGCTTGGAGTAAGCCCAGTGGTAGCATGTCGTGCTTGTAATACTCAAGGTGAAGCCAAGGCGAGATCACAGGCACGGCGAACGACAAGAAGGCGCCAATGGAGGACGCTTGCAGCCACTGCTTCTTGCCGCCAGCACCGCCGGTCTTGAGCTGCCAGCCCGTGTTGGCCAAGAGCGACACATTTACGTTCAACCTATTGGACGACCCGAGGGAAGACCCAGCTTGGGAAGACCGCGGGACGCCAACAGACGCTGCGAGCCAGCACCACGACGGACGCAAGGGTCTCCTTGAGGGTCTCGGGCGCTCCGCATGACCATGAGTGGATGTGCTGGGCTGGTGTGCTTCTTGAGCCGGAGGAAGCGGGGACAACGCCATGGAGGCCGACGGCCGAGCCGCGAGACGTGGCGCGAGACGCGTGTAATACGCGCCGCTCACGAGCTCGGCAGCTGCCGTCCCTTGAAGTTCGCAATAGCCCGGGGCTGGGTGGAGGGGGTCGGCTAATTTGGACTTTGGGTTGTATGGGAACATGCGGAGGACCAGACTCTTGAACTCGTGTGAGAAGCTCAGGGCTCTCTTGCCGCCGGCCGCTGTGCTGCTGTGATTCAGTTTGGTGCATGCATCCAGATGGGCTGGAAGCTGAGCCCGCAACAGTGCGCACGAATCGACGAAGCTGATGTTCGTCGCCTGCACGAGTGCTGCGTCTTCTCGCTCGCACCGGGCCTGCCACTCAGCGTGCTTGACCGCCTTGTCGACCCCGGCTACCGAGGAACGCAGCGATGTATGATGTTTGTCGAGTTGAAACCACAGAGCGTCGTCAAGCTCGGCGCGGCCACTTGGTACGCGCCCGTTGCTCAGGCTCACCTCCAGCTGCACCAGCCCGCAGTGCTTGATGACGACGACAAGTGCGCGCTGGCCGAGTTGCAGCAGGTTCTCAAGCAGCTGCCGACCTCCTTGGCTACTCGCGAGCTCAGCGTAGTGCACAAGGATGATGTCTGCAGCTTGCCAGTGGCTGCGCCCACACGAGAGTTCGTGGCTCGCTCCAAAGCCCCCCGCCACGTTGTCGAGATCAACGGTGAAGCGAAGCCATGGAAAACAGCTCTGCAGTCGCCGCGCGAAGGCGTGGCTTGTCATCGCGTTGTTCCATCTTGCCACGGAATTGCCTAGTGCGAGGACACGTTGCACTGAACCTGATGGCAGAGAGGGTAATCGTGCAACGTACGCATCAAGGCCGCGACCGGGCGCATAGACCGGAGAGCCACAGAGGTGGGACGGGAACTTCGACGAGCACTTCGTCCCTGATGTAAACTGGGGATGCTCTCCGCGGCTCATCTCGTCGCAAGCCTTTTGTGGTGCCCTGCGACGTGCTTCTCGCCCTGCCCTTGGGCGCTGGGATCAACATGCTGGGAATTAGCATGCAATTGCGAAACGTTGTGAGGTCTTGTTCGTCGAAGATTTGGGGGGACAACTCCGCTCCTCCGAGCTCCGGTTCCAAACTGATCCTATACTTTACCACTTTTGAATGTGTACCATTTCCAAGTCGCCCGCAAGTGACAACATTTAGACATCTAGGAGGGGCAATTTTTGCCCATTGAAAGTGCGGTGCGCCGGCGGGAGCGCGTGGGGGGGCGTCCGAGCGACGCGCGTCATTGTGGTATACCGCGTGTTGAACGGAAGAAGCGGAGTATGAGTTGAAAACGGTGTGGACACATCCAAAAATCTAATGATTTGAGATTTCAAGCCTTCGCTTGTAATATTGCGAAGTGGCTCAGTTTTCCTTTAGTTTTCGCCTTTTCCTTTTCGTTTCGAAACGGAGAACGAGGTCGAGGAGTACACTCACTTCGTAGAGTACACGATTATTGGGCGGAGGGGGAGTCGTGTTCGCGTGGACGCCGCGTCCCGCGTAACCCCCCGTATGAATCGGCGCGGCGTATGCGCTTTCTTACACCCTCGCCTACAAGAACGTTAATAGCTCACCCACGAGCGTGGCCGATACTAAGGCGAGGGGTCGATACCTCGATTCTGCCATTCTCGCTGCAAACACGGAATAGTGCTTCTTCTTCGTCCGTTCTTCCTTCACTCACGGCATGACTGTACGCGTCTCCGTTTCGTCCCTATCTCTCGCCCACACACCTCACGCCTCGCACCTTACGTATCAGGAGCCACCCAACGCATGATCAATCGTACGCGGCTGTGCCGATTGGAGCGCAGGCGATGCAGACCGCGCGTCCGGCTCACAACCTGCACCGGCGCCGTCCACCTCCTCTCCGTGCCTCCAAGCGTAGCGTCGCTCGCAGCCTGAGCGGCCCTGAGCCAGAGCGTAGCGTCGCCAGCAGCTTTAGCAGCGTTCAACCGTGCCCTGTCCACGTACTCGGCGTACTCGACCTGTGCGAGCACACCGCGCGGCGCCTCTTCGTGGACCACCAGATGGACTGCACCAGTCACAGTGGCGGCGAGCGCCTGCATGTGCTTGTGCACGAAGGCAAAGAGAGCCCCGTCGAGCCGCTCGAGTTGCGGCAGCAGCGGGCCGAGCAGTAGGGAGGGCCTCTCTCGAAGGATGGAGCACAGGTGCATCGCCTGTGCATCGGAGCGTAACCGTTCGAGCGAAGAGGCCGCGCCGAGCTCCTCGACGTCGAGCATGATCGCTCGGAGCATGAGGCCGACCTCGCCACCGTCGCGAGTCGCCTTGACTTCGTGCCGCATGCGTTGAACGGCCCGCAGAAGCTCGTGCACCCGAGGCGTGTACAGCTTCGTAGGATCCGCCGCAGTGAGCTTGTCGACCTCCTTGCGCTCGGCGGCGGACACCATCGAGCGCAGGACCTCCTCAGCTTCAACTGGTGCTGCCTCTCCTACATCGGACGTGCTTCTTGCCACCGCACCGGCCTTGACGTCAACATCCGCCTCCGCCTGTGGCTCCAACTTAGGCGTTGCCACCGTCATCGGCTTCCTGAGAGGGGGCACTTGCATGCCGCCATCGGCAAGCACCGCCTCGATGCGAGAAACGAGCTCCGCGTCTGCCTCGTTGTCCTCTGCGCTTCCGTCGTTCAAAGCGGAGGCCGTGGTTGTCATCTCATACGCCTCCTTCTCTGAGGAAGGAGCCGCTGGCGCCTGCGGCTCGGTCTCAGCGTCCCGCTCCACATTAAACCGAGCCTCGGCCTCCGCTTTGAACATCACAACCTCTGCCTCTGTCGCTAGCTCGGTCTCGGCGGTCTCAGCCTCCGACACGCCATCCGCCCGAGACTCCAACTCGACTTCGTCCACCTCCGCCTCCGCCTGGGCGCCAAAGACCATCGCATTGGAAGTAGCGATCGTCTCCTCAAAGCCCGCCTGCGCATTAGCAGCCGCCTGCGCATCAGCGGCCGCCTGAGCCTCAACGGCTGCCTCGGACGGTGGGCCTTCTTGCAGCTGCAACTCCTCGCACACGCTAGAGACGAGAGGGGCAACAGCATCAGTGTCAGCTGACGAGTGTTGCTCGACCGTCTCCGCCCCAGGCGCAGCCGCCGTCCCATCCATAGGGGTGATGTCAAAGCCACCCTCACCGAGCACTTCCAACAGCCGTGTCGCCAGCTTCGCGTCCGACGGCTCTTTCTCCACCTCCTCAATCGCCGTCTCCGCCACCTCGACCTGCGTACCACCCGCAGCTTGCTGCATCTCCGGCGTATTGATCGAAGTGGGACCAAAGACGAGGACGTGGCACTGCCGGATCGTGGCCTCGTTGGTAGCGGCAGCCTCGATGCCCAGCACCCCACTCACAAGCTCGGCAGCGTCGCCCGCCTGAGGGAGGCCAAGCTCACGGCAAAGGTCTGCCGCCATCTCGGCCACCTCCGGCGCCATCTCGGCCACCACCGGCGCCATCTCGGCCGCCACCGGCGCCATCTCGGCCACCTCCCGCGCCATCTCGGCCACCACCGGCGCCATCTCGGCCACCTCCGGCGCCATCTCGGCCGCCTCCGGCGCCATCTCGGCCGCCATCTCGGCGAACCCCCGAGCCCGGGCAGCGGCCTCGGCACTCGTGTGAGAAGAGCCGCGCACCTCGAGCTGGCTCAGCGTGCTCTCGACGGCGCTTAAAATGCCCTCGATGCCCTTCTCTGCGCGGGCCTCTGTGTGAGCTTCGATTGTCCGTGCCGTCACCACCATCGGTGGCTCATGGCTCGCCAGCCAAGCCGCCTTCGCCGCAGCCTCGTCCACGAGAGGGGGCACTTGCATGCCACCATCGGCGAGCACCGCCTCAATACGAGAAGCGAGCTCCTCCTCCTCTTCCTCCTTAGCAAGCACCGCCTCAATGCGAGAAGCGAGCTCCTCCTCCTCTTCCTCAGCAAGCACCGCCTCAATGCGAGAAGCGAGCTCCTCCTCCTCTTCCTCCTTAGCAAGCACCGCCTCAATGCGAGAAGCGAGCTCCTCCTCCTCTTCCTCAGCAAGCACCGCCTCAATGCGAGAAGCGAGCTCCTCCTCCTCTTCCTCCTTAGCAAGCACCGCCTCAATGCGAGAAGCGAGCTCCTCCTCCTCTTCCTCAGCAAGCACCGCCTCAATGCGAGATGCGAGCTCCTCCTCCTCTTCCTCGTTAGCAAGCACCGCTTCAATGCGAGAAGCGAGCTCCGCCGCATCCTCCTCGGCGATGAGCGCCGCTGCCGCCGCCTCGATGCGGGCTGCCAACTCCGCCTCCTCCTCGGCGAGCCTTCGAGCCTTCTCCATGGCGAGTTCGATCGCTACCTCCGCCTCCTGCAGGGCGTGCAGGATCACCTCCGCCTGGGCCTTCTCCTCGGCAATCGTCGACTCCGCCTGGGCCTTCTCCTTGGCGATCTGGATCGCCCGTGGAGTCACCACCATCGATGGCTCATGGCTCGCGAGCCAGGCCGCCTTGGCAGCCTGCGCCCGAGCCACTACAATGCCATGAGCTCTGGCCGCCTCTTCCTCTTCTGCCCGCGCCTTCGCCGCCTCGATGACACTGGCCTTGGCCTCCTCCTGCTCTGCTAGCCTCGCCAGCCAGCGGGCGCGGGCGTCGGCGCTTGCGGCCGGGTCGGCGCTCGTCACGCCGCTCGGCAACTCGTGGCGCGGTGCCTGTTGCGCCCCCCGAGACGCCCGGAACGGCGCCTGCGGCGCCCCGAGCCGCACCCACGCCGACGTTGCCGCCGGCGGCGGTGCTGACATCGGTTGCGCAGGCGGCGACCAGGCAGCCGGCGTCGATGCAAGCTCTTCCGCCGTGTGCTCCTGGGCTCTAGCAAGGCTATCGGTCAGCTGGGTCGGCAGGGCAGGCACCGATATGGACTCTATGGTAGCGGCGGCGAACTCTTCGTATGCTGCTTGCAGCTTGGCACGTCTTGCTATGGCGACGGCCCCATCGCGTTGCATGCGGGCGATTTTCAACTTGCGCATCGCCGCGTACAAGGCGGTGGTTGCCTGGTAGGCTGCCTGGACCTTCTCGCGACGTGACGTCGCCATTTCGCCGTCGCGCCGGAGGACCTCGAGGCGGCGCTCCCGCGCACTCGTCTCATGAAGTGGTGTTAGCGGGTCCGATGTGGCACATGCTGCCATAATTGCTGTCTCATCCTCCTCGTACGCTTCTTGCTGTTCTGCGAGGCCACAATCGCCCAGCAGGGTCGGTTGTGGCAAGAGAGCCGTAATCACGAGATCTCCCACCGCTCCAGCGAGTGTTGCAAGTTTATCGACGAGTGGCTGTGGTGGTGGTACCGGGGTCACATTTGGCCCGATGCCACGGTCAGTATTGGCTCGGCGATGCCGCGGTGAAAGCTGCTCAAGGTGCATTGTCTCGGAAAGGCGTCCGAAGGGCTTCGGAAACTCTTCCATGTAAATGGGCATGGCGTCGGACTTGGATGCCTTTGCCGACCCCGGAAACATTGGTGTGCCCGGAGCGAAGGCGGATGTCGCCGGCGCGCAGCTGAGGATCACGGCGAGCAGTGGAAGGCACGGAAGGCGCCGAGAGCGCTTGATGGCGTTTCCCTCCATGGCACAATCACCACGCGGTGCTCACCGGTTTGGGGCTTGCTGCTCTTGATGAATGAACGCATTTTCCCCACAAAACTACAAGCAGTCTTGTTTGCGGTGGAGTCTGACATCGTTCGCCGACCTTTTGGAATCATAACCCACATACCTTCATGTAAGACCTTTTCGGTGTGTAGGAAAAGAAATCCTATGCTCCGCGGCGATCCTGGCACGGCGACGCCGAGAGAGAGAGGCTCTTCTGCCTCCTTGGAATTATGTTCCCTTTCATCTTACACGCTCTTGCGTACAATAATGGAATGGCACGAAAGCCGCCACTCGGATGGCAGACGTGGTGCAGTGCCGGCGTCTGTGGCACCGACCATTGCTTCGACTACCAAATCAAGGACACAGCCAAAGCTATGGTGGACAACGGCATGCACGCTCTTGGCTACGAGTGGATCCTGCTTGATGACTGTTGGCACCCATCGCGTGACGTGGACGGCAGGCTCGTGCCGCACAAGGAATTCTTCCCCGACGGCATGGTGCCTGTCATCGACTACGTGCACTCTCTCGGCCTCAAGTTCGGCCTCTACACATCAGTTGGAGACAAAACGTGTCACGGCGGCTGGAGCCCAGGTTCATACGGCTACTACGATCAGGACGCCCAGCTGTTCGCCTCTTGGGGTGTCGACTATGTCAAGATCGATTACTGCGGCGACCACGATAGTGCCGAGGGCCACGCCAACTTTTCTCGCGCGCTCAACCAGACTGGTCGTCCTATTCTACTTGAGCTGTGCCGTGGGCCATACGCGAGCCAACCCGGGTGGGGCTACGCTCCTGCGATCGCCCAGGTCTGGCGCGCGACTGGTGACCACAAAGATGCATTCGACAGTACTCTCGCGCAAGTGAAGGCGCTCAGCGATCACAGCGTAGCTGGAAGCTATTCGAAGCCTTATGGATGGGCGACGGGCGACATGCTCATGACCGGCGGAGAGGGATGCAAACTCTATGACGCGCACACGCCGAAGCACTGCCCCAAGCAGAGCGACGCGGAATATCGAACCGAGTTCACTCTGTACTCGGTGCTCTCAGCACCCCTCATGATCGGCACCGACATTCGCCTGATGACGTCCATCATGAATGAGCTCATCCTCAACCAGGACGCTCTCCGCGTGAACCAGGACATCGACGCCCTGCCTGGCTCGCTCGTCAACATGTGCGGGCAGGATGCGTACGTACGAAAGCTCTCCGATGGCAAGGTGGCGATTGCCTTGCCCAACCTCGGCACTGGCAATGCTACCATGGTCGCCTGTCTACCTGAGGTAGGTATCATGGGCCGAGCGTCCATTCGCGACGTCTGGGCGGTCAAAGATGAGGGCGTCTTCTCGGGCAACTACAGCGCCATCGTTCAGCCCCACGACACATTGTTCCTGCTGGTTACGCCGCAGTGAATGCCACGGTTTCGTCCATTTCGGGTACGAGGTCAAACTCTTGAGCTTTGAGGGCGCTTCTGCCTGAGACGTCTTCGGTGACCCCTGGCTTGTCGCGGCCGCTGTGTGTCGCAACGCTACAGCTGTTTCGGGTATCGCTAACGTAGCCGGTGTGGAATCCCTGCACCGTATGTATATACGATACTCGTACTGACTATACTCGCGTAGCGCGCTCTATTCGTCGGCGAATACGAATTCGCGTCCGGTCGCGCCAACGCGCGCGCATGCCAGTTGCCACCGCAGCACCAGCACCGCGCACGAAATGACAAGTAATCGTCGAATCCGGTCCGGCCGGGCCGCGCCGTGCGACATTTTGGATCGTGCCCTGCATCGTCACCACACGGTATAGAGGACCGGGGGCGGGCGAGCGCCGCGGGTCGCGCACCGCGCCGGGCGACGAGCCACGAGCGGGCGTCCGAACCCCAACCCTAACGCCGCGAACCGGGGGACTAACGGACTAACGCGCTAACGCGTAACGGGCCGTAAAAACGGGGGACCCGCGTCGACCGACGCCCCCGGCCCCCGCGCCGTACGCCGCGCTAACCCCGCGCCAGCCCAGGCGCATGAGCCCGAGCCACTAGCCACCTAGCCGCGGGGTTAGCCGTTACGCCCGTTAACGGTTAGCCGTTCCTTACGGGCCGTTGGTTAGCCGTTTTAAGGTTTTTCAAGGGTCATGCCCCATGCGGGACGAGGAACCCACGCCCCGATCGACGCGAGCACATGGTTTCGTCAACATCCACCGCGACGGTCGATCTCCTCGCTCTCGCGCGGAGACGACGTCGACTGTGCTCCGATTCAAGCCATGACTCACCCTGGTGCGGACCACCACGCCACACGGACGCTCACTGACGGGTCCCCTTACCCTATGACGCTATACACGCCCGGACGCCGTCGCCGAGCCCGACCTCGCGCTTACTCGACCGCCTCTAAGCATCGGCATCTACTTCGTCCCACACCTCGCAGTACTCGGGCCGACCGAGGGCAAACTCGGCTTGCATGCGCTGCGGCGCACCGGTCGGCTGCAGCAGCACATTACGGCCGCCGGCGCCAAAGCGCGGCCATTCGGCATCTGCCGCCTCCTGGACCTCGCCCCTCTCGATCCCCTCACGTACGCCTGGGTCGCCGGAGGCGGCAAAGGACGTCCACAACCGGCCCACCGCCCTGGCAAACGCGGCCTCTGTCGCGTTAAAGTGGCAGTCGAGGCATGAGCGATCGAAGCCTGACCAGCCTGGCACGGAGCAGTTGGTATACCCGATATTCATGAAGATGGGCTGCCCAAACACAAAGGAGACTTCGTCCTGATGCACACTGCCCCAAGACGGGTCATGCCAGTTGGAGGCGGCTGTGCACACCCTGTTCGACTGGAAGAAGTAATTGTACCGGTAGAGGTGCACCTGGCCTTTGGTGGGCGGTGCGGCGGCAAACGCGGCGGCGGTGCGGCGCAGCCCGCAGAGCATCCTATCAGACGACCACCAGCCCATCAGGTCCACGTGGTCGTCAGTGCGGTTATCGCGTGGCGGGTACAGCGCAAGCAGCGCTCTCGCGAGCGTGACGTTGCCTCGCGCGGCCGCGAGGAGCGCCGCCTCGTACTCCGTGCGGCCGATGGGCCCGGTATTCATGATGAAAAGGTACGAGTCGTTCGTGTTCGCGCCGAGCGCGACGGCCAGGGGGTTGACTTGGCCCGCCTTCGCCAAAACGAGAGGGTCGTCCGGCAGCAGCGCGCCGTCTACCGTAGGCGACCACGAGGTGGCGGCATTGCATGCGTTGGGTGTGATGCACGTGACCCCCTGCGCGTACACGAGCTCGTCGCCTGTAGCTGCGACCAAGCACGCTCGCGTGCTCTTGAAGCCCTTTTGCGTGCAATTGAGCCGCTCGGCGAGCGTTTCCGTGACGCCGAGGCTCTTGTCGAGCGGGCGAGCCCCCAGGTCCCCTGACTGGGAGATGACGCCCTCGAGGAGCCCGGACGAGCTGGGCAGCACGGTGTGCAGCAGCACGAGGCCGCCGCCGCTCGACTGGCCGAAGAGGGTCAGACGCTTCGGGTCGCCACCGAAGTCCGCCACGTGCTGTCGCAGGAAACGGAGCGCGGCCTGGATGTCTGTGAGTGCAAAATTGCCGGTGGGCTCGCCGGCCAGGGCCTGCTCCTTGAGCGCCACGAATCCGAAGGGGCCTACGCGGTAGTTGATCGAGCAGATGACGGCGTGCTGGTCGGACGCCATGATGCTCGCATTGTACGGCTCTGCTTCACCGAAGTCGTTGGTGCCTCCTGGGACGAAGAGCAAAACGGGCAGGTTGGCGCCGGGTCCGACGCCTGCGGGACGCCAGATGTTGAGCACGTGGCACGAGTACTCGCTGCCATACGTTGTCACATTGGTAAGCGTCTGAAGGCACGCTGGGCCGAAGTAAGTCGCATCAAGGGGGTTCTGGTCGAAGCCCTTTGAGCGCGGCACGGCCGGCTCAAAGCGCTCGGCGGTGCCGTAGGGAATGCCGAGGAACTCTTGGAAGGTCGGGAACCCGTTGCCGCGCACGGTGCCCAGGGCCGTGCGTACGTCGACTTTCTGCGAGACCGTGGTCATGACCACCACGGTGCTGATTGACCACAGCATGACCAGCGTACACAGGGCGTTCACACAGGGCGTTCACACAGGAAACACGCCTAAAAATCACGCCTTGCTGAACATCCTGCCTGTGAACACCGGAAAATGGCGCAAAGAGGCTGCGGCGGAAGGGCGGCCGCCACAGCCGAGGCGCCGGCGGCTCAGAAGGCAGTGGCCCTTGTTGCTGTGAGGTCGTGTTCTCCTACCCAAGCGCACGAGCCAGCGCATGAGCGGCACAGGTACTTCAATCGCCGACAGCAGATCGAGAGCAGGGTGCGAACGTGCGGTGCAGCTTGTCGAGGAGGAACGCGACGATGGATGCCGGCGAGTGGCGTGCCGGGCCGCGAGCGCTTTGGCGCGGCACCGGGCACATGTAGCTGCGTCACGGCGCGGAGCGCACACGCACTGCACAGTGGTCGGTGCCGACACGACATTTTTCGATTGTTTCCACGCGAAGTATTAAGTCAATCGCGTATAATGTAAACCCCTATAACCCCTATCTGTTCACTAGTGGCAAATGCACGCTGTCGAGCAGCCTGTCAAGGTAGTGCTCACGCATTGTGCAGCCCTCGCACTTGACTCCACGGTCGCTCAAACTCTTCTTGAGCGCCTTGGGCCCCATCTCAAGGCATGCTGCGTGGACGCGCGATATCCAGTGCCCTCGCGTCGCGCAGGTCTCGCAGCTTGCGCCGAGCCCGGTCACAATCTCCGTCAATGCTGACACCGGAAGCTCAGACAAACTCACCTTGCGCACATCCTCGGGCGGCACGAAGTCCACGTGTTGGTCCTCAGCCACGCGTGGCCGGCTGGCGCCATTCGCAGATGTCTCCCACTTGATCTCGAGATTACCAAACTGAGCTCCCGCCGCGCAAAGCATGAAAGTGCAGCATGCGAGCCTCAACATTCGCAAGTTTAGTCAAGTTTAGTTCTCCATGTTTCATGATCAACTTCCAGTCCGTTACAAGTTACATTCAAGGGTCAGAATTGTAGCGGTCCCCCCCAGCGCTCAGCACACCAACTTCTCTAAGGACGGCCGCCGGTGCCGCCCGGGGGCAACACAAGTTTTGAGTATACTGCACTAGCCACTACAATTGTTCTCGCTCTTGAGGCCAAGTCGCAAGTGGCCAGCTCAATTATGCGAGTGACACACCACAGACGAGAGAGGTCCGAGCTCCGAGGTGCACTGCCACAGATCAGTCTCGCTCCCAGCGCGGCAGCAAGGGGAACGGGGCTTGTCCCTGGGCCTTGTCCATGCATGAACTAGCATGTGTCCCTGCCGCTCGCAGCCCGACGCGCATGCGGCCATGCGGGGATGCCCGCCGCCCCGCGGCTCGCCCGCCAGCCGCCACCTGCGCCCTGCGCGGCGCGCGCGCGCGCGTGCGGGCCGCGCGGCGCGCGGCCAACTGCGCGGATACGATGCGGATCCCCGGGGAAATCGCCCCCAAACTCCGAAAAAGAATTACGGTACCGCGGTACCGTTGTATATTGCAGAAATTTGCAGTGATGTACAGACTAAGGCTCGCCCGCCCGGTGTCTCTAAGTCTAACCCACGCCGGCATGATCGCCATCACCGCCCACCTTCGCCAACGCCCACACACTGTCCGACGCTGCGATCTTGCCACTCGAAACGTACGCCGAGTGGTTGACCTCGATGCTCTCTGGCTCGTAGAGGTAATTCACCATCATCGAGCATGATTCGCGGACGCCACGGGCCGACGAGTTCGCGCCCCAGTGGATCGATACGAGCGTCGCTCCGTTGCGCAGGTGGAATGCTGCCACCGGATCGAGGGCGCGCTGGCGGTGCGTCGCCAGGCAGAGATAGCGAGCGCACAGGCAGAGCAGAGCACGGCGCACTGCCACCAGCGCCAACGATGCTGCGTCGCCCTCACAGTCCTCGTGTACAGGGCCCACTGCCTCAAAGGGGTCGCTCGATACCAGCCCGGCGGCACGAAGCGCCTCGAGCAGCGCGTTGAGGGCCACCGCCTCGTCCGCCGCCACCTCGTCCGCGAGCGTCGATGCGCCGTCGTGGGTGCGCCTACCAGCCGCGCCGTCTTGGGCGGCCACGTGGCGCGCGAGCCGCGCCTCGAGCCAGCTGCGGAAACCGGGCACGGGCGAGAGCGTCACGAATGTGTCGAGTGCGGGCTCCGAGGCAGCGAGCGACGAGAGAACGTGCTTGATGAGAAGCCCACCGATTGGCACGCCTCGCAGCCCCATGTGAGGGGACGAGATGGTGTAGAAGCACGCGACACGAGGCGTTAAGCCCACCTGTGGGGAAGGGACACGGCGCCGTGGTGAGCACTTGCATGCTGGGCGTTCGTCGACACGAGGCGTTAAGCCCACCTCGGTCGCGCCGGCTTCGGCTGGTGAGCCTCGGGCGGTCCGTGGACTCAGCGGCAGTCCACGAGGCAAGACGTCGCGCAGGCGTGTGGGTACATGGGAGACGAGGGCCACCTGCACAAAGACCAGGGGCTCGCCAGGTAGCCGCGGGTGCAGGAAGGCAAACAGCCGCCGGTGCGGCCCGTCGAGGCGCGTGCGCAGGTCGTCCCAACCGGAAAACGGATGCACGCGCTCGTACGCCATGATCCTCTCGAGCAGGGCCGCGGGCGTATGTTCCCACGTGAGACGCTCGAGACGCAGCAAACCCATGTCGAACCATATGCTCAGCTGGCGACGTAGCGAAGCGTCCAGCTCGCGCCACCGCTCGCGCTCGCCGTCTTCCTCCATGACTGGCACCGAAGCGGCGCCGCCGACTGAAGGCGGCGGCGCCGTTCCTGGCACAGCGGCCACTGCCACGTCGGCCGGGCTGCGATTTTCAGCCATCGCTGCGAGGAGATCGGCACGCAGCGAGACAAGGAAGCGCAGGCCGTCGGGCTGTTGCGCGAGCCTCTCGATGATGCGCTCGTGAGCTGGTAGCAGTGCCTCTCGCAGCTCCGACCGCGCCCTAAGAAGCGCCCCCGCCCCACGAGGCTGCTGCTCGTCAAAGCTTGCGAGCACCTGACAGCATCGACGGACCGCCTCCACGTCGGCGTCCTGACGAGAGAGGATGGAGAGAAACGCGAGGCGGCCTGGCTGCTTGAGTTCCTCGTAGGCCGATGTGAGCGACGCACACAAGCGCGCCGGCAAGACCTGATCGCCTCGTGGAGCGCGCGCAATTTCGTGCAGAAGGTCACGGAGCCGGCGTTCATCGCGCGGCGGCATGCGCCCAGCGGCCCGGAGGAGGGAGCGCAGGCGCATCGCCATGCGACGCCCCCACCAGGTCGGGTGCGGCCGGGTGGTCGGCGTTGGAACACGAAAAAAACGCCGAAACTTGCCGAAATCAGTTCGTCCACCGATCACGTTCACGTTCACGTTTATTTGCCATCTCTGTCCACCGATCACGTTCACGTTCACGTTAATTTGCCATCTCGGCAAGACGCACAGCCACAGGTCCCGTGGAGACCCATCGTGGGGGGCGCAAAGAAAAAGGTCCACCGATCAGCCTCACGCGGTCCTCCCACGGACCTTCCATACACACCACCACCGTGCGACTCGGGGGGGTGCGACTATCTCGGCATATAGCCATCGTTCGCTCGCGGAGCACGCACAAACATTCTTCGCGCCGCAGCCCGCACCCGCCATGCCCATGGAGCTTCAAGCTCACCGTAGACATGTCGCAGCTTCTAAACCGGCCCCGTGCGGTACCCGCCATGGTGTTAAGCGTGTGTGACTGTGTGTTATATCAATATTTCTTAGTGTCAAGTGTCACATCGGTGCCAGCTCACATAACGCACACAAGCGCGGGGACGAGAACGGCGAGGCAGCGCGCGGTGTCGGCGCAGTCCCGGTCGACGGGTCGGAGTGCCGCTCTGTGCTGGGGCGTAGCGCTTACGATGACGTGTGTGATTTCTAACACACGCAACGGCACAAACCAGACAAACGGCCCCCGGAGAGGGCCCGAACTACAGGCGAAGCCGAGTTTCCCGGGACATCGTCGCTGCGTCGGCTCCGACAGCTCCGAGTCCCGCTCATCGGGTCGCCGTCTCTTCCTCCAGGAAGTCGGAAAGGACCCGAGTCAAGGCCTTCGCCTGCTCGAGCGCCGCGTTCTTGAGTCGGCAAGCGTCCTGATAGAGTAACGCGTCGCGCTTCTTGCGCACAGCACTGGCGCCCAATATCGCCTTCAGCGCCGGACGGAGCTCGAGCTTCGCCGTCTTGTTGCTCGAGGCCACGCCCTCGGGGAGCAGCATGTCGAACTGCGCATAGATGTCCTCCTCGGTCAGGTTGAAAGCGAGCAGTGATGTCTTGGACACGAGGCTCTCTTCTTCCGAACTTAAGCGCGCTCCAGCAGCGGTTGCTAACTTTTTCGCTCCTTTGAGGCCCTCGTAGAGCGAGAGCATGCACTGCTTGAAAAACTCCTCCCTGTCGATCCAACCTTCCTCCGTCTTGCCCCTTTTCCACTCCTTGTACAGGTCCTCGAACTCCACGTCACCCACGCGACCCTCGTTTGACTCCGACTTGAACTTCCAGCTGAGCTTCTCGTCCAACTTGGCATCCGCTGCGGGAAGCGCGCGGAAGTTGTTCAGCTGGCGGATCGCCTCGTGCGCCGCCTCGTGCGCGGTGCGCATGATCGGCACGACGCCCTCGAGAACGCCTAATTTGAGCGTGAGCGATTCCATCAGCGCGCTCATCTCCTGCCGCGTTGCATTTTCAGACTCCGACCTCTCCTGCAGCAGCTTGAGCGCGGCCTTGAGCTCGGCCTCGTCTAAAGTACCGCCGCCGTCGGCGTCCATTTTCTCAAACCACTCATCGAGGGCCTTGTTGTCAAATTTGAGGCCTAGGCCCTCGCGCACACCCGTCCGGAACTCAATCTTACTGATCTCCCCCTTCGTCTTTCGGGCCCACTCGCGCACCAGGTCTTTCACATTGATCCCACGCTGCTGCAGCGTGTCTCCCAGCGCGCGATCTAGAAAGTGCTTCGGTAAGACGGCGCCGCTCGTGATGTCCGCTACGCCCCTCTTGGCGTTCATTTGCTTTTGCTGCGCTTCCCTGACTTTGCGCCCGATGGTGGTCGCCGCCCGGTTCTTGTGTACGCCCCTGATCATCTTGGCGAACTCTTCGAAGTCAATCTCGCCGCTCGCGTCATCGTCGGTTGCACGCATCATGGCGTCGATTTCCTCGCTGGTCAGCAACTTGCCGGCACCCGTGAGGGCGACTTGCAGCTCGTTCTTATCGATCGTACCACCATGGTCTAGGTCGATCTTGTCAAAAATATCTCGAAGCTTGTCTTCGCTCGCCAACGCGGCTGCCAAACTCGAGCCCATCCGCAGCAAGCCCTCTTCCGCGGTGGTCCTCCAAAGCTTGATCGCCTTTTCGTTCCCCATCTTTGGTTTGCTGGGCGGCGCCTCCTCGGGTGGCAACTCCGGTGCGCTCGAAGCGCCCCACCTCCCTGTCTCTCCGAGCTCGCGATGGCGCTTCTGCGCCACGACGAGCTCCTCGCGAAAACGGCTGATGAGCGCCTCGACGGGGGCCAAGATGTCGGGCAGCGGTGCCAACTCTGCAAGATCCACCGATGATTCCAAGGACACCTCTGCCGGCGGCTTAAAGACGGGCGCTGCTGCCTTAGCCTTAGGCTTCGCCTTAGCCTTCTTCTCCTCATCTAGCAAATCCAGCTTCTCTGCAGTCGACATGGTCTTCTTCCGCGAAGAGCTGAGCTTCTCCTGGGCGCCTTGTAAGCCCGTGTTCGGCGTCTCCGGCCGGTCTGTCTTCTTACGAAAAGACTGATTTCCTGGACGAGAAGACTGATCACCGGAGACTTGCGAGCCCTTCGCCCCAATCGGCTGCCTCTTGGGCGCCATTGCCCGCCCGCCCTTCACCAAATGGAATCGGCTACAAAGCGGAGACACGCCCAAAGCGCAAATTGGAAGTGCGAGGCACAAACACCCACACGAGGTCTCGCGTCGCGGAAACTTTGACAGATATATGAAACGACCATGGAAAAACGACACACGCATCCAAAGTATCCATTCTCCCTATGGCACGAGAAATGCTCCCGTGCCCAATGGAGACGCGAGCGACGGCCAGCACCGCCAGCCGCGTACATTCATATCCCGCGCATCAGCGCGCAGACAGAAAGACAGGGCGCGGAGAGCAACAGTTCAACAGAGGAGGTCTGATCCATTTCCATGTGTGGGCAATTACTGAATTGTGTGTGGGCTTAGGATCTTGAGCCCCTCCTCATGTTTACACCATCGTAGCTCTCCAGCATGCGTATGGCTGCGAGACTGAAGGCTCAGTGCGAGTGTCTAGGTACTGTGTGTATTATGTGTGTAGTGACGTGCATGTGGCAGTTTCTAATTTAACGCGGACTTCATGAAATGGACTTGGACACGCAGGACGCAGCACAAGATTTGGCTCATGCTTTTAATCTTGGCTCGGGCTCATCTTTCGGAAATGAATTTCCCAGAGACGCCGCTCCGATGTGCGACCGGACCGACCTGGGGCTGTTCCAATGGTCTGTTCGTGCAAGTTGATAAGGGGTCCAGTGGGTGTCCCCGAGCTATAGTGGTAACCGCATCCGTATGTACGCCGGTCCGGTGTCTTGGGTGTCGATTTATAAACCTTAGAAAAATGCCAAGAAAGAAAGAAGAAAAAAGGGCTCACACGCGAGTCATGAAGACGCAGTTGAAAGTTAGATGAAAGAGGAACACGATTACGGTTGCGTGTGGTTTGTTGAGTACCCTCGTCGGGAATCCTGTCGCTTCTGGTGAACGTATTACACCGCAGCTTCTCTCATCGATTAAGTCCGTCTGTCTGTCTGTGAGGCGTCACGCTCGTGAACTCGCGTGGTGATCTCCGAATCACCCAGCTCCTCGGCTTCGGAGCCATCGGAGGACGGAACGGCGCTATGTGAGAAATTTGATTGCTCCGCAAAGCTGTAGCTGAAGGAGGAGCCAGCAAGCCCGACGTCAAACGTGAGATCCCCGTCGGAGTTCTTGAACGGCACCTCAACGTCGGGCGCCGCCCATCGACGGCGCGCGCGCTGCGCTCCGGCGAAGGGAAGAAGCAAGGCGGCCGAAGCACGTTCCTGCACCAAGACAAGATGCAAGAACGCCGGCCCCCCGCGAACGCCGAAACAATCATTCAAACAGGCGCGAAAAAGCAGAATCGAAAAAAGGGGAAATCTGGGCGGCGACTGTCGAACCAAAACCATTCACCGTTGGCTGTCGTGTGAATGAATCCGCGGAAGGGCGAGTCCCCCGCCCGCCCATCAAGACTCACACGGGCAGTAAACTTGCTGCAACACCGCGTCCACCGCACCAACGAGCGCCTCGTCGCCGTGGAGCCACTCGCATCTAACCAGGTGCGTCGGCCCGGCGCTCGTCATGGCGCTCGATGCCGCGCCGGTGAGCCTCAGCGAGCGCAGCTGTATGCTTGGTGGTGTCTCCAATGGGTGCCATTGCAGCTCAGCCGCTTGGCACGGGAGGCTTCCTATGTGCTCGCACAGGAGCTCGTGTACCGTATTTAGAGGGCAAGAGAGGCGCAGCTCGAGGCGAAAGCGCATTCGGTGCGGTTGCAGCCCAGTCACAGTATGCAACTCGTCCTGCGAGACGAGCTGCAGCTGAGGTGGCCTTGAAGCCGAGGGTGAGCGATCCAATGGCTGGGGCACCGCCGCAGCGGCTGAGCTCACAGGCAGCACAAGAATGCCCCTCACACGCTTATCAGTGTGAGGGAGGGGCATGGCGCTGAAAGACATGGCGCTGAGAGGCATGGCGCTGGGGAGTGTGGCAACCTCTCGTGTGGCCTCTCTCGTGGCCAAGCCCCTCTCAGAGTTCGCATGCGCTGGTCGCCGGCTGTTGGGCCTGCCGTCGAGATCGGCCATCAACGTCGTCGAGGGTGCGCCGGCCCGCTTCCGTGTACGCTGGCCTGCAATCCCAACAGCACCTACAGTGTCGCTCACCGCGCCGGCCGCCACGCTGGCATCTGGCTCAGCTCGCGCAAGGAGCCGCGAGGATATGTGCACGGCGATGCGCTGCTCCGCAGGCAGCCGGAGGCACTCACCATTCTGAGGGTCGTGGCACGGCACTCCAAAGAGCTTTGCGACCCGAACCTTCAAGTACGCCATCTTCGCCTGCTCTCCGTGAACCAGCACCACGGCCGCTGGCTGCAGTGTGCTAATGAGCCCTAGGATGCCCTTGGCATCAGCGTGCGCCGAAAAGGAGATCTGCTTGACGGTGCACGCGACGGTCAGGCGGCGCGTCGAGGGCTCCTCGCCGGCCGGCGCGTCCACGACCACCTCCTTGGCGCCATGGAGCAGCGTGTGCCCGAGGGTGCCGCGCACACAAAAAGTAGGGAAGAGGACGAGGTTCTTCGCGTCTCCCGCCCAGTGTCGAAACGCTTCTAGTGCCATGCCGGCGGTCATCATGCCCGAGGTGGCGAAGAGGACGCACGGCCCGGGCGCCGACAGAAGCGCGCGCTCAAAGGGGCGCACGTGCCGAAATGCGAACGGATTGTACCCGGGCGCTCGCTCGCTGTCCTTGACACACGTTGACGTCCAGCTGGCGTAGAGCTTGTAGAAGAGAGTCGCGTGCTGTGCCATGCCAGCGGCGACGTAGATGGGGACCGAGAGACCGAGACGGTCCCAGTACATCTCGAGCAGCATGAGCAGCTCCTGCGCGCGCCCGACTGCAAACGAAGGGATGAGCACCTTGCCTCCCACGCCCACGGCGGTATGCACCAGTTGCAGCAGGTCCGCCTCTCGGCAGCGCTTCGACTCGCGGATAGAGGTCCCGTAGGTGGACTCGGTGATGAGTACGTGCGGCTGGAGTCGACCGACCTGCGCGGCGCCGAGATGCCGGTCCGCCACCGTGTTGAAGTCGCCCGTGTACATCACACGATGGCCCAGGCACTCTGCGGAGACCATCACGGCGCCCACGACGTGCCCGGCGTAGTGGGTGCACAAGCGCAGCTCGTCGTCTACGTGAATCGTCTCGCCGAGCGTGACGAATCTCACCTTGCTCAGGCATGCGTCCACATCCCTAGCACTGTACGATGGGCCGCCGCCCTTGCGCGCGGATGAGAGCACGTTCAGAGAGTCTTTGAGCAGGATCGCCGCCATCGCTGCCGTCGGCCGTGTCATGTAGATGGGGCCATCGTAGCCAAGCTTTTCGGTGAGGAAGGGCAAGGCGCCGCAGTGATCGAGGTGGAAGTGCGTGATGACCACGCAATCGATCGCGCTGGTGAGCGAGCCCCTGTGCGCACCCAGCTGCTGCCAATCTGGGAAGCAACGGTGGTCATGGTAGCCCATGTGCATGCCGCAGTCGAACATGACGCGCCGCCCGCCAAGCGTGACCACCACGCAGCTGCGACCTATGTCCTGGCCAGCGCCGAGCACGTGCACCTTGATGCTCGTGCCCATTTTTCTCCTGGGCGCACAGAGGCGAAGCGAGTTTCGTCGGTGTGCTCGTTTTCGCGAGGCCGCCCCAAACTTGTGATTCGCATCGCTACAGGCCGGACTTCCAAAGTCGGAGCACGTGAGCCTAGCGGAGACGTCCGAACGCGTCACGTAGTTCACAGTCCGGTGTCGTTTCTGTAACGTACAATTGTACGGTAGGCGTGTTTAGGATTCAAGCAGGCCCTACTAGTACTATAGACCTTCTTCGTTCCCTCGCCGTGCGCTCCGACCGCACGCGCAACGACGGGAGAGGCCTGGTTTCTGGATACATTCAGTATCTTTTGCGGAATTTGCCACACACTCCGACGAAGGCCGCCGACGCCGCCGCCGACGCCGCCGCCGCGGCCGCCGCGAATGTCGATTTCGACGCTCATCGCACTTGCCGTGTTCGCAGCCGACACGCTCTACGACCGCCTCGGCCTCGCGCGCTCCGCCGACCATCGCGCGATCAGAAAAGCTTGGCACCTTCTCGCACTCAAGGAGCACCCAGACAAGGTCAACGGCGATGCAGCAGAAAAGGAGGCGGCAGCAGAGCGCTTCAAGCGTGCGGCCGAGGCGTACGAGGTCCTCTCAGATGCTGCGCTGCGCGAGCGCTACGATGCCACCGGCGAGATCCCTGACGACAAGGCGAAAGCGGAGGCGTCCGCAAAGAGCGCGGGTGGTGCAGCTGGCGAGGAGGACGAGTATGGTTTCGACGGCCAGCAGCAGCAGGGCTCTCGTCCGCACCAGCGCTCCTACGGATGGGGCGGGCGCTTCGACCAATTCGAGGTCAACCTCGCGCAGAGCCGTGCGCGTCGCGTGCGGACCCTCGAGGGCCTGCGCAAGCTGCTGCAGCCGAGCGACGGTGCCCGGCGTTTCGGCCTCATCGGCTTCTATCGGAGCGGCGACGACGCCATGCTGAAGCGGCAGCTGCGCTTCCCGTACCCGTTCGCCGGCTGGTCGCTCGCGGCCCAGGGCGACGGCTTCTGGTGGGAGGACGCCATCCAGACAGTGCTCGTGAGCGTGGGCGAATTGGGTGGCAGCCAGGCCGGTGGTCTTCTCTCTCACTTTGGGCTCTCTCATGACGCGAGGCTGCCGGCGGTCGCGTGGGTACGTCGTGACGAGGCCATGAGCTTTGAGCTCACCTCGCGCCTCTCCTTTGATGATGACTTCGTGAGCTGGGTCTACGATCGTCTCGGCGCCACTGTGCGGGTGCTCAATCGCGATCATCGGCCTGCTACGGTGTGGTGGCTAGACGGCACCTCGGCAAAGCAGCAGGGCGTGGTACCGCCCGGTGGCTCCTTCGAGCGCTCTTCCTTTTTGAGCCACCGCTGGTACTGCTGGCCCGAGTCCACCCAGGGCAGCTTGCTCACTGAGGACGCCTCGCTGGGCGAGATCACGCTAACCCGTGTAGGGGAGGTGCACGAGCTCGTTCTCGAGCCCAAATGCGTCGACGCCAACGGCCACTGCAAGCAGTGGCGCGATCAGGGCGAGTGCGAGCGCAACCCGAGCTTCATGAGTGATGCGTGCCCGCGCTCATGCCGCGGCCCACGCTCGTGCAAGGTGTGGGGTTGGCTCTACCAGGCCGGCCTCGGCCCATTGCACAAGGAGCTCGCGTGCTGGGCGGACGCCAGCTGCGCGCTAGAGAGCCAGCTGCCGAGTGGAGGGCACGCGATGAGCGACCCGAGCGAGCTTAGAAGGCTCCCTCAGCTCGCCGCCAACTGGCTGCGAGGCGTGGCCGCGCAGATGCGAGACGGAGCGCTCTTGCAGACGGTCGAGCGACTGCTTTCGGGTGCCCCACCGCCCGTACCGCTGCCCACGAGGAAGGTGCCCTCGCCGCCGCCGCCGCCGCTGCCGCCGCGTGATGAGCTGTGAGAAGATGGGAGTGTGCGCTCCTAAGTAAGTAAGTAAGTAAAACATGCCAGCACGGGCAGCGCACACACACTCCTAATGGGTACCGGGACGGCGCCCCAAACCACTTTCGATGAAACCAAATCCCCTAGGTCGCCTTTGTCTTAGGAGCGAACCCCAAAGGGGAGATCGCGGAGAAATTCCATACATTTATTCACACTCGCGGGCAGTAACAGTGCCGTCGCACCGGCTGTCGCGTCTGTCGTGTTTACGTTCACTCATCACGGCGCTTGGCATCGGCGATTTCCTTATGAGGTGCAGACTCGTCCCGTCGCTCGGCGGCCATGAGACCGTCATACTCGCACCCTCTGAGGACGTCATCATCGGCCGCAGCGTTCGCCCGGTGGATTGCCGGTCGACCTTCTACGCGAGGATCGACAATCCCAAGGTCTCGAAGCAGCATGCGCACATCGCCCTCTCTGTGGATGGCACCGTGCTCACGCTCACGGACAAATCTACCAACGGCACCTTCATCGACGGCGCGAAGGCGCCTCCTGGGAACCCGATTCAGCTAGTGAGCGGCTCCGTGCTCTCCTTCACGGCCAATAAGCTCCTTCACGCCATGCTGCCATCCTTCAGTGTCATGCTCGACCGCCAGGAGGCTGCGCCAGTGTCAGCGTCTGCGTCGACGCCGGCAGTGGAAGTGGCAGCGGAAGTGGAGGCATCGGCGTCAGAGCCGGCGTTCACCGAGCAATCGGCGTCGGCGCACGCGTCGGCGCACGCGTCGGCGTCGGCGCACGCGTCGGCGCCGGCGCCCGAGCCCGCAGCCCGCAAGCAGAACGTATGGAGTGTCTTCGACGACGACGAGGATGATAAGCCGTCGCCCTCACCGCCGCCACAGCCGCCGACTGCTGCCTCGAGCGGTGCCGGCGTACCAGTGCCGGCTGCGGAGGCGCCGCCTGGCGATGCGGGTGGAGCGGAGAGCGATGCGGGTGGCTCCGAAAGCGACGTCTCTCTCGCATACGATGATGGGCAGCAGGAGGCGGCGGCGGAGGCCGAGGAGGCGGCGGCGGCGGAGGGTGCATCAGGTGAGCCACCACACCCACCAGGCTCCCCTGCGAACCGCGCCGATTTCGACAGCGAGCCACCGAGTCCGGTGCTCGACATCGCGTCCGAGTGCTACGACCTAACGGCGGACTCACCGGTCGCCGACCGGCGCGCCGACGCGTCCGCTGGCGCCTGCTCCTCCTCGGCGGCGTCGGCCGCGATTCGGCCAGCGGCATGCTTCATCGTGCCGCCTCCGCTGCCCGCTCGTAACGAGGAGGACGCCTTTCTCGAAGCGGCTGCCGCATGTGAGCAGCGGCAGCGCGCCGCGGCGGCGGCAGAGGCGGTCAAGGCCAAAGCAACCCTAGAGGCCGCCGCAGAGGCGGCGGAGGCGGCGGAGTTGCGCGCGCGCTTCGGCCCACCACGTGCCCCGCCGCGCCCCACTGCACCCCTCCCGGTCGTCGCCTCTGCGTCCGGCGCGCAGCAGCAGCAGCCGCAACAGCAGCAGCAGCAGCCATGTTTGGGCGATGATGTGCAACGAGCCCCGAGGCACAAGCCCACGGCCATGCCAGCCGGGGACCCGACCCTCGACGCCATGCTCGCCAACCGTCGCGGGCGCAGCGCTCTCGGAGCGGGGGCCGGTGGCGCCCTCGCTCCCTCTGCGAGCATGCCCGACGATGATGAAGCGCATTCGGCGCCGGACGTCAAGCGCCGTCGTGGGCGTTCACCTGAGGTGATCGACCTCGACTCGATCTCGCCGATGAAAGCCGATGACGCGTCGTCACTCATCGGCAGCTTTGCCTATTCGGGTGCACATACCGCAGGCCCCTCCTCATCCGCCGCCGCCGCCGCCGCGCCTGAGCCCATCGAGTGGTTGACGAAGCGCCGAAATCAAACCGAAGAGGAGCGCGCGGCGATCAGCCGGACGGCTAAGCTGGCGCTTGGTAAGACAAGGAGACGCGCCGGCGGTGGAGGTCGAGGTGGAGGCGGAGGTGGAGGCGGCGGCACGCGATCAGCGGGCAAGCGGGCGGGCGGGCGCGGCGGCAGCAGCGGGCGCGGCGGCGCGGCAGCTCGGAAGCGTCGACGTTCCGTTTGGGACAGCGAGGACGAGGAGGAGGAGGAGGAGGAGGAGGAGGCGGAGGAGAGTGATGAGAGCTGGAACAGCGAGGCGGAGGCGGCGGCAGAGGCAGCCGAGGCGGCCGAGATCGAGGACGAGATCGAGGACGACGAGATCGAGGTCAGCGAGATTGAGGTGTGGGGAGCTCGTGAGGCGTCTCGAGCCGTGCCCAACACGGCGGCGGCAGGTGCGGCAGCAGCTGGGCGGGGAGGCCGCCGACTCATCAAGACTGCGGATGTGCGCAAGGGGCGGGTGGCGACTGGCAGGGCACAGGCGGCGCCCAGCGGTGCCAATCCGAGAAGTAACGGTCGAAGTAACGGTCGAAGTAACGGTCGTCGGAAGGAGAGAGCGATCGTCATTGATAGCGACGAGGAGGAGGAGAAGGACGAGGACGAGGACGAGGACGACGAGGAGGACGAGGAGGACGAGGAGGGAATGGATGACGGCGACGGCGAGGAGGAGGTCGGCTTCGAGGACGGTGAGCGTGGCCGCCCGCCCGAGACCGAGGCGGAGGCACGCGCCGTCGTGAGCCGCAGCCTCTCCGCTTGCGAGGCTGAGTCTCGCCGGATTTCGAGCGCGCTCGCCGCCATTGCCGAGGACGGGGTTGGCGCCCAGGGCGGCGCATTGCATCTCACCAAGGTGGGCGACGGTCAGCCGTTGCGCGTGCAGCCGACGAGCCTCGGCGGGAGCGCGCGGATGGTGCTCAAGGAGTATCAGTTGGTGGGTCTGAATTGGCTTTGGCTCATGTGGCGTATGCGCGCGGGCGGCATCCTCGCTGATGAGATGGGCCTCGGCAAGACCATCCAGGTGATTGCCCTCATCTGCGCCATCAAGGAGGCGCAATCAGCCCAATCTGGCTTCGGCGGGGGGCACGACGACGACGCCGATGATGGCGCTCGGGACGGCGCCGACGATGGCGCGCGCCGCTGCCACTTGGTCGTAGCGCCCGCCTCCACGCTCGACAATTGGCTGCGAGAGTTTGGGTTGTGGGCTCCGTCACTCGTGGTGGCCAAGTATCACGGGTCGCAGGCGCTCCGCACGCAGATGCAGCGAGATCTCGATGACTCGACGTTCGACGTGCTCGTACTCCCGTACACGTACTTTGAGGGCGAAGGCGCCGCGTCTCAGTACGACCGTCGATGGCTGCGCCGGCGCCGCTGGGGCCTGGGCGTCTTTGACGAAGCACACGCCCTCAAGACGTCCGGCTCTGCGCGGTACCATCGCCTCTCGCAACTCACGATCGCTCACCGGCTGCTCCTCAGCGGAACACCCGTCCAGAACAACCTGCACGAGCTGCTCACACTCCTCTCGTTCATGTTGCCGCGCGCCTTCCCGCCGCGCCTCGCCGACGCCTTCGCAGTGCTCGACAAGGCGCGGCGCGACCGCTCATCTGCCCAAGGCGGCGCTCGCGGCGGAGGCAGAGGCGGCGGCGGGGGCGGCGGCGGCGGCGGTCGGCAGGCCGCGCGAGACCCAGACGCAGTCGCGATCGCCAAGGCGCGTCGGCTGCTCGCCCCCTTCGTGCTACGTCGTCGTAAATCCGAGGTCGTCACCCACCTGCTCACATCGCTGATGACCTCTGATGGCCTCTGAGTGCTTCTGAGGACCCCTTGATTGCCTCCCTGTTCAGGTTCTCACCCAATTGGTGCCCAAGCAAGAGAAGGAATGCCTCTTGACGATGAGTGCCGCCCAGCAGACCCTTTACATTGAGCGCCTTCGCCTTGCCTCGATCGCCTCGACGGCCCTGCACCCCTCGGCTGCTGCAGCCGGGGCGCCGAGACGATCGAACCGTGCCGTGCCGTCGCAGACGGCGGCGTCGCACTTTGCGGAATTGCGCAAGGCGGCCAACCACCCCCTCCTGCTGCGCTCGCACTACACGGACGCGATGATTGAGCAGATTGCCCGCGCGGCGCATGCCGCCCACGTCTACGGCGAGCAAGCGTCATTAGCTCAAGTGCGCGCCGAGCTGTCGAGTGCGTCCGACTTCAGGCTGCATACGGTGTGCGCGGAGCTCGCGGAGAGCAGCCAAGTGAGGCTGGGCGGTTTGCAGGGGCTCATGCTGCCCAACGAGGTCATAGTCGACTCGGCCAAGATGAGGGAGCTTCGCCGGCTCCTGCCCGAGCTCAAGGAAGGCGGCCACCGCTGCCTCATCTTCTCACAGGTGCGCGCCTTCTCCCCGGATTGCGATGGAGTGCGATGGAGTGCGACCGAGTGCGCTCCCCCCACAGTCACTCGAGATACTCGACCTGCTCGAGCACTTGCTCGGATGACCCTCCTGATTGCCTCCCTCATCTCCCACAGTCACTCGAGATGCTCGACCTGCTCGAGCACTTGCTCTGATGACCCTCCTGATTGCCTCCCTCATCTCCCACAGTCACTCGAGATGCTCGACCTGCTCGAGCACTTGCTCGGCCCGAGTGGGCTCAGGCTCCACTACTGCCGCCTCGATGGCGGCACGCCGGTGGCGGAACGCCAGGTGAAGATTGATAAGTTCCAGGCGGCCGACTCGAAGATCTTCGCCTTCCTGCTCTCCACCCGCGCAGGCGGCCAGGGCATCAACCTGACCGCCGCCGACACGGTCATCCTGCACGACCTCGACTGGAATCCTCAGCTCGACCGGCAAGCCGTCGACCGCGCACATCGGCTCGGCCAGCGGCGTGCAGTCACCGTGTACAAGCTCGTGACAGCGAGCACTGTGGAGGAATCGATCGTCCAGCTGCAGCACCGAAAGCGCATCCTGGGCAACGCCGTGCTCGATGAGGCGGCCCCCTCGCCCACTGGTGGTGGCAGTGCTGCGGCCAACGCGGACGCGGCGCTGGGCGTGGAGAGCGACGATGAGGTACAGCTCTTAGACGACCAGTACGACGCCGAACGCGGGCGCGACAGCGGCGGGAGCGCCAAGATCAACTCGAGCACGATGAACCTCCTCCTGGTGCACGCTCTCGGCTTGGCCAAGTGAGACTCGTGTAAACGTACCGCCTAACCCTACTGTGCACGCACGCATGTTCGTGTTGCATGATTTAGGACTGAAGCACCGTGCAAACGGACTGACCTGACTTACATGTACTGACTTACATGGGTCAACAAGAACACTTGACAAAGTAACTCTTCTGTACTCCCGCTCAAGCGAGCGCCATTGACCACGCCAGTGGCATTTTTTGGCGCTCGCTTGGGTGTGAATGATGTCTCAGCACTGACGTCCTGTGTTGTGAAACAATGGTAAAGAGGAGCGCCTTAGAGTGGGTACTGTGTTGTCGTGTCGTCCTTAGTGACTTGTGTAAAGTGTCTGCCGCTGCGAAAAGTGAGGCGGCTGCGCGCGCCGCGCGCGCGCGGCCTAACTGTTCACGTTGTCTGAAAGATTCAAGTTTTTCTCAAGATCGAATCTCTCAAAACACGAAACCACAAACATGTCAACTGGGCAGCTGGCAACGAATGAGGGAACGTGGACGTACCTGCTGCAGGTTGCGGCGGGCTGCTTCGCGAACGCTGCCTCAGCGCAGGATGCGGCGGCAGGAATGCTACGTGAGCTGGGAATCGGAACGCGGACGCACCTCCTTTTCCAGGTCGCGACGGGCTGCCTCACGTCCTCGGTGGTAGGGCTCCTCTTCTTCGGGCACGCTCTCGCCGATGTGCCACTCGAGCGCATGGGCACCAACACGGGCGCCGGCTACAACACCCGCGTCCTCGGATACGACGGAGCGCGCGGCGAGTTCTCCATGTTTGCAACGCTGTGCATCTTTGGACCGTGGCTGCTGGTCGTGCCCTGCCTGTCTGAACAAGGCGCCCTCGCCGTGCTGTCCACTCTTGCGCTTCTCGGCCTCTGGTACAGGTTCCGAATACATGCTAGCCATCCGGGCGGCCCGCGTGCCCATCGCATCCTGCGTGAGCCGCAGTGGGCCAACAAGACGTCGCATCTCGATGCCGGCTGGCGGTGCGAGGTGGCGGAGGCGTCGCACATGCACACGCACACGTCGCTGCCCATCGGGCAGACCCTCACAGGCGAGGCCGCCGGCCGTCAGATTTGGCACAAGGTGCAGCTCAACCCGCTGCAGCGCGGGCTCTCGTTTGGGGCCGAGCATAAGGAGAAGTGCGGCTTCAACCCGAGCGTCAACCCAAACCCGGAGGACGAGATCTGGCGCGCACAGCGCGTGCAGGCCTGGACGGCACGCGGGAACAAGGTGCCCGACGCGCGCTGGGTGCCCAAGACGACGCTCGATGCGCTGCGCAAGGCGCTGTCGTGGTACGAGGTGCTGCAGAGTGACGACGGGCACTGGGCGGGAGACTACGGCGGACCGCACTTCCTGATGCCCGGGCTGATCGTGGTCTGGTACGTGACAGGCCGGCTAGACACCTTTCTCGACGGCAATCAGCGTGCAGCCATGGCCCACTACCTTCGCGTGCACCAGCAGCTTGACGGCGGCTGGGGGATGCACATCGAATCGCCCTCGACGATGTTCGGCTCGGTCATGTGCTACGTGGCGCTCCGGCTGCTGGGTACGCTGGCTGAGGACCCGGCGATGCAGCGCGGATGCGAGTTCATTCGCTCGTACGGCGGCGCGCTGTACACCGGCTCGTGGGCCAAGTTCTACTTGTGCCTTCTCGGAGTGATGGATTGGAAGGGGCACAACGTCATCCCTCCGGAGATGTGGCTGCTCCCACGCTGGATGCCTTTCCATCCTGGGCGGCTCTGGTGCCACTGCCGCATGGTCTACCTGCCCATGTGCTACCTGTACGGCCACAAGTTCGTCTACGCCGACGCCGAGAGCGATCCGCTCATTGCGGCGCTACGCGCAGAGCTCTACCCTGTGCCGTATGAGTCGATACGCTGGGAAGGCACCGCCGACCACGTGGCCGAGATCGACAACTACTCGCCGATGCACCCGGTGATGCACGTGGCCAACGCGGTGCTGCGCCTGTGGGAATCCTGGGGCGGGTCGCTGATGCGCGCGCTGCGTCGTCGTGGGCTCGCGTTCGCTCTCGACTACATGGCTGCAGAGGACAATCAGACGAACTACGTGTGCATCGGGCCCGTCAACAAGGTGTTCTGCCTCTTGACGGCCTCTTGATGGCCTCTTGATGGCCTCTTGATGGCCTCTTGATGGCCTCTTGATGGCCTCTTGATTGTCAGAGCTCACCACGATGCCCCACGCTCCCCGTCAACAAGGTGCTCAACATGCTCTCCGCGTACCACGCGGCGGGGCAGCGTACGGACACGCCTTCGTTCACGAAGCACCTGCTGCGCGTGCCCGACTACCTGTGGATCTCGGAAGACGGGATGAAGATGCAGGGGTACAACGGGTCACAGGGCTGGGATGCCTCGTTTGCGATGCAAGCGCTCGCCGAAGCAGATCTCGTCGATGAGTTCGCGTCGATGTGCAAGAAGGCGTACTCGTATCTCGAGCGCACCCAGATCCTCTGCTCGGCCGACTCGCGTGCCTCGCCTGCCCTCGCCTACGAAACGGCCGAGCAGCGCCAAAAGTATTTCAGGCACGTAAGCGAGGGCGGGTGGCCCTTTTCAACGGCCGCCCACGGATGGCCAATCTCGGACTGCACCGCCGAAGGCCTGAAGGCCGTCCTTCTGCTCCGCGGCCATGCATGCATCCAAGCACACTGTGCTCCCATATCGGACGTGCGCCTGTACAAGGCCCTGGAGGTGCTGCTCACGCTGCAAAACGTCGACGGTGGCTGGGCCACGTACGAAAACAACCGCGGCTACAGCTGGTTCGAGTGGCTCAACCCCTCAGAGGTCTTCGGCGACATCATGATCGACTACTCATACGTCGAATGCTCGATGGCGTCGCTCTCCGCCGTGTACATGTTCCATCAGCAGTTCCCTAATCACCGCACTGCTGAGGTGAAGGCCGCCATCCGGGCAGGACGCAGGTTCATCAAGTCCATTCAACGCAAGGACGGCTCGTGGTATGGCTCGTGGGGATGCTGCTTCACGTACGGCACCTGGTTTGGGGTCGAGGGGCTCGTCCTCTCCGGCGAATCTCCCGACTCGAGCTCGCTTGCCAAGGCCTGCAAATTTCTGCTGAGCAAGCAGAATGCCAATGGTGGCTGGGGCGAGGACTTCACCTCTTGTTACGACAAGGCGTATGCGGCCAAGGGCGCCGAGCGCTACGGCAAGGGCGGCTCGGGAGTGGTCAACACGGCGTGGGCGCTGCTGGCACTCATGGCGGCGGGTACGAAGGACACGGCGGCGGTGCGCCGTGGTATTGAGTATCTGATGGCTGAGCAGCGCGAGAATGGCGACTGGAAGCAAGAGGGCATCACTGGCGTCTTCAACCGCGCGTGCGGCATCTCGTACACGCAATACCGCAATATCTTCCCCATGTGGGCCCTCGCAAGGTATGCGCGCAGCTACGAGGGCAAGGCGTGATGGCCGAGGACCGGCGGCGCGAGGGCCGCAGCCGGTGCCAGATGAACCAAGATCAATGCAACAAGGGAGCGAGAGGGTATGGGGGCGCGAGCAAACGAGCCGCGCCGGGAGGAGCGCGCGGGGCGAGAGGCCTACGAGGCGCGAGGCGGCCGTTGCATCGGTGGCCGCGCGCATACGGTGTTCAGACAGCATCCCCCCATTCGAGGTCTGAGCTCTCTCCAGGCTCTCTCTTGCGCGTAGAGACTGCGATACCGTGGTTGTGCAGCATGAAAGCATGAAGGTGACCCGTAGCGTAGTGTGGTGGCGAGGGGTCGCATCGGCGCCGGACGGAGAGCTTCGGTTACGGAGAGAAAAGAGGCCACGAGTCGCGGTCGAGTTTTTCTGCGATAAGGGTCAGTTGAATCGACACACAAGGTACCGACCAGCCACTACCACACGAAACACGAGTTTGCAAGCACCACGAGCCCATTCACACCACATGTCGGGCTCCGAGGGGCGTGCCTCGCCGCGTGCTTCTGCTTGGGTGCACACGCGGAGCTTGGCGGTATCCTTTGGCATCTACCAGCGCATCGGTGGCGAGCGCTCGGCGAGTTCCGGGCCCAACTCGGGTTTCCCACGATTGCATTCCTCGGCGCATGCTTCTTCCTTCACATGAGCCGGAAGGCGTGGATGGCGATGGCTGTGCACGCTCGGATCCTGCAGTAATGAACGCCGCGGCGGCATCGCTCGGCACGTCAAGCGCCTCCGATGCGTCACTGCAGGACGTGCTCACGCTCATCCTGACCACCAGCCCCTCGCCCATCTGCCCGAGCACGGAGATGATCGAGACTGTACTGGATTCCATGGCAAAGCACGCGCCTGGCGTTTCCGACTGTAGGCTGATCATCGTGTGCGACGGCGCTAAGGTGGGCGGCAAGGAGGTCTTCCGTAGCGGCCGTGTGACGGAAGCTTCGTGGGCATCCTACGCCGAGTACAAGCAGCGGCTGCACGCTCGCATCCAGACGGGCGACGCGTTTGGCTTCCGGCGGGCCGAGGTGCTGGAGCTCACTGAGCACCATGGCTTTGGGTTCGCGGTGTATGCGGCGCTGCAGCTCGTCCGGACGCGGCTGCTCTGCGTGGTGCAGCACGACCGCGCACTGCTACGCCCGGTAAGACTCGCCGCCCTTTGCGAGGCGATGCTCAGCACGGCGCTACCCGATACGCTCGTCGGGTATGTGCTGCTGCCGACGCGCGCGACCGAGGGCTACCCGGAGGACATGCGTCGGCGATTGGGCGAGCGTGGCCTGCGCCCACCCGCGAGCAGTATCGAGCCACACGCGCTGCCGCTCCCTCCTGCGCGCGCTGCGCAGAGCGAACGCGGCGGCGATGGCGGCGGCGGTGGCGGCGGCGGTGGCGGCGGCGGCGGCGGCGGCGGCGGCGGTGGCGGCGGCGGTGGCGGCGGCGGTAGCGATGGAAGCAGTGGCAGGAGCGGCGGCGACCGTGCCCGTCTGCTGCCATGCCTCACCTTTTACGACAGCACGCACCTCGCTCACACCTCCTTCTACACGAACTTCATCTTCCCGCGGGCTGACGTGGAGACCGAAGAGGTCTTCGCCAATCGGACGGCGCGCGCGTACCTCGAGAACCTACAGGCCGAACAGCGCGCCAAGGCGCTCGTGTTTGGTGCACCTGGTCGCCTGGTCACCAAGGGCGCCTTTCTCGAGGCGGAGCTCGCCCCCCGGCAGCTCGACGACGTTGTGCAGCTAGGCCTCCCCCACGCACTCGCCAAATGGCGCACCTGGCTCTATGACGACGGCATGGGCGCACCCCTAGTGGGCCATCTTAACGGCGCCGTCGCGCAGCCGTGGGACGTTGCGGAGCAGAAATTTGGCGGGTGCGCCAACGGAGCGGGCCAGAGGTGGCAACGCGAACGCGTCGCCACGCGCGCGGATAGCATGGCGGCAAGTAGTATGTAAGCGCGCTACAAGTACGAAGTAGAAACGCCGCGCTTGGGGCGGGGACCGACACATACCGTACCTAAGACCCACGCTGCTGGTCGCATTTAATTGGTCGCATTCCAAGCTAAAGGCTCGGGTTTTCGAAGCTACAAGCTTCCGGGACGAGGGGGGGGATAGGCGGATGAATAATCATTGTACTAACGTACCGCCCCAGCGCGTGTCGAATTTAATTCGTCGAATAACCATTGCGAATAACGGTGTCGAAGCAACGCAAAATGCACTGGTGGCCGTCAGACTGCGCGAGATTTTTGACCTTGGTGGAGGGCTTCAACACTCAGGTAGTTACCCTATGGTGTTTCAACATAGTGTCAGTCAGAGCTCGCGCGTTATACAAGTAGACACCGGTCTTTTCATATTTATATGTATCGAAGCGCATTGGACCTGTATGACTTGGACTTAGAATTGAATGAGGAAGTTCCGAAGAATTGACTTGTCTGACTGGGCTCGATGCTGGGGAAAAGCCCTGAGGTGTGTTGAGCGCGGGTGGACCGCGACGAAACTGGCTAACTCCGTTGGCTGCATTCCTTCGCTCAGATGGTCTTCTACACATTGATGGCAGCGCTTGGCGCGCTGCACCATGCATGGCTGCCGCCTGAAAGCCCGGTGCGCTTCTGGGGCGATCGGAGCTTGGCAGCGCCGGAGCGCTCGACGCGCGTGAGGCCGGACGAGGTGCTTGCAGTGCTTGGCAAGCTGCAGCCCTTGAGCCGGCTGATCCATGCCCTCATGAACGAGCGCGGCGTCATGGCATGCACGATCGCTGGCGGAAACACGCCCTTCTTTGCTGAACGGCTAACTGTCGCAATTGCCGCGACCGACGAGGCGCTCGCCGGACTCGCGAACGTTCCCGCCAGCGTGCATGAGGCGCTGCTGAGCCTGCGCGAGATCTCCCTCCATGAGATGCCGCTGCCGCCGCCCGCCACGGACACGCTACCCGAGCTGCCAGCTGACTCCATCACCACGGCCGTCGCCGCCGCCGTCACGGCCACCGCCGTCACCGCCGCCGCCGTCACCGCCGAGCAGCGCGCCGAGGTGTTCTACGCCTCCTTTGGAGCGTACGACGAGCTGCTGACCACTCTGCAACTCGAGCTATGCTCGGAGCTCGTGTGCGCGGCGACGGACGCATTTGCGTGCTTCACGCAGCTGAAAGACGCGGTGGGCGTAATGCACGCCTTTGTCGCCGTCGGTCTCCTCCTACCTGCCGCCTCCGACCACATGTCAAAGCGCTTCCGCGGCGCGCTCGTCGTCTCTTTCCACCGGCAACAGGACTGCACCTCGAGACTCCGAGCCTCGGCGCCACGTCGGCTGGTGAACCTGGTGAGCGCGGGCTTTGAGCTGCCGCCCATACTCCTCGCCGTGCGCGAGCAGCTTGAGGCCAACTTCTCGCTGGACGCCGTCCGCGCGCTCGTTGGCACATCGCAGCCGGTCGAGGTCTGGTGGGAGGTCGCGTCTTCCCACGTGGATCAGTTGTCGAATATGGAAGAGACGCTCCTCCTCGAGCTTGAGCGGACCGCGCGGAAGGCGCGCCACCGCAGCCACATCGAGCGCCGTCATGAGCGCGTCTACTCCGACGCCAGCAGCAGCATCACCGACGACATCGCCCGCCAGGCTGAGGCCGGGGACAGCCCCCAAGCGCTGAATGGCCTCTTCTCGCCGCCGCGGAACGACTCGCGTAGCAGCATCTTGTCCGACGACTCCATGGCCGACTCTACGTACTCGTACGATCACTTCTTCTCGCGCGAGGACAGCATCCGGAATCCGCACCTCGCGCGATTCTTAGCGGAGTCGTCGCACGAGGAGCTGCTGCTGGCCTCCGCCGCGCAGCCTCGCGTCCTCCACTCCTCGGCGAGTTTGCCTGCGAACTTTGGCAGCGGCCTGGCGCTGGGGGCAGCGGCAGCAGCAGCGGCAGCAGCAGCGGCAGCAGCAGCGGCAGCAGCAGCGGCAGCAGCAGAGGCAGAGCGGATGGCGCACAGGCGCATGGCGCTCTGGCAGAAGCAGCACCAGGAGCACCAGGAGCAGGAGCAGCAGCAGCAGCAGCAGCAACCGGACGAGAAGGGAGTGGCGGCCGCCGCGGCGGCTGATCATCGCCTCGCGTGCGCGGCGGCGGCGGCGGCGCTCCGGGCGATGGGTGAGGACAACGACGACCAGGAGGTGGGGGAGGGCGGCGCAATGGACTACACGTCGGAGAGCCTCTGGCCCACTCACAAGCGTCCCGTGTCCGATCGCTCCCAGTACTCCCATGGCTCCGATCCGTGTGCCGATCTCGCCGACGCTCAGTACCACGATACCTTGGCCGAGGAGGAGGAGGAGGAGGACGAGGGCGAGGACGAGGGCGAGGACGAGGACGAGGAGGGGCGGCCGTTCACACCCATCGTTCCGGTCGTGAACGGCCGCTCGAGTCCGCCGCCGCCAGCGCTGTCCTCTTCACCCTCCTCTGCCGGCGTGATGGCTCGCCCTTGGTCCAAGTCACCCAGTGAGCCATCACTGCTCTCGAGCGCGACGCCGTCGCCCGCGATGCCGTCGCCCACGATGCCCTCGCCCACGATGCCCTCGCCCACGATGGCCGCGACGAGCTCACCACCCCTGAACGTCGATGGGAAGTCGATCCTGCGCGCGGCGGCGTCCATGCTCGTGCTCGGACCGGCCTCTGTGGAGGCGAACTCGGCGGCCGAGCTGCGTGCCAAGCTGTTGGAGCTCACGCCCGCAGAGCTCAAGGCGGCGCTCGTCGCGCTGCTCAACGAGCCAGCGCCCAATAGGATGCGTACCAGCACAGCGCTCATCGCGCCGGACATTGCGGCGCCATTGCCCACGGTGTGGACATCCGAGGCCGCGCCCTTCTCCTCCGATCAGCCGTGGCGCCGCCAAGTGCGCGAGAAGCGCCGTGCGGATCGACTCTTAAGCGCAGTAGAGCGCAGTGGCGCGATTGCAATCGAGCATAGTCGACAGCCTGGACAGTGCAATGGCAACGGTCGTGCGTCGCCTCCGCATGAGCGCAGCGAGGGCTTTCAGGCAGCGCTGCGCTCTGAAACGCTGCGGCTGCCTGAAAGCCTCAGGGGACTCTCGGGACCAAAGAGCAGCGAGGTTCGGGCAGTTGCGCCGGGCAAGAGTGATGGCTCAATGAACGCCTCACCGACGACGGTTTCGCCGACGACGACGGTCTCGCCGCCGGCGGAGCGGAGGCAATATTTCGTCTCGCCGAGTCAGACGTCGCGCTTTCGCCCACCGAGCGACCTCGCTCAGGAGTCTTCCTCGTCGAGACACACGTCGCGCTCGCGCCCACCGAGCGACCTCGCGCTATCGACCTCCCCACCCTTGCGGATCTCCCCACCCAACCTGCGCCCCCCGCGGAGACGCCGTCAATGCTCCGAAGACGACCTCTGGCCGCCGCCACCCGCCGCCGCCAGCCTACCTCGGACAAACTCTGCGATCCAATTCACGCAGATGGGTGCGCAGCTCACAAAATCTACCCGCTCATTTCACGAGGCGTCGGACGCCGACGTCACTGCTGCTGCCGCTGCCGCTGCCGCTGCCGCTGCCGCTGCCGCTGCTGCGGCCGCTGCCGCTACCGCAGGAACGGACGGCGGCGCTACCGCAGGAACGGACGGCGCCGCCCCCGCCGGCGCCGCCCCCGCCGGCGCCGCCCCCGCCGGCGCCTCCTCTGTGCCCTTCGTTCCATTCGTCCCTTTCGTCCCCTTCGGCATCGTCACCAGCGCTTCATCCGACGTTGCCCGCCGGGTCGAGTCCTCGGCACCGTCGGCTGCACCGGCGCCGGCGCCGGCACCGGCACCGGTGCTCGGGCATAGCTTGCCTGAGCAATCGGATTGGGTCATCGGGCTGCATGAGGTGTCGTTCCACGGCAAGATCGGCGCGGGCTCGGCGGGAACCACCTATGCAGCCACCTGGAACGGCGCGCGCGTGGCTGTCAAGGTCGCCGGCTGTAATCCCTCGTCGATGGAAAGCTGGCGCGCGGAGGTAGATGCTCTCACGAGGCTGCGCCATCCGAATGTGGTACAGTACCTAGGCTGCGTCATCTCGCCGCCCACCTACTGCCTCGTGCTCGACTATTGCGACGCGGGCGACCTCTATCGCGCCCTCCGGCTCCCAACGCCGCCCGGCTTCTTGCTGCGCGTCGCTCGCAACGTAGCGGCGGGGATGGCGTATCTGCATAGGCGCCAAGTGATGCATCGTGACCTGAAGAGCTCGAATGTGCTCCTCGACACGGCGGGAGGCGTCAAGCTGACCGATTTCGGCGTGGCTGTGCGCGTGAAGGATGGGCGAGACTCCGAAATGCACGGGTACGCCCACGGCGTGCAGGGCGCTGGCCTGCTCTGGGGCGACACGGATGAGTTTGAGCGCAGCTGCGACCCGCTCTCTGGCGAGATGGGGACCTATCGGTGGATGGCGCCCGAGGTGACGCGGCATGAGGGGTACACGAAGAGCGCGGACGTCTTCTCATACGCGATGCTTCTCTTCGAGCTCCTCACTCACGAGATCCCCTTCGCCGACCGACCGCCGCTGCAGGCGGCCGTCGCCATCGGGCTGCAAGACCTGCGCCCGCCGCTGCCCCCTGATGCACCGCGCGCCCTGACCGACCTGGTGTGCGCGTGCTGGAAACGCCGTCCGACGACCCGTCCCAAGTTTGACGGCGTGCTTACACAGCTAGCGGAGGCGAGCGCCTCACTTACCTTCGACGAGATCAAGTGGCTCGATGCCCCCCACGGGCATCCCGTCTACAAGCCCGTCCTTCAGGCATCAAATGGCTCGATGCCGGGCGCCGCGCCGAGCCCCCTTCTGCCCGCGCCGGGCTTGCACGACACCGCCGTCTCCGGTGTCGTCGGTGTGGTGAGCGCCGTGCCGGCGCAGGTAGACCTGCCGTACAGGGCGCCGTACCGGGCGCAGGAGACGGCGCCGACAGCCCCTGCTGCCGATGCCAATGCGTGCACATCCGCACTTCTCGGCACCCGTTCGCATTCCATGTTCCCGGCGCAGGAGACGGCGCCAGTGCATCATGAGACGATGATCATCGAGCCTAGCCTCAGCCGGCAGCGCAGCGGACCCGAGCTCAAGCTGAGCGTCGGTATACCGATGTGACTCAGCCAGGCGTGGCAAGACACACCATGTACAACGTTGGGCGCGAGACTACCGTGTCAACGCGTCGTTGTCGAGGAACACGGCTTGTCAACACGGCTTCCAAGCCCATGCATAGCCAGAGGACAGCTACAGGGTACAGAATCGCGTATCTACGATAGCAGTGAGAGAGGGTGTTCCTGTATCATTCGGCGGCGTCCGGTCCGATTCAAGGTGTGAAAAAAGCTCAGTTGAGGAGATTCTCGTCAAAGGGGTCATCAAAGATCGGCGGGCCGCCGCGCGCACGAGATTCCTTGGCACGTCGAGTTCACGTCCGCGACGGACGCTGACTGACGCCTTCGTCACGCCCGCAATATGGCGTTCGCTAGTCGCGCAATTCCGATTGCGTATCGAACGAGCACCATGGGTTATCGCAGCCCTGATCGAATGCCAATAGACAGGGCGCGATATGAGTTGGAGCCGATCACGTCGCTCCGTGATTTGAATTGGGGTGACATGCGCTCTATGCGCCCGAGCTTCCGAAACTTGAAGAGCCTTCGAACGGACACCCCGCCGGTGCTTAGCAAGGCATCGCGCTCGACATCCTCGCTCTTTCACACGCCCACTCCCGGCACCCCATCCTTCCTTAATCCTTCGCTTAGAACGCTGTCAAGAGAGGGCCGGAAGAGCTCCAGCCCGACCTTCGCCTCCGAGATGCGAGCGCGGCCGCACACACCCACGGACATCATGCGTCCTTCCACGCCTGGAACGTTCTGGAAGCCAAGTCACCAGCCATTTGATATTGACATCTCACCGGACGCTGTGTCCCGTCAAGGCTGCATCCCGCGCCATCCGCTGGTCTGGAAACCTGCAGGGAGTGACATGTTCCCGGTTTCATGGCACGATTCGCCGCAACTGCGCGAGCCGCTCAAATCATCAAGGCTGGTGGCCTCTCTCCGCTCCAACTCGGCTGCTGTGCTTCGACCGCGACCGTGCCACAAACCGCCGCCGATCATTCATATCAAAGACTCTAAACGAGTTAGCATTGCGATGAGGTACCGCCAGTCGTCCCAACGGGCCTCAGGGGCCCGTAGAGCTCAATCACCGGCCCGTCGAACCACACCGGCCGATGAGCCGTCCATGATGCGCTTGATTCCACCAACGCCTAGCACGACCGAAGTTCTTGGCGACCACCACCAACGGGCTCTGGTTTCATACCCTCCGCCCCACATGGATACGCTGGATTGGACAACAATTGTGGGATCTGTGGAACAGAAAACCTCGACGACTTCATGCGCCTTGAGCAACACGAACAAGGCCTTGTAATTCTTGCGGTCCCTCGTGACAACTTCAGCGTAAGTTGAAAGTTTTTCAGGTTCTTGGAGCTTCGATGCATCAATGCTCTTGTGCTCATGTGCTCGCACGTCCACAAACCCGTTAAGCCCGAGCCGGGTTTCGGAGTGATGAGATGAGGGTCGTTTTCGTCCCTGGTTAGAGATGATGATTTTTTCCCAATTTACCGCGGGCGGACTCCCCTGTGGGGAAAACGATGAGGTGCGAAACTTCCTTCACGGTATTTTCGAACATGCCGAAGGAGTCGCAGGGGACAGGCGGCGGCGGCGGTTGCCCGCCCTCGTGGAAAACGTGCCCGGGTTGCAACCAGAAGTTCTCTCCCGCTTCATTCGACATTCACGTCAAGCGCTGCCGAGACCGCAAGGACGTGCGGCTCGCCGCCGAGGAGATCAAGGAGAGGATGTTCATGGAAAATGCCTATTGGGGACGCGGCCCACTCCCGACCGACCCAGTCTGCCCAAACTGTGGCCAGAGGTACCACGTGCAGGCAATGGGGCCACATATAAAGCGTTGCCGCCGTCTGCGGCCAAAGGGAGGCACGAAATCTGATCCGTTTGGGGCTGGCTCCACAGCGTTTGATGGTATGTGGGGCGTGAGCCGTGAAGATCGCCCACTTCCTTCGATGCTCGAGAAGCTCGGTAACTCGCTTAAGCTGCTGGTAGCTGGCGACGCTTCAGAAGCAGTCGACGGTCCAGGCAGCCTCAGCGATGAGGAAGAGAAGGTGCTCGGCGCCGCAGAGCGGCAGCGGCTTCGAAAGCTCTTCGACAAGTTCGACGCGAACGGCGATGGCGCCCTCTCGCAGGCGGAGCACGGCCTGCTGCTCTTCAACTGCTTCCCAGAGCGCGTCATTGATGCCAAGGAGCTGCTTGCCGAGTTTCGGACAGTCGACGCCGACGGTTCGGGCTTCGTGAGCTTCGATGAATTTCTCACCTACTATGGGCTACTCACCCCTGCGTCGACCCACTTCGACGAGGCGGCAGATATGTTTGCCTTCTTCGACGTGGACCATTCGGGCACGCTCGAGCTGCACGAGTTTGCCTCCCTCTTGAACAATGTCTTCCCCACACAATGCGATGCCAACGAGTCCGCCATTGCCTCGGAATTTGCGAACGCCGACAAAGATGGCTCGAACTCGATCACCTTCATCGAGTTCTGTGCGTACTACGAGCGGTTGTGCTCACTGTACGGCGACACGAAGCCGCTCACCACTCAGGAGCTCCGGTCCGCTGCTACTCCACTGCTCGCCAAACCGGCAACTCGCAAAGACAAGGGCGTGCGGATCGTCACTCCGAAGACGATCAAGCGTTCGAGAGGTGAGAATGAGAATGCGGGCGGCGGCGGCGTCGGCGTAGGCGGCGTAGGCGGCGCAGGCGGCGCAGGCGGCGCAGGCAGCGCGGGCGGCGCGGGCGGAGGCGGAGGCGGAGGCGAAGGCGGCGGAGGCGACGTAGAGAGCGCGACCCACCTGGTGGCTCGATGTGCGCAGCTGCGCGAGCTGCGCGAGAGTGGCTGGATCTCAGAGAGCGAGTATCACAATAAGCTCACTGAATCTCTCGGCCCCGGGCCCATCGGAGACTTTCACAAGGCCTTCGTCGACAAGTCGTCCGAGCTCCGCGGGCTCCTTGCTATGGGGCTGATCACGCAGCCAGAGTACGATGCCAAGCTGGGCGCGTTGGTGACCGGGCTGAGGGGCGAGCCGACGAGCGCTACGGTCCAGGCTGCCGCCACCGAGCTGAGTGCGGAGGAGGCGTTGGTGCGATGCGAAGGGTGCGGCGAGAAGTTCCTGCCGCACCTCCGCCCGAAGCATCAGCGCACGTGTACGGCGGTGCTGCCGGCCAAGAAGATGAAGAAGGTCACCTTCGGGCAAGGCGGTGGCGGCTTTGGATCGGGCAGAAGCGGCTTGAACCCCACCGATGAACGTCCACTGCCCAGGCCGCGGGATTCAAGCGCGGCAGAGGCAGACGCACGCTCAGTCGAGTTCGCTGATAACGGGAGCAATTCTTTCGTGGCGTGCAGCAAGTGCGGACGCACCTTTTTCCCAGATCGCTTGCCACTGCACCTTCGCGCCTGCAAGGGTGGCAAGGCTGGCGGCAAGGGCACCGCCGATCCTAATCAGGATTCCCAACCTCCGGTCGGCGAGGCTGAGGCGCTGAGGCTAGCCGAGCTTGCGGAGCTGCTGAGTGCGGGATTCATAACACAGGAGGAGCATGATGCGAAGCGCTCCGCGTTCTTGCTCAGCGCCTAGGTAGGTGGCCACTCAAATGCCCCAGGGGGGTGCAGGCGCGCAGCGGCAAAATAGCCCAGCGTCCCCGTAAAGCTGTACACGAAGTACGATTCTGTGAGCTCTCAGATAGAGAGTTATAGGCGATCATCACAATCCGAGAATTCCGCATATATATGACGCGCGCGTGTCGTCCGCTCTTGACGGGCGGCGGTCTCAAGGATTTGAGCGGGGGGAGGGCTTTTTTCGCCAGTCGAGGCTGCAGGCTCCTGGACGAGAGGCAATTCGGAATTATACACTTTGAAGAGTGTCCATGATTGGTTGATTGCTTTGTTCCAAGAGAGCTGCAGAGAGTGCTTGCTTTTACGCTTCCAAGTGAGGATTGCACGTCACACATCAAGCACCGGGTGTCGCATGGTGTCGCGTCTGTCGTGTTAACGTTCACACATTCACATTCATCAGTCGATCATCAGGGATTGCAATTGTATGTACGCATCTTTCTGGAAATGCAAGCCCTCTCGCCAGCCCTCGCTGACAAGGCTCGCCGGAACCTCAAAGAGCCTGAGGACGCCGCGGCTGTCTTCGAGCAGGCAAGGCTGGAAGTGGTCGCTTTGATTGGCGAAGAGGAGCAAAAGCGTTTCGACTGGGCGCTGTTGGCGATGCTTCGGCAGGCCAAGTGGGACAAGGCTGCCGCTGTCAAGAAGATGTGTGCGCTCTCAAAGTACGCCTCCAAGAATTCGCACCTCTTTGTGGACTCGACCGCTGACGAGTTCATCGTCCAAGCTGAAATCGGGATGATGTCGCACCTTCCGGTTCGCAACTCTCGTGGCGAACTCGTGCTGCTCCTTGATGGGGTGAAGCTCACGCCGTATGCGAAGAAGTTCACAATGACGGACATGCTTCGCTTCTCCGTCTTCTACATGAGCAAATTGATGGTCTCGGAGGAGACGCAGATCAATGGCGTCATCATCCTCGAGAACCTGCACAACTACCCGATGCTGGCTCTGAACAGCATGAAGGGTGGGAGCCTCGCAGGCATCCGAGCCTCGTTCGAATGGATGCACTTGAGCCCCCTGCGCCTGCGCGGCTTGTACGCGATCAAGCAGCCGTGGTACATCGGCATGATGCTCGGTCTCACCCGGCCGTTCATGCCACGCAAGCTCCGAGAGCGCGTCTACCTCTTCGGCGAGGATACGTCAGCTATGCTCGAGGCCGCCGGCCTCACGCCCGAGCAGGTGCCGCCCGAGTATGGCGGCACCCTCGAAGGCTTCGACTACTGCTGGCATTTGAAACAGCAGCTCAGCTTTGAAAGAGCCGCTCAAATGCCGGGTGTAGTCGAAGCCATCAAGCCAGAAGCGGCGTTGTGGTGAGCGCGATCGCTCCGCAAGTCCGGAAATACTACGTAGCAATTTAGGGGAGAGTGCGTTGTCGCGGGCGGGTGCGCGATACCGTGGGATCCCACGATATCGTGGACGGGCTCACGATATCGTGCCGACACTATAACGGCACGCGGGTACGATATCGCGCCGCCCTACGGTATCCGATCGCGAGTGTGCGCGATATCGTTCACCGCACACGAGATCGCGACCCCCCGTCGATATCGCACAAACCAACGATGAGTAATGGGATGGCGTAGCGGGGTTGTGGTGATCGTTGATGCCACTCGTCACCCGGGCGGAGGTATCGGCTTGTTACTAAGCCCTCCTAAGGGTGCCGGGTGTATGGCTCCGCCGCTCGTGCGGTGCCGCTCGTCGGTGGGGCTCCGCTCCACCCGCGCGCGCGAGCGCCGTTAAGCACTCCATACGATACTACTCGCGCCACGTAAGCGGCAACTGTAACAAATATCCTGATATTAAACACTAATTAAACGCAGAAAGCACACTCGGACGCGACCGAATATTTCATGGCGTGTGGCTCGCACCACGGACATGACCACGGACCGGACAGGACGCAGACAAGCGAGTTCCGATCCGTTTGTTCTGTCCAAACTTCCATGCTCATGAAGGTGGGAACGCGAACGGATCCTTCTCCCCCTCATCTCATGGCCCATGCTTCAATGCACGTGATTCGGTGCTTGAATGGCCTCCGCGGCCTCTTTCACCCCCTTCAACCTGGCCTGCACTTTGTGTCCCTATCCGCTGCATGAGGCGAGCCCGCGAAGCGCAGAGGCAGTTTCGAGAGGGGAGAGCCGAGACCCCTCTCCAGCCGAGACCCCGCGCCTTTCGCCTCGTCCACGAGCCACGTGCTCACCCCCAACCATCCAAGCTCGTCCCCAAACATCCAAGCCTCTCGTGATGAAGTTCTCAAACATCCAAGCCTCCCGTGATGCCCTCGGCGATGAAAGCGCGCACCTTGCGGCTGAAGAGCGACTTGGAGCCAAGAAAGGGGAGGAGCTCAGCCACAAGCTTGGCGAGGGCATCGGGCCCGAGAGCGCCCATGAAAGCGCACGTGAGGGTCGATGCCCATGGGGTTCCATTCCCGTAGCTCCAGAGCTGTTCGACGTTTGCGGCCTGCACGGCCGGGGACGCGCTCGCCAAAAGGCGCATCACGATATGCGGGATCTCGGAGGCCAGCCCCGCTTTGAAGTGGGTGAGTGTGGCAAGGGGGAGCAGACCATAGAGCTCTTGCGCGTCGAAGCGCCGCCCATCGCTCAGCCAGAGGGTCGCGCGCTCTCGAAGGAGGAAGCCGACGGGGCCTTGGAAGGACGCCGAGTACGCCATGCCACGCGGCAGCACAATGGGCAGTAACCGGGCCAGGTCGGGCGCGCTGAGCGCCCTTCGATCCAGCAGTTGCGGCAGCAGTTCGAGCAGCAGCGGCGTGCACGCCGCGCACGCCACGATGTGAGGCTGGAGGGCAAAGCGAATCATCCTCTCCGTCTCAGCGATAGAGGGGGGCGGCCCGATTAGAGCAGGCTCGACACAGCACCGTAGAAAGGCTGCGAGGCCCAAAGCCGCGTCCGGCGCGTACCCAAGACCAGCAAACGAGCCTTTAAGGGGGGGCTCGACCGAGCTAGCGAATGCGCGCATCGAATGGCTGTCACCATTCGGCACGCCTTCCATCCATTCTGGGATCCACTCGGGCTCGGGTGGCGACGTCTCGAGAGCGGGTGGCGTAGTCGGTCGCGGGCTGGGCGCGAGAGATTGCAATCGGGACCAGATGGGTGCAGAGAGGGCGGGCCGCGCACGCGAGAGGGAGGAGAGCTCGCGAAACAACGCTTCCGCACCTGGCTTGAGCACGAGCAATGGTGCCGCCTGGGCCGCCGCGGACGGGGCGCCGCCGCCGCCATCGACGGTGGCCTCGTGGCCCGGGGACATTGGTGGGGCCAGGAGCGGCTGCGACTGACAGCGCTGCCACACGTGCTTCGGCTGAAGCACCTGCAGAGTCGAATCCACCTCGTCCGCAGTGCGAGTGGCTATCTGGAGCCAACGTACGAGCACCTCAGTCTGCGCCCCGTCGAGACTCTTGTCGGAGCCCATGGCACTGAGCATCGATTTGATCTGCATCGGCGACATCGCATGCAGCAGGCGGCTTCCGTCGAGCCGGAGCCGTTGCTGCACCGCGTCCCCGCCCTCGCCGGCCGCGTGCCGTAGCCGCTCGCAGTCGTCGGCGGTTCGCACGCGGCGCTCGCAGAGCACGCGCAGGTGAGGCATGAGCGCGTCCTGCATCAGAAAATCAGCTGTCTGCAGCAGCGCCAGCGTGCTCTCGAGCCCGCCCGTGTCGGAGAGCTCGACGGTGAGCAGACCAGTAGCCTTAGCCGCCGCCCAGTACAGCAGCGCCACGCACGCTTCGACTGTGCACCCAGCAGGCAGCCGGAGCTCGCGCCGACGGCTACGCTGCTGCGTGCCCACCGACGTCGTCATCATAACCTCGAGGTAAGGCACGTGCTTCAAAGCCTTGCTGAGCAGCGCGACCGTCTGGCACTTGTCTGAACCCATGCCGACAACGTCAAAGACGTGCAGACTACTGCCGTCTTCACGGAGGCACGCGTGCTTGGCGAGTGGTTCGCAGCCGTCGGTGCCCGCGCTGTCTTCGGAATCACTGTATTTGGCGTGGCCCTCGAAGGTTCGCTTCGGTGCCTTGTCGTCGCTCATGCTGATGATGATGATGCTCTCGGCCGCACGTGGCGATGCGTGCTCAATCCGTGCACTCAATCCGGTGAGTGCGCGGCGCCTCATATCATTTCAGAGTTCCTTAAAAGGAAGGCTGTTGAGAGTTTTACTGGTTGAACTAAGTGGCAAGACCGAAGGGACCCCTGGCTATTTTATGCACATGGAAGCATGTGCAACAATGAGCTCGCAGGGCCTCAAGTCCGTCAGTCAGTTCGTCGCGGTCCCCCCGCTCAATCAATACCGGATTTACCGGTACATGTACACCACCAGGACCACCGTGGTCCTGGACAAAATCTGAAATGAAGGTTAAATGAAGGGGGTATGTACCGTCTCAAAGGATGGCTCCGCACCCCTCGGTCAACACAAGTACTGAGTACATGTACTCGCTCTCTCGGGTCTCTCCATCATGCGAGTGTAGAGGTTGGTTTCTCGACCCAGCGAGCAGCGTGCAGGCTGCAGGGACGTGTTCCTTGTCCACGCTTTCTCGCTTTCACTGCCCTCTATGCTGATTCTATGCTGACGGGCGGGATTGTGATAGACGATCAGGTGGGGTGTGTGGGGGTGGGTATCAATTGGGAGGTATTGCATTGTCAGCCATCATCATACCTTTGCCGTCGTTGTCGTGTCGCTGGGCCTCTGCTGTCCGCGCCATCTTGGGGCGCTTTAGAGTTTAGTCGATCATGTCGAGCATCCACGGGCCGATCTTTTTTCCCGTCCGCTGCAGCTTGCCCGCATGGCTTGCCCCGTTGCCCGTCGCTGAGTGTTCGCGCGTCCGCTAGTATCTTGTCCGGCTTGCGTGGTCCGCAGGGCGCGTTGCAAGCCGAATAAAGCCGATGCGCGATGGAATTACAATTGCCGAATTATAGCGAGATAGCGACGAAAAAAACTTGGGGTTTTTTGTGGGGTTTTTTCGTGGTTTTTTTCTTACTTCTTAGTTTGGACATTGCGGTTTAGGTCGTAACGTTTAAAAACGTAAGCGAAGCGGTAAGGAGCCGAGCGGTCACGTCGTCGAAAACAAGCCTCTAGCCTGGCTATCGTGTGTGCGCGCAACATCGAACATGAACGTCAACATCCCGCGTACTGCACGTACCCCACTCCCAGGAGCCAGGTGCCAGGAGGAGAACGCTGGTCTCTGACTGTGACAGTGTGACTCCGCGCTGCCTACATTGTACTGTAGGCTGTGCTGTGTGCTCCTACCAACTTGGCGCCTAATCGCACCGCATGTACCTAATAACACACCAGGGATCGCGCCCCGGCCGCGCCGTCGACCGCGCCGCGGTCCGCATTGCGTGGGAGACACAGCCCACAGGACACACACACAGTGTTGCGGGGGCCCTTATTCGAGGGGGGGGTGCGTTCGCAGGCGGATCCAGCACGGGGCCCGCCTATCCATCGCGTCGGGGGGCATGCATGGCTCAACTGAATGGCCCTAGCCAGGATAACGAGGTCCATTGAGACCCTCAATTTGATCGGATCAATCCAGCGCCTGAACGCCGGAGGTCGAGCGCCATGACGAGAGCTCGTCGGGGAGCTCCTTCCACTTGACCGGCTCGTTGCCAAGCAGGTGATGCCACTGTGAGACGCCACCCGCCTCGTATTTGATCCTGTGCGCTGGCTTACCCTTGTCCCAGCGCACATCGACCACGTGCCCTGAAAACCACTGCTTGGAACCCGTCCACCATACGCTGATGCGCTTTTGCAGCAGCGTATCCTTCTCACGCAGCTCGTCGTCGGAGCTGTCGGAGGGTGGAACCCAGTCTGACGCCGAGGCGAGCTCTGGCTTGCGAGGCGAGAAGGGCTTGGATAGCTTGCGTTTCTTGGCGTTGAGTGGGATATCACCATTATCGGAGCTCTCCCCGTCGACTGCATGCTCCTCGGCGCCATGGTGTACGTGCGCCATAGTGAGCGTGTCGGCTGCGTGCTCCACGGCGCTGCTACTGCTCCTGCCCACTGCTGCCGCCTGCACCTCCCTATCCATTACCGCACCCTCGGACGTCGGCGAAGCGCCGTCGCCCAACACGACGCCACCGCCCAACGCGACGCCACCGCCCAACACGACGCCGCCGCCAAACGACGAGCCGCCGCCGCCGCCGCTACCACCCGCCGCATTATGCAGACGAATGGCCTCGGCGATGGAGCGCGCCTTCTCCCCATTCGGCCCATGGAAGGTGGGATAGGTCCTCGAGTTAGCATGATGTACCTTCTCCCGCCATCCATGGGGAAGCACCTTGCTGACCGTACGCGGCCGCTTTGGTAGCTTCGGCGCAGGCGCCGCCGTGGGCTGGTTCTCGCGGCGCACCGTGCCCTTCTCAAGCAGTTCTTCGTCGGAGCTGTCGGCGGGGTCCACCTGCTCAGTGGCCACCACCTCCGCGTCCACCCCGTCCTTTTCCTCATCCTCGGCCTCGCCGTCGTCGTCCTCGCCATCGCTCGACTCCGACGACTCCGACGACGAACCACTGCCGCAACCGCCGCCGCCGCCGCCGCCGCTACCACCCGCCGCATTATGCAGACGAATGGCCTCGGCGATGGAGCGCGCCTTCTCCCCATTCGGCCCATGGAAGGTGGGATAGGTCCTCGAGTTAGCATGATGTAGCTGCTCCCGCCATCCATGGGGAAGCACCTTGCTGACCGTACGCGGCCGCTTTGGTGGTCTTGAGTGGGTCTCTGTCAGCTGAGAATCGTGAGCGCCATCGTGGGCACCCTCCGCTTCCACTTCCACACGCTCCGCTGCACGCGTCGCCTTGGCCGCCGCCCTCGATTCCTTGTTCGCCTCGCGTACCTTGCGCGCTGCAGCCCTATCTGCAGCCGCCTTCTCCTGCGCTGCCATCTCAGCCGCAGCCCTTTCGGCAGCGCGAGCGGCGGCTGCCTTCTCCTTATCAGCTTTGAGGCGTGCCCGGGACGACGCCTCGTCGCGTTCTGCCTCGAGCCGCGCCTCCTTCTCAGCCTCCAGCTCTGCATGCCGCTGCGCCCTCTCGGCCGTTGCCTTGGCGGCCGCGGCCGCTGCGCGCTCCTCGCGTGCCCGCTGCTCGGCCGCCGCCCTCTCGGCAGCAGCCCTCCGCAACTTATCCTCCTCCGCGAGTCGGTTGGCGCTGATCTCCCAAGGCATGAGCTCCTCCTCGTCCTCTGCGTGCCTCGAGAGCTCCTCCTTGGCTTTGGCCAGAAACTCGCGCGTCTTGTGCCGCTGCTCTTCCTCCTGCACCCTGGCCAACTCTTCCACCATGGCCTGATCCGCACGCATCCGAAGCCGCTCGCGCTGGCGCATGTCCTCGTGCTGCTTGCGCGCCGCCGCGTCGGCCTCGTCGGCCGCATCCGCGCGTGCCTCGTGGACAAACGTGGCGCGGTTGGTCGTTGACCTGCCGTCCCTGGAATCCTTGCCCGTGCCCTTAGATCCCTTGCCTGGTTTCTTGGACCTGGATGGTGATGCGAACGGCAACGGTGGTGGCTCGGTGGATGCAGAAGCACGTGGCAGTGGCAGCAGCGCGGGAGCGGGTAACAGGAGAGGCGCCTGTAATGGCAACAGAGGCAGAGTCGCTATCGTGGGTAAAAGAGGCAGAGGCCCCGTAGGTATTGTGTGTGGGGGCATCGGCGGCGGCGGTTGCGGCGGCATCATTTGCGGCGGTGGCGGCGTGGACGCCAGGTCTGGTATGACGGCGCGGCGCCAGCTTGGTTGGGCTCCAACGCCAGAGACTTTTGATGAGCTGTTCGCTGTGGTCGTGGGCGTCGGTGCCGCCGTGTGGGTCCGACCGAGCAGAGAGTGGAAGGAGTAGCCTTGTGTCCTCGCGCGCATCCTTCCTCCCTCCTGGTATCCTGCGCCGCCCTCCGTCGCTGCTGCTGCTGGGTTCACACCCGTCGTTCACAGTCAGTCAGTAAATTTGTCCCCTGCCGCGAGGGGGGGGGGGAAGGAAGTGCACGCGCTCACACGTGCGGTGCCTTGGGCCGGTGTGTGGCCTTCGGTCGGCCGAAGATGAGCGTCTGGGGACACGCTGGTGCCGATAGCCCCTCTTACAAAGTTGCATGCATCCCACGATTCGCACACCCTTATTTGGAACCTATTTGAGTTATGTGTGTTTTAGACGCGAGGACTGCGCACCAGCTCTAGATTGTACAAAGGGGCCCTGCAAAGGGGTGCTTATAGACTGAGCCCAACGCGACGTCTCAAAGGACGGCTCCACGATAATCGTCTCAACGGACAGCTCCGCACCCCTCCGCTCGGTCAGCACATAGCACACGCCTCACAAGTACTGAGTACTCGCTCTTCAAATGGCTCATCTCGACGTCTCTTACTCGAAAAATTATTTTATATTTTATTAAGAGCAAAGAGGTGTGCTACAGTGTACAGTGCGTGCGAGCTGCGGTGAGGCATATGGTCTCTCCCAGTCCCACGCCGCCTGCACCAGAGTGTTTAGATGGCATCCCGAAAAAGTTGAAGCAGCCTGTACACACGACATGTACCGGTACGAATCGAGACGTGCCTCTTGCGCGCAACACCTGGCGTCTGGGCACTGGGGTCGTCACATTTCTTTGAGTGCGACCAGCTCCTCAGGCATCGATTCTCCAACGAAGGCTACCTGTGCGCGATCGACTTGCTCCTGCGCACCTCCTGTTTTCGACTCTTGTGCACCTCGGTCTCATTTTTCTTCCTGATGACCTTGAGCTCGCCCGTGTGGTCGCCCACACCCACCAGCCGCATGTTCCAATTCATCTCTGTGAAAACGCAGAGAAGTGGGGGGTGGGTTGCAGCACTGATCACTTAAACGTTGCGGACGAGTGGGCGTGCAACAGGCGGCACAGACTCCGGCCCCGAGAGAGCTCGTCCTCACGACAGGAGCCCGCTGTGCGTACCGAGGGCAAGCTGGATGTCCTTTGCCTCGAGGGTCGTGCCCCCGCGGTGCACTGCGAGCTCGCACGCAAAGGCTGCGACGTTCTCGACAAAGTCGTCGGCAATGTCCTGCATTACCTGATATTTGCGAGTCGCGACGCGTGAGCCTTGCGCATTTGATGCCATGGAAGAATTGCGTGGGAAGCTGCGCTCACTCGCTCAGCCTCGCGGTCTAGTTCCACCCGTTGGTCCACCTGCTTCGCCAGTTCCTGCAGGATTTGCGAGGGCAGATAGTCCGAACGCTCCATTGGTTCGAAGGCTCTGATATGCCTCTGAGGCTGCCGCCGAGCAGGCGAAGCACTTTTCCGGAGGACGCGATATCTGTGAATTGGCTATAAATCTGTGAACTGGCTGTAAAGTCCACGCACAAAGGTGTCGAGTAGGGGCGTGGGCCTCCAGGTGTAGGTTTGGGGTTGAATCGTAGAGCCGACTGTCAAGCGGTTTAAAGCGGTAACTAAGCGGTAACCTTACTACATTACTACTTTACTAGTAGGCACCCGCAGGTGTACCGCTGACTCCGTGAGGTGTACCCTCGACGCCGCGCTGGCCGATGAACCCATCGAATGAACCCATATTGCCATTCACCACACTGTCACTCACAGGGCCTGGCCGTCACCCGTCACGCGTCAGGCCGTCGCTAGCCTCTCCATCGGCATCGTTGATTCAGAAAGTTGATTCTCACTATCTCAGCGGACAAAGCGCCCTCCGAGCCTCGACACGCGCCCGGGGCGCGCCTCGGCGATCCGCGATCCCGATCGTGCATCCGGTCCGGGAAGCGGCCGTTCCCCGTTCGGATTAATATACATTGAACGTTCGGTATTTCCTTTTCCGGTTGCTTCGCGGACCGTCGGCCGGGCTCCGGGCCAGCTCGTCCCGTTGTCCCCGCGCCGCCCGGCCCTGGGCCGGTTGAACGAGTCAAAACAACCCCGAGCACACGCACAGACCAAGAGAACAAATCGCTAATTTAAGACCAAATGAAAATACACAGCAGTCCAGGTGTCTCACTTTCACCGATTGAGCATCGTATCGCCCATCGATCGCTGGTCGATCCCTGTGACCGATTTCGTATTACGTGTTCATGTGGGGAATCACGTCATGCATCTCCTGCCATCCGCTGGAACAGGCACAGCAATCGTGGCGGCTCAGCAGCTCACCTGCACCGAGGGTAGATACGGCCGCGCCCCTACTGAACGAGAAGAGCCGTCACCTAGATTCGAACCGAATGCCGTCGCGATACTTACGTTGTTTGCAACCGCCTTCCAGTTGGCGTCCTTTCGTCCCAGGATCTTATTGGCGCGTCCAACAGC
>Ga0210239_100131_pt1 | contig 58951 bp, 34 predicted proteins | sample ChrtobMetP5a_0mM_FD_155451 | JGI IMG/M metagenome (GOLD analysis project Ga0210239, IMG submission 155451) | Chrysochromulina tobin associated microbial communities from unialgal haptophyte culture, Seattle, Washington, United States - P5a_0mM | ecosystem: Host-associated > Algae > Haptophytes >... | reverse complement strand
CTCCTTCCCCTCTGGTCGCGCCGTGGGGGACTGCGCGAGGATGCCGATCCCTCTAGGTGAGGAGAGCACGTTAGTGCTGACGATGTGTTGTGTGAACGCCCACGGGGGCGCGCGTAGCGCGGTGTGAGGGGCGCGTCCGCCGTCGCTCGGCGGAGGTCGCGCTCGTCTCAGCGCGGATGCGGGGGGCCCTGGTAGGGGGGCGTGAGTCTCCCCGGGGGGGGGCGGGCGCGAGACGGGTCTCGCGCATGCATGCATAGTTCGGTGTGGAATCGCCGCGGCGGCGCTAGCTCCACCGGTCGATCCGGGTCGGACCAGTCGCGGGTGCCGCGCGTCTGAGCGGGGGGGACCGGCCGAGGGGCGGGCGCGGTCTGCGCCCGCCCGTCGGGTTGGTCGGGGCCCCGCGGGTCCGAAGGTGGGTGCTCAGCTGCCGCCCATTGGTTGCCCTTCATAGCCCTGTCGGGCCCTTCCGTCGATCCGTCCCGGCCGCCGGCACGCCCCGGTCCAATCCCTGGTGACGATGTGCGTCCCCCGTGCCCGTCTGGCTGTCGGCATCGCTGTCATCCTGCCTATCGTATGTGTGCTGCTGGAGAATCCGCAACTGCTTCTTGGCAGCGGCCATCTTTTCCCGCACGTGCACAATCTCACTGATAGCCAGCTCGACAGCTATGAACGCAACGGCTATATCCTTCTGCCTGGAATCGTGCCACCGGCGATGATCGCCCGGGTTCTCGAGGAGCTGCATGGGATTCAAGCCGACGCTGAGCGAGCCGCAGATGCCGACCTGTCCAAATCATCTGTAGCATGGGATTCGGAATCGTCTGGCGCTAGCAGTACCCAGTGCAATTTTTCTTTTGCCATGGATGCTAATGGTAAGTTGGAGAAGCCCCCAACAATCCACAAGGCCCAAGGGATCGGTCTGAAGAGCCGGACAGTGCTCGAGCTCGTCCGCTTTCCACCGATAGCCCAAACCGCCGCCTCGCTTGTTCGTCGTGGGCTCCGTACAAGCGACAGCTCGGCGATCGCCAGCGTCGAGCGCTCCGAGGTTGACGCCTTTGGGACCAAGTATTTTCCTGTCCAGGCGGGATCTCCAGGCTCGGTAAGCTGGCACGACGACAACTACTACTTCGGAACGACGCGCTCCGACACGATCTCGTGTGTCGTGTACCTGCGCACCATCGATGTCAAGTCGGGTTGCCTGCGAGTGCTCCCGGGCTCTCACCGCGACTCTACCGTGGGGAGCGCGCGGGCGCACCTGTATCAGCCGTCGCTACAGCAAGTGGGCGAGTATATCTCCGAGGAGACCATCCTGAGCACGCTCGCCGTGGGCCCAGATGGCAAGCAGCGCGCGCCGTTGGACCTTGCCGTTACGTCTGGGTCCGTCGTGCTCTTCGATGCGAATCTGCTTCACTCTGCGAATGCGAATCTGCGCGATGGTGGCCTGCCTGCTTCGGAGCGCGTCGCCTTTCACTTCATCCCAGGAGACCTAGACACGGGGTTCCGCGGCACAAGTTTCGCGAGGGGTGCCTTTGCAGACCGTCACCTTGCCGTCCGCCTCGACGGCACCTTTCCTGCGGCTTGAGAGGTTGGGCACGAGCTGATCGGTGCTTTGCGACCACTCCCCATGGTGCTCCTTTGAATTTTCGAACGCAGGAAATGCGGCGCTTGTGTCGAGTGGCGTGAGCCCCGGGCCTATACGACGAGACAGGCGGGCACTGTCGGCGCGTGGCGGCTCGTCCTCTGCCACTGCCTGGGCGCGTGGCGCTTAGCGGTGGTCATGGCGGTGGTGCTGGCGCAGCGGCCGCGGCGAGAGGGAGAGCAGCTGCTACGTACATTAGGTACTATACTGTAATAGCACAATCGAACCTCAAGCGCGACATTGATACAAGACTCACGTCAAAAGACCATGCAAAAGACGCTGTACAAAAAAGCTATACTCGACTCGTACCAGGTCTCCAGGTCGGGTGCTTGTACTCGCAACGAGCTACACACGACAGCCGTAGTAGTTCTACGTAGGTCGTCGTACACCGCACTCTTACAGTAAGGACTAAGGTAGTGGCTAGTCGCACATGACGGTACTGTAAAGCGTTCACTCATCCAGTCAACACAGCTCGATCGATAGAAGCTTGAACTTTTGTCCGCTCACCCGCTGCACGTGCACCTGATGCCTAGCATTGCGTGGCTTGCTGAGGCACGTGCGACGGCACAGCTCGGCGGCGCGCACGACGGCGAGATCGGTCTGCGATGTCTGCGACGCCCACGAGCCGTTGAGCAGCACGGCAGAGTCAACGTCGTCGTCGAGCCAGACGCGTGCAGTCCCCATGCGAGCATCGTAGCTTCGCAGAAACCCCACAGTCAGCTTGCTGGTGGCCAGGGGCACGGAGAAGGATAAAGGAGGATCGTCGCCCAAGCCAGTGCCTGCGAGCTCGTCAGAGACCTCGCGAATCCACCCCGGTTTGCCGGGGCGGTCGGCATAGCAGCGCCACCCCTCGCCTCGCGTTGGCGTTCCGCAAGCACCCTCCGCAAAATCAAGCGTCTCGAGGGGTGTCCCGGTGCCATGATGGGCTCGGCATGCTGCAAGGCTGCTGAGGGCGGCACTTGGGAGGAGTGTGCGTGTCGCACTCTCGTCGAGCGGTACCGGGCGAGGCAACCCCGAGCGCGCTTTGGCGCTTGCCAGCAGGACGCCAGCACGCACTGCCTCAGCGAGCATGAGCTCCGCTGCCAGGAGCGCAAACACCCGATGTGTGTGTGGGCCGGGGTGCGGCTCGCACTCTTGGCCCTCGGTGTCGAGCGCCTGGCACGTGCTGGCGTTAGCTGAACAGCCTCCACGCCAATGTCGCCTCAGGGCGCTCTCCGGGGCGACAGCGCACACGCCGAGCATGAAACTCAAGGTGGGCACGTTGTAGTGCGCTGCCACTGGCAAGTGCACTCTGTGCGCCGACACGTTCTTGCACTTGCCCATGGGATTGAGCTCAGACCACGACTCCACATGTATGAGTGCGGGAAAACTTGCATCGGCCAACGCACGCCGTACGAGCGTCTCCATCCCTGCTTGCACGCGCACCTCGTCGAGGCTCGAAGTGATCCCGCGCAGATCGCACACGGTCAGGTCGGTTAGGATCACGTGTGGTTGGAAGCGGCGCACGCGAGTGTCGTAGCGCTGGGCAGTCGTGACCGAGCGACCACCACGGCTTGTTGAGCGTAGAGCTACGACGGTGCACCCTGGTAGCGCTTGTTGCAGCAGACCACCAAGCACGCGGTACCACGAGAGGCTGTCGCAAGGAACGGAACATTGTTTGCCTGCCAGTGTCGTGCCACAATTCATGAAGCCCTGGGTCATGGAGCACCCAACGACAAGCACGCGTACGTCTGGTCGAGGAGACCCGGGCGTGTGCAGTGGATTCAGGCAGCGACCGAGAGTCCAGCGAAGCCGTGCTACGTCTCCGACGTGCGCGCGCGCACCTTCAGGGCTGACGGAAATGTGCTCTAGCTCTTCAACTACAGCTTGATAGCCAGCACGTGCCGCTGTGAGCATGGCATTTTCCAATGGCCCGCCCGTTGGCAGCGATCCTGCCTCCTTTGAACGAGAAGGCAGCGAGGAGCCATCACATTGAAAGCACAAGGGCACGCCGTAGCCGCGAAGGACACTAGGCCGATGGGCAAGAGGCTTGTAGGATAGCTCATCGCCCGACAGCTTCTTGCACGGCACAAGCGGATCCATGACCGACAGGTCTTCGACGTCAGTGCAAGCTGGCCGGGTCCATGCTAGCTTGTCTTCGGAAATCGGCAAGACACGTGGTGGTTCGATAAAACCCTTTGCACGTTTGGCACGACCGCGAGCGGAGCGTGAGACCACAGGTTGGGATGCCAAGGCCATGTCCGCTGCTGTTCGTGACGTCGAGCTTGCTGGAATCGGTCCCGTGAACCACTCGAGGTCCTGTATGGAACCATCAGCGTCACCGCAGTCGTTGACGAGGCCATGGCGCCCGGGCTGCATTGTGCCGATGGATGGTCGAGGTGCAGCGGCATGGACAATGCACGTACCCGCTGCAAAAGTATCGTTCAATACTGACGATGCTGCCAAGGCAGCCATCCCAAGCTCATGCGGCCGTTGCGGCTCCTGCTCTCCTGGCTGCTGCTGCTGCTGCTGCTGCTGCTGCTGCTGCTGCTCTCGCATGATCTGCCATGCTGGCATTCTGAGGCAATTTGGACGCGAGCATCGGCGTCGGGCGAGTTCAATAAACAGTGGCTGACGGACCACTGCAGTGCCTGTGCGCCACCAGAGCCAATTGTGAGCCAGTTCGACGCTCTTCGAGAAGAGCGAGTCCATCGCTTCGTCGGGCGATAGGAAGCGAGAAGCGGGCGACCAGAAGCGTAGCAAATCCATGGTCACAGTCATGGCTTTCGCACTACCAATCGCAAGCCAGTCGTTGGCGCAGAAGTTGGTGTAGGCGTGGATGACGACAGTGCGCGACCCAAACTGGACGCATCGTCCTCCAACTTGCAACTCGTACACTGCTCCGTCGCCACGGCCGATACGAACGATGTGGAATGGTTGCGTTGGCCACAGGTCTGGGCGCAGCCGAACGATGACATCGTACATAACGCCACTTTTGTGGATGAGTTGGCCGCAGCGCCAAATCTTGTACAGATAAGCAAACACGGTCGAATGCTTGGGCAGCGCCGCTTGGGTAGCGGTGATTGAGGGCCACGTATGGGCCGACACGTTTTCCAAATGACGCGCCGACAGGTGCTCGCCACCTTTGAAGCGCGCGCCGAATGCCTCCCGCATGCGTGCAACGGTGAAGCTCACATCACCCATGCCATGCGCGCCGGCAGGAATGCTATCTGAGACGGCAAAGATGTCCACATCACCCAGCGACTCGATGATGTTGGGCTGTATGTGTCTCCATGCGCCAGGCCAGTCGCGCCACGCGCCCGCGAAGCACACCGCGACCTTCGGCGGCACCATTATTGTGCGCGGACGCGCTTAGGAGACGCGGCGCGTGCGCGCCGCGTCGCGATTGTACAGAAAAGCGCCGCGAACAGGCGACGAAGAAAGAGGGGGTTCGCTTTCACAGCCGATGGTTGTAATTCACAGCAGATGTTCTAGTTTTCAGAGTCGCCCCGCCGGACGATCGTCGCTCGTGGCCGCTCGACGGCTTCCAGCTTACGTGCGCGCTACGTTGCCATGGGCCAGGAGCAGACCAAGGAAAAGGCTGCCGCCGCACCCGCGACTGAGCCAGTGGCTACAGCCCCAACTCCAGCTGCCACGCCGCCGCCGCCAGTCGGACTAGCCTCGACATTGCCGTCCTCTGCAGATGCAGAGGACTCAGGCCAGCCGCTCTCGACTGGCTCAGACCCCGAGTGGACCGCATCCATTCCGATCATGGCGGATGCCGCGAAGCGATGGAATCAGGGTGGCGGCAGCCTGGCGCTGATACAAATGCTTCGGTGCATCGCATCTCGCCCAGCACATCCCTCAATGCATGCAGTCTGACCGCGTTGGTGCTGTCCGCAGATCGGGTGCAAATGTATCGGCACTGCGGGTGCTCATACGCACTACGATGTTCATGTTTGGCGTGCCTGCGATCGTCATGATGTTTGCTTACGGCGTGGTCCTCGATCAGCTCTTTACATTCGAAAAGGCTGGCGAGAAGATGGTATACGCCGGTATCGCTGGCATCGCTTCCGTGCAGTTCGTTGTCATCGGCTTCCTGATCTACGCTTTCAACGAGCCTATTGACGAAGAGCCGTCGGCGGCTGAGGGCAAGAAGACCGACTGAAGGGCAGATGAATAAATCCGATTTTCAACTAATACTTAAATTACAAGTGTCCGTGCGGGTCATTAAAGAATGCGTGCTCGACAGGATTGAGCTTTGAGGTCCGGCCGCGCTCTCAAGAGAGAAGTATTCTGAGTAAACACCTCCCGGCACCGCGCGCGCGCCGACGCCGTCCCTACATCAGTCATCACCGCGTGTGTCGCATGCTCAGGAAGGCGAAGCCGAGTCCGCTCGTAGCCGCCTCGCCGCGTGGGCTCCGAGGCTCTGCTCCGTCGCAGATGATGCGCGCGCCCTCACGGGCCGTTGACCGAGGTTACGATCTTGTCGATGAGCCCGTAGTCGAGAGCCTGCTGCGCCGACATGTAGTTGTCTCTGTCGAGATCCTTCATGATCTGCTCGCGCGAGTTGCCGGTCATCTGCGCGTACATGGTAACGAGCGTGCCCTTGATCTTGAGGATCTGCTCCGCCTCCACGCGAATGTCCTCAGCCTGTCCCTCTGAGCCACCCATCGGCTGGTGGATCATGACACGCGAGTTGGGCAGCGCCACGCGCTTGCCGCGCTCGCCCGCGCCGAGAATGAAGGACGCCATCGATGCCGCCATGCCGATATTGGCCGTGATCACCGGCGACGCGATGTGCTGGATCGTGTCGTACAGCGCGAGCCCAGCGATGACTGAGCCGCCAGGCGAGTTGATGTACAGATACATCGGCTTCTCCTGGTCCTCCGAGTCGGAGAAGAGCATGACGGCGATGATCTGGTTGCAGATCTCGTCATCGATCTCCTGCCCGAGGAAGATGATGCGCTCGCGGTACAGCCGGTTGTAGATGTCCACCCAGTCCGCCGAAGTTGCGCCGGGCACGCGGTAGGCGACCTTAGGCACGCCGATGGGCATCATGGCTGGGGACGCGGAGCGCAGCAGCGCGGGCTGCACCGACTGCGGCGGAGGCCCCGTGCGGTGCAGCGGGCTGCCGGGCGCCTGCCAGCCTTCTGTCGCAGCCGCGAAAGAAAGGACGGCGAACGCTGTGTGTCGCAATCCCTGCATTCGACGATGCTCGTGCCTGAGGTTCAGGATTTTCCGAACTTGCGAGGGAGACAAGTCACTTCAGTCTACATGTAGAAAGAGGTCTTTACATGTTGTGCACATTTCGACGCTTTCACGACAAAAGTCGAGCTTGACCAATGGGGACATAGTCCCTTTGGCGGGCCTGCGCTGGACCCCTCCCTCCACGCCCGAGCATGGCCCAAGAAGCAGTGGGCGTGTACGCGCGGCTGCGCCCCGACCTCGACTCATCCGCGCCTCGCGACGACTCAATCATCGTCAAGAAGCGCTTCGATCAGCAGCGGACTGTGCAGGTGCGCAACCTCGAGTTCTCTCTGGACTGGGTGTGGGATGCGGATGCAGCACAAGAGGAAGTCTATGAGATCTTGGGCCGCGAGCGCGTCGCGCGCGTTATGCATGGCTACAATCTGTGCATCATCGCATACGGGCAGACAGGTACGCTACGTGCGACCGCCTCTCGCCTCTGTCTCGGTGACCCCACACACGCGCCACTGCTCTGCGGCCTCTCTCGTTCCGGCAGGCAGCGGCAAGACGTACACGATGTTCGGTCCAGAGGAGGTCATACGCGACTGGAGCGGGTCGGACGTAACGCTGCACGGGCTCGCACCGCGTGCGATCGCCGACATCTTCGCCTCGCTGCGCAGCGCGCCGAAGGCGTCCCAGTTCGTCGTCATGGCCTCGTACGTCGAGGTGTACAATGACCAGTGCAACGATCTATTGGGTGGGCGCAAGGGCCTCGTGCTGCGCGAGACAGCACAGCGGCGTGTCGTGGTGGAAGGCCTCGTTCGCGAGGTCGTCACCTCCGAGACGGAGGTCATGGACTGCCTGCGGCGTGGCAACGAGCTGCGTGTGGTCGCCGCGATGAAGATGAATGCTCGCTCGTCGCGCTCGCACGCACTCTTTGTGCTCGAGCTGCACGACGTGAGCAGTGGCCAGGACAGTGGCGGCGCGGAAAGTGGCAAGCTCTCGTTGGTCGACCTCGCAGGGATGGAGAGTTCCAAGAAGTCGTACTATGTCGAGTCGGTCAGAGGCCCTTCGTCGGCGCCGCAGCGGCGTGAAGAGGCGCGGAACATCAACACGTCCCTCTTCGCCCTCGGCACCGTCATCGAGCGGCTGGCGGCCACGTCGCGTGCGCTGCATGGCCAGGGCGCCGCGCACGTGCCCTACCGCGACAGCAAACTCACCCGCCTGCTGCAGGAGTCGCTCGGCGGCAATACGGCGAGCGCCGTCGTGGTCACGCTGCGCACGGAGAGTGCCAACCTCGACGAGACGATCGGCACGCTCCGGTTTGCCGTGCGGGCCAAGGCGGTGAGCGTGGTGGTGCGCCCTCATTCCTTCCTCGGTCGACTGGACGCCTCGCACCTCGAGAGCGAGCTCGCGTTCGCTCGCGAGGAGGCGAGCGCGGCGCGGCTGCTGATCGATCGGCTCAGGAAGGAGGTACATGCGCGGGATGGCCAGGGTCTGGACCACCCGAGCCACATACAGCAAGTGGTGAGCGCACTCGGCGGTGGGCCGATGGCTCAGCGCATCGCCGAGCTCGAAGCCGAGAACACGACGCTGCGCAACCGCAACCGCACGCTCCGGGTCACCACCGTGTGGCAACGCCTCATGCTCGCGACTCGCGCGGAGCAGGTGAGTGTCGTTATTGCCACTGATTGCCACTGACTGCCTCATGCTCGCGACTCGCGCGGAGCAGGTGAGTGTCGTTGATTGCCTCTGATTGCAATTGATTGCCACTGATTGCCTCATGCTCGCGTGGAGCAGCTACGCGCAGCGTCGGAGGAGCAGGAGGAGCTCTCTCGTACGATCCAGATGAGTTTTGGCAGCGGCGGCGGCGACGACGGCGGCGGCGGCGACGACGGCGGCTTTAGCAGCACCGACGACGGTGCCGGCCTGTTAGCTCGCATCACTCAGCGGAACCAGGTGCTGCGCGGAGGCGGCGGCGGAGGTGGAGGAGGCGGCGGCGTTAGCGGCAGCGGCGGCGGCGGTGCGGGCCTGGGCCGCGGACGATTCTCTGAAGCGGCCAAGCGGTACGTACGATTCCACGAGCTCGCCATGGCGCGTAAGCTCGCTCTCGCCTCGCGCGGGTACGAGATCGAGAACGTCTTCATCGATGAGCTCTACGACGAGGCCAACAAGGAAGGCGTGGATGTGGAGCAGTGGCACGAGTTCTTACGTGCTGAACTCCCCTCACCCACGCAGTTTGACGAAGCTGATGACGGCGCGGAGAACGACCCGAGCACAGGCGATGTCAGCGGCGGCGACGCCGCCGCCGCTGCCGCTGAAGGGCGTGCTCGGCACAAGGTCGAGAGGAGCTCGAGCAAAGCAGGTCTGCTCTCGCTCACCTTCAAGACGCGGGCAGGCAGTCGTGCGGTGCTTCGGCGGATCTCGATGCCCTTCCAGGAGCTGGCGCCGATTGTGACCGCTCCGGCGCTCGGCGCGCCGCACGCCACGATGCATGCGCCTGTGCCGCCGATGCATGCGCCTGTGCCACGCCGCAGCAACGTGACCAGGAAAGACGGGGTCGCCTCGATCACCCGTGGGAGTGACGAGGCGGATGCGCGGCGCAACGGCTATCCGGTGGGCTATCCGGTCGCACTCGCCGCCGCCGCCGCCGCCGCCACCGAGCTGGCATCCCGCCCATCAGCACTCCGGTCACTCACCCAGGCGAATGGCGGCGGCATGCATACGCTCGATACGGCGCGCGACCCGGTGAATTGCGGCGCGAGGCGGTGTAAGTTAGCGGCGTTTAGCGGCGGCGGCAGCGGCGGCGGCGGCGGCGGCGGCGGCGGTGGTGGCGGCGGCGGCGGTGGTGGCGGCGGCGGCGGTGCGCCAGCGTCCACTGCGGCCGGCGGCGGTGCGCCAGCGTCCACTGCGGCGGCGTCCACGCGCCGTTCCGAAAGAGTGCCCTTTCGCCTCGCGGAGCCGGGTGGCCTCGATCTGGGCGTCGAGCTCGAAGACTGGCGGGCCGATCTGCAGCTCGAAATACTCTCGAACGAGGAGCTCATGAGGTCATTTGGCGACGCGGCGGCCGTCGTGTCACCCACGCAGCGGCGCGGCAGCGACACGCAATCTGCCTACGGGCTCACCCTGGCCGCCAACCAGATTGCGGCCGCTGCCGCGGTGCGCGCGCACCCGGCGCAGCGCGCGTCGCATGAGGCGGCCAAGGCGTCGCTGCGTGCTGCGGCAGCTTCGGAGGACGCACGCCGCGCGGCGTCAATGGCGGACGCAGCGCGGGCGCAGGTGCAGGCGGCGCGCCACTGGCGCCAAGGCGATATCGCCCTGCCCACTTCTGCGGAGCGCGCCATACAGCGCGCAAAGGTGAAGCTGCTGCCGTGAAGGCCCATGGAATCTAGATATTTGAGCGGTGGTGGCAGACTTGCATGAGCGCCGCTGTATAGTGCGGTGCGGAACCCCGGTTATGTTTAGTCGAGTAGTCGAAGTAAGTAAAACACGCATGCAAAACACGCCGTCCTGACGGCAGCGGCGCACACCACGTGGCGAGGCGGGCGCGGGGTACCCAGGCAATAAAAGGCGTCGGGCGGTGATATTTTTCTCGATACGATCAACGTTGAATCGCAGAATCCGCGGGCGTGTAGCTTTTCAGATCCACAGAATGATCAGAGAATGATGCTTGATGATGCGGGCGCGTTTAACGCCGCCCGCGAGCCCGCGAGGGCGCGCTTCAATGAGCGCCACGTTGTACGTGCCCGCCGCAACTTCGCCGCGTGACGCCCCAAAAGTTAAACGGCTCGGCTAACTAACGTGAAGGTACGCATCATAGGCCCAGTGCCCCAGTCGGGGGGGCAGAGACGAGCGGGGAGGCAGAGACGAGATTCACCCTGGAGATTCAGATTGCGATCCGCCGTTTCGCGTTTGCCCCGGCGCCGTTATTGGGGGTTTGGGTGTCTCCCGCGAAACAGAGCTCGTTACCCCTTGGCTCGTCCATCGCAGTGGGTCGCGAAACAATGCTCGTTGCCCCTTGGCTCGCCCATCTGGGGGTTCACCGCCCACGTCGGCGGGCGTCCTCCCTCACGAGTTCATACATGGGTCTCGCCGCACTCTCTTATTTTGGCTGGTTCTCAGCTCTCCGTCTGCATGTGTCTCATTTCGAGGGTCCTTCGCAGCATCTCGCTCCTGCTGTGAAATGCTGTTTCCGTGTGTCTATGAATGAGGGAGCTGTGTAGAGGCATCGCGGGCGAACTCATCGGTGTTCTTTGTCGAGGCATTCCGAGTTGCCGGACGGTCGGTTCGGGGTTCCCCATGAGCTCGAGCTTTGGGTTGGTGGTGGGCGGAAAGCTCTCGTTCAGAGGCGACAAGGAGAAGAAGAAGAGGAAGAAGCGTGGCCGTGATGGCCACGATGATGAAATCCCCGAGAGCGAGCTCGCACTGCCAGACAATCAGCCAACCGAGGTGCCCGGCGTGGGCAGGCTGACGACCTCCGGTGTGGTCGTCATGGGCGTGGACACCGACTTTGTCGCGCAGGTAGCTGTAGGCGACTCGCTCTTCGTGAGCGTGTCCGACCGCTTCCGCAACCTGCAGACGGACGAGGTGCGCGTGGTAAACATGGTGCTCGGCAAAGCATCGCTGAACATCACCGCACCCTTCACATGCGACATCACCACGCCGAGCGTCTTCCTCGTGCACAAAAAGGCGCCCGACCTCGAGGCGCTCCGTGCGGCCAAGTGCGAGGAGCGCAAGCGGCAGAGGCAGGCCGAGGAGGATGGCGAGATGCTCACCTACCAAAAGCTAAAGCCCTCGCAGGGCGCTGGCACGTGGAAGACTCTGCAGACAGTGACAGAACGGGTAGGCCCAGGCGTGAGCCGCGAGGACATGCTGCGGCGACGGGAGAAGGAGAAAGCGGATCGTTTCTGTAAGTGACACGACACAACAGTGACATTGGCTGCGCGCCGCCCCTCGCCATGGGCCCTGCTCGCCCTCGTCTAGCACGGCGGTTCAAAGAGACCTATGGCGGAAGAGTTTATGGGATAAATATAGCGATCAGGACACACACTTTCCATCCCACGGATAGATGGCAGCGGTCGTCGACTGACTCCGCTATATAAACACAGCCCTGCGGGGTGCGGGGCTGCGGGGGGCTGCGGGCTCTCCGCACTCCGGGGCTGTGTTGGGCTGTGTAATATTAAACGCGAGCGAGGTTGGAGGTACTCAGTACTTCTACTTGTGGGTGACCGGGGGGGGCAGCCCAGCGGAGCCGTCCTTTATTTTGTGCTTTGAGACGGAGGTTTGGTGAGCGCGGGCGTGTGGCCGCGTCATCCGACATGACCGACTGACTGACTGCCTGCCTCCTCATACCTCGAGGATCTCGAGACACTTCAGAGACCACAATCAAGTGTCTCCGGGGGACGGTGGACGAGCAAGTAAACGTGTACGTGAAGTTCTTGATTGTTCGCCTCATCGACGAAAACGCATCTTCCGAAGAAACGCGCGGCGCGTTTGTCGCCTCGAGACCCAATTCTCCGTCGTGCACCCAGGAACCCGCGCGAAGATGGAGTTGGAACTGCGGAAACGGATGCACGACTTTCATAGGCGGCTGGAGGTCGACCATCAGATCCTCGAGGGAGCGCATAAGCAGCTAGGGCAGATGGTCAACGATTCACTGACCTCAACCAGCTCCTCTTCCTCCTCAGCACGCTCCACTGCTGCGGCGCCCGGCGCTGCGGCGCGCGGGGTTGTGATGGACTCCAACTATGAGGCGCGTGTGCTTGCCGCGCTGGCGGCGACTCAAAAATTGGAGGAGCGCCTGGCGTTGACATGGGCCACGATGTCCGCGCAACAGGAGCAGCTCGGTGAGACGCTCCGCGAACATGCAATCGTCACAGGCGACTTGCGGAGGGATGTTGCGCGCCTGGAAAACGCTATGGGCGGCAAAGACGGCTGTATCGCCGTGTTCCCAACTGCGTCGCCAGATCCTTCAGTCCATTCGCTCCCGAGCTCGCCCAGCTTATTCGAAGAATCGAGTCCCACAAAGACGCCAGCATGGGGCCTCTCAAGAAAGAAATCCATCATGAACATGGTTGTGGCTTCTGCTGCTGCTGCTGCTGCGCCGTCCGCTGAACTCAACGCTGATGAAAAGTCTGCTGAATCGCCGCTCGACGGAACTTATACCTGGGAGATGCTCGAGGGCGATCCGAACGTCAAAGCCCTCATCAAAGATGTGCGTGGCAAGCTTACCGAGTATGTCAACAATAACAGGCGGAAGGTGCCCACAATCGCCGACCTTGAGTCGGAGGGCACGCTTTACTTGCAGCTTCTCTCAGCAAAGGGCCTCTGCTCGGCTGACGCCAACGGCCTTTCGGACCCTTGTACTAATCTCACAGTCGAACAGCGCCCTCGCTCATCCGCCCTCTGGTTTGCTCACGTGCGCACGACCTGTGTTTCGATTCTCTCGTCCACCGCGTGTCCAGATGTCAAGCTAGCATTGGGACAGCAGCAGCAGCGATCACGCAAGAAGCTTAAGACTCTCAACCCCGTGTGGGTCGACGAAGTCTTTGCCTTCTCTGGCGTCCTCGGCCAGCTTATTGCCGACCCCCTTAAGCTATCGGTGTGGGATTTCGATCTGTATCGGCTCGGCGGCTCTAAAGATGATTTCCTTGGCCGCGCCGACGTTGAGCTGGCCGACCACACATACTGCAACGAGGTGCGCCGCGACATGACCGTGGTCCTCGACACGCAAGGCGAGGTGCGCATTCAGCTGTGGTGGGAGCCGGAGGGTCTAGACGATCAGCGTCAGAACAACCAAAAGACCAGGACTCGGGCGGGGCGGCAATCCAGAGGCAGAGTAGGCGGCACGGGCGATTCCACGTGGCGCAACTCGTACATTAACAAGTACGTTGTCCAGCCGCTCCTCTGGTACATCCCCGAGCAGTTCAAGACCTTTCGTGGCTGCTGTAGCGTCTGCTGCTTCAAAGTGCTCCCCCCTGAATCACCCTTCCGCTCCCGTTGGAACGTGTTGCTCGCCATCGGCATCCTCTATTGCGGCATCGCCGTTCCCCTCGAGATTGCATTCGAGCCGGACATGGTCCAAGCCATGTGCACAAATCCTAAGGACCCCTACGGCCCGATCTCGTTTCGCGGAAATTGCATCTCCTACCTGCAATGGTATTGGGGCAACGCGTTGGTCGACCTGTTTTTCATCATCGACATTGTCCTCAACTTCCGCACAGGTTTCATGCGCGAAGGTCATCTCGTCGCCGATGATTGGGAGGTGGCCAAGGCATACGTGCATGGTTCCTTTGTGATGGACGCGATCGGCTCCTTCCCGATCAACATCGTGACCATGCTTACGAATCCCGACAATCCCTACGGTGATGCGCAGATAGCCGAAATGCAGCAAGCCCAGTCGGGCGGTGCGGACGCCGCGCGCGCCAACCGCATGCTGCGGCTCGTGCGGATGGCAAAGCTCACAAAGCTTTTTCGCATGCGGAGGCTCGCAAAGTCCTTGGAAGCGTTGGAAGATTTGGGTTTGGACCCCAACGCGATTACCGTGGTGAAATTGCTGTCCCTCGTCGTCTTCTGCTGCCATCTGCTCGGCTGTCTCTGGTGGATGGTCGCTGACATCGAGAGGTCAGAGGAGGAGTTGGGCCCTGAGCCAGGATCGTGGTTGGCCTCGCCGTGGCACGCGGGCGAGAACAACTGGCAACCACCCCACTGGCTTAGGAACGACGCATCGGTCACGATGAAGTACACGTACTCTTTCGCTTGGGGAGCTGGTATGGTGACCTCGCTGATGCCACGCGACATTGAGCCGTTGACCGTGACGGAGTCGCTCCTGACGACCGCATGCATGTTCATCGGCCTGCTGCTCAACGCCTACATCATCTCTACGCTCAACCAAGCGCTCGCCGCGATGAATGCGAAAAGACAGCTCACGGGCAAGCAGCTCGATTCGATCAAGACGTACCTCGTGCTCAAGGCCGTCCCGCCCGCCTTGCGCGCACGTATCATGGAGTACTACGAATACCTCCTCACCTCCTCGGCCGCGTTGCAGGACATGAACATGTTTGATCAGCTGCCCCTCAACCTCTCGGCGCAACTGGACCTCGTCACCTCCCGTCGACTCACGTCCAGATGTCCCTTCTTCCACAACGTGTCGAATGCGTCGCTCGTTGCGCTCATCGCCGAGTTCAAGGCTTGCGTCTATATCCCGGATCAACTTATCACTATGCAGGGCACGCCGCTCACCGCCTGCTTCTTCATCAACAAGGGCATAGTTCAGACCTCCACGCACGACGGGATGCAAACGAACCTCACCAACACGGACAACTTCGGTTTCAACGATTACTATGCCAGCTGCGTTGCCAAGATGCAGCCGCGCTGCACGCAGACGGCCAAGGCGGTGACCTACTGCGATTTGACTACCCTCGACGTCGAAACCATTGACGATGCGCTCAAGCACGACACGAAGTTTAAGGATGAAATCCTCGAGGCTCGACGAGCGGCTGCGGCCGCCGCGAGGAGCGCGATGGCAGCCAAGGCCCGTAATCTGGTGCCCAATCACCGCAAGATTGATACTCGGCTTTCTGGCATTGATTGGGTCGTCCGCAAGCTCACCAGAACAAGGAACAAATGGCCCAAACTGGCTGACAAAGCAGGTTGGGACCTACTTAGGCGCAAGGCGGCTTCAGATACTGGTCAGCTCGTGACGACGCCGCCGGTCTCGAACCCGGTCTTGGTGCGAATGGGCGAGGAATACATGGCCGAGCTCAACACCTGCATTGAGCTCGCGCGGTACTTGCGGCACACTAGCAGCAGTTCACATCAGTCCAGACTGCGTGCCACATTCTTGCGGGCAACGGCCAAGCTGGAGGGCATTATGGAGGAAGATGACTCCTCCAGCATCCACAGCGGCAGCAGCGGGGTTGAGGGCCTCACCAGAAGCGGGGGCAGCCGCAGCGCCTCGCCCATTGATGACTCTCGTTCGCACGCTCCCGACTCTCGTCTGCGAGGGCGTTCCGATGGAAAAATCATCGCCTTTTCACATGTTGCTCCGCCCGATGCCTTGTTGAAAGCTTGATAGAGGCCAAAAGTGTAGGGACAAAGAATCTCCAAGTAATCTTCGCTGCACTTTGACGATTCATTGACGCATCTCGCTGACCTCGAAAGTCGAAACCCATGTTTCGAGTCCTCTTGATCGCTCTCCTCTGCGCCTTCGCCAGCTCACTGCAGCTCGGGGCGCCGCGTACGCGCCGCGACGTCTTCAGCGCGCTTGCTGCCAGCCCGCTGGTTCTCGGCGCCGTCGCGGCGAACGCTGCGGAGGCGAAGGCGGTCTGGGCCATTCGTCCGGGCATTGCTGGCATGACGGAGAAGGTCCCTGCCGTGGCCAAGGGCTGCAACGTGAGTAGCATTTTCCTTGAACCGTAGCACTGGGGAAATCCTGCGCTGAAACGTGCGTCTACTGCTGTTCGCAGGTGGAAAAGCCCTGCGACAAGGGTGCCACCTTCCCGTACTCAGAGGTCTCGGACAAACCGGCTCGCGGCCCCATCAAGAAGTAAATTCGCTCTGCGGAGGGTGCTGCGCCCTACGGCCCGCACAGAAAAGGACACGAGGTGGGTCCTCTGCTATAGTTGCGCATGCCCAGCTGCGGTCGCTGCGTGACCGCAAGAGACCGGCTTGAGACAACAAATCGTTCGTTTCATGTGACCTTGTATGTTTAAGTCTTCAGCGTCATTGAGCGAGAGAAGTGGCGCGTGTGCGTGCCGCGAGGCACACCGGACGGCGGCCCTAGGTCAAGTGTCTCAAGTGAGTCTCGAGTCCCCTCGCGCATGCATCGATCTCGATGCTGCGAACGGTTTTGACGTTACACGACCATGCAACACGACCAGCGACGTGAACTCTTTTCTCGGCCCCGACACTCATGTCATGCGCTACGCCGACCTCGAGCGAGCTAAGGAGCTCGCGCTGCCGCCCGCGCCACAACAAGCGCCACCGTGGCTTACCGGACTTTCGCCAAGTGCTGCAGTCGTCGTAAAGCGTACGACGGGTGCAAAGCTGGGGCATGCCATGCTAGATGTGGCGTCCGCGCTGCTGATTGCCGGTGCGATGAACTGGAGCTATATCCCACCTGGGCGGGACTCTCTCGATTTGTGGAAGGTGTTTGACTTCAGGCATTTGAAGCCTAACCTCTCGCTTCACGGCGAGTCATCATCCGCTTGGGAGTCGGCTGGAGCTTGTCCGCGCAACTGGACCATCATCTCATTTCGACATGTGTTTGGGTGGACCGGCGAACCGAGCTGGGCGAAAACAGTGTCGTACATGCGTCGCAAGACGGAGCGTGAGAGCGGGCCAATGTGCATCGTCTGCCAGGGCTCAGTTCGCGTCATGCTGCACCACTATCGCTCGTGGGAGCTGTACGGGATGGTCCGACAGTGGAGTCTACGCTGCGGTGACGAGGGCGTTGCGAGCCGGCCTCCGGACGAGATTTGAAATCGCATCTGATCGAGGCTCCTCCCCTGCACACTCGCCGCACGGATCTGAGGCCTCACGCCAGCGCATCTCCGTCGTGCTCCATGCTCGTCGCTCCGATCCTACGAAGCATCGCGATGGCACCAAGACGTCTATCGACTGGAAGCAAGACGTGCACCATGGCAAGGACACCTCTGTGGTCGCGGCGACCATCTGGCACTTGGGGCGTGCCTTGGTCGAGGCTGGCGGGGACATGCAAGAGACGGTGCTTGACGCGACTGTATGCACGGAGACCGCGCGCAAGCCAAGCGACCTCCGCAACAGGACGCGAGGCGCCGTGATGGGCGCGTTGCCGTTGGCCTCAGGGCGACGCGCCCATCACGGCGCCGCCGCAGCTCTGCGTGCAGGAGCTCTGACCGCAGATCTGGACACTCTTGGAGGTCCCCACGAAGGAGCCGAGCAAAGCCTCGCTGTTGCGTCAGGGGTGCGAAGCCCAGCTCAAGAGCATATTAACCGAGGGACGAAGGGGGTGTTGCTCCATCTCACGGCCAGAGAGGCACAGGCAATCGATGACCCGAACGATGTGTGGACGCATGGGTGTCCCAGTGACCTGCCGAATGGGTCGAGAACAAAGTGCCGCGTTCAGTCTGGCGCCCTGCTCGACGACCTCAGGCGCTTCGTGGACGCCGATATCTTCGTGATGGCGCCCTCCTCCCTTTCGTATCTCGCTGCCTATCTGCGTGAGGCAGAGCAACGGCTGACGTTGGTGGCCATCTCGCGTCGCTTTCTCACGCCGGCCGAGTTTTGGATGTTCTACTCCGCTGATGACGCATTCCTCCCGCCAAATCTGTACTTCATCAATGGCACCGACACCGCAGAAACTGTCTCACGACTCCACGGGGCAGCGCAACTCAATCGGACCGTCGAGTGGCTCACGCCTCTCACACTCACACAGCGCAGAATGCACACAGAGAGAGTGGCGGTTGCCCGGTCGAGCACTTTACCAGCCCACCCATGAGATGGATCATTCGGAAAATAAAGACTTAAAGAGGTTCACCATGCTCTTCACAGTCACACGGAGGACATGTCTTCACACTTCAGTTCGGTCTACCATTCGTCACGCCATTGAATCCTCGCGCCCTCCCGCTTGGCAGGCTCACAAAACGCACCCCCACGCACACTCCAGTGCCCCCTCCCGAACCCTGCCGTCGAGCCCCTCGCGGTCTCGTTTGGTTTCTCAATTCCTTCTTCAGTTATGAATGTTAAAACTTGACCCAAAGGGGTAGGGGAGGGTATTCTTTCTGGATTCACACACTATCCCCACCACCTGATCTTGAACTCAGTGGTTGACCCAAAGGGCTAGGGGAGGGTATTCTTTCTGGATTCACACACTATCCCCACCACCTGATTTTGAACTCAGTGGTTGACCCAAAGGGGTAGGGGAGGGTATTCTTTCTGGATTCACACACTATCCTCACCACCTGATTTTGAACTCAGTGAAATAGACACATCAGATACGCGCTGTAGACAACTATCCCCATGCGATACCGTACGCGACGTGTACGGCCTTCACGACGACGACGTCAACCCAACTTGGTGAGCCTCCTTCTCTTTCGCGGATTACACACCCGCGTTCAAGTCCGGATGGGTCCAAGGAATTCGAGCGCGTTCGAGGACGCTTCAGGATCTCGGCAAATGCTCGGTGTGCCAGCTCACCCACGGTAGTCACAAGAGTGCCGGCGTCCCTCGCTGCGTGCTGGTCGGTGACCTAGTCGGACTCGGCACGGATACGCTGAACCCCGCTGTCGCCGAGCGCCCCGGCGCCGCTGTGGAATGCGCTTCATCGACGGGCGAGGTCGAGGCAGCTGGAGACGGGGGTAAGGAAGCCGCGTGGCCTTGCGAGGTCGAGGCGGTGGCGGACAAGGCAGCTGGCGATGCGGGGAAGGCAGGCGCGTTGCCTTGCGATGATGGCTGCATCGGCCAGCGCTCGTCACAGCGCTGATCCTTGGAGGGGGTTGAAGTGTGGCGCGGGGTGAGGTCGGTGAACGAATCTTGCCGCCAACCCAAATCATCAACGAGGGTGCGCATGTCCTGCTGCAGCTTGGTGCGCTCCGCAATGATCTGCTGCGCCTTGGCGGGCGAGACCGCGATGACGAGCAGCGGCAGCAACGAGCGCATGATGGCGAGCATCTGTTCGGAGAGTAGGATGAAGGCGTACGCGAATACGGGGAGGAGGAAGAAGGTGAGCAGCCGCGCGAGATTCACGGCCGCGCCCGTGTCCCTCTCGAGCGGACCGGCGCTCCCGGACACGGCGCTCCCGGACTTGTCGTCGGCGCCGCTGCTGCTGCCGCCGCTGCCGCCGCGTCGGTAGAGCTCCCGAACGAGCTCGCCCGACAGCCACGTGTACGTCACCCAAAGCACAGGCAATAATACAAGTGCCACGAGCACCTTCCACGTGGCGGCGACGTCGCGCCCATGAATCTTGACGGACGATTTGACGACGGCCTGGCGCGCCTTGCTCGCCGAGACGAGGCGCGTCAAGATGAGCACAGGCAGCGAGAGCAGCGTCATAGGCAACCAGAGTACCGTCGCCGCGAGTAGCATGAGGGCGCGCCATAGGAAGAGGCAGAGCGCCTTGTCGCGCGTCATGTGAGTGAGAACATGGTGCACTTGATAGTCGCGCAGCATGAGGCTCTTCAGCTGTCGATTGTACTCAGCGCAGCGCTCACGTGCGCTACGCACTCGCTCCGTCTCACGCCATAGACGGCCGTCGGGCAGCACCCGCTCATAGCCCGCAGCGAAACGGCGTGCGAGCTCGGTCTGTTCGGTGATGGACATCGGGCCATGCGACGATGACTTGATCAAGCGCCGCAGCGTCCAAAAGAACTCGAGGGTGTCATAGTCGGGCGCCGAGATGGTGATCGCCGAGAGTGCCGCGTTGAGCATCGCCATCAACTCGCTCGTCGCGGCGCGCTTCTCCTCGCCGCCCTGCATGTACCGAGGCAGGAGCTCCGAGGGCACTGTCAGAGGCTCGCCAATGTCGACAAAGACTCGAGAGCGGAAGCGATGGCCCGAAAAGTAGTTCAGGCCAACGGGCACGAGGCGGAGAGGCATGTGCGGGTACTTGGTGAGCGCACCCAGCGCCATGATCGCGACGCCCGCCTTCAACGGCAGCAGCCCCGGTCGATCGTGGCTGCCCCCTTCAGGAAAGATGCCGATCGCCTTGCCAGCATTGAGCGCCTCGTGCACCGAATCGAACATGGCCGATTGGTCGACATGCGGGTTGACGCGGTACGGTGTGTAGCCCCCGGCTTCAGCAGGAGCTGCCGCCGTCACGGCCGCGGCCGCCACCCCTGACTCGGCCACCCCTGACTCCGCCTCGTCGGCGGAGGCGGGCAGCGGCGGCGCTGGCCTCTTGAGGAGCAGCTCCTCGTCAGACACCACCTGCCTGATGGCGAGCGGCCCATCGCGCCCCTCGACGACGATGGCGTCCCCAGGCTTGAGCGCCTGCGTGAAGTCGGTGCCGCGGCCGAGCACCGTCATGCCGTCCTCGGGCGAGATCCACACGGTGCCGCGTCCCTGGAAGGCGACGTCGTCGGCGCGCTCGACTGGGATCGAATCGAGCAGGCGCGCCATGAGCCCGACAAAGCGCAGCCGCATCGACTTGGCCGCTGCGAGGTAGCACACGTCGGTGCGCCCCACCGCGCTGATCACCACAAACGGGTCGAGGAACTGGTTGGCGTGAGGCGCGCACATGAAGATCGTGGGCATATTGGGCCCGGGCACCTTAAACTGGTTGCGCGCGCCCATCTCGCGGAAGAAGATTTCGATAATGGACAGGGTAATGGAGATGATGAGCTGCTTGGGTGTGATATTGCTCAGGATCCACGCCGCGACCAGCAGCGATCCCACAAAGAGCGCCTCGAAAGGCGTCGCTCCCAGCTCAGGCAAGATGGCGACGGCACCAGCCGCGAGCCACAAAAGGATTCCTCGCATTCCAATACAGAACTCACAGGAATACAGACCCTCTCTGTCCCATTTTTGGAATGTGAGCTGTATGCTGACTGTTGGCTTGCGTGCGTGGGTACTTTTGTTTGCTTTTGTAGCTTTTGTAGCTTTTGTAGCTTTGAACTGTGAATGTGAAAAGGGCGGATGGACGGTCTTTTGAGAGAGGCTGCGGCGAGGCAGCGATCTTCATGCCCGATTTTGTACGCTCGTCCAGCTCATCCACACTGCTCGCGGCCGCGGTTGATGAGCACATCAGCAGCGGGCTGCATGTAAATCTGCTCGGCCGTACGCAGGCGGCGGCATCCCTCCTGAGTACCCTGCAGGACTGCGAAACGGATCCTGTGCTCGACAAGGCGGCATCCGCGTCGCTGATTGCAGTCACGCCATCTGATGGTCTGACCTCCGCACAGACGCGCGTCTCCGGTGTGATGCGCTCCGTCACGCCGCTCAAGGCGCACCTTCTCGAGAGCTTCTTCACCCTCGTCGCGCCTTCGGCTAGCGACGCTCCTCGGAGCGCCCTGATGATCAGCCTCTTACTCCCAGCCCTGCTCGGGCGAGGCTCACTCGAGCGCGAAGACGGTGGCCTTGCAGCGTGGAAGGCGGTCCACATGCTGCTCGCCAACGAGCTCGCCGGATCGGCTGCTCGCGGCTTTGGGCACGCCGACACGCCCTTCACGAGAGTCATCACGCTACCCTCGGCGAGCCTGGCCGGCGTCGAAATCGGGCTGGCCGAGGCGCTTGTCGAGGGCCTGCAGATTCGGCGGGACTCGCACGAGTCGGTCGCCTCGTGCCTCGAGAAGCGGCGCATGCCCCTCGCGGGCGACTTGCTCGTCGTCTACTCAGAGGCGGCGGACATCCCAAGCAACGGCTCCACTCTCCCTTGGGAAGATGCAATGCGCAACACGAGTGCCTTTCGGTCCGGTGCGCCGCTCGGGTCGCCCTCTCGCTTCCGAATCGGCGGCGGCGAAGCCGCGGGCGCGCCGAGCCCGCCCGAGCACCAGCTCCGTGTGGGTGATGCGATCATTGGAGTAACGGGCAAGCTGCTCTCCCCGGCGCTGGCCAAGTACGTTCTAGGGGAGGCCCGCCGTCCTCTCGACTCACGTGGCAGCAGCGAGTCGGCCGCCCTCAGCCTCATCGTGCTGCGCACGATGCCCGCCGAGGACGCACGTTCGATGGCTGCTGAAGCTCTGCCAGGGCGGCCGCCATTGAACGAGCGCGCACCAGCACCCGCACCTATGGGCGCTGTGCTCAGCGCTGTGCCCGCGGCGGCCGCTGGAGGCCCCTCTGGCCTGAGAGCCGCTATCCAAACTAGTAGCCAGCCTGCGAGGCCGACGGGATTCGACGCCGTTGCAATCAGAGGCGATCAGAGGCAATCACATGCCAATCAGAGACCGACGGGATTCGACGCCCTCGCAAGGGCGAAGGCGAGGGAGGAAGCGCCCATCACGGCGCCCAACACGGCGACCGCCACAGGGTTTTCGGCCGGAGCGCAGCCGTCCTCTGCTCGGCAGTGGCTCGGAGGTTCGTCAACCCCAACGCTACTGGGCGCCGTCGCGGCGGCGAGCGGCCTCGTCATTCCGCGAAGCATGGTCACCCAAACTGGGGCTGCGCGTGCCAAATTAGGAAGCACGCTCGCTGGGATGACCAAATCAGGGATGGCTGAGGAGTCGACCATGCGGCATGCGGCTGCGCATGCAAGCACGCTCGAGGAGCTGCGGCACAACCTGGTGGAGGAGGCCCTCGACCGCGCGCGGGTCGAGGGCGAATCAATGCTCCAGCGCCACGAGGAGGTGGCCGCCGCCCGCGCGGCTGCGATGCTCGACCACGCAGAGATCGAGGCGGAGGCGGTGCGATTGATGAAGCGCTCCCACACGCAAGCGAGCGCCGAGGCTGAGATACGAGCACAGCTCGAATGGGAACGTCAGCAGGAGCTCAAGGAGCTCAAGGAGCGCCACGAGGCGGAGGTGAGTCTCGTTAATTGCCTCTGATTGCCTCTGATTGCCTCTGATTGGCGGAGGTGACGCGCCTCAAGCTCGAACATCAGGCGGCGCTCGATGCGGGAGCCGCGCATGCAAGGGCTCACCACAGCGCCCCGCCCCTCTCCCCACAGGTGACGCGCCTCAAGCTTGAACATCAGGCGGCGCTCGATGCGGGGGCTGCGGCACTTGAGGATGCCCTTGCAGCGGCGCTGCATGCTCGCCCGATGGACGACGCGCAGCTCGCCGTCCTTGCGGCGGCGATGCAGCAGTTGGGAGGGGGCGCCGACGCGCTAAGGCACAGTGCCTCGGGAGCGGAACTTCCTAATTTGGCAAGTCGAGAGAGCGATGCATTCGAACAGGCCGGCCGCCAACGAACGGGCCGTGCACACTCCGCGACCGCCGAGCTTCGAAAACGAAGGCCATGGACGGAGCTCCTCACCATTCGCGCGCCGACGACGTCCGCGAACCAGCCCGTGACCTCCGCCGGCGCTCCGACTGTACCCACTCCCTCTGACGCGATGCCCTGCGCAACGTCGTCCTCGGCTGCCTCGGCCATCGGCTTGCGCCGTAGCAGCAGCAGCAGCAGCAGCAGCAGCAGCAGGAGCAGGACCCCGGAAGCCGAGGAAGAAGAGACGACGGTTACAGCCCATGAGGGCGCAGCCGTCGGTTTGACGAACGATTTGGCTGTTGCTCGCAGCCGGAGCAAGAGCAGCAGCAGCAGCAGCAGCAGCAGCCGTGACGCCGGTGCCGGCGGCGACCGCAGCAGCAGCAGCGACGATGACGGCGGCCACCAGGAAGGTGCGCATTTGAGCGATCTCGCGCCCACACCTCGTGGCACCTCGTCATCAGACACTGCGCAGGCGCCCGTGCCGAGACGCAGCACAAGGAGCATTGGGATTCAGGCGACCTCGGAGATAGCGACCTCGGAGTACATACGAGGGGGCGCCGTCGGACCGCTCGATGCTCGGGTGATCACGCTGGCTGCAGGCAAGGTCGACATTGCCTTCCACCCCAGTGCGGCGCGGGCATTGCGAGGCGTGTCAACCTGGGGCACACGTGTCAACCCGTGTCAGCCCTGCAGCCGCGGAGCGCAAGCGCCTCTCCGCACGGCCGTCGTGGAGCATCAGGGCCAGCGTCTTCAGCTCTCCGCCCCCGGCACCCACACGCTCTCCGCACCAGGCTGCGTGCTGCGCATCCACATGCAGTAAATCGTAAATCGGTCGGAGCGCGGGAAGGGAGGGAGGCGTGGGAGGGGAAACACAATTTTGAACACCCAACGTATCGAGACGATAGGCACTGTGTTTATGTGTTGATGTTTAAGGGTGGATAAGTTAGTTGTATGTAACACGCGCAAGGCCGCCCGACCAACGTCCAACGACTGAGGCAGCGCCGCGACATGGCGAACCCGCTGGGCTCAAGCGGGCGAGACTGCGGCGTCTGATACTCGATAGACGCAGCTTCCTAGTCCTTTTTTTATGCGTGGCGTTAGAAGGCCTGCTTGGCCGCAGAGGCCTGCTCCGCACCCGTGGCGCTCGACCTGCGCAGGGCCTTGACAGCCTGCTTGAGTCCCACAAAGACGCGTGAGTCGACGGTGTAGCTCAGTCCCGCATTCTGAGCGTACAAGCTCTCGAGTTCCGCGCGTAGCTTGGTATTCGTCTCGGTCGTCTCGCGCAGCGCCGCCACGACCCTTTCGCGAACGTCCAGTATGACGGCAAGCCGCTCCTCGAGCAAACTGCCATCCATCGTAGGCGGTGGCGATGGGAGCGCCGGCGATGGCAGGGAGGGCGCCATGTTGGCAACGGTGCTGGGCTTCGGAGCCACGCTGAGCGAAATCGTATCGAGCGAAATTTTATCGAGCGATACCATCCGAGCACTGATCTTGTCGACCACCGAGTCGTCTGGGAAGCTCGAAGTGTCCGCCACGGGTGCCTTCGTTGACACATTGCGGTCACCTGTGACAACGGCGGTGCCCAAGAGCAGAGCAGCCGCTGCTGCGCCGAAAACCCCGGCGCTGGGCTCGTTGCTACGAGGGGGCAGCGGAAGCGACCGCCGCACGGCAAATGGTGGCTGCGTGAATGACAGTGCCATGATAAGCTGATTCAACATGTGATCGCCGGTAGCGAAGCGCGCAAACCAAAGCAAGTCAAGTCAAGTCTATACATAAACAACAGACAACCGTACGGAAGCCTATCGAATGTGCTCCGGAGGCCAGCAGTGGTGGAAGGGAGTGGGCGGAGATGACAGAAGCGAGTCCTCCTGAATGGCGGCCAGTTTTTATAGGTGTCTTATCAGACAAGGAATCCTATACAATGTAGCCGTTGGGTGGAACGCGACAAGGACCTCGATCCGGTCATCTGTGCACGAGCTCATTCACTTTCGAGCTGTTCATGTACATGTACTCGTACTCAATTTATATCTGTGCGACAGAGGAATTGATACAATGTAAATGGACTTTTGGCTCATCCGGTGCTCGACCGGTCCGCACCCCGCACCGCGTACTCGTGTACATGTACCGACCGGCCAGAGTCTTTCGGTGACAGCGACGAGCGATGCATGCATCGCAGATCGTTACAAATCAACAGAAATCGCTGAACGTTCGTTGATGTCTTGACACAAATTGCAATACAAATGCAGACCGGCCCACTGGTCCAATCCCCTCGCCTCTCCCGGGTCGCCGGCGCGAATCAGAGCCGGGCGGCGACGCGCGAGACGCTCACAGCGTGGGCCATCCTCAACTCGCCGCGCGGCCAGGCGAAGAAGGCGCTAGCTTCTGGCATCCCCTCACAGAATGAGCTCGTCAAAGAGGAGCTGCACAATCAGATGGTACGTATGCGCGACGCCTTCATTCGCATCGACCCGCGGCTCGAGGGTTGTATCTCACGGCATATGGTCGGCTGCACGCTCAAGGCGGGTGGCATGGAACTCACCAAGGAGCAACTCAACGATGCACTGGTGCGTGAGGGATCACAATGCACAAAGGGGATCGCCACTTATAGACTGCCCTTGCCCCCGCATCAGCCATGACGCAACAACGCCAGACCCGACATGATGTCCCTGTGTGCCATCCTTGATTCACGCGTGCATGTACGTGCTGACTGCAGTTCAAGTACGTGACCGGCGACGGCAAGTTCAACTGGAAGACCTTCTGCAGCGACGTTGAGAAGGCGCGCACCGCGTCGTGGTCAGAGGCGAGGCGACTCAAAGCCGCCAAGACGTTTGAGCAGATCGACGCGGACGGCTCTGGCCGACTCTCGCGCGACGAGCTCGCCCTGGCCCTCAAGCGGATCAACGTGAAAGCCAAAGAGGGGACCCTCAACGAGCTTTTCGATTCGATGGACGAGAATCGGGACGGGCGGCTCGACCTGCCAGAGTTCATCGACGGGCTGGCCACCCAGATGGTGATGCCCTCGACGGTCTTCGACGCGATGACAGCCACGCACACGGGCCCGTACAAGCTGGGCGGCGTCAAGTATGCTCGGCCGGGTGCCAGCCCGCGGTGAGGCGAACAGGCGAAGATGCCACACTAAACGAGTCGCCCCTGCACAGACAGTGGGATGGGGCATCTCCGGCATCTCTCGGAGGGCTTCTCAACTACGTGAGCTGTAGGCAATCGCGTCGATGGATAGGTTCGCCACGGATAGGGGTGGGACATGAAGAGCTCATGGAAGACGTGCCTCGAACTGCTCCTTAGCCGCGCGTCGATTCATTCTGAAGGGCCGCAGTGGGCAGTGCATCAGTGATCAGATGCAATAACGGGGACCACGGGCGGGCGAGTAGGGGGCTCTGGGCTGGAGTTGCCTGTACACGCTGAAATCGCTGTGACGGCGCGAGGGGGGAAAGTCGCGATGAGCGCGGCCCGCGGCGCTAGATACTACCGTACGCGGTACCGCGCTGCGAGTCGAGTGTCGAGTCGCATTCGTCCATCCACCGATGGCCAACAGCGAAAGCCCCCGCGCCGGTCTCATATAATGTTCTAAGGGTCTAATCTCTAAGACTATAAACATACGAATCCGTGACGTCGATGCATCACTCTGGGGGGGCGGCGCCCAGTCCCCAGTGGCGGCCCCCAGCCGTACGTGCGCACTCTCGTCTCGTGCTCTCGTCACTGAGGCGCTCATGAAAGCTTCACTTTTCTTAGGTGCATCACGCGGTGAGCGCAGGCTGCACGCCTGCCGGCAGCGCGAGATGGCCTCGCGAGATCCATCGCGAGATCGCCTCGCACGAGGCCCCTCCGGCAGAGGTGCCTTCCGCTCCGGCAGAGGTGCCTTCCGCCTGCTGCAGCGCCAAGTCGGCGTCGCCCAGACCGCCGCCAGGCGCGCTTTGCGCCATGTCTGCGGTGGACACGGCACGGCAGGCCATCGCCGCCTCCTTACTCCCTTGGTGAGAGCGTACGGCGCTTCTCGCGGCCGCCGTGATGATGCCTGCGACAACTAAGTCGACCTCCGCCGCCTCTTGCTCCGCCTGCTGCGCCGCCAGCTGCGCCGCCACTAGAGCACCTCCCAGATCTTCTGTGCTTCGGGGAGGGTCACTGCGGAAGCTGTTGCTTCCGAAGCTGAAGAAGTCACCCAAGCGCTGAAGCAAGCTATCGCCCTCGGACAGGCTCGTATCATTGTTGCTGGCGCTATTCTCGGGCGCGCTCTGACTCCCTGCGCAAGCAGCGGCAGCAGCGGCAGCACGCGTTGCCACGCCCACCGCGCCGTCCTGGGCGGCGGACGTGTTCGAGCTGGACGCTGCTACCTCTCGTGAGCCGCCGCCCTCGTGTGCGCTCATGGCTGCTGCATCGGTCGCGCCACCCGCAGATGCTCCGATGCTCTCGCCAGCAGTATGGCCGCCGCGGCTGCCAGCGCCGCCACCACCGCCTTCACTGCTACGATTGACGAGGCTGGCCAAGGAGCCCCTGGACGGCAGCGGCGGGGGCGTCCATCGTACGCTCGATAGCAGCGGTCGGAAGCGCCAAGGGCTGCTGATGCCACTGCTGCTGCTGATGCCACTGCTGCTGCTGCTGCCGCCGCTACCGCCGCTGGCACTGGCTCCGAAACCGCTGCTGCTGGCCCCGTTGGGAATACTGACACTGCTGCTTCCGCTGGCTGCCGTGGAGACGGTCGCTGCACCCACCTCGGCCGCTGTGGCCTGGCACTTGGCATCCATGAGTGCTGCTCGCCTGGCTGCGTGCCACTTGTCATACTCGGCCCAATCCCGGCTCACCTGGTCGAAAATGGTTTCCTTGGAGACGAAGATGTCATGCACCCACACGCTGGGCGCGGGGCTGTCGTCGAATTCAGAGCCGGCCTCGTGGGCACGGATCAGCGGCGCTGAAAAGCGTACGTGCGGAGGCAACGCTGACCACTCGAATGTGTTGAGCGGTTGGCTGCCCTGGCAGCTGCTCTCCGCACCATCGTCGCTGCTCGCTTGCAAGTGGCCTTGCCAGGAGGCGTCTATGACAAAGAACTCGCTGCTGCTGCTCGAGTAAGGCTGTTCACGCCACAGGTTGTGCACTCTTGATCGCAAAAGTGGTGGACTCACGTCCTCATCGAGGCCGCGCGTCGGACGACCGCAGCAAAATAGGTACCCGAGGCCACGGCGAGGCGCACGGACTGCCGTTGTATGGCTTGCAGCGCCAAATGGGTCGAGGCCGCTGTTCCGACGCGGCATCCTAGTTAGCACAATGAGCGTCTGTCTATCCACCTCCGCCCCCGCGGACGACGCGCGCGCGGACGAGTTCGCGATCCAGTGCGCGGACGGTTCCGATGTCGGAGATCGCGCGTCTTCACGTCGGCTTCACGAGTGAAGAAGAGCGAGCAGTGTGAAATGGGTGTCGAATACGTCTTGGCTTTCATAGATACGTATACAGAGTCGCCCAACCACCAGGGGCCAAGCCACACCGAGCATACACCCGGCACTCTCGTCTCAATCTCTCAGAGCATGTCCATCGTGGCACCCGCGCCATCCTCGAGGCTCATGTAGATCTGATACGAGTAGAAGAGGAGGAGGCCGTTGGCGGTGGCGCTCACAAAGGAGGTGACCGCCGTGACGAGAAACAGCACGGTAAAGACGGCTAAGATGCACATGCTCGTGTACAGCGCGAGCAGTATGAGAGCTATCAGCATCCAACGGCGCGTGGGGACGCGCACGAACGCAAAGTGAAGCGTGTACGCCGCGAGGTAGCGGAACGTAACGCCGATGAGGTCTCCCAGCGCTCCACCAAACGGCAAGAGCAGGTTGAGCAGCATGATGGCCACGGCGAGCCAGAAGCACAGAACGTTCCACATCTCAAAGGCAGCTATGATGTCCTGATTTGGTCGACACGTTGCCGTGGCCCTCACCGAGCGCACGAGACCGGGTAGGCCCTGCATCAGCGGCCGCAGCAGGCTCGTATTGAAGTCATTGAAATTGAGATGATTGGTACACCCACGCCTCTCCATTTCGCTCGCAATGGCCACGGTATCATCAATGCGTGAGGCTACCCATGGAGACTGATGAGCGATCCATATGTACGCACGTGCCGCAGCCTCAGCCATCTGGCGTTTCGCACGAGCCACATGATCCAGAAGCGAGCCAGGCTCCGGAGGCGGCGGCGGCGGCACGTGCGATTGGAAAGAAAACATTCCGCCCCTGCTCGCCGTCCAAGGATGTGAATTGGCTGTTCATAGCGGGACCCACGTGACGCAGATTTGTGTTTCGAGTGTTCGGTTCGAGCACGCGTTCAATGCATTTCAGATTTTTGTTGGTGGAGACCGGAAAGTTCAAGCACCCTTCTTTAGGGCCACGCGTGGAAAGCAAACTCGCACGTGTGCTCGCAACCCCGCGCACGGGACGGCATGTCGTGGAGCACCCTCCGAAAGCGCCTTCCATCGACGGCGGTCGTTGCATACGTAAGCGGCGTGAGCGCTCTCACTTTCGCCATCGCCGACGACAAGCTGCACCTTCGCCAGTGGAAGACCACGTGCCACCGCATCGCTGCCCCTCCTGACATAAGCGTCAGCGTCTCCATCCGCTCAAAGGTGCGTGCCGGCGCTTCTGAAATTGGGCAGGGCTGTGTAGATTGGCCTGCAGGGCGGGCGCTGCTGCAGTGGGTGATCGCAGGCGGCGTGCCACTGACGGACGCGACGGTACTCGAGGTGGGATCAGGTGTCGGCTTGACCTCTATTGGTTGCGCTCTATCCGCGCAGCAGTGCGCAGTTGCAAGAGGACGCGCGCCGTCCCAATTTATCGCTTCCGACGTGTGTGATGCGGCACTCGCCAACGCGAAGCATAATGCGGCCCACGCGAGCAACGAAGAGTTACCTCTCAAATTCTGCAAGTGGAATGCGGCGGGCGGGCTCTCAGCCGTGAAGCGTCTCCCCATGGATGCCGCTAGTCTGACGCATGTCATCGGCGCGGACCTCGTGAGCGCGCCCGTCTTCGAGGGCTCGCCTTTGACAGACGATGATGACCATGACGGCCTCGAGGCTACGCTGTCGGCCCTCCTGGCCGTCAACCCGAAGCTCAGCATTCACCTGGTCTTGACTAACAGGTGCGCTGGCGGCGCGGTGAGCGCGCTCGCGGGGTCGGCGGGTGTGCAGCACATTGGCGGCGTGACCTTTGATCCGGCGCTCTTTCGATTCGAGAGGCGCTGCGCGCGCCTCGGCCTGGCTGTAGAGCGGCAGCCCCTGCCCGAGGAAATCGTGCGCCAGGTGAGTGCCTCGCAGCCCCTGCATGTGCGGTTTCAGTGGTGGCTCGCATCAACGTGGGACGACGGCTTGCTGCTGTATACAGTACGGAGGGCGGCATGACCATGGTATCGGAATGATGAGTCACTCCCGAACGCTGACCGAATACCGTTATTTCGTCGCTTCTCGTTTCAATGACGCTCAAAAACGAACGGAAACGGCAAAGGGACCGCCGGCGCCGAACGCATGACAAACTTCGATCAACCGCAAATACACAAGTCTGCAAGTTGACGTTCTAGATCATCTCTGCACACGCTCCGCTACAAGCTACATGTACCGTTACACGTCACTGCACTCTCGAGCGCGCTTAGAGGACCGCCGACCTCGAGCTTGACGTCGCGCCGCCGCCGAAGCCTCCCTCTCCGCTGCTGGAGACTTGGGCGCCGCCCGACCAAGCTTTCGAAGCGACTTATCGGCGCACGTACGAGCAGCTGTGAGGAGACTCATCTGGGCCGCTCGCCATCGAGCCGCCGTGACCTGCCCGTCAAGTTTGGGGTCCGGTTCGTCAAGTTTGGGGTCCACGGCCTTGGGTACTGGCGCACCAGCGAGGGCTTCGATACGGCTCGTGGCCAGCTGCTGGATCGACTGCCACACAAGTTGCTCATTCTCCACGCTCACGGGTTCGCCCTCTAGGATGCTGAAGCACGCGCCCGTGCTGCGCTGCGTTGCAGTCGCATGATGGAGACGGAGCGCCGCGTGCAAGTTGAAGCTCGCACCCTCGGGCGTGAGGCAGTACGATGATGTGCCCGCGAGCTCCGGGTCGTGCTCGTGCGTATCGCCCAGGTCGTTCTCGCACAGCCACTCGGCGTCCGCTTCGCTCAGGGCCGGCACCTCCGTCGAGCAGAGCGGGCTGCGCTCGTGTGGATTCTTGCCTAGGACGAAGCCGTAGCTCAGGAGCAGCGTCGTGTTGTCATGAGCGCCGTACTGCAGGCACAGCTCCTCCCCGGCCGCGGCGGCGCGGGAGGCCACGAAGACGAAGGCGCCGCTGCCAATGTCATACGAAGCCATCACCGAAGGGTCCGAAGCGTGGTGATTAAACATGTCGCCCATCGGTGCGATACACAGACGCTCGGCACCGAGCGACGCCTCCTCCAGATAAAGGGCGCGGCTCTCGACAATTGCATACGCCCACCGGTAATCGTCCCAGCTGGGTCTCGGTGCGACCAGTTCGTCGAAGAGAGCAAGGACCCTGGTGCGCTGCAGACGAGCACGGACGATTGCTGCTGGACAGCGAAGGAGGTCGGCAATGTGCGCCTCGTCCCAGAGCAAAGGTAGACACGCTTTGAAGGAGTCGAAACCGGGCAGTGCAGCGATCCATGGCGCCCAAGTAGACTGGCTGCCGCGGGTGCGCTCTCCAAGGAGCATGAGGATGATGGCGTTGGTCTCCGAAGTGGCAGAGGCTCGTGCGGCAGCGCCGGCGGTGAGTAGCAAAGCTGCGGGCACGGAGAGCAGCACATCGCCCGCAGCAATGGGCGAGCGAGCGTATACGCCGCGCGGCTCTCCGCCTATTTGAAGATTGTCGTCGAGGAGGCTGCCACCGTGTGCGGCCAGCCAGGCCACGAGGTCATCGGCCATTTTTTTCCGAGCCTTCACAGGTTCACACGCTCCTTTTTTCCAGCGACACGTGAAGAGCGAGCGAGCGGCGCAAAGAGGACACTTCTTTACCCCTCCTGAACCAAGTCCTCAAAATTTTTGCTCTGGAAGTTTCCAGAAGTTCCCCAAATACATGTACGAAAAGGTAGGCCACCACCTGGAGTCATGCCGGTCCAGACGCGCTCGATGACTGGCGGACAGGAGCTCATGGCTTCGCCGAACGGGCCCTATGCTCACCTGCTGCATAAGCCTGGTGGCACGATCGGTGAGATCGGTGATCGCTTCACCGCAGGCAATATGTCGCACACTGGCGCATACAACGCCCCAGTGGGATCCTTTTTTGAAGCCACAGGCCGCGAGCGCATCATTGGCCCGGCGTATCTGCAGCGCGGCAAAGTGGCGTCCGCCGCCACGGGCCCGCGCTACTCGGAGCTGGCAAGCAAAAAGGAGACGTACAATCCAGGCACGCCGTGGTTTGGGTCGCAAGGTTCCAAGCGCTGGCACACGGAGGCCGCTCCGCCCGCCCGCTTCGATGTGAGCAGCGCCTACAAAACAATGTTCACCTCCGCGTCCTCGGAGGTGGGTCTGTGAGATTCACCTCCGCGTCCTCGGAGGTGGGTCTGTGAGACTGGTAAAGACGTTCATTTCGAGGTGCAGCCCAGTTGTTGTTGCGGCGATATGCTTGGCGCGATTGAGTTACGTGTCGTACGGTACTGATGATCAATTGATCGGCTACCACTCAGTTTGAAATCAAGGTATGTGTGATATAATCCCTCCCTAGTCTACATGTCCATTTTCTTCCATGGTGCAAAAGGCGCTCCAGTAGATAACTTTAACTTAAACCCCCGCCGGACAGAGGTCCATGCGATTCGTCAGTAGGGTGCGTTTTCGTAGGTTGGGGTGTGAAATCACAGAAGTGTGTGAAATCACAGGGGGGGGTGTGATTTCGAGAAGCCATGAAATCACACCCCCGGGGGTGAAATCACGGCCCCCTGTGAAATCACGCCCCCGGACGCGAAATCACAGCCCCCTGCGAAATCACACCCCCGGGCGTGAAATCACAGCCCCCCGCGAAATCACACCCCTGGGCGTGAAATCACAGCCCCCTGCGAAATCACACCCCCGGGCGTGAAATCACACCCTCCTGTGAAATCACAGGCCTTAGTGTGAAATCGCACTCCCCTGTGAAATCGCGGGTAGGCGTGAATTCATAGGTTCCTGTGATTTCACACACCCACCTGCGAAATCATGGGACCCCACAAACCCTAATGGTCATTAGAGCTCAGACGGTGGGGAGTTGTGGGGTCACCGAGTCACACAGTCAGCACGTCGGAGCCGGTTCTGCAAGTCTCAGCGACACCTTACACTCGGTACCCCCAGCGCGGCTCGGCCACTGTAGTAGGTGTGAGCAGTGAGGGACCGAGAGTAGCTCATCTTGAGGCTCATGTCAGCTTAACTGAGGCTGGCCGTGCTCGCGTGAAGCCTATAATGAAGCCTACGGACCTTTCTGAGGAATTCCCGACGAGTGTGTCCTACGAGCGAGAGGTTGCACCTCAGCATGCGATCTGGCGGCGCCAACGCCTTGTTTACGACATGAGTGAAGCGCGAGCACGGCGGTGCAAGCGCTGCGCTGAATTGCACGTGCGTGTTTCCCATGGCGTGGCTCAAGGACGAGTAGAGCTGCCAGTATGGTGGCTTCACCTGCAAGCCGGACTCGGTTTCCGGTGGGGGTGGAAGCACCTCGATGACGGCTGTGGGCCGAGAGTCTGCAGGAAGGAACACGAGCAGCGCCATCGCTTGCCCATGCGCCCCCACCATGCCACTCGCTCCAGCAATGAGCGTCAGTTGCTGGCTGAGCGGCAAACTCTCAATCTGCACCGATTGCACCACCTCAGGTCCAAGGAAGCCCACAAGCTCATCTTGGTTGACGAGGACGCGGGTCTGCGATCGACAAATGAAGACAAACGGCGGAGACCGGGAGGAGAGTCGTGGTGCCCATGCGGCAGGGAGCGCGCTGCCCAAACTGACCCGAGCTCCCTGGGAGCTCCCAAACTGCCCAAACTGACCCAAACTGACCCGAGCGTGCGCCACCGCAGCGTCCCGAAAGGCGCGAATGGCAGGCGCTGCGTTCGATGCCGCAGGCCCAAAGGCTCCAGTCGATCCGAGAACAAGGTCGAAGCATGTGCATTCGTTGCGCAGCAGATTCCGCACGTCAGCCGCGATCTGCGATGCAGTCCGTGCCGTCAAGGCACGAAGCGTCAGCTCCCATGCACGCCACTCAAAAGAAGATGTTAAGTTCGGAAGCATCCTGGCCTTGTGCGCAAGCAGCGGGATGAACGTGGCCGCCTCTACAAGCGCCGAGCGACCGATTGTGTCTGAATGAAGAGGCACTGCATGGTAGAGGGCATGGAAGAGATTGTTTTGCAGGAGCGGAGCGGCGATTCCCAACGATCGTGCGGCACACCTGCGGCGGTATCGCTCGCGCTCGGAGCTCCGCGCAGCTCGCACATTCGAAACACGCACAAAGCTGAAGCGGTATTCTGAGAATGCCAGGATGTGTGCTGTGCGGCCTTCAAAGCTCACGAACTGGGCGCTCAATTGGCGGCCATGAGCTTGGTAGACAACGCACGCGTTGCGCAGCGACCAGGCTCCAGCCAAGTGCTCCACCGCGAAATCCAAGCGATGCAGGCTCTCATGGGCGATCATTCGCAGTTGGCGGCGAGGTCCGGTCAAGGCACCCAACCCATCAATTTTCATGGTTGCATGCATTTCAAAGTTTTTCATAGTTAGTTAACGAGTGAGACGACAGCGGACTCGGAGTATGAGGGTGCCTACCAATGCCGATTTGACTCCAACAGTGAATTCCTATTTGACTTGCCTATTTAGGCCGCGTAGCGTTCTGCAACTTGAAGTCAAGTCAAAGTCACTATCGAATGTGCTCCGGAAGCCAGCTGTGGTGGAAGGGTGTTGGCGGAGATGATCTTCCTAGAGGTGTCACGTCATAAGTGCTGTCATACGTGTCCTCGGAGAATTGTAGACTTGACAAATCGAACCACTCCAATGCATGCCCACCGTGCGTCGCCGCCGAGCTCGCTCACGCATTCTACACATGTCGCAGCAAGCTGAGACTTTCGTAGCACAAAGGTGCGCACCCACACCCGTAGGACAGCCACTGCGCGTGCGCCATCATGGAGGTGCTGCCGCACTTGCAATAGTCATCTCAACTCGGCCGCCAGCAGGCGATCGCCAGGTAGACGTTCGCCCGACGATCCAGCTGCTAACTTCGCTAATCACCAACGCTCCCGAACTGTACGCAACTGCACGCGTGCTCTTGCTGGCCACCGATGATGCGGAGCTTGCAGCGCTCAAGCCGCAAGTTGGTGGGGTGCTCCTGCGTTCGTTTGCCACTGCCCTTCGCGAGCGCAGTTCCAACGCGAGCTTCGCAGACGTACACCGCATGCCCGAGGCCATTGGCTGCCTTGCACCGCGGCCCTTTGCAAGTGTCGAAGATCTTTTGCGCTATGGTGCCATCTGGCGCACCATCAAGCGTGCGTATGGCGCCTCGATCGCCGTAGACGAAATGCGAGCATCTCACGTGCTGGTTACGGATGCGGACGGCTTCGTGTGGAAAGACGTGAGCGTGAGCGCCATCATTCAGAGCAGCAACACGCTCTGGTACGCCGACCACCGCGGCCGCTCGCCGACTCTCGACATCGAGCGCTCGCCGCACGTCGACACGCATGCGCGAGCACGCTCCTACTGCTCGATGCATCCGTGGGTGAGCAAGCTGTTGAAAATCGGGGCGTGGGAGGCCCACGGCCCGCGCATGGCAATCGGACGCGACTGGCAGGCGTGGGAGGAGCTGATCACTAAGGAGGAGCTGCTGCCGGCACCGGACAGCGACATTGCCGACGACCCTCTCCTCGTCCTCAATGCGAGTATCTTTGCCGAGCTGTGGAATCATCTCGAGGGCACGTGGCGTGCCCCCTTTGCCGACGCCGTCCTGCTGAGCCTCCTCATGCCAGCCGACCTGTACAAGCATTGCGTACGCGGCGACGTCCTCTTCCTCGAGCTCATGTATCGCTCCTTCGTCTTTAAGTTCCACAGCCGCGCCAGTGCGCGCACCGTGGGCGGCCACGTGTACCGGTACCAGTTTCGCAACTCAACCGCAGTGCTCGAGACGACGTACCCTGTGGCCGCATCGCCTGTGGGCTCCGCGTACCGGTCAGTGCTGCCGGGGGCGGCCGACCACAGCTGGTTCCATCCAGCCCCGTCGGGGTTTTCGCGTCTGTGGCTGCATCTCAACGGCTCCCTTCAAGTACGCGAAGCGATCCGCGCTGTGTACGGCGGTGGCGCGAGGAGCAGCAGTACACCCCTCGTGGCGGCGCGCCTCGACTTGCGTGGCGCGTCACGGTGCGAGGCAGTCGACCTGATCCTTCAAATGCCGGGCGGAGCGGCAGCATTGATGCTCCCTAGCAGCCCGGCCCCCGCCACGCTGTGGGCCGAGTGTGAGGGGTTGAAGGCAACAAGGAGCAAGCTAGGGAGTACTCTGAGTGGCCTTGGCGGAGGAGCGGGGCCGTTTATCGATGCCGCCGTCGATCCGCCTGCATACTTGCGCCACAGGGGCGAGTGGGTGCCCGAGTATTGAGGATTTTGTGAGCTCTGCGACGCGGGTGTGCGCGCGCCCCGGCGGAAGCGAGTACGCCAGAGGCGAACTCCAACTCGAAGCAAAATGAAACACAGTCGTAGCATATTTAAATCGAACGGAATGTGTCGTTTTGTCTTTTGTTAGCATGAGCCGATGAGGCTCGAGTGCGGTAAGTAATATCAAATATCCGGGATTAAATGTTAATAATTTAATTATTAAATATGTGCGGTAAGTTATAAATCGCACCACACCGCGCAATCGCAGCTGATACTCCAAGAGCAAGACACCGGCCCCATCAACGTGCACCCATCTTTACATGTGGGCCAGGTCCGATCTCGACCACGAATCTGATGACATATGCACCCCAGTGACGCTCACCACCTTTGCGATTTCGCTGTGCCGCCGCCTGCATCGGCCTCCCCACGACCTCACGCAAACCATCATGCCCATGACCAGTGCCATGATACGTTCCTGCCCATGCCGAAGTTTCGTGGCTCTGATGTGGCCCTGTACCTAATCAATCTCGATCCATCTCGGCGTCGCCCGCCGGGCGCCGCCGCTGCTGCTGCTGCCGCGCTTGCCGCGGCTGCGCGGCTCCTACCTGGTGATCGGCCCGCCGGTCGCCTCATATCTGCTGGCACACGGTCGCCGACACCGTCACCGTACTTGTCGGCTTCGCGTGCATGAACCGCGGCAGGTAGGATGACGCCGGCACCGGCCGGTTGAGTGCGCGCTCGGTTTGCGCACGGCGCAGGGAGCGCAGCTCGCCAAATGGCGATTCTGCGACGGGGCTGCGCGCGGAGCTCGGCCGTTGCCTGCCCGGGCTGCGCTCCGAGTCGCTGCCGGGGCTGCTGCTGCGTCGGGTCGAGCCCTGCCGGCCGCTGCCGCGTGCGCTGCCCGCATCCTCGCGGCTCGTGGCGCGTGCCCACCCCATCTGGTCGGACAGGAAACCCATCGAAGCCGCGCGCCGCCTCTCGCGCTCCTTGGCGACCCTGATGGCCTCCGGGTCGAGCACCTCCTCGGCCTTGGGCTTCGGCGTGCGCGGCGTGCGGTTACGCGCCGAGTTCAGCGCCTTCTCCGCCTCTGCTCGCCGCTTCATCGCATCCTGCTGCCGCTGCTTCTCCTCCCTCTCGAGGCGCTGCTGCCGCTCGCGCTCGCGTGCCACGCGCTGCTCGGCGGCCTTGCGCGCTGCTTCACTGCTTGCCATCGGCTGCTGCTTGCTCTGCCGCGCCATCATCTCGCGCACTTGCCGCTCGAGCTCGTCCTTGCTCATCTTGGCGCGCTGCGCATATGCCGCGCTCCGGGCGTGGGCGCGGCCGGCGGCCGCGCGCGTCTCCGCGGACGCGAGGTGCTGCGTGTAGCGCGCGTGGAGCATCGGATCCGATAGGACCTTGAACGCCTCCTGCAGCCGGCGGAAGGCCTCAATCGCGCGAGAATCTTCGCACTTATCGGGATGCACCTTGAGCGCCGTCTTCTTGTAAGCGCTCTTGAGCTCGGTGCCGCAGCACCGCGACGGCTCGAGGCCAATTACCTCAAAGTAGTTGCGCGCAGCGAGCACTGACGCGACGGTGATGCTCAGCGGCTCTATGTTGGGTGTCGCCCCCATGGACGGTGCCGACCGCGCCAGAGCCCACCCATTTTGGATTCGTTTCCTCGGTTTTTTTGGACACGAGTCTCATATCTCTTCGGATCTCGGACAATTTCAAACTTGACCGCCGTCCGAATGGCAGGAGCTTTTTGTTTACATTTACAGATGCTTTCTCGCAGCGACATTGAGTGATGCCGCGCCAGCGCGCGCAAACTTTTGACGAATTTTCGGCGTCCGATCGTCGTCGATGCGGGTGCGAACTCAGCGCCTCTTGCCTCCTGTGGGCTGGCGCGCAGCGTCTTCCACAACCGCCTCCGGCTCCTCCGCCGCGGCCTCGAATGCCGTGACACGCCGTGCCATTATCACCGCAATCCTTGGCCTCACGGCGACGATTCCGGCCGCACCGACTGTGCTGCGTGCTGGCGGCGCTGTTGCGGCCGCCGGGCCGCCAGGAACGCTCGTCTACTCGGTCGCCAAAGCGGCACTCGACCGCCGTAGCTTTCGCGGCCTCGTGCTCGCCAACGGCCTGCGCGTGCTCCTCGCCTCGGACCCGGACGCCGCCAAGGGTGCCGCGTCGATGGACGTTCTGGTCGGCTCCATGAGTGACCCCCCCTCGCTGCCCGGGCTTGCCCACTTTTGCGAGCACATGCTCTTTCTCGGCACCAAAGCCTTCCCTGAAGAGGGTGGGTTTGAGCAGTACATCGCCAACTACGGTGGCTCCAATAATGCATACACTGCGAGCGAGGACACCAACTACTTCTTCGACGTGCAGGGCTCGGGGCTGCCCGGCGCGCTCGAGCGCTTCGCTGGCTTCTTCACTGCGCCGCTATTCACGCCGGCGGCCACCGGCCGCGAAGTGAGTGCCATCGAGTCCGAGCACTCGAAGAACCTGCAGTCGGACTTTTGGCGGTACGAGGAGCTGTTCAAGCTACGCGCGGACCCGAACCACCCGTACTCCAAGTTCAGCACGGGCAACCGACGCACGCTGCACGATGGCGACGACGCGACACGCGACGCGCTGCTCAGCTTCCATCGGCGCTTCTACCAGGCCGACCAGATGTCGCTCGCGCTCGTCGGTCCGCAACCCCTCGATGAGCTCCAGAGCCTCGCGTTGCGCCACTTTGCGGCGGTGCCCGCGGCGCGCCCTGCTCTGCCAGGCGCCTCAAGCGCGTACGACGGGCTGCCGCTGCCGTTCAACCCGGCGCGCGAGCCGCCGAGGGCGACGCTCATGGTGCCCGTCAAGGAGATGCGCGAGCTCAAGGTCGCATGGTGCCTTCCGGTGACCAACCTGAACGAGTGGCTGGACGCAAAGCCGGAGGGCGTGTGGTCGCTGCTCGTGCGCAACCGCGGGCCGGGCGGGCTGCTGCCGCTGCTCAAGCGCAAGGGGCTCGCCAACGGGCTCGATGCGAACGTCGAGGAGTTCTCGCGCGCCTTCGTCATCCTCTCGGTCTCCATCGACCTCACGCCCCTCGGCCTGACCAAGTGGCGTGACGTGAGCGGCCTGCTCTTCGCGTACCTGCGTACCCTGAGCGAGGCGGGCGTGCCGCCGTACGTAGTGGAAGAGTACCGCACGATGGCGCGGACGGGCTTCGAGTATGCAGAGCCCTCGCGCCCGAGCGACTTCGCCACCGACATCAGCGGCAGCCTGCCCTTTTTCGAGCCCGACCGTTGGATCAGCGGTCCCAACCTGGTCGGGTCAGGCACGGAAGTGGGCGCGGCCTTCATGCTGGACTGGACACGCCAGCCGCGCAACGCGCTGATCACGCTCGTCGCCAAGCAGCTCGAGGTGCCCGCAAGCCTGACCGAGCCCATCTACGGCACCAAGTACGCCACGCTGCCGCTCACGCGCGAGGTGGAGGCTTGGGAGGCCACGATCTCGCCCGCCGAGCTCCGCCCGCCGCTCCCCAACCCATTCATCCCGACCGACTTTGCGCTCAAATGCGGCGGCGCCAGGGCGGCGTGCATCCAGCCGGCGCGCCCTGAGGTGGCGCCGACGGTGCTTGCCAACCGGCCTGGGCTCACTCTCCACTTTCTGCAGGATGCGACGTTCAAGCGGCCGCGCGCGTTCGCCTTCTTCCTCTTCCGCTCACCGCTCCTCTATGCATCGGCGGAGGCGTCGATCACCGCTCAGCTCTTCCAGTCGACACTCGGCGACACGCTGCAGGAGTCGACCTACCAAGCGGGCCTCGCGGGTCTCGGGGCGGGCGTAGGCGCCGAGTACAACGGACTCTTCCTGACAGCGAGCGGGTACAGCTCGCGCCTGCCCGAGCTGCTCCAGTACGTGGCGGCGCAGGTGAAGACGGCCGCGCTCGAGCCGAGCGTCTTCGAGCGCACGCGCGAGGCGCTGCAACAGGAGCTCGCCAACTTCGAGAAGCGCCAGCCTGTCGGGCTGTGCTCGTACTACCGGCAGCTCGCGCTCGAGACCCCGCGTTATCCCATCGAGCAGCTGCAGGTGATCGCCACTGATGTCCTTGATTGCCACGGATTGGCCTTGTGTGCCACTCTGGTTGCCACTGACTAGATCTGCGACCCGTCCGAGCAGGCCGCCGTCTCGAAGGCGAGCATCGACGACGTGAGACGCTTCCAAGGCGCTCTTCTCCCGGAGAGCCTCCTTGAGTGCTTCTTCGCGGGCAACCTGGACGCAGCGGACGCAGAGGCGATCACCGCCAAGGTGACGGCCGCGCTGCCCGCGAGCAGCGCGCTCGCGCCCGAGCGCATCCCGCGCCGGCGCGTGCGCATCGTCCCGGTGGGGCGCACGCTGCGACAGTACGTGGCGCCCAACGCGGCCGAAGCCAACTCAGCCACAGAGGTCTTTTGTCAGGTCGGCAAGGAAGATGGCGACAATTGGCTGTGCCTCGCTGTGCTCAGCCAGCTGATCGAGCAGCCATTGTACGGCGAGCTGCGCACGAAGCAGCAGCTCGGCTACATCGTGCAGTCGTCTGTGTCCGAATCCGAGGGCGTGCGCTCCCTCGTCTTCTCCGTGCAGTCGGCCATCCAGCCTCCACCCGAGGTCGAGCGACGCATCGACGCCTTCCTCCAGAGCTTCCGACCGACGCTCGCGCAGCTGCCCGAGAGCGAACTCAAGACCGTGCGTGAGGCTCTAGCCTCGCAGGTGACCGACGTCGACCAGCGGCTCGGCCAGCAGGCAAGCCGTCTCTGGACTGAGATCGTCACGCGCCGGTACGACTACGGCCGTCCGTGGCGCTCGGCGAAGCGGCTGCGCGGCGTCACGCGCGAGCAGCTGCTCCACTTTTTCGACGCGCACGTCGCGCCCGGCGCGCCCGAGGGCCGCCGCCTCGTCACACACGTCTATGCCAAGGCATCCGCACCTGACGCGCCGCTCGTCGTCGACGGCGTCGACGACGAGTTTTACCTGCCGCAGCCCGACAGGTTTGGAGAGCGCGTGACCGGGGTGTAGGCGGAATTGTATATTCACACTTTCTACCTTCGTTCACAGCGTTTAAGAACCCCCTCTGCTCGAAGTTGCTCTATTGCTCTATTGCTCGGCCGGCCACCGGCTGCGATCAAGCCACAGACGACCACCCATCAATGGCGAGCACAGCCCGACCTCCGAAGGCAACGTCGGCAATCGCCAAGCCGGGCGCAGCCTGGCGAGAGGAGCTGCGCGAGCGCGTGCGCAAGGATCAGGAGGTCGCCGACCAGAGGATGAAATCGGTCGACTCTCCATCGTGGCGAGCGCGCCTGGAGGCCGTCAAGGCGCAGATGGAGGACTCGACGCTCAAGGTGGAGCTCGCAGAGCAGGAGATGCGCCGCGCCGTGCAGAGCATGCGCGACGAGCAGCGGCCCTCGACGACCGGTGGTGCGCCCGACCGGCGCTCGCGTTCGGTCGCAGACATGCAGGAGCTCATCCATGGGCTGCGCGAGGAGCAGCAGCAGGCGAAGCAAGCGCTTCACGCGTGCCAGCAGGGGATGCGCAAGGCACGCGGCGCAATCATGATCATGCTCTGGAATGGCAACGAGCGCTCCCGCCTCGAGCGGCTCTTCCAGCGGTGGGTGAGTGCCGCACTCAAGGTGATCGCGGCGGGCTTCTGCGCCGAGCGCGACCAACTGGCGGAGCACATGCGAAAGGAGCGGCGGCAGATGGAGCTGCTCGAGTCGCAGCTGCGCGCGGGCGGCTACGAGCTCGAGGAGCGCAGCCTGCGCTCCGAGTCGCTCGTGGCGCGCGTGGGTGAGCTTCAGCAGATCCTCGCGAAGCGGACTGAGGCGATGGCGCTTGAAGTGGAGGCGACGCGCGATCGGACGCTCAAGGAGATGCGCATGGAGCACCAGCTGCAGCTCGAGGAGCTGCGCACAGAGCACGAGGCCGCCACGCGCCGCACGTGGCGGCGCGCGCAGAGGGCGCAGCAAGCCGCTGCCATGCTCGTGCCACGCGCCCAGTACCGTCGGCTCGTCGGCCAGTGCTTCGGCGCCTTCAAGATGTGGGTGAGCCAGGAGAGGGCAGTGCGCCAGATGCGCGAGCGGTTCGAGCAGGAGGAGCGTGCCGTGCAGGAGGATCGCGCCGCCCTCACCGAGCGGCTCCTCGCCGCGGAGGCGACGGCGTCGGCAGCTCTCACCGCGGCCTCGGTGGGTCAGCAGGCGGCCGACGCGGCCAAGGCGACGGCGGATCGCCAAATCGAGCGACTGCTCGAGGAAGTGGAGCAGCTGCGGAGTCGGGATGCGTCGCGCCCGGAGCTCCTGCAGAGTCTCGAGAGCTCGACCTCCGAGATCGAGCGCCTCTCCTCCCTAATTAGGGAGTACAAGGCGAGCCACGAGCAGCTGAGCGCTCAGCTCGAGGAGCAGCGCACGCTCGTCGCGTCGAGCGTCGCACACACGGCCGCGGCGGTGGCGCAGCGCGAGGCGGCGCTTGCGGTCGCGCTCGGGCAGGCGTCCGGGCACGCGGCCACTTCGGAGCTCGTGCTCGAGGAGCAGCACGCCGGGATGGTCGCAGCGGCCACGCTCTCCGCCGAGCTCGCCTCCATCGAGATCACGGCGGAGATTGCGGCACGCGCCCTCTCCTTCGCACTGCCGTACGCGATGCTCAGCGGCCAGCCCGAGATGGGCTCGCCGGCTGCCTCTTCATTCGCCACCACTGCACGAGACGAGCTGAGGGAGCGTGTGGTATGGGCGGCAGCGGCGTCGCCCGGGCTGCCGCCGCGTCTGAATCTGGGCAGAGGCGAAGGGCAGCCGCTCAGCTCGGCGCTCTCGCTGCGCTCCACTGTGCCCGCCAGTGCCGACGCTCCCGCGAGGCTCCTCGAGTCCGCGACGGCGCTCTCGACGGCGCTCGCAGCCGACACAGCCGACACAGAGCGACGCGCTCTCGCCCTCGAGGTGTCGTTGCATGCGGCCGAGGTTCGTCAACAGCAGACCGAGGCGCGGTTGCATGCGGCTGAGGTTCGTCAACAGCAGACCGAGGCGCGGCTGCTTCGCGCCGAGGCGCGCGTGCACGAGAGCGAGGAGCGTGAGGCTCGGGAGCGCGCCGAGGCGAACGTGCTGCGCTTGGAGCTCGGCGTCTTTGAATCGGCGCTGCGCCGCACGGAGCAAGCGCTCATGCAAGCTCAGCACTCCGTCGCCTCCCACGAGGCAGCGCTCACCCAACTCGCCGAGACGTCGGCGCATGCACATGCCCAGGAGCGCGCGCGCGCCATGGCGGCACGCGAGGCACTCGTCGCGCAGACGCAGGCGCAGCTGACCGAGCAGCGCGTCGCGTACGAGCGGGCGTTCGCGAGCATGCGGGAGGGCATGCGTGAGGGCGCGAGTGCCGCGTCGCAGCAGGTGGCGCGCGTCATCTCGAGCGCGGAGGAGGCTCGCGTGCGAGAGCGGAAGCAGCTGGACGAGCAGCGCGTGGCCTACGAGCGCGCGATGGCCAGCATGAACGAGGGCATGCGCGCGGGCGCCGCGATATCGCGCCATCAGGTCACCCTGGCCCAGACCGAGGCGGAGGCAGCCAATGCCCTCGCCCTCGAGGCGATGGCGAGGGCCGAGAGCCGTGCGCAGTCGAGCTATGCCGCCGCGGCGGCCGCAGCAGCCGTCGTGGCCGAGCAGCGCGACGTGTTCGACGCGGCCTCGCCCGTACGGGCCCCAGCCTCGCCCGCCGACACGGCCCGCTTGCGCTCGGAGGCGGACGCGGTCGCGGGTCGGATGGCCGCGTTGCAGAAGCTCGAGCTGCAGGCCTCGCTTTCCGAGCGTGATCGCGAGCACACGGAGCAGCTGGTGCTGCTCGAGGCGGAGGCGGCGGCCGCGCTACAGGCGCAGCAAGCGCGGCTCGCGTCAGTCATGGAGGCGCACGCGAGCGAGGTGGCTGAGCTCCATTCACAGCTCGCGGAGCATCGTGGCATTGCGTCAGAGTCTTTGAGAGTCGTCCACGAGATGGAGGTGCGCTTCGCCTTCACCGAGCAGGGCTTGGCCGCGGCCGACCAGCTTCGGCTGCGCGAGCTCGAGGCGGCGATCCAGATCGCCTAGGCGCGCGCCCAGGCGGCCGAGGCGAGGGCGTTGGCGGCCGAAGAGGCCGAGGCTGCGATGGCCGACGAGCGCGACGAGCTGCTGGCGCGCGAGGAGGTGTGGAATGAGCAAGCCGAGTCAAGTCAGAGGGAGGCTGAGCTCGTGTCGGCCGAGGCTGTCAAGGTTGCGCGTGCGGCGGACGTGAGGCTGCGCGAGCATCGGCAGAGCCTCGCCGATGCGGAGTCGGTTCTCGCATCCGAACTCGCCACCGAACGGCAGCGGCGTGTGTACCTCGAGGAGCGCGTGGCGAGCCTCTCCGGCGAGCGAGGCGCCCGGCAGGACCCTCGCGACGCGATCACCGAGGCGAGGTTGGCTGAGATTGAGCTCGCGCTCGAGGACGAGCCACAGAGCAGGGCACCGAGCAGGGTACCGCGCGCCGCGCCCGCCGCGCCCGCCGCGCCCGCCGCCCGCCGCACCCGCCGCGCCTGCCGCGCCTGCCGCGGAAGGCGCCTCGGCGGCGCTCGTGCCGAAGGCCGAGCTGCTCGCGGCGCGAGGGCGCATCGAGGAGCTCAGTACAACCGTCGAGGCGATGCGGCGCGCGGTGGTGCGCCGAACCGTCGAGCTGCGAGAGCTGCAAGAGAGTGTGACGCGCCGCTGGGAGGTGCGCTGGGAGCAGATGGCAGATGCTCTGGGTGACTTGACGGTACGCACAGAGGAGGATGATCTGCTTCGGCGCTGCTTGCACGCGTTGCACTCGCACGCGCTGCACGCGCGTCTCGAGCGGCTAAAAGGCTCGGTGAGCGAGCTGCAAGGCTCAGCGCGCGCAGCGCACGTGGCGCGCACAGCCCAGGCGGAGCTCGCCTTTCGTCTCGAAGAGCGGGAGCGGCGGAGCGAGGAGGCAGTGCAGCAGGCGGCGGCGAGCGCGGCGCAGGCGGCAAGTGCGGTCGCCGTCGAGGCCGCGAAGGCGCAGGCGCAGTCCCATGCGAGGGCGGTGGCGCAGGCAGAGGCCGCAGCGCGCGCGATGACGGCGGCCCTCTCCGAATTGGAAGCTGAGGTAGTGGGCACGGCGGCGAGGGCGAAAGAGGGGGCGGACGCCGCGGCGGCGAGGGCCGCCGAGGCCGAGGCTGCCGCCCTCTCCGCGGAACAGGCGGCGAAGGCTGCGGCAAAGGCGACCGAAGCGGCCGAGGCGGCGGAGGAAGCTCAGGTCGAGCAGGCGGCACAGGCGGAAGTGGCGCGGGCGGAGGCGCTGCGGGCGCAGGCCGAGGCGGAGGCCGCGCAGGCGGCACAGATCGCGGCGTTTCGTGCGGCGGCACAGGCGACCCTGGCGGCTCGCGCGGCGGAGGCGGCGCAAGCGGCCCAAGCGGCGCGCGCGCATGAGGCGGCGCAGCAGGCGGCAGCGCTCCGGCTCGACGTGGCGGCGGCTGAGGCGCGCGCAGAGGCGGCTGAGGCGCACGCCGAGGCGGCAGGTGCATGGCAGGCGGCGGCACAGGCGGCACAGGAGGCGGCCGATGCAGCGCAGCTGGCCAATATAGAGGCGGCGCAGGAGGCGGCCCAGGAGGTGGCCGATGCTCGAGCGGCCGCGGCGGCCGAGGTGGAGGCAGTCCGGGCGGCTGCGGCGGCCGAGGTGGCCGCCGCCAGGGAGGAGGCGCGCCGAGCAACGGACGAGTTGCGCCGCGCGAGGCAGGCCGAGGCGGAGGCGTTGCGTGCGACGGCGCAGGCGACGCAGGCGGCACAGGCGGCACAGGCGCAGGCCGAGGCCATGGCGGTCGAGGCCGTGTCGGCGGCGCAGGCGAAGACGCCGGCCTCGAGCAACCAGGCCGCGGCCATCGCGGACAGGGCAGCGGCCCGCACCCTCCCGACGGAGCGCGAGGCGTATCTGCAGCGCGAGCTCGACAGGCTCCTCAGGGAGCGCGCCGACGAGCGCGGCACGGCGGCCGACCAGCGCGCGGCTCTGGAGTGCGCTCAGGCCGAGGCGGCGGCCCAGCTCGAGGAAGTGACGAGACTTGAGGCGCAGCTTCGGGCGAAGCTTGCAGCCAGGGCCGTGGGCGCGCCCTCAGCCGCGCCCGCCACAGCACCCGCCGCAGCACCCGCCGCAGCACCGGCCGCACCGCTCGCCGAGGCGGCGCCGACGAGCGAAGCTGCTCCAGAGGGCTTGGTTGCGCCGGGGGGCGCGGCGCTCGAGGAACGCATCGAGCGGATCACGCGCACGCATGCGAGCGCGCTCGAGGAGCGGTTACGCCGGGCCGACGGTTACGAGGAGCGGTTACGCCGGGCCGACGGTTACGAGGAGCGGTTACGCCGGGCCGACGCGGAAGAGTCGCGGCTGCTCGCAAAGCTGCACGGAGGCGACGCCGCGGACGAGGGGAGTGCGGAGGAGCGGCGCGTGCTCGTCGAGGAGGCCTCGCGTGCGACGGCGGTAGCACGCCGCTCCCACGAACAGCTCGTGCTCTCGAAGCAGGAGCTCGCCGCGGCCCTCAAGGCTCTGGAGGCCGAGCGCGACGCGAGCCGCGCGCTGCGCGAGGAGCTTCTCACGCTACGCGCCCAGGCGGCGAACGAGGCGGAGCTGCAGGTGGGTGTCGGGCATGCGAAGCAGCAGCTCATGGCAAAGCTCGCCGAGCTGCGCCAGATCGAGCCCGAGATGGCGAGCGAGCATGTCCGTCAGTTGGCCGAGGCGGAGGATGCGGCGGCGGAGGCGGAGGCAGAGCTCAACGCGAAGCTGGCGGCGGCGGCGAGCCACCTGGCGAGTGTGAGTGAGGCACAGCCGCGCGCGCAGGTGCTCGTGGCGGCCGCAACGGAGGAGTTGGCCACGCTGCGCGCGAGCCACGCGAGCCTGAGCGGCGAGCATGCGACGCTGCGCACCGCGCACGAGGAGCTGGCCGTCCTGCACGACGAGCTGAGCAGCAAGCATCAGGCGCAGATTGCCAAGTACACGTCCCTCGCGACCAAGTTCACCGCACTGGTGCTGGCGCATGAGAGCCTGCAAGAGGAGAATGGCGCGCTGGTCGCGCAGCAGGGGGCGCTCGCTTCGGACCGCTCGGCACGGCGCGATGAGGCCGAGGCCGCTGAGCGCCGTGTCGAGCGCCGTGTCGAGACCGAACGGCTCCGGGACTTGGGCTCGGATCCAATCTCGCTCGCCGAGATCCAATCTGAGCTTCAGGCACGTGCTCAGCTCGAGGAGCGCGTGCAGCGAGCCGAGGAGCGCGCGATGGTGGCGGAGGCGCGTGCGGAGGCGGCCGCGAAGACGGCCAGGACGCTCGGTGGCACTGTGCCCCAGATGGATGCGTCCACTGACCCCCAGCCGAGCGAAGTTCAACACCAAGACGCCGCCACGGAGCCCGCGCGCGTCCTGCTTCGGGACGTGGCCACGGGCACCACCCTCGCCACACTGCCGATGCCTGCCGCGGAGGCCGTACCACTCGGTGGCGTGCCACTCGGTGGTGAGGGTCTACCGGCGAGCGAGGACGCGTGGCGAGAGCGTCTGGCGCAGCAGCAAGAGGAGATCGCTCGCCTCGACGCCGCCATCGGCGCGGCCGCCTCGGGCTCAATGGCGGACGCCTCCCTGCTGGAAGCCGTGCCGAAGCGATCGCATGAGGAGTCTGCGCCGGCGGAGGAAGCGCAGGAGGCGGTGGCGGAGGCGGTGGCGGAGGCGGTTGCGTACGAGGAGGCGGGCGTGGAGGCGGACCCAGAGGCGGACCCAGGGGCGGACCTGGCGCAGTCGGAGGCGGATGCCGAGACGGAGCGCGCCCTCGAGCTTGAGCTTGAGCGGCTGGTCGAGGAGCGTCTGAGTGAGAAGCTCATCGAGCATACGATGGAGCGACATGCTGCGCAGCTGCGCGAGGCAGCTCTGGAGGAGCAGGTACAGACGCTCCAGGACGACCTCGAGAAGGTGCGCGAGCAGCTGCGCCGTGCCGAGCGAGCTCGGCGTGACGCGGACGAGCAGCTCGAGGCTGCACGGCCCTCCTCCTCCGGCGCGGGCGTGACGGACGAGAAGCGCGAGGCTGCACGTGTGGGCCAGGCTGCGGAGCCGCCAACGGAGGCCATCGACGCAGCGGTGCTGCTCGCCGAGCGTGAGCAGGGTGCTTCGCTCCGCTCCGAGCTCGATAGGATGCGCCTCGCGCTTGCGGGCGCGAGGGGGCAGGAGGCGGCGCTCCGTGCGCAGCTCGAGGTGCACGAGCACGCGGCGGCCGAACGAGCGGCCACCGAAGCGACCCTCGAGCGCGTGCGTGGGCCGAAGCCGCCGCCACCCAAGCTCACCGAAGGCATGGCCGCTCTCACGCGCCAGGTCGAGGCGGCGGCCGAGCGCGAAAAGAAGCTTGAGGCCGAGGTGGCACGGCTCACGTCGCAGCAGATGCGCAAGCCTGCGGCCAAGCTCGACCTCGCCGAGCGCAAGGCTGCATTCCTTCTCCGGCGCGGCCAGGCGCTCGTAGGTACGATGCTCGTGCGCGCCCTCGAGCGCGCACAGATCTATCACCTCTGGCAGCTCTGGGTACGCTTCGCACTGCGCGCGCCGGCCCCGGCGCCGGCTGTCACGCTCGCGAGCTGGCTCGCAGCCGACTCGGCCGATGCCGTGCAGAGCCCCGCGGGCGGCGCGCAGGCTGATGCGGCGTTGGGTGACGATGAGGCCGCTGCCCTCGCCGACAAAGTGCGCGCTGACGCCGCGGCGCGCGCTCTGGCACGGGAGCAGAAGCGCGCGCGAGCGGCGGTGGAACGGGCGGGCCAGTCGGAGATGGCACGCCAAGCGGCCAAGTTGGCGGGTCAGGCGGTGCACGAGTCCCCAGCAAAGGCGCCCGGTGAGCCGACGACGCCCGACACGACGCCAGGGCAAGCGGAGGCAGACCGCCGGGCGGCCATCACTTCGCGGTACATGCAGGCGGTCGCCGCGAGCTCGACAAATGTCACCTCGCCCGATCTCGCCCGATCTCGCCCGATCACCTCACCCGATGCGAACGTCACGTCGCCAATGAGCCCAGAGAGACGCGATGGGGATGAGCGCCCTCGTCTGGGCGCCTCCCGCTCCTCGCCAGCCATCGCATCACGCTACATGCAGGCCGTCGCAGACAGTTCAGCTGTCGCCACGCTCGCCAAACCTGAGAACCCGCGCTCCTCGCCGACGCGTTCGGTGGCGATCCATGCGGCTCGTGTCGCCATCGTTGCCGCGGAACCCGTCGAAGCCATCAAACCTGTTCGTGCCACGAAACAGGGGTACACACCGCCCGCGGCGGTGAACAGCGCCAAAGTGGCGGAGCTTCGTGAGCAGCGATTGAGCGAGGTGGCCATGCTAAGACAGCAGCGCTTGGCTGACGAAGCTGCGAGGGTGGCCAAGGCGGCAGCCGAGGAGGCGGCAGCCAAGGCGGAGGCGTGGGAGGCACGTGCGGCCGCCAAGGCGCCCGCCCCTTCTGCCACCCAACCAGCCCCCCTTCCAGCGCAGCCGGGGCAGCCGTCAGAGGCCCCATCGCTGGTGCTTGTGAATGCAGCGCAGCCCGAGTCGCCGGTGGCCGAACTGACGGCCACCGTGAAGGCTGGCACTCTCAGACTCAAGCTCGAGGGGCAGCTGGGCAAGTTCAGCCCGCAGGCAGAGGAAACGGTACTGGCCCGGCTGGCCGCCCACGGTGGCGTGCACCCATCGCAGCTCGTGGTGCTCTCGCGCCGTGCGGGCTCGGTGATCCTCGAGGTGGCCGTCATGCACTCGGCAGATGAACCGCTCTCAGCAGCTTCGTTCCTGCGCGCCGTGCAAGCCGCAAGCACCGAAGAGCTCAGCAAAGCTATCGGGGTGCCTGTCCTCACCGTGCACTGCGAGTTCGAGAGCGCAGAGCCGCAGTCGCCCATCGTGCTGAACGAGGCGGCAGAGCCAGCAGAGCCAGCAGAGCCTGCAGAGCCTGCAGAGCTAGCAGAGCCTGCAGAGCCAGCAGAGCCTGCAGAGCCAGCAGAGCCTGCAGAGCTTGCAGAGCCAGCAGAGCCAGCAGAGCCAGCAGAGCCTGCAGCGCCTGCAGAGCCTGCAGCGCCTGCAGAGCCTGCAGAGCCTGCAGAGCTAGCAGAGCCAGCAGAGCCAGCCACGGAGGCAAAGGCCGAAGAGGCAGATGAGGCAGATGAAGCAGACGGGGCAGATGGGGCAGATGAGGCAGATGAGGCAGACGGGGCAGATGGGGCAGACGTGGAAGAGGCCGAAGAGGCAGATGAGGCAGACGTTGAAGACGAAGAAGAGGCCGAAGAGCCAGCGGACGCGAAAGTGGCTGAGCCCCCGCCGCCGTCGCCAATGCCGTCGTCGCCGCTGCCTTTCCTGTTCGACGCCGCCATCCAGTTCTCCCAACGCTTTTTCGGCGCAGGCGAGAAGGCGACGGCGCCGGCGGCCACGGTGGATTCGGTGGCCGAGGTGCCACGGGCGTATAAGTTGCCGCCGAAGGCTAAAAAGGCCCCTAAGGTCGAGGCGCCAGCCGCCGCGGCGCCGTCAGCCGACGTGCCGTCAGCTGACGCGCCGTCAGCCGAGATGGCCGAGCTGGTGGCCGATGCGGCGGCACTCCGAGCAGAAGTGGAAGCCGACGCAGCCGGCGCTTTCCTTGCCGCCCTCGACGTATCCACCCGCCCGTCACCCGTCGGCACCGGAGCCTCGCCGCAGCCGACGCCGCTGCCCGCCTTCCGTGCTGCCGTTGCCGCCGCGGTGACCGAGGCCGTGGCCACCTCTGATCATGCCTCGCGGGGAACCTCGCCGACGCCGACGCCGACGCCCGCCTTCCGTGCTGCCGTTGCCGCCGCGGTGGCCGAGGCCGTCACGACCATGCAGGCGGAGGCGGCCGCGTCCATCGCGAAGCTCGAGGCGCGTCTGGTGGACGCCGAGGCGGAGGCAAAGCGCGCGCGTGAGGCGGAGGCAGCGGCGCTGGCACGTCTCGCCACGTCGCCAGCCACACTGCAGCCATCGACTCCTGAGCGCGCGCCCCCGGACCAGTCGTTGCTTGGAGCAGCAATTGACGAAGCGCCCCCGGCCACGCCCCTCGAAGCAATTGACGAAGCGCCCCCGGACCAGTCGTTGCTTGGAGCAGCAATTGACGAAGCGCCCCCGGCCACGCCCCTCGAAGCAATTGACGAAGCGCCCCCGGCCACGCCCCTCGAAGCAACTCGGCCCTTCGAGACTGGTGCTAGCGCCATTGCCATGGTGCCCAACATGACGCCCGTTGGGGCCGCTGCGGCCGCCTCGTCCGCCGCCGAGGCGGCCAAGGCGCTCGCATCAGCCCTTCACAGCCCAACGAAGCCGCCAGCGCCCGAAGCTGGTGCAGGTGCGACGTCCATGCTCGCTGCTGGCGCGCTGCAGGCCCCGTCGGCGCGCTGGGGGCCGTCAGGACCACCCTCGGTCGGGCAGGCCGATCGTCGCATGCATCGCCCCCGGGTGCCCAAAGACAAGAAACGCGAGATGGCGTATCCTTCCATTGCGCTCCCGGGCATCGCAGTTCCTGGCCCAAGCGTTCCTTCCGCACCACCCTCGGCCCGCGCGCCAGCGGCCTCCACATCGACCGCACCATCGGCCCTCCCAAGTGCGCCCGCGTACGCGGTCAACTACGACGAAGCGACGGTCCTTGCGCCCGCGTACGCGGTCAACTACGACGAAGCGACGGTCCATGCGCCCGCGTACGCGGTCAACTACGATGAAGCGGCTGGCGATACGGTCGCCAGCGGCAGCGACGACTTCATCGTGGGGGCGGATGCGGATGACGATGAAGTCGGTCGCATAGCCGCCGCCCGCCCGAGCCACCTCGGCGATGGTGCGGCCGACAATGCGCCCGCACCATCAAGCCGCGCCAATGCCATCGCACGAGCGAGCGAGGAGGCGCTCGCAACGGCGTCGGCGCCGGAGCTGCGCCGGTTGGTGCGTTCCGGCGAGGAGGCGCTCGCGACGGCGCTCGCGGCGGCCGAGGCGGAGCACACTCACGTGATGCTCGACGAGCGTCGGCTCACAAGTGGCTTGCTTGCCGAGCAAGCGCGGCTCACGGCCGCCCTGCGCGACGAGACCAATCGGCTGAAAGCCAAGGAGTACGTGGCTCGACAACAGGTACGTGAGGCGGACGCGGCGCGGGTTGCAGCGGCTCATGCGGCACGTCGGGTGCTAATGCGCAGCCTGGGCAGCTATTCGCGCCGCCCGAGCCTCCTCTGGGTCTGGTCCATGCTGCGCGCCAACGTCAACGAGAGGCGCCAAGCGCGCGATCGCACCGCACACGAGCGCCACACGCGCACCGAAGCTTTCTCGCGCGCGCAGCTGCTCGCATCATCGGCGCTCCCGCGTGCGGCGCGGCGCACCTCGAGGCTCTTCGTGCTGCTCGTGCTCAAGACAAACGTGCGCCAGCGGCGCGCCGAGCGGTGTGAGAAGCCGCGTCACTTTGCAGCGGATACGCTTGCTAAGGCGGAAGAGGAGAAGCGGCAGGCGGCGGCTCTCCATGCGGCAGCAGTGCGCCGCTCAACGCTCCTCGAGCGGCAGCAGTTGCAGGCGATGAGCGAACAGGCAGAGGCGCGCAAGGCCGCTGAGGCTGCCAGGACGGAGGCGCTCAAGGCCGCCGAGGCAGCCGAGGCGCTCAGGGTTGCTGAGGCCGCCCGGGCGGAAGCGCTGCGCGTAGACGCCGCGAGGCGGCGCGCACAGGCGGAGGCGGAGGCAAAGGCCAAGGCGGCTGAGGAGGCGGCGGCTGTCGAGAAGGCAGCGGCAGAGGCGGCGGCGGCTGTGGCGGCGGCGGCCGAGAAGGCAGCGGTCGAAAAGGCGGTGGCCGAGGCGGCGGCGGCTGAGAAGGCGGCAGCCGAGAAGGCAGCAGCAGAGGCGGCGGCGGCTGTGGCGGCGGCGGCCGAGAAGGCGGCGGTCGAAAAGGCGGCGGCCGAGGCGGCGGCGGCTGAGAAGGCGGCAGCCGATAAGGCGGCGGCTGAGAATGCGGCGGCCGAGAAGGCGGCGGCCGAGAGGGCGGCCATGGAGGCAGCAGCCAAGGCGGCGGCCGAGATGGCGGCAGCCGAGAAGGCGGCGGCTGAGAAGGCGACAGTCGAGAAGGCGGCGGCCGAGGCGGCGGCCAAGGAGGCAGCAGCCAAGGCGGCGGCGGCCGAGAAGGCGGCAGCCGAGAGCGCAGCAGCAGCCGAGGCGGCGGCAGCTGAGGCGGCTTCGGTCGAGAAGGCGGCGGCCGAGATGGCAGCGGTCGAGGCGGCGGCGGCAGAGAAGGCAGCAGCCGAGGCGAAGGCGGCCCAGGAGGCGGCGGCCGAGAAGGCGGCAGCCGAGAAGGCGGCGGCGGAGGCGGCGGCAAAGGCGGCTGCCGAAAGCGCAGCAGCCGAGATGGCGGCAGCTGAGGCGGCGGCGGCCGAGAAGGTGGCGGCCGAGAAGGCGGAGGCCGAGAAGGCGGCAGCAAAGGCGGCGGCCGAGGCGGCAGCAGCCGAGGCGGCAGCGGCCGAGGCGGCAGCAGCCGAGGCGGCGGCGGCCGAGGCGGCAGAGGCGAAGGCGAAGGCGAAGGCCGAGAAGGCGAAGGCGAAGGCGGAGGCCGAGGCGAAGTTGTACACACCGCCCGCGGCGGTGAACAGCGCCAAAGTGGCGGAGCTTCGTGAGCAGCGATTGAGCGAGGTGGCCATGCTACGACAGCAGCGCTTGGCTGACGAAGCTGCGAGGGTGGCCAAGGCGGCAGCCGAGGAGGCGGCGGCGGCCGAGGAGGCCCGACGCGTCGAGGAGGTGCGTCGCACCGCCGAGGCCGAGGCGCCATCCGCTGAGTGGACTAACAAGGCAGCTTCCTTCTTGAAAGAGATGGAGGAGGAGGAGAGGGCGTCGCAGGAGCGCCTATACCGGCTACGTGAGGAGTCGGAAGCCGAGCTCGAGGCTGCCGCACGCGCCGCGACGGCTGCCGAGGATGCAGGCTGGGTACCCGACGACGAGGCATTGAGCCGCGGCGGCACCCCGGCTCCAGCTGGGTCGCCGGAGCCGGCTCCAGCTGGGTTGCCGGAGCCGGAGCCGCCAAGCACCGATCGGTATGAGGAGAGCCGCAGCGGCAGCCTCGCTGCCGAGCCGTCGGCTGACAAGCCGCCCGACACGCCGGAGCTGGAGCCGCCAACCATCTTCTCCGAGATGGACTCCGAGATCGATCACTTCGTAGGCATCGAGAGCGGGGCACCCACCGAGGACGGCACCGTACCGGAGGACGCCCTGGCTGCCGCGACAGCCGAACTCGAGGCGGCCAAGAAAGATGCGGCGGCTAAGAGAGGCAAAGTGGCGGCCTTGGCCGCCGCCGCCGCAGCTGAGCTCGAGGCGGCCAGGGCGGAGGCAGCGGCCAAGATTGCTGCACTAGTGGCTGCCCGCACGGCGATGCTCGAAGAAGCTGACCCCGCCTCCCCCTCGGCTGTTTTGGAAGAAGCGAACCCCGAGCTCGTCGCCGCAGCGCCCGTCGCCGCAGCGCCCGTCGCCGCAGTGCCTTTCGCCGCAGCGCCCGTCGCCGCAGTGCCTTTCGCCGCAGCGCCCGTCGCCACAGTGCCTTTCGCCGCAGCGCCCGTCGCCGCAGCGCCCGTCGCCGCAGCGCCCGTCGCCGCAGCGCCCGTCGCCGCAGCGCCCGTCGCCGCAGCGCCCGTCGCCGCAGCGCCCGTCGCCGCAGCGCCCATCGCCGCCGCGCCCATCGCCGCCGCGGCCGCAGCGGGGGCGGGAGCGGCCGGTCCGAGCGTGCCGCCCACTCGCTTCGAGTTTGGGCCGGGGCCACTCGGGCTTGGCCTGAGCGATGCGGCCGGTGGAGGCGTCTTCATCGCAGAGGTGCATGCCGGCGGCGCCGCCGAGCGCCAAGGCATGCGAGTCGGCTGCCAGGTACTCGAGCTTGCTGGCGTCGACGTACGCCGCGCGAGCAAGCGCGAGCTGGCCAATAGCTTTGGCACGCTCCCGGGCTGGCCGCGAGCGCCAAGGCCCTTGGTGATCGTGACGGCGCTTGTGGCGACCTGCACCACCAGATCTCCTTCCTGCAGATCCGCTTCGAATCCGAATTCGCCGGCAGCTGTGGTGCCGAAGTCGCCAGGGGCTCGAGCCTCCACATCCGACACGGCAGCTGAGCAAGCAGTGAGCGCGATGGCCGAGGCGACACCGCCGTCATCGCCCCCAGCGCTTGGCCACCAACCCTCACCAGGCCTCCGCCTTCGCCTGACGAAGCAGAGCTCGTCGTTTGAGCGCAAGCCGCGCCCAGGCCTTAGCGCTGAGGTCGCGATGCAGTTACCGCCCTCGATGATAGAGGCGGCGGCAGCGGAGCCGGCGGCAGCGAAGCCGGCGGCAGCGGAGATGGCGGTCGTGGAGGCGACGGCACCGGTTTCGCCGGGGGTTTCACCTGCCACGCAGACGGCGGCTCCCATGCTCATCCCGGCCGCAGGGGCGCTGCATCTGCCCTCGAGCCCGGGTATCAATAAGGTACGTGCGCGCCTTGCCAGCATACCCATCGGCATGCCGCCCGGTCACGAGCCTGTGCACGGCGTACCGCCTCCGCGATCGCCTCCGAGATCGCCTCCGCGAAAGCCCTCGCTGCGCTCGGACTCGTCCCCCCAGTTAACGTCCCCCCGGGAGGCGGCCGCGAGGGAGGCGGCCGCGAGGGGCGACCTCGCTTTCTTGGCCTTTATGACTGATCCGAAAGCCGAGGCCGCAGAAAAGGGAGCAGCCGAGCGTCTTCCTTCAGATGCCTCTACTTCTACCGGCTCCCTGGAGCTGAGGAGCACGGACCCGCCAACTCCAGCATTGCTGGCACTACCACGTACTCCGATTGGAGTGGACCTCCTTGTGCAGCAATGGTCCCCACCAGTACCCGATACCCCCGAGCGACCCGTGCCCGACAAGCCCGAACCACCCTCACAGAGACTCCGAGCAACGGCATCCCAGTCCGCATCGTCCCTTCCGCGCGCCATAGTTCGCCGAGTTGTCACGACGAATGGCGTCCCCGATGATGCTGCCTTGGGCGCGCTCCCCCGGGTAACGTCCTCAGAGCAGCGAGCTCTTGCACTGGCTCCTGCACCGGCTCCTCGGGAACCGTCTCCGGTGCCCGCAAGCCCGTCATCATCCGCTGCTAGGCCGCGTATCGTCAATCAGGAGCGGGCCAACGAGCTTGCAGCGGCCCTGGCAGCTGCTCCTGCTGGCCCACGTGGCCGGTCCCCTCGACCCGGGTCGCGCCCTTTGAGCCCCCCGCCGGGGACTGAGCTCTGATCGGCGTGCAGCCTGCACGACCCCAGAGCGAACACAGCAGCGATGGCGTTCGAAGCTATAGCGTACTAGGAGAGTATACATGTAGCAAACTGTACTCTGCTCAAGACAACGTTTTCACATTCACCAGTTGGTTTCACCTTTCACGACTCATCCACGCCGGACCAACGGCCCGGCAGAACCTGGCCGTCGTCGGCAGGTCAGCGACTCTGCAGGACACCCAGCGAGCCTGCAGAATGCCCGAGGAGCTGCGGGATGATCTTTCAATCGACGAGGAGGAAATGCAGGACCTGCAGGCATCAAGAACCTCCTCGTCGCGCCTCGTTGGTCCTCGTAAGAGTATGCTGCGCAACAAGCGGTATCAGCAATTTGGGAGTTTGCAATCGCGATGGGACCTCATGCGCGAGGACGTGTACTTTGTTGTTGTGCCACTGGCTGTGCTCGCACTGTGCGGGATCGGCGTGATCATCTTCAACCTGACGCGGTTCAGCCTAGTGGAGCCTTGCGACGAGAATCGGCCGATGGCCAAGCACTTTTACTGCTACGATGAGAAGAAGCCTGAGCCCGGCGTGCGTCGATAAAGGTAGCCGGCGTGATTATGCCGCGCATGTGGTGGATGTCTCACCGACACGCACTCTCTCTCTCTCTATGTGTACAGCTGTGTAGTTTGCGGCCGCGAGGGCCGAGGGCCCCGTCCGCGTCCTGCTTAGAAACTCAGTTAAAACTGTTAGGGGCGCGTCCACCGTCGCTCGGCGGAGGTCGCGCTCGTCTCAGCGCGGATGCGGGGGCCCTGGTAAGGGGGGCGTGAGTCTCCCCCCCCGGGGGTGGCGGGCGCGAGATGGATCTCGCGCATGCATGCATAGTTCGGTGTGGAATCGCCGCGGCGGCGCTAGCTCCAGCGATCGATTCGGGTCGGACCGCCGCGAGTGCCGCGCGTCCGGTCCGAAGGCGGGAGCCCAGCAGCCGCCCCTTTGGTTGCGATGTCTTCCTCGGCGAAGCGACTAACCATCGAGTCGATGTCAGTGTTGACCAACGAGTCGCATGCGGAGGCATTCGCAGAAGTGAGGCTCAAGCACTGGATCGGATCAGACATCATGATAGAATTTACCAAACTCGGTCGCACCAAGCAGGTCGAGTCCGCGCGCGCGCTCGTAGGCGAGCCGCCCGCTTGGATCGAAATCGACGTCTTGTCGGCGCTGGACCTCCTCGACAACGTGCCCGAGTTCCACAACCACGCCACTCGCTCCGGAATCGATCCAAACGCCACCCTGATGCTCTGGACGTCAAAACAAGAAGCCCTCGACGCGTTCGGCACCGCACACCAGTCGGCCGACGAGGCAGCGGTCTCACAACCCGAGGCGGAACCCGCGGAGCCCGAGTCGTCCGACGAGGAGGCCCCTGCGGCGACCGTCCCCGTCGAGAAACCAGCTAACGCTACCGTTCCAAGACCAAAACCGGCAGCTCCTGTCGTCGCGGCGCCCTCCGTGCCGACCGGGACGTCCCCGCGGCTGCGTCGCTCCTCACCCTTCACCGGCCGCACGATGATGACGCCCAAGGCGGCTTCC
>Ga0210239_100126_pt1 | contig 59474 bp, 41 predicted proteins | sample ChrtobMetP5a_0mM_FD_155451 | JGI IMG/M metagenome (GOLD analysis project Ga0210239, IMG submission 155451) | Chrysochromulina tobin associated microbial communities from unialgal haptophyte culture, Seattle, Washington, United States - P5a_0mM | ecosystem: Host-associated > Algae > Haptophytes >... | reverse complement strand
CCCCCCGAGGTGCAGAGGTGCCGAGTAGCACACAATCTGCCACGTGCATCTCCCGTAGGGGTTAATCAGGATGCGCATCGACTAGCTTCGAGGGTCCCCCTTGGGTCTCGAAACCTTGAGCAGCAGATCTCCCGATAGGTATCCCCATGGTACCCCATGCGCCCAATAACTCCCAAACGGCCGGGAGACATCTCCCCGCCTATCCCCTTTTCCCCCTGGCTGGGCTACTGATGGCCCCGCCGACTGTCTCTTCACACGGTGGTTCACGGCCGCTTAACTGTTGGGGTCAAGCGGCATTATGCGTTCACACACGCGTTCACACCATGTGATCGGAAGAAGTGACGTGCCGACGGGCCCCACACGGCGACCAGCTGACGTGCCGGTGGTGCCCGAAGCCGTGCAAGAGTCTCGCGGGCATCAAGGTCCACATGCGAAAGTGGCGCAAGATGCGCCCAGATGCGGAGGTGGGGGAGGAGGGCAACGAGGACGATGAGGAGGAGCAGGAGCTGCAGCATGACATCAAAGATGGCGGCGACAAGCCCATGCCAAGGCGCGTAGTTCTCTGTGGCACCTATGGCTGCACCTTGCCAGATAAACATCGCGGCCTCCACCAATTTCCCCAAGACGGAAGCCGACGCAAACGCTCCAAGCCAGACTGGTCGCAACTGACGCGGCGCAAGTGCGTCAAGTTTGAGCCTGGACCCGAGCCCGATGGCGAGCCCGAAGACGACTTCGGTGACGACGACGTCGAAGACGAGGACGAGGACGAAGACGACGTCGAGGACGAGGACGACGAAGAGGACGCGGGGGACCGCGAGGAGGGTGGCGAGGCTCGGGAGACGCGAGCGCCGGAGGAGACGCTGACGACGACCTCGGTGCGCTCGCCTCGCAAGGCCGCCGCGGAGGCGACCGTGCGCGTCGCGGCTTTGGCCGGGCTGCGCCCTGCCTCCTCGCCGCCGTCGGCGGCGGCAACAGGTCCAGCGACGTGCGAGAGATGCGCCAAGGCGGCGGGCGGCGCGCCGCCTGACCTGCTGTGCTTCGCGCGCGTCTCGGAGCGCTGTCGAGCTCAGGCTGGACGCGTCACGAGCACTGCGCGCTGGCACCACGTGAGCATGCACGAGCACTTTTGCCACGACTGCGTCGAGCACTACGGGCGCGGCGAGGCGCGGCGGGTGTGGCAGTCTCAGCAGGCGCATGGCAAGTGTTCGTTCAAGGAGCTCGTCGTGCGCATGCACCTTCCAAACTGGGCGCGTTGCATGCGCCCCGAGTGCGCCAAGTGGCGCCGGCTGCCCGCGCATGCGCAGCCGTGGTTGCTCCCCGAGCGCTGGCACTGCAGTGAGCTCGACGCGCTGATTGCGTCGGGTGGCCTCGGATCGGTGCCCGCGACGGCGGCGGGCTTGGCATCCTCCATGGCAGTGTCGACGTCAGCCTCCCATTTCCCCACAGCCTCCCCGACCGTATACGAGAGCGGTGGGCTTGCGGCCTCGCGATCGCGCCGGCGCTCGCCGCAGTCGCCGTTGGCTGCTGAGTACGTCGTGGGCGACTCGTCATGGGCGCCACGAGGAGATCGCGGGAGATCGTGGGAGCATCGCGGGTGCGACGTGGCAGAGGAGCCGGCGGCCTCGCTGCCCGCGCCTCCCGAGGAGCCCGGGCAGCCGATCGAGTGGATCGCGGGCGGCGCGAGCGAGGCGGAGGTGCGCGAGGCCGTCGAGGAGGCACGGCTACCCTGGTGGGACCTCTCGCGGAAAGAAACCGCGGCCGTGCGTGGCACGGCGCTCGAAACGGCGCCTAGCCGTTTCGTCGCGCTGCGTAACTTTTTGCTGTGGCTCTGGCGCGCGCGGCGCGCCTCGGGGTGGCTCTCTCGCGCAGAGGCCCTGCGTGCGCTGGGCGGCGCCGGGCTGTCGCGCCTCTGGTACTCGGCCATGCTGCCGCTCGTTCACTCGATGCTCGAGCGGCTGGGCGAGATCAATTTTGGCGCCACGACGCGCCTCACGCTGCGCATTCCCCGACCCGCGTGGGCGGCGAGCGCACGCAAGACGATCGTCGTCATCGGCGCAGGCTTGGCAGGCCTCGGGGCGGCCGAGCAGTTACGGCGACTCGGGCATCAAGTAATCATGCTCGAGGCCCACTGAGTGCATATCGTTGCATCTGATTGCATAGGATTGGCTCCCTCATCAGGTGATCGTGCTCGAGGCTCAGAAGCGCCTCGGCGGGCGCATCCTCACCGAGGAGACCAATGGGGTACCGCTCGATTTGGGTGCGATCATGGGCCATGATGACTCTTGATGATTTTTCTTGATGATGATTCTTGATGGGTGCTGATGGTTATTGATGGGCGCTGATGGTTATTGATGGGCGCTGATTGTCATGAATGGTTCCTCATGGGCACGGCCCCTGAGTGTGAAGTGGTACTCGTGGGCACGGCCCCTGAGTGTGAAGTGGTACTCGTGGGCACGGCCCCTGAGTGTGAAGTGGTACTCGTGGGCGGCCCCTGAGTGAAACGGCGTGCCGCTCGATCTGTAGGTGCCATGCTCCTCGTCGGCACCGTTGGTAATCCGCTGGTCACGCTATGCGAACAGGTGGGATGCTGCCTGCTGGCTGCATGCCGAGATGGCCTGCTGCTTGCCTGCTGATCGCCTCCCTCATTGCATGCGAGCAGGTTGGCTGCCGGCTGCATACCCTTGACCGCTCCAACTGCCCCTTATTCGACGGCCCCGCGCCTCTGGATGCGGCCGTGGACGCGCGTGCCGAGGCGACCTTCAACGCGATGATGGACCAGGCCTCGGAGCAGCGCTCGGTGCGAAAGGGTACGCACACGATGCATGCGGATTGCGGCTCATTACGATTGATTGCCTTTGTTGCGCCAGGGCTTGGAGCAGCACTCGGTGCGAGAGGGTACGCGAACGGTGCATGCGGACCCGACGAATGACGATTCTGAACTTATATGAACAATCCTGTGCCGAGTCGAAAGGGACTTCGAGTCCCTTCGACGTGCGGACGCGATGTGGTCTGACACGTGGGAAGCACGCAGCTGCGCGCGCCCTCCCTGCGAATTCTTTGCTCCAGCCGCCTTCCCAAGTTGGCGTGCGCCAGCCCGATTTGGACATCCCATATGCAACTGATTGGCTCCCTCCTCAGGCAAGCGTGCGATGCTTGGGATGTCAAACGGCGGCCGTTGGGAGCCTGAGTTGTTACACATCGAGGGCAGTCTGGCGGCGAACGCCATCCGAGTGCAGGCGCAGGCACGCGGCGTCAACGGCGGCGTGGGCGGCGACGTGAGCGGTGACTGGAGCGGCGGCGTGGGCGGCGGCATGGGCGGCGGCATGGGCGGCGGCGTCGCCAAGTCAACCGGCGGCTCGAGCAGCAGCACCAAGCGGCGCAAGGCAGACCCACATTCGCCAGGGAAGACAGAGGCGATGGAAGCTGAAGGACCCGGCGATATGGTCGAGGAGGATGCGGCGGTGGAGCGGGCTGAGGCGGCGGCGGAGGACGAGGCGGCGGCGGAGGACGAGGCGGCGGCGTCCGAGGCGGAGGTGGCGGCGAGACGCGCTCGAAACACGTGGCTCGGGTGCGACCTCTGTGGCAAATGGCGTCGTCTCGGGCGCATGAAGGAGGGCGAGCTGCCTGAGCATTGGACGTGTGCCGAGAACCCGGATGGCGCGTACGCGAGCTGTGAGGTGGCTCAGGAGCTGCCTGATGACGAAATCGATCGGCTGCTCGGGCTCCTCCGTGGCAAGGAGCGTGCCCGAGACGGCGCCAAGGCGGGCAAAGACTTGCTCCGAGCGGAACGCGAACGCGCGGCCAAGGTGCCCGGGATGCCCGGTACGGCGCCGCCCGTGTGCGGCCAGTCGCTGGGAGAGGTGCTCGACCTCCTGATTGAGAAGGCGAAGCTGCCTGCGGACGAGGCGCGGGCGATCCATTGGCATCTCGCCAATCTCGAGTACGGCTGCGCGACGGCGCTGCACAACGTGTCGCTCTCGTGGTGGGACCAGGACGACGCGAACGATATCGTGGGCGAGCACGTCGTGGTGACGAACGGGTACGATCGAATGGTGACGGGGCTCGCTAATTACCTCGAGGTGCTCACGGAGCGCGAGGTGAGCAAGATGGACCATCGGGCGGACGGCGCGCTGGGGGCGTCTGATGGGGTCTGATTGCGCGTGATTGCCTCCCTCCTCAGGTGACCTTGATTGAGCATCGAGCAGACGGCGTACGGGTGCATACCAAAGGAGGCGGGGACGGGCTCGAGGCCGACGCGTGTCTCGTCACGGTGCCCCTCGGCGTCCTCAAGACGAGCGCGATCAAGTTCCAACCCCCTCTGCCGCCGTGGAAGCGCCAGGCGATTGAACGGCTTGGCTTTGGACCCATCGAGAAGGTGAGGGCCTCGGAGGGCCTCGGATGGCCTCAGATTGCCTCGGAGTGACCTCGGAGCGACCTCGGAGTGACCTCGGAGTGACCTCGGAGTGACCTCGGAGTGACCTCGGAGTGACCTCGGAGTGATCTCGGAGTGACCTCGGAGTGCCATTGGAGTGACCTTTGGAGTGCCCTCTGATTGCCCTCCGAGTGCCTTTTGATGGCGCAGATGGTCCTCCTCTTCAAGCGACTAGCGTCCGGCCTGATGACCTCTGATGACCTCTGATGACCTCTGATGACGTCTGATTGCCTCCTCATCAGGTGGTCCTCCTCTTCGAGCGGCGCTTCTGGCCCGAGGATGCCGACTTCTTTGGCTGTCTGCCTGCGCCCGAGACGGCGCCGTCGGAGCTCGGGCGCGTGCGAGGCGAGTTCTTCCTTTTTTGGAATCTCGAGCGCTCTCACGGCACGCCAGGGCTCATCTGTGTTTCGTCAGGCACCTTCGCGGTGAGTTCGTGGCACGCGCGGCCGGTTTCGCCAGAGTGTGGCTGAGTGTGGCTGCGGGCGCGCGCCTGAGTGTGGCTGAGTGTGGCTGAGTGTGGCTGAGTGTGGCTGAGTGCGTTAGCTGACGTCTGGTTGCGCGCGTGATGGCCTTGGTCATCAGGTGAGCTCGTGGCGCGCGCACTCGTCCAAGGGGATCGCCGAGAAGGCGCTCGCCACACTCCGCCGCACCTTTGGTGCTCAGGTAAGCGCGCTTCATCGCAAGAGTGTCGTCTCGGACTGGGGCAAGAACCCGTACGCGCGCGGCTCGTACTCGTACATCGCCGTCGGCGGCTCCGGTCGAGATTACGACGAGCTCGCATGGCCGGTAGGCGAGCGCCTCTTCTTCGCGGGCGAGCACACCAACGGCCAGCATCCCGCCACCGCCACGGGGGCGTACCTGAGCGGCCTGCGCGAGGCGCAGCGCATTGACGAGTACGCGCGCAATGGCTTCGCGCCGCGTGTGCCGCCGGCGGCCGAGGGCGGCGAGGCGCATGTGTAGCCATGTGCCATGTGGGTTCCGGTACTCGGAAACCCCAGGCGGACAGTGCGTTGCGAACCTGCAGTGCGTCGCGAAACCGATGTCGCGATGTCGGGGTTTGTCGTCACCGTGATGCGTGATGTCGAGTTATCGAACGTCACCACACGTGAACGACACGAACAACAGCCCACAAATTTATAATCGATATATATATCCGGATATATTCATGATCCACAAATTGATGCAAAGGATTGTTATGTTACTCGTGCTCAATTCAAGTGCCGATAGCGCACGGCGACTACGACGATCGCTGCCAAGGCGGCGGCGGTAGCCATAGCAGCCATCATTCCCAGCCCGCCTTGCTGATGCAGAAGAGGCTTGCGTTGCAGCGCTGATGGTTCGACCCTCTGTTCGGCGGTGGCGCGGCCGGGGATGGCTGCGACGCGCGCGAGCTCAACCTCCTCTGCAAACACCTGCTGGATGATGCTGTGCCGCTCGGCTGATGTGAGCCCGTCGAGGACTCCTGACGCATCAAGCTCGGCCGTGAGCTCGGCCAGGTCGACAGCCGAATGCAATATCGCCTGCTGCCTCCTCGCCTCGTCCGCGTCGCGGAGATGCGAGCGGCCTCCGCCCGCTGCCATACCGTTGGTGCCAAACACCTCGGCGTAAGCTAGCCATTCAGCGGCAAGCATCTCGGCGGTCTGATGTGAGCCTTCCCGTTCCGGATTGAGCAACGTCTCTTCGATAGATGCTCGGCCCGCGGCTCTAACGAGGGCCTTGTGCCTCTCGTTCGGGTTTTCGACCCCAGCTGCAGCATGCTCCGCATCCACCTTCATAACGAGCGCTGCCAGAGGGGACGGCCTGTTGGTCACCATCGCGACGATCCCCGGCGCGCGTGAGCGCGCGCGCCTGTGAACACGAAGGCTCTCCATGTGTGAACACCGTGCGTGGCAAGAAAATCCACGTTCGCGCCATTGTGGATCGCAAATGCGTTTCACAGTGTTCTTTACAAGTTCACACGCACGCGCCGGCTGTCGCGTCTGTCGTGTTAACGTTCACGCACGCATGCGGACTTTTGGACGGTGCTGGTGGATCTTTTAGTGGGTCTTTTAGTGCCTTTCCCCACTGTCGCGCGAGTCTTTTCGTGCAAGCTTCACGGCTTTTTCACGACCATTCGAGCGTCTTTTAGTGCGCTTCCTCATGGCCGTCTGCCGTCCGTCGTACCAGAACGGCAGGAGCCAAGGACAGCAAGCAAGTGGTCTGTCCCCGTTGAGCGAGCCACCGTCCTGCCGTGCTCGCTCGCCTTGCACAATCCACCCATCGCTGACACAGCGTGCTTCCTAAACCCGTGTGCAGGCTTAGAGCAACAGCAGCGGCCCGGAGGCGGTCGCCGGGATGAGCAGGGCGGTGGTCAAGCGGCAGCGGCGGCCGTGATTACGAGCGCCTTGGCGCTGCCATGGCGGCTGGCTGGTGCTCAGCGGGCCCGCTGAGCACCTTGCCCCGGCAGATCGTTTGGCGGCTGCGACCATGCTCGTCGGTTGGTCAGCGGGCCGTTCAGAGGCACGCGGCGCGATCTTCGCGCGTCGTTTTGACGCGTCGCACGGTCCCCGCGCTTGCATCACGCAAGCGCAAGACAGCCGTGGCCGAGCCGAGGCGGCCAGCATGGCAGCCGGCGAGCCTCCAGCGCAGCAGCGATAATCAGTAGAGGATAGGCCGCATGCGCACGCAGCGCTGCGTCGCCATGGGATACCCGCAGGTCCGCTCGAGTGCACATCGACGAGTTCACTCACTCAACCCATACGCATGTCCCATTGGCCGATCACATGCACCTCGACCGTAATGCGGTCGTGATCGGTGATCAGCAAATGGTGCAGCTTTGCGTCGCGGCGTGTGTGACAGGTAATTACATGTAGTCATTAGTGTTACTCATCAAACGCTCGATCATGAGTGAGGACGGTCACACTCTCTTAAGAGCGAGCTTTGCGTCCGTGTGGTATTTTTACTGGAGTACGAGTTCTCATAAAAGTGAGCCGTGAAGGACCCGATTCACGCGTTTCACGATTTTCAATCCGACCAATCCCGAAGCCGAGGCTGAGTCAGAGAGTCAGTCAGTTTCGTCGCGGTCCCCCCGAGCTCACCACACCGTCTCAAAGGACGGCTCCGCTCTCCTCGATCAACACAAGTACTAGTGAGTACTCGCTCGCTCCCCGGCGCCCGGGCTACTCAATTTCGCTACATCGCTAGGTTTCCCCCGCTAGGCTAGGACGAGTGGACGACATACAAAATCAGGGTCCCCACTTAGCACTTACAGGTTTGATTGAAGTGGCAGATGTCTCTGGGCTCGGATCACGCAGATCTGGTACAGATCTGGCAGATGCGATTCGCGTGCGTGCGCGCTGCGCTGCGCGCCCGCGCGTGAATGGCCTCTGTGTATGCCTAGCCCATCTATGCAGAGTACGTTCAGTCTTTCCCCTCTTTCTCCCCTCTTTTTCTCTTTTTTATTATCCTTCCACCAGCACGGGAAAAAAGCCCGCATGCGAGCATTCGTGTCGAGCTTTCTTCGGCGCGTCATCGCGCCAAGCGGGTCCGACGACCCGCGCGCCTCCGATTCCGTCAGTGCGGGACAGCACGTCTGGTGCCTCGCCGTCCGTGGTCAGACTCTCTACGCTGGTGGTGCGGACGGCCACATCTCAGTCTTCCTTCTGCCTCAGGCCGATGGAAAGTCATCGATGCTCATCGGCGAGCTGCGCGGCCACGAGGGCACCGTGTACGCGTTGCATGTTCGCGGCACTTCGCTCATCTCTGGCGGCGCCGATGGCGCACTGCGCGTGTGGAAATGCTCGTCGACGACAGCGCTGCCCTTGCCGCTTGCGACGGCTGTCGCTGGTGCGCCGGACACGCCCGTGCTCGCCTTGGCGGGCGCGGCGTCGGGCGCGCTCTTCTCGGGCGGCGCAGACGGCCATCTGCGGCGATGGGAGCAGGTTGCGGTGGATGGCACGCTCAAGGGTACCGCCGTGGCGCATGCGCACTCAAGGACGTGCTACGCGGTGGCCGTCGTGCCACTCCTCTCGGCCGGCGCTGGCGCTGGCGCCACTTTGGTGAGCGAGGGGGGCGTTCTCGGTGTGGCTTCGGCGGGCAACGACGCGGCGGTGCACGTGTGGCACGCCGAGACGCTTGAGCGTCTGCTCTCGTTGGGGCTCGGCACGTCGCCGAGCGCCCATCGCCCATTGCATGCTTCCGGCGCCGGCGGCGGCGGCGGCGGCGGCGGCGGCGGCGGCGGCGGCGGCGGCGGCGGCGGCGGCGGCGGCGGCGGCGGCGGTGGCGGCGGCGGCGGCGGCGGCGGCGGCGGCGACGCGCCGCCAGCCTCGGAGGCGAGCTACTCGTTCTTCTGTCTCGCGGCGGCGCCCGCTCGCGAGCGCGGCGGCCCAGCTCGCCTGCTCGCAGGAGGGACCGACCAGCAGGTCCACATGTACCTCGTGCCAACGCTGGCGTGCCTCAGCCCCAGCCCCTCGCCAGGTGGCGGCGGCGGCGGCGGCGGCGGCGGCGGCGGCGGCGGCGGCGGCGGCACGGTGCTCACGGCGGAGCATGGGCACGACGCCTTCGTCTCCGCCCTCGCCGTGCTTGCACGTGATCGCGCCGTCTCGGCAGACCTCAACGGATGCGTGGTGCTGTGGGATCTCGAAAAGCGGCATGCCCTACGTGCTTGGACGGCACACACGGCGGGCATCTATGCGTTGCTGGCGAGCGGTGACTCGGTGCGCCGTAGCGCTCTCGCATCGAGCGGCGAGGCGGCGGCGGGGGCAGCGGAGGAGCTGCAGCACAGCTTCCTCTTGAAGGGGGCCAGGCTGCAGAGCGCGAGCTCGGACGGCGAGATCAAGAGCTGGTGGCTTCGGCTGCGTGCGGACGAGGAGGTGGCTGCCGAAACCCGAGCTCCGATCTCGGGAGGATCCGCAACTGGTGCGGCGGCCTCCGGCGGCCAGATCGCGGGAGATGGCGCCGTGGCAGGCGCCGTCAGCGAAGAGTCGAACGCAACGGGCGCCGTGGCGGGCGCGCAGGCGCCTGGGTACGTGGCGCTCGGCACGGCGCCGTGCCAGATCCAGCCGCACGGCACGTGCGTCTGGTCCATGTTGATGCTGCCAGACCACACGCTTGCATGCGGCGGCGGCAATGGCGAGATCCGCCTCTGCCGTTGGACTCCGGATGCATGCGTACCGCGACTCGCCACCGACCTGGCCGGCGCAGGCGATGGCGCGGTCGGCGGTGTGGTCGGTGGCGCAGCTGGCAGCGTGGGCAGCCGCGTGGTCGGCGACGGTGGTTACGTGGCCGGCCATGGTGGTTACGTGGCCGCAGGAGCCGTTTTAGATGGCACAGCAGCGGCGGCCGCGCCCGCTCAAGTGCCCGCGATGGCCGAGCAGGTGGCGACGCTTCGCGGCCACACGGATGCGGTGCGCGCTCTCACGCTCTGATGGCCTCTGATTGCATGTGATTGCATGTGATGGCCTCTGATTGCGGCCCTCATCGGAAGGCACTCCTCGAGCAGGTGCACGCTCTGACGCTCACCCCCTCAGGCCAGCTAGTCTCCGCCTCCGCCGATGGATCGATACGCATTTGGGACCTCATGCGGTTCCGCGCCATCGTGGCGCTCATGGGCCACACGGGGAGCGTGCTCTGCTGTGCCTGCGCCAGCGGAGCGTACGCAGAAGCTGGTGCCGCCGCCGCTGCCGCCGATGCCGCCGCGTCGGTTCTCTTCTCTGCAGATGCGAAAGGCGAATTGTTGCGATGGTCCGTCCGCCCGCTTCCGGTGCTCGGTCTCGCAGGCGGCTCGATGCTGCCAACGGCGCGCGTGCACGTGACCGAGCAGGGCGGTGGTGTCTACGCTCTCGCCTTCGCCGCGTCGTCCCTCGTCGTCACCGCCGGGGCGGACCATCGCGTGCGTCTGTGGAATCGCGCCGATCTGAGCGCGGTGGCAACGCTCGACCCGAGCATGCATCGTGCGTCGGTCTTTGCTCTGGCAGCGCTCTTACCACCCGTGCTGGACGATGGCGCCGCAGCCGCAGCAGGCGACCCCGCGAGGACTGGGTGCACGCCGCTCGCGGGCACGTTCCAGCTCGCCTCGGCCGATGCACAGGGGCACGTTGTGCTTTGGGACGTGCCGGGGCGAAGGGCAGTCGGCCAGCTGACTAGCGGCGAGGGCTCCGTCTGTGCACTGGCGGCCGATGCGGAGGGGTGGTTGCATGGAGCGGGCGGACGCGGCGAACTCTTGTGTTGGGATGCGGCGGCGGCCGTCCAATGCGCCGCTTCCGCCGGCTCCGCCGCCTCCGCCACCTCCCTCCCACCGAGCCTACCGAGCCTACCGGTCGTCCGCTGTGCTGCTCACTCCTCCGGCATCCTATCGCTCATAGCCGCTCCTCTTCATCATCCAACCCGGCGCACCGGCCGGGCAGCGACGCAGCTACTCTCCGGGAGCGTGGACGGTGCGCTGGCGCTTCACCGCGTCCCGGTTCGCCCAGGCGCTCAGGACCTGGCAGAAGAGCCGACGACGGAGGTTCTCTCTGCCCATCGTGGCTGCGTCTGGTCCCTCGCCACCGCCGACGCGGCCCTGGGTAGACCGGCATTGACACCCGCCGACAGCAGCAACCCCATTTTGCTCTCAGGTGGCGCGGATGGCAAGGTGAGCATCTGGCAGGAGGAGCATCGAGAGTCCGCCGAGGGAGCGTCGGCGGAGACGGAGCGGAGCGCGCCGGCGGCAGCGCAGGGTGCTAAGGCGGAGGCAGCTGGGGCGCGTGCGGCATGGCGGTTGGTAGTCGAGCTCGACTGCGCTGCTCAGGCTGCCCTGGCACTCGAGCCACGGCCCGCTGTTGCTCGATCCGTCGAGGCGGATGCGGCTGACGACACGACAGTCTTCGCCCTCTTACCGCTGCGCGGCGTGCTCCTGGCCGGGCTTGCCAACGGGACAGTTCAGCTGTGGCGCCCACCTGAAGGTGGCTCTGGGCGCTGGGAGTGCATGCAGAGGTGCACGGTGCACGCGGCTAGCGTGCTGTGCGCCAGCGCGGCCACTCCCGACGGCCCAGTGTATTGCGGCTCCGCAGACTGCGGGATCAGCCGGCTCGAGCTCCGGCTCGAGCTCCAATCTCCGCGGCTCGAGATCCAATCTCCGCATGCACCGCCCAGCGTGGCGCCCTATCCCGCGCCCGATCCATCGCCCGCGACGTTGCAGGACGCTTCGGCGGCGGTCCACCCGGCAGGCAGGGCAGGCAGGGCAGGTGGGCTCGGGCTAGGTGCTTCGGCGATGGTCCGCCCGAGCATCACCCTGACACACCTCGCCAAGGAGGCTCACGAGGCCGAGATCCATGCGATCGTCATCTACGCGACTGAGCGCTTCGTCTCGGCCTCCGCCGATGCGACCATTCGTGTGTGGGACGCTCGCACCCTTGCGCCTCTGTACACACTCCGTGCACGGGGCCGCCTCGAACCGATCGCCCACGACGGCGCTGTCTACGCTCTGTTGCTCGTGCCGTCGCCGCCGTCGCCGCCATCGCCCGCCGGCTCGGCCGCCGGCTTGCGCTTGCTCTCCGGCGGCGGCGATCGGCTCATTCGCGTCTGGGACTTCGCATCCCTCGAGCAACAAGCCACACTGGCCGGCCACCGCAGCTTCGTGTGCGCGCTCGCAGCCGACGCGCACCGGCAACGGCTCTTCTCCGCCTCCTCGGACAAGACCTGCATCGTGTGGCATCTGGGCACGTACGAGCGACTGCGCGTGCTCGCGGGCCATCGAGGGGGTCTGTACAGCCTCGTCGTGCACGAGGGGCGCCCGTGTTCAGGCTCGCTCGACGAGACGATTCGGGTGTGGACGTTGCGCGATTAGCGCGAATCTGGCTGATCTTTGGTTGCACTCAGTCTGAGCAGCTTGCGCAAGTGGCCCCGCCTGTCGACGCCGGCTACAGAGGCTCAACACGGCGGCTGAGAGTCCAGCTCGAGCTGCACTCGCAGGCGGTGATGTAGTACCGTAGCACAGCCCGCGAGCTGTAATGTATCGGCGAACCGGGAACCGTCGTACCACCAACAACGTAGGAGTCGGGTGCGGTCGATGGACCGAGTACCATACTTAGCGCGTACTGTAGGGCTAGCGGTAGCGGCTAGTCGCGATGGGCGTCGCGCCTAACGCGCCCTATTGGTATTGCCCTTCGAATAACAAGACAGCTCTAGACACTCGGAGGATCCTCTAGCTCTACTCCGAAAGGACATCGAGGCCTCGCCCACTGCTGGCGGCTTGCGCAACGTCAGGCAGCTCGCAGCATCCGCAGGCTTATCGCTACGTACGTTGTGCTTGAGACGTGCAGTCAGGATTCTTTCAATCGTGCCGGTAGGTTTCGTTACGGCCCGTCAGACGGCGGCGTGGGACCGGCGCTGCTCCTCCTCCTCGCGGCCAGAGAACTTGCAATCCCAGCTTCCCATGCTGCCGGCGATTCCAGGTACCGGCGGTAGGCCTCAAACGCATTTTTGCGCATCTGGCAGACTCGCTCGATGGTCATCGACGCAAGTTTGGCAGGTAACGACTCAAGCTCGAGCTCAGACAGCCGCACCGAGACTTGCGACCAGTTGATGACGTCCTCGAATGGCAAGACCCAATCATCCGAGATGATGATGGGGATCACGCCCATAGACATGGCCTCAAAGGCTCGCATCGAGTAAAGATTGGTCCCACGTGGCGCGAGGATGAACTGGCTCTTCAGAAAGTCTTCCTCGTACGAGTTCGTGCAAAGCGTCTTCGCACCCTCCATCGCCGCCGGTGCCTTGTCTTTGAAGTCTGTAAACGACACCTGTATGTGGCCCCATCCCGGCACGCTCACATTGTGCCTGCTCATGTTGAGCAACCAATGCCCCAAAGTACGCTTATACCCGTCATATGGATAGGTATGACGGCTAAACCGGCTTGCGAACGAGCCTCGAAATGTGGCGAGCGGGTACCGCTCAAAGCGGTGCTCGTAGTTGAAGAGGCACCGCTGTTCGACATCCTGCGTCGAATTCGGTCGCAAAGCCGCAAGGGTCTTCGTCCCCCACGATATGGGTGGGAAGCCCATGTCGATTCCAGGACGCAAATCCGGCTTTGAGCAGGTCACGCACGCGACACTCACGTGAGCAGGTGCACAGCGTGCCAGCGAACCGTTGTCGTGCCGTCGCCCTGGCGGCTGACTGTGGCCGTAGCCACCGCAGTCAAGAACAACCCATGCAACGCTCGAATCCAGCCCGTTGACCCAATGGCATCGATGCTGAAGCGCTTCATGAAATATACGTCTTTCCGTGGGGCCGAGAGGCCATTTTCTGCCTTGCAAGCAAGTCTCAAACACAGGTCGATTGGAGCTCGAGGGAACTGACAGCCACGCTCTCGTCTGCTGCATGAGCACCCTCCCATCCGCACAGCACTCTGTCGAGAGGTTGGCGAGCGTCGATCCGTGAAGCAGCGTGCTCAGGTTGCCCAACGCCGATACATTTTGCGTCGATCCTACTGGCGGCTCTTGATGCGCCCTCGTCGGATCGTCCGAATCGATTTTCTGAGACTTCGCCCACTCATCGGGTGCAACCTCGTTGAGTGAGCGTGGCTGCCGCGTAGCGCGCGCGTTGGGCCTGTAGGCAGCACGCTCAAGTGCTTCGGTCCAGCATGCGGAACGGCGATTCGCGCAAACGATATTGCTCCAGATCTTGCGTTGGTCATAGCGGGGCTCCCAGCAGCCCGTGATCCGGTAGAGAGCTCCAGATTGGGTAGCCCAGAAGCACGTGTAGCTATGGTTGTCCAGCATGCCAATGGTGTCGCGGAGCAAATGGCTTCGCCAAGCGCCTTGGCTGTGAACCTCAAACTGCAAAAACCCCACACTCCCCGACGCGAGCAGCTGCGTCGACCCAAGCAGCACCTCAGGATCATTGCCCTCCGTGTCTACCGTGAGCACAGCGGGTGTGAATCCACTCATGTGTGAGCGAACGAGATCATCTGCGGTGACGGCTTCCACCTGCGCGTCAGGTATGCCCGGTCGCGAGCCGAGTCCGATGCTCTCGAATCCAAAGACTTCCCAGTTCGGAAACGGCACCGTGCCACTTGCCATCTTTTGAGTCGGGGAAACGGCAGCGGCTGCGATCGTCGTCATGTAGCTGCTCCACGGCGCGGCTCTGACAGCTGCTCCAAGGATGCGGGAGTTTGCTGGCAGGGCCTCGACACAAAACACGTGGGCTCGCACCGCACTTTGTCGTGCGAGCGGATACTCGCCAATGCATGCACTCGTGCCGATTTTGCGCACCGACGCGTCGACTTTGCCAGTAATATGCCGAAGCAACTCTGCACGCCAAGCGGATGCATTCAGGGTGTCGTCACCGGATAGCAGCCGGGCCCATCCCGCACAGTCGTCGCCTTTGTTGCCACCGATCACGAGTGCCGCACTGCCCGCAGGCAGACAATGTCTGCCTGCACCACCAGCCTCTTTCCGCAAGGAGATGGCAGCAAACTGCTCCAGGGCTGCTGCGCCTATGCACTGCGTTGTGCGAGGGCCACCCTGCGCCCAGAAGGCGGCGGAGGTCTGCGAACACACGTCGTCGGACATGCTCGCGGGAGAAAAAGGGCACGGCCGAGACTCGAAGACGCTTTCATGTCGCGGCCGTGCCGCGCGCTTACCGTTTTGTGTCCCGACTCCCCACCGTTGAAAAGCACCGCTAGGTGCCGGGATGACGCGATGCCATAGCTGAGACTATTTTCTTCGTGCGCTCGGCTTGGATACCGGTAACAAGTTTGCCGATCGCGACTGCACTTTCCTCTCTTCACGGCCGCGGACCGGCCTGCGACTGCCTGTGCCGATGCCCACGGCTGCGCCTGCTAGCGGCCAGAAGACGTATGAGCGACCGTACGCTCCTCCCCTGCCTCTTGAACCCGGCGCGCCTTGACGTCCTGAGGCCGCTTCACCATTCGTCTGCGCTTTCTTCCTTTGCTCTCACGCCTCTGCGCGCACCTGCGCTGCTGGAATCTCAGGCAACTCAAGTCGGCGGCGGGCTCGTTCGAGGTCATGCCACCTTGTGCGCTGCTGCACAATTACATGGACACCGACGAGGAGCGGAGAGGCTTCGTCGACTCGATGGCAGAGGTCCAGGTGAAGCAACAGGAGGTCATCATGCGGCAAGGGGACAAGGGCAACAATTTCTACCTGATCAAGAGCGGCACGTGCGACGTGTGGATGGCGGACAGCGCGGGTGAGCGGCGCAACGTCCGCTCCCTCACCGCCGGCTCGTGGTGCGGTGAGCTTTCGCTGCTGACCGGCAAGCCGCGCAGCGCGAGCATCATGGCGACCTCGCCGGAGGTGACTCTGCTCATGGTGAATCGGCGCGCGTTCAATGCAGCGCTCGGCGACAAGATCGTCAAGAAGCGCGCCGAGTGGGTCCCCTTTCTCAGGCTGCTTCCAATCTTCGCCGAGCTCTCCGAAGACTACGAGCTTGGGCTGCTCGCCGACGCGTGCCGCGAGGTGCGCTACGCGGCAGGCGCCACGATGCACGAGGTCGGCACACCGGGCGACAATAAGTTCTTCGTCGTGCGTGAAGGCACGGTGGTCGCGGTCGCGGGCGGCCCAGCCGAGAGCACCAAGTACGGCCGGCAGGCCTACTTTGGGCACGTCGAGCTTCTGCAGAACTCGAAGCACCAGGAGACACGCCGCGCGGAGACGGCGGTGTGGTGCGCCACGTTCCGAAAGGAGGATTTCTTGAAGCTGGTGCCGTTGCATGCGTTCGTGCGGGAGGCGGGTCAGCAGCAGCTCGCGCTCAAGGCTGAGGGCGCCCCGGCCGGCAGCAAGATGCGCGGCCGCCGCTTTGGTGAGGCGGCGGAGGCGACGACAGGCGTCTTGACCGGCAAGGTCGCATCTGGGAAGAAGAAGACCACGGAGCAGGTAGCGCGCATCATGGGGGCGGTGAGTCGCAACGTCATCTTCTCGCGGCTCAACGAGATGCAGCTGACGATGCTGCAGGAGGCCATGATGGAGCACACAATACACCCCGGTCAGAATGTCATCACGCAAGGCGAGAAGGGGAACCACTTCTTCATCGTGGACAGTGGCGAGCTCGATGCGTTTGTGCAGGGGGAGGATCCCGACAGCCACCCGGTGCGCGTCAGGGGCTTCCGGGCGGGCGAGTCGTTTGGGGAGCTCGCGCTCATGTACAATTGCCCGCGCACGGCGACGATCCAGGCGGCGACTCCCGTTGTGCTATGGTCGCTCGATCGCGTCTCGTTCCGCACGATCGTGCTCGAGGCGAACACGAAGAAGGCGGCGAGCTATGAATCGTTCCTCGAAAAGGTGCCACTGCTCGCGCCGCTGGACAAGGACCAGCGCAACCGCATGGTGGATGCGCTCGAGGAGGTCACCTACGCCCAGGATGACGCGATCATCACCGAGGGCGAGGAAGGCACCCACTTTTATGTGATCGCGCGAGGCGAGGTGGTGATCACCAAGGCGGGCCAGGGCGAGCTCGCACGTCGCAGGGAGGTATGCTCCGAACGTGTCTCCTCTGATTGCATCTGATTGCATCTGATTGCATCTGATTGCATCTGAGTGATCCCTCATCAGGGAGACTACTTCGGAGAGTTGTCACTCAAGACGGGGGCGCCCACGATGGCGTCAGTGACCGCCGCCGCCGCGGGCACGACCGTCGTGCGTATGGACCGCGGCGCCTTCCAACGGCTTCTAGGGCCGCTGGGGGAACTGCTCGCGATGCGCAAGTACACTGCGAGCGGCGCCGAGTTGCAGCAGCAGGCAAGCGACGCGGACGCGGAGAGCACCGGCAGCGCGAGCGCAGGCGTCGAGATGCCCAACGAGCACAAGTACATCAAGGCGCAGCGCCCGATGACGCTGAGTGACTTCACAGTGACCAAAGGGACGCTCGGCGAAGGCGCGTTCGGTACAGTGCGCCGATGCCGCGTGAGGAGCACGGGCGAGGTCTTTGCACTCAAGCAGATGCAGAAGGCGGACATTGTCTCGATGGGCCAGGTGGAGCACATTATGCAGGAGACGCAGATCCTCGACAGGATAGCGCATCCATTCGTTACCAACAAGTGGGCCGGCTTTGTCACCCCGTCCAACCTCATTCTCATCATGGAGTTCTGCCCGGGCGGCGACCTGTTCGACCAGCTGTATAAGCACAAGCGCTTCTCCGTCCCCGACACGCGTATCTACGTGTCGCAGGCACGCGCCTTCCGCCCTCTGCCCTCCCCCCCACCCCCACCCCTACACAGACACACACAACCCCCACTTACCGCCCGCGGTCGCTCGCCCTCGGCAGGTGATGCTTCCTCTCGAGTACATGCACAGTATGGGCATCGTACACCGCGACCTCAAGCTCGAGAACATCCTGGTCGCCCAGGACGGCGCGCTCAAGCTGACCGACTTTGGCTTCGCGAAGGTCATCAAGTACCGCTCGTGGACGCTCTGTGGAACACCAGAGTATCTCGCGCCCGAGATCATCCTCGAGAAGGGGCACTCGAAGGCAGTCGACTACTGGGCGATGGGCGTTCTCTTCTACGAGATGCTCAACGGCCACTCGCCCTTTGAGGCCGAGGACCACCTAGCGACGTACCAAAAGATCCTCGACGGCACGGTCCACTACCCGCCCGAGATGAACATCGATGCGGCAGATCTGATCTCCAAGCTGCTCCAGAAGGATATCTCGAAGCGGTATGGCAACCTGCGCGACGGCTGCAAGGACATCAAGGAGCACCCCTTTTATGCCAAATCGGGCTTCGACTGGACCGACTATGCGCAGCGCGGCTCTGCCTTTAAGCCTCCCCTCTTCGATGCGTCCAAGTACGAATGGCTGCCCGCGGAGAGAATCGTCACTGATGCGAAGCCGTGCAAGCCCGCCGACTCGGAGCTCTTCACTGGCTTCTGAGGCGAAGGCGGCGAAGGCGGCAGCCGCGTCTACCCTCAGCGCCATGCACGGCTGTGGCGTCGCTGCCTGAGTGCACCTGCGTGACGCATTGTCATGTGTAAAGGCCGTGTGCCTTCCATGTGCACACCCCTGAGCGATGCTTTTCCTTTGGTCCCCTGTGGCCGCGTGTTCGTGAAGACGACGCGACGCCACTCCGCACTCGAGTCTCGACTTTCAAAAGGCTTACCGTGAAAAGCGCAAGCGCGAAGCGGTAAGCGAATAATCGAAGCGAAAGCGCACAATAAAAGCGAAGCCATTGCGACCATTATCGCGTTTATCCCGATCCGATCGTGACGATGATCGTCGGTGGCACCGGCCACCCGACCGCTGGATCGTGGAGAGTTACCTTGAACCTTCTCGCGCGTCACATTGTACACATATTGAACCGTATTGAACCTCCAAAGTTTCCCCACACCGCCTAACACACCGCCATCCACATACGTGCGGATGGCCGTGTGGGTACTTTTTCTTTCTCACACGCGTGTTTGTGCGTGGCATGTGTGGTGTCGCGGTATCCACGCGGCACGCGCAACCTGACGCCTGTCGCCGGCCCGCTATCGGGCCGTCTGCGATCAGATGCGAGATGCCGCAGCGGCCAGTTGGACTCAGTGCGGCAACTAGTGCGGCCTCGCCTCGCAGGCACGGCGGCTACAAGGCAGTAAGGGTGATGCCGGCCGACGGCTTCATGCGTGACGGCAGCGGCCCGCGAGGCGAGAGCAGAGCGGAGGGGCGTGCGTGCGGTGGTGCCGCACCGGGCGCCGCACCGGGCGCCCCTCGCGGTGAGACCAGAGGTGAGGCCAGGCCGCTCAGGCCGGACTGGCCCCGATTGCGCCACTCCTGCCCACGCGCGGGCTGCAGCCAGAGCGAGGCGAGTTTCGTCAGCTCGGGTGGTTTCACCCAGGGATTTGGCGGCATGCTTCCCGTGTACTCGGATCGCAATCCCGGCGTGATGTCGCGTCGGAACGCGCACTGCTCGTTACGATCGGTCTGGTACTCCGCGACCAGCCCATGCTGATAGAGGAGGGCCTGGCGCGGCGAGGGCAGATGGACGACTGTGGAAGATCCGCTCGCGTCGGTTGCACCTGACGCTTGCGCCAGCGACGCGCGCGCTGGCCCAGGGGGTCTGACCCTGAGCAGCGAAGCGCGCGACATCTCCAACGGGCTCGGCCTGCCAGCTGTCCGCTCGACCATGAGGCGCCTGCGAAGCAGCTTGTTGAGTTCGCGAAAGTCGACCTCGCCCGAGCCGTCCGTATCAAACTCGTCGAAGAGCTCATTCGATTCCGCGCGTGTCACGTCGAGTTTCAGAGCGACGGTGCCTCGGAAAAACTCCTCTTGGTCTATCCGCCCTGAGCCATCTTCATCCCAGTCGTGGAAGAGGTCCATCACGCGGACACCACGGGACGCGAGCGCCTCGCTCAGCAGCGTGGGGATCGACTTGCCACTCGCGCGGTCCAGCTTGACCGTCGTCGCGAGCGCCGCGCCGCGCCGCCCTCCTGACACCTTCCGAAGGTCGTGCCGCTGCGTCACGCTGATGCCGGCGAACTTACGGAGTCTGCGGTCGAGCTCACGGTACGAGACGGACCCAGACCCATCATCATCGAGCTCACGGAAGACCTGGTCGATGGTTGCAGGCATCACGTCCGCTAAGCCGAGCGAGATGATTGCCTTCCGGAACTCGCTCGCGTCAACCATCCCGTTGCCGTCCGCGTCCCACCTCTGAAAGATTTCCTGGACGTACGATACCGATTGAGCGAGCGCAGCCCGGAGCAGGAAAAGCGGGTAGTCCTGCTTCTTAACGCGACCGCTCCCTGTGGTGTCCATCATGCGGAAGCGAGCCCGCAATTCTGCGGCTGAGTGCTCGCCGCCCTCGCGGACGCGCACAAGCTCGGAGAAGCCGTCAAAGTCCAGGCTGTCGTCATCGGCCATGCCAGCCTCGACGTATTTCGCAGCCTCGTCAATCATCGCCGTGCGGAAGACCGACAGAAGGTGAACAGGCAGAGGCAACTCTGTTTCTTCGGGACTTCAGAACTTCGAAAGTTTGCAAACAACAGGAAGTCAGTCAGTTTCGTCGCGGTCCCCCCCAAAAGTTTGTTAGCCCCTGAAGCCGAAGCACTGAAGGTGTTCCAGCCCCTTAAAAAGCTTTTTGCGGATCCAGCTATGGACAGCCCCCGGACAAGTCAAACATGAGCGTCTGCCCGCGCAATCCCGCCTCCTCGACGGTCACGAGCCGGTTGGACTCGTCAAGCTTGATCGTGGGCGTGCCGGGCACAGGGCGCGTCTTGAGCACAAAGGCCTCGGTGAGCGGCGTGGGCGCGTCGGCCGGGTACGCAGTCACCACCCAAGCGCGCACCTGCTCGAGCGTGGCGCCGGCCTCGAAGCGGCGTTGCAGCTGGCCGCCGTGCGGCCACTGCACGCGGATGGGCATGCCTCCAACCTCCGGCTCAGCGGGAACCAGAGCGCTCAGACGCGCCTGGAGCTGCTCCGCGAGCGCAGTGGCCGCGTGCCGCGCCGCCTCGGCCGCCGCCTGCGCTTGGAACGCCTCCTGGGCGAGTCCGACTGCCTCTGCCTCGCGAGCGGCCTCGGCCTGGGCCTGGGCCTCGTGTGCCAACCGCTCCAACTCGACGAGCCTATCGGCGGCCTGCAGGCCAGATCGCGCGAGATCGAGCTCCTCGCCGAATTCACAGCCCGCCTCGACTGCCTCGTCCGCCGCGTTCACGAGCGCGCGCAGCTGATCTCGCGCGATCGGCTCGTCGAGCAGCAGCCGAGATCGTCCCGAGATCGCCGCACCCTCGAGCGTCTGCTTGTACGCCTCTCGCGCCGCCTCGAACCGAAGGCGCGCACCCTCACGCTCGACGCTCTCTTCGAGATCGAGATCGAACTCGAGATCACCGTTGTCGGCGGCGACCACGCAAACGGCCTCCTGCGTGGTGCCGCCGCGCGCGTCTTCGCCGCCGCCGCCGCGTGAGGCTCCAGCGCCCCCCATCCGCTCGTCCAACTTGCCACGGCATGCAACCACCTCGAACTTGCCGCCCCCTTCACCGGCGATGTCGAGGTGATCGCCCACTCGCACGTTCGTGAAGATATCCTGCACGCCCCGTGTGAGCAGCTCGACCTGCCGCTCGCGGCTAAGGAGGCGCACGGCCTGGCCGAGAGGGCGCAATGAGAGGGAGGTGGCGCGGGGCACGTCCGCACTTTCCACACCCACGGGCTCGCCGAGCGTCGCCACGCGCCCCGACGCCATCGTCATCTCGTCCAGCAGCCACTGCGGCACGATGACCGTACCCTCGGGCGCGCTCCAGTCGGCGATTCCACAGACGCGCGACGCGCCTGAGAGGCAGAGACGCATGCAAATTGGGTTGGGCGGCTGACGGCGGCCAGTGCGCGCATGGAGAGCGTCCAAGAAGGCACCGAGCGCCGCGTGAGGCAACACGATCCGATCGCCGCGCCACACGTACGCCTGGTGAGCCTCCTCGGCATCCTCCGGAGGCAGCAGCGCAAGCGTTGTAGCCCACACCCCTTCAATGCAACTCGCAGCTCCCATCCCGTCGTCGTCTTCCACCAGTGCGGCCGCATCGCTCGCGTACGCTACAGGCGAAGCAAGATAGAGCTCCAGCGCCACGCTCAGGTCGCCGTCGGCCTGCAGGATGAGCCGCTCGAGCCCGGCGTCGCTCGCGTCCTCCCCAACGATCGCGCGCAGCTCCGCGAGGCTCGCCGGCGCCACCGCGCTCGCGCCACCGAGGCCAAGTCGGCCCACAAAGTCCTCACCGGCCATCTCCTCGAGGGATGCTGCTAGCACTGCCTGCAGGAGGTAGTCGTCGTCGCCGCCGGCGGCACGAAGCTCTCGCGGTGATGGGCGCGCCGACGCGGCGGCACTTCGAGCCTCCGAAGCGGCAGTAGCACGAGCAAGCGCCTCGGCGGCTGCATGAGCATCCACGACGGCATCAGCACGAGCTTCCGCCGCGCGCGACGACGCCGCGCGCGCCGCCGTGGCAGCAGCACGAAGCTCCGCCGCGGCATCAGCACGAGCTTCCGCCGCGCGCGACGCTGGCGACGGCCGAGGTGGCCCTTGGGCGGCGGGAGCGGCTGCAGTGCTGAGTGTACCTGGACGGGTTGACGACGGACGTGATCCGGGAAGGGTCGCTGGGCGAGTGCCGCTGGCGGGGGCTCGGCCCGCGGGCGCGGCGGCTTTGGTGGGAATCGGTGGCGCGGCGGTCCGGGCAACAGGGTTGGCGGCTGCACCAGGACGCGGAGCGGCGACCCTTACGGCATTTGCCGCCACACGGAGTGAGGGGGCCGCCGCGGGAGCACCATCGGCTGCGGCGCTCCCCAAATTTCGTGTGCACGAGCGGCAGCGGCCATCCGCCGCTGAGGGGTCGGCCCAGCGCACGCCACAGGTCGAACACTTGGAGGCGCTCATGCGAGACCTGCTCTGACCCTGCTAGGATCCCTTCATTTCCTTCTCGTGGCAAAATTTGGCGCATAGACCAATCTTTGTGTATGCACACGCCAGTCACTTTTCGAGCGAGACCGAATCGTAGATGAATGACAAAGTTCATTTTTGGGGCGACCTCGTTTGAGGTCGCAGCCGACGGAGCGGAGGCGCGAGAAGCAAATCATCACACGCTGTGTGCTGCCTCCAGTATTCGTTGTGGCCGTCGGCATTGCGAATACTGGCTGTGCGCCTACCACGGCGATGGCAACCGAGGGGCCATCCACGGCTGTGGTGGTGCGTGAAACGAGCTGCACAGACCCGCGCGACGTACCCATCATGCTCAGCACCGTGTCCGCTCTTCCCGCTGCTGACCTGAGAGCGCGGCTGTGTCTCGCGCAGTCCATCGACGATCCCGTAACAGCCCTGAACAAGCGCATCCGTGCGCTCACGAAGAAGCTGCGTCAGATTGAGGAAATCCGAAGGTCAGCACTGCCGCCGCAACGCACATGCTGCCGCCTGGAGCTGCCCATCGCGAGTTCCAGTGGATGCCACTCACGCCCTCCGGGTCGATGTGCCTCTCGCCACGCAGCCTCGAGGCCAAGACCCTCACCGCGGAGCAGCTGCAGAAGCTTGCGAGCGAGGCAGAGCTCAAGGAGGAGCGTGCGGCGGCGGAGGCGCAGTTGGAGGCCGCGCAGGCGGCCGCTGAGGACGTGGCCGCCGCCAAGGCCGCGGCCACGCCGCCGCCCGCGGCCGCGGCGCCACCATCGGCCGAGGCCACTGACACGGCACTGCCCGTCGGGGCAGCTGGGGGGGCTGTCACGCCATCTTCTGAGGGCCGTGCCACGGCCAGCGAGACGAGCGCCGTGACTAAACTCGTGCTGAGCGCCGAGGCGAGCGCCGTGCTGAGCGCCGATGCGAGCGCCGTTCTGAGCGCCGAGTCGAGCGCCGTGCTGAGCAGTGCGGCGAGCGCCGTGACGAGCGCCGAGGCGAGCGCCGATGAGGCGGCCGCTGCGAAGGCGGCCGCGCGGGAGAGGAAGAAGGCGGCGCTACGAGCCAGGATGGAGGCGGCCGAGGCGGCGGAGGCGGCCGAGGCAGCCGAGGCGGCCGCAGGGGCGGCCGCAGAGGCGGCCGCAGAGGCGCAGGGCGCGCTGTCTGCCGAGACTCAGCCGATGGCCGAGGCGGCAGTTTCGTACGAGCTAGCGGGCACCCCGGCCGCCGAGGCCACGAGCAGTGCCAAGAGCGAGGCGGAGAAGCGCGAGCGAGCGATCCTCAAGAAGCTCCGGCAGGCCCTCGCGGTGCAGCAGGAGCACGCTGATGGCAAACCTCTCAACGAAGCCCAACAGGCCAAGGTACTGATGGCCTCTGATGGCCTCTGATGGCCTCTGATGGCCTCTGATGGTCTCTGATTACCTCACTGATGACCGCTGATTGCCTATGATTGCATGTGATTGCCTCTGATTGCATGTGATTGCCTCTGATTGACCGAGGCCCTACAGGCCAAGGTGCTCTCAGTTCCACAGCTCGAGTATGAGCTGATTGCCTCTGATTGCCTCACTGATGACCTCCGATGGCTTCCCTCATCAGGTGCTCTCGATTCCGCAGCTCGAGTACGAGCTGGCCACGCTGCAGCGCCAGATGGCTCGTGATGACGAGGGGCGATGGCCCCCCGCAGACGCCTCCGCAGCTGCCCCCGCAGACGCCTCCGCAGCTGCCCCCGCAGCCGCCTCCGCAGCCGCCTCCGCAGCCGCAGCTGGCGCCGACGGCCCGCCCTCCGCCGCTCCTCCGCCTCCACCGCCGCCAGCTCCACCGCCGCCAGCTCCACCGCCGCCAGCTCCGCCTTCGCCACCAGCTCCATCTGCGCCACCAGCTCCACCTGCGCCCCCCGCGCCGCCTCTTTCAGCCGCTCCGTCCGCCGCGCCGGTGCCCACGACGGCGCCGGACGCTCGCTCGCTGCAGCCCTCGGCCCGCCCATCAGGCCGACCGAGCAACCGCATGTCGACCGTCTCCGTGGCCTCGTGGGAGGAGGCGGATTTGACGATGCCCGCCGAGCCGGGCGCACCGCAGGCCTCCGCGGCCTCCGCGGCCGCCTCGGCCTCCGCGGCCGCCTCGGCCATGCACGCGCCGTGGCGGGCACCAACGGTCGAGACCGTACACGTGGCGCCGCGCGAATCGCGCGAGGAGGAGGAGGCGCACCCACTCAGCACGTCCACGCCCAAGCCGAGCGCGTGGGGGAGCAGCCTCGGCGCCAGTGCCGCCGGCGCGTCGCCCGACGCCACGTGGCGCAAGCAGCCCCCTGCGGGGGCCTGGGGGGGACGCGCCGGCGCCGGCGTGGGCGCCAGCGGCGGCGGCGGCGGACGCGGCGCCGGCGCCGTCGCGGGCGCATCGGCGGATGAGGGCCAGGCAATGCTGGATCGGCTGTATCAGTTCAAGTCCTCGGCACAGAAGATCAAGCAGCAGAGCAGCGCGGCTGCCACCGCATTGGGAGAGCTGCGTCACCTCGATGCCCTCCCCGCCACCCTTAGCCATGGATCGCTTCTACATAGCCGGCCGCCGCCCACAGCGAGCAGCGGCCCTCTCTCGCCGGGGGCCAAGGCGGGTAGCGGGGGGCTCGAGGCAGCCTCCGTCTCCTCGATGCTGCGCATGAGCGCCGCGTCGAGCACTACAGCCATCTCCACCTCCTCCTCGGCCTCCTCCTTCCTCGCCTCCTCGGCCACACCCACGCCCGCCTCTTCGACCTCCTCCTCGGTCACACCACCCACCCCTGCTGCAGCATCCACCGGCACTGGCGCCGTCGCGGCTCCCATGGCGCCGTCGTGGGCAGCGGCCGGCAGCGCGGCCGCGCCGTCGTGGGCAGCATCGGATCCGGTGCATATGTCGATCGAGGCGGCGCACGACGATGAGATCAGGGAGCCCTTACACGATGATATCGAAGACGAGATCAGGGAGCCGTTGCACGGTCCTGACACCCCTCACCCTCGGCACTCTCCGCCGCACAACTTCCCACACTCGATGAAGCTGCCTCCCGCCGCCCAGCACGGCGCTCCGCCACCAGGTGCCCAGCGCAGCGCGCCCGCCGTCGGCGCCTCAACGTCCGCTGCTGCTGCCACCGGCCTGCGCCCACCACTCAGCGCCACGGTCACAGACGAGCTTGCGGTGCCGACGGGCACTGCGGCGCCCACGACGACGACGCCCGCGACGACGCTCAATCTGGCCGATCCAGACACTTCGATGATGCCTGACGAGAACGACGCCGGCGCGAGCGCGGCGACGACGCCGCCCGCAACGACGCCGCCGAGCCCCCCCGTCGTGCTCAAGATCATCGTGCCGCCGTCGAGTCGCTCGCTGATCAGCGGCGAGTTGCCGCGGTACGATGGGGCGCATGCCGCAGCGGCAGCGGCAGAGCTCACGGCGGCCCTCGCCGCGCTGCTGCGGTCGATCTCGGCGCCGGAGGAGGCGGAGGAGGCGGAGGAGGCGGAGGCGGCGGAGGCGGCGGAGGAGGCGGCGGCGGGCAGCGTAAGGAGCGACGCCAACGAGCGCCATGGTGAGCACCTCGCGTCGCCGCTCGATGGGGACTTTTTGGCACGTGTGGCGGCGGCGGCGGCGGCGGAGGCGGTGGACGCGCTCGTGGAGGAGCTCGAGCTGGCGGAGACGGCAAGCATGCGCACGCTCTCCATGGACGACTTTGTGCTACTGCGGCTCGTGGGCAAGGGAGGCTACGGCAAGGTCTTCCAAGTACGCTGCCACCTCAACCACCAGATCTATGCGATGAAGGTGGTCGATAAGGCGTCCATTGAGCGCTATCGTTCGATGGAGAATATTGCGATCGAGCTGAGCATCCTGCGCCAGCATGCCGAGGCGCGCCACCCGTTCATCCTCGGGCTCGAATGTGCCTTCCAGAGCGCGTCCAAGCTGCACTTCGTGATGGAGTACGTGCCGGGCGGCATGCTCTTCGCGCACCTGAGGGCGCATGAGATGTTCTCGGAGAAGATGGCGCGCTTCTATGCCGCCGAGGTGATCGTCACGACGCTCGAGCACCCTCATGGCTACCCTAATGACCCCCCCTAATGACCTCCCTAATGACCTCCCTAATGACCTCCCTAATGACCTCCCTCATTTGGCAGGTGATGCTCGCGCTCGAGCACTTGCATGCGCAGAGCATCATCTACCGCGACCTCAAGCCGGAGAATGTGCTCATCTGCGCCGACGGGAACGCGAAGCTCTGTGACTTCGGGCTCGCAGCCGTTGGGCTGACCGCTTCCGCCACGCACACGTCCGCCTCAGGCCGGCCTGTGCTGGTTGGCACGACCGAGTACATGGCGCCCGAGGTGCTGCGGCGCATGCTTTGTGGCCAGGCGGTGGACGTGTGGTCGCTCGGTGTGTGCTGATGACCTCTGATGACCTCTGATGACCTCTGATGACCTCTGATGACCTCTGATGAGACGTGTGGTCGCTCGGTGTGTGCTGCTCTACGAGCTGATGACGCCTCATCAGGTGTGATGACCTCTGATGACCTCTGATTGCCTCCCTCATCAGGTGTGCTGCTCTACGAGATGATGACGGGCGAGGCGCCGTGGTGGCACAAGGAGCAGAAGGAGCTGCAGCGCAAGATCGTGCACACGAAGCTGCGGCTGCCCTCTTGGTTCACGAATGAGGCCAAGGGGCTCATCAAAGGGCTTCTCACCAAGGACCCCGCCCAGCGGCTCGGTGTCCGAGAAGAGTCGCCCACGTGTCAGTCCGACTTTGCCTCCCTCAAGACACACCCCTTTTTCCGCAACCTGAACTGGAAGCTGCTGATGCTCGGGAAGCTTGAGGCGCCGTTTGTGCCCACGCTGAATGCCGCCGACCCGACGAGCGACGTGTCCAACTTCGACACCAAGTACACCCTCGAGGCACCCGTGCTCTCACCGCTGCGCAAGCCGCTCTCGGTCGAGATGAACGAGCAGTTCGAGGCGCTTACGCTCGAGTACTCGTCGCCGGAGATCCGCACCTCGCTTCGTCACTCGATCCGCGACTCGCTGCACTCTCTGCGCTCGTCGCGCCTATCTTGTGATTCGGACTCGAGCCGCGGCTCGGATCGCGACTCAGCTGCCTCCGAGTCCCTGCTGCGTTTCCCCGCGGTGCGGATGAGGTGAGATCTCCCCCCTTTCTCCCCATCTGCTGCACTTCCCCGCGGTGCGGGGGGGGGGGGGGGGGCTCGAACAGAACTAAGAACAGAACTAAGAACAGAGGCATGCCGAGGTTGTGTCACGATATGTGCGTGCTTATGACTGATGTTCCGTCGCGCGGTGTAAGCGCGGTGTTGACTGACGTGCAGTCGTGGCCGCGTGCTACACGGGGTTTGTCGTGTGCGGCGGCGGCGGGAACCGGGGCGACCGGGGTGGAGCTGGACGGTCAGTCGGTCACGCGTCTGACTCTCACGCAAGGCCGCGCGGGGCGGTCACGCCCGGCCGGACGGCACCGTACGGTACGGTACTTTTCAGATCTTCCGTTCACGACCGTCGACCCGCGGCCGCGCCCGGATCCGTGTCGCCCGGCGGTCACGCGATCCGACAAACGTCGCACCGATGCCACAGGGACCCCCTCTCCACTTGCTGTGCCCACTGCCTCAAACAGCTCTCGCGCACACGACCTCTCACAGCACGCGCTCCACGCGCAGCTTTGGTGGCTCTGTCTCGAGTGAGCCGCTTGCGCGTACGCGCGGCATCTTGAGGCGCACGTGCACCGAGGAGCAGCTGCCGAGCAGCTCGGCGGGCGGTGAGAAGGAATGCTCGACCGTCGCAAGGCGCTCGAGGGCCGCGAGCTCGGCGGGGCCGAAGGCCTCGGCGGCCAAGTCGACAGCCCAGGCGTCGCGGATGTCCTCGGAGAGTATCAGCCGACTCACGCGGCAGGGTACGCTCCCGCAGTCGAGGCGCACTTTCACCTGCCAGTGCGTGCGCGCGTCGACGAGCGGCGAGATGATGCCGCTCGGACCGCCGCGCAGCTCGATGCTCACCGAAGAGGTCACAGGCAAGACCATGCCGTCATCGCCCTCCTCGACAATGTCGCGGCTGCCACCGGTGTCGACGTCGCGGGTCGACGGCGTGTGGCTGTCCTGCGCTCGCGGGGTGCTCTGGATCTCCCGCGGCGAGCAGTGCGAGCCGAACGACGAGTCGAGCACGCGCCGCCACAGGGCGTAGCGACTCTTGAGCTGTGCATGAGCCGCGCCCACGGCTGCGAGTGCGTCTGGTCCGGCCGCGGCGCGCGCCGGCGGCTGGTTGTCGAAGTATCGCTCCTCTGTGTGACCAGAATACCGTGAGCAAAGGATCGTACGCAGGCCCTTGGGAAGCCGCATCCAGCCGGGCGCATCGGCTACGACGAGTCCATGCTGAAGCTGCTCCTGCAGCCAGCATCGCTGCTTCATCACTGCCTTACGCGACCGCGCCTCGAGCTCGCTCGTCGTCTGCTCCGCAAGCGCGAGCATGATTCGCATCGGAGGGAGGGGTTTCTCGGACGCCTGGAGCTCGGCGGATTGGAGGTAGTGCAAAAGCTGTGACACCGAGTGCGGCGGCGTGCGCGCGTTGGGCATGTCACCGAAGGCGTGGGCAGCCGCCCGGAGAGAGGTCTGGACCGCGGTCGTGGTCGTCGACGGTACATCCATGCTCCAGGCCGGTGTGCGATCCGTCGGGCCCGCGACGAAACAGGACGCATGAGGGATGAAAACATGATGACGGCGCACGCACAATCTCTTGAAATTGAACCAGCATCCTCCTCAAGCGCACCAACAACCATCGCGCTCGTCGAGCTCCCTCGCGAGAGCCTTAGGCACCAGCCACGCAGCCAGGCCCACAGGGCCGGCACCGCAGCCGCTCACCGGCATCTCTCCGTAGAGTGACCAACTCGTCTTGTTATCTGATATCTCTCCGGGAGCGGAGCCGGAGGAACGCGCAACAACCCGCGGGGGTACTTGCTCCGCCGTCCGCAGCCTGGGGGCGTCCGGCTCGACGTGGGAAGCAACTGCGGACACGTCCCGCAGTGCGTATCCAATTGGTCCCGTTATACACTTCTCGTCAGCTTCGATTCTACCGTATTCCGGGGCGAGCGTCGCGTATTCCCTGGCCTACAGACCACCAGGGAAACACATGCGCACAGTGACCACTCACTCCCCCGCATACAGAACAGCGTCATACGGGTTGTTGGGCAAGCGGGGGTCTTGCACATTTGCCGGTGGCGCTGTAGATCAAGTGTCCACGTGCGAGCAGATGCGACACGCTGAGAGCCTATGACCCTGTCGGCCGGGCCTCTTCAGGGCCGCTCGCACGCCTCGCCCTTCTCATGTCACTTCTTCCGCGTCGCGGCGCATCTCTGGGGCTGCCCGGAGAGTCGTCGCCGGGGCAAGCGGCCTCTCAACGCAGGAATAGTGTGCCACCGCGGCCTCACTCATTACTGTCTCCTGCCTGCGCTCAAAGCTCCTGCACCGATGCGACTTTGGGCTTCTTTTCGGGGCTCTTCTTCTTCGTGAAGGAGAGTGAGCGCGCCATACTGCGGTACGTACCAACGCCCATACCCAGTAAACCGGCTTTTGCCCGCCGCCTGTCTTCGGCCGCCTTCTTCGCCGCCTTGCGGAGGATCATGCGCCTACCGGCGTCCTGGATCTCCATCGCGGCCCAGATCCTGAGGTCATTCTTCTTCGCCTCGAGCAACGACTGCGCCCTCTTGCGCCGTGCAGCAGCCTGCAGGAAGATTGCCGCGCCGCGCTTCTCCTCGAACTCGCCTTTGGACGAGTGGTTCTTGAACGACCTTTGGATCTTGCGTGCCGCACGGTTCTTCGTGCGTAGCTCCCTCTTCACTGGATCAAGACCCTCGATGAATTCGGCGAAAAAACTCATCGTGGACACCTTGAGGGTCTTGAGGGGAACTCGGGTCGCGTGCCGCTTTTTCGTTCGGGGCGCGGCACCGCCGTCGGAGAAAATCTCTTTTTGGCGAGCACTCACGCAACACAATCAAGATCTCAAGGTCAACTTGCGCGTGCCTTGACGTGCCTTGACGTGACGTGACTTGACTTGATCACGGGGTTTTTTCGAACCTAGAAGGCAAAGTGATTACGCCCCTAATCAGAGCCCTTTTTAGCGGCCCAAATCGACAAACCCAGCTTGGCCTCCAAGTCGTCCTTGAGTCGGCCAAGGATGTTTGGCATTGGCGCGCAGCTGGCGCAGGTGCGATGCCGCGAGCCACGCCTCTTCGCATGTGCCACGCCGATCGGATGTTGCATCCTTGGCCCCTGCGACGCGGCGCGCTCTTGGTCTCCGTGCTCCTCACCGCCCTCGCCCGCCGCCGCGTCCTCCGCAGGCCCAGGAGGTCATCCTGTACAAGGAGTCCAAAGACAGTAAGCTGGGCGTGACATTCTACCGACGCGATCCGCAGGAGGGCGGCGTGCCGGAAGCGGCCATCATCAGCCGGCTCGGCGCCACGGGCCCGGCCGTCGGCAAGCTGTTTGTCGGCGAGCGCATCATGTCAGTGCAGGGCCAAGACGTCCAGGGCCCGCTGCATGCTGCGCGGCTGCTGCGCGAATCGGAGGGCTACTTGAAAATTAAGAAGCTACCGAAGCGCGCTGACTTCGATGCGAAGTACGAGGAGTATGCGCAGATCGAGGCCGAGAACGCGCGCAAGGCCATCGAGGCTGCTCAGCCGGGACAGGCGCCGCAGGCGACGCCGCGCACGGACGCGGCGACGCCACGCGGCCCAGGTGCAGGCGCACCCGGGCCACTGCTGACGGGCCTGAAGGTCATCAACGGGCCCGGAGCCCCTAGCAGCAGCGCACCCGCACCCACGCCTCCTCCAGGCGGTCTCAACATTGCTGCGGGCTTTGCGAACTTCATGCAAGGGGCGGAGCAGAACTTCGGCCAGCTCTCGGCGCGCGCGAAGAGCGTTTTCGAGAGCGTCGCTGAGGCGATCCCCACCGAGGAGAACAGACTCAAGAAGGAGTTGCGCGCGAAGAATCGTGCGGCCACCAGGATCCAAAAGTGTTTCCGCGCGTACAAGGCACGTGGCCAGTTCCATGAGGAGCGCGGCGCATCCCTCATGCTGCAGGCGGCGGTTCGACGCCGCCAGGCGCAGGCGGAGCTCAAGCTGAAGAAGGATAACCTGAGACAGTGGGCTGCCACTAAGATCCAGAGCGGTGCCAGGCACATGATCTACCGCAAGAAGAAGAGTAAGGCAGAAGAGCGTAAGAGGCAGAAGGAGAGCTCGATTATGGGCCAAATGGGCAAGATGGCGCGCTCGCTCTCATTCACGAAGCGCAACCAGAAGAAGGAGAGCAGCACGCCGCGGGCGTCCGACGCCGCCCCGCCGGCCGCGAGTGAGCCTGCCGCTGAGGGCACTCTCGGCAAGATGGCGCGCTCGCTCTCGTTCACGCGGAGGACGAAGAAGCCGGAGGCGGCCGCGGAGGCGGGTGCGCAGAACGTGTGAGCATGGCTCGCATCTCCTACGCATCTCCGGTACGTCGGCAGATGTTAAGCCTCCTCAAGACGCGGCATCGAGGGGGCTTGATGGCAGCAGGCGGGCGTGACGAGGCGTGAATGCCGGCTGGGGCGAGATGTTCAGCTCCAGCAGCACCGGACGGTGCGACGGCGACACCCTGCGCACATACCCCTGACCCCTCTCCCTCAAAGATAATGCGCGGATCCGAATGATATGTCTCGTGTCCATGTCGGCGGGGGTGTCGTGTCGTGCGGTGCAGCGTGTGTGCGGTGGCTCCGCGTCCTCCCGAGTGGAAGTGCGTGCCGCTCCGGGGGAGACCGGGCGGGGACGGGGGAGCGGAAATCGGGCATGTAGCCAGCACCAGAGAGAGCAAGCAGCTCGAAACACAACTCGGCAACACGTATTCGGTATCTCGTACATGTGTGGGTGTGGGTGTAGAGTTGTCTAACGTTAAGAGCAGGAACGAACTCAGTGCGATGAGCCATGACCGCACATGACCCTTGAGCCTTGTGAGGGCGTTCCGGACCGGACGACCGCATGACGTCGCATCGGCGAGCCGCGGCGCGGGCGGCGCGTTCGACGGACCGGACAAGGGCGGCAACGGACAACGTACCCGATACGCGGATCAACCTTCAACGAGAACCGGCAACACTCACGATGTCGTGATTGGAAATATGATTCGAACAACAGAATGTGAACCTCAGAACGAAAAATTTCTTAACTTAAACTTTAACAGCAGAACGAGAGGAAATTCCCCGAAGATGTGCACTTGGCGCGAACGTTGAGATCTCCGTTTGATCTCCGTTCCAACCGTTCGATCCTCACGGTCACGCGTTGGGCAAACGGGCAAGAAAGGCAAGGGGGCGCGGGGGCCATCCAGGACGGCCCCCGGCCGGCCCCCGCCAGAAACGCGCACCCGCACGACGTCTTCGCGTCAACCGTAGCGAGTTAGTAGCGAGCAGTATCAGGGAGGCCGAGATGCTCTTGCTAGTGAACTTTCGATATATTGCGGGTCTAGGCGGCGGACCCGGACGTCGACGTGACCGTGAAAATTGATGTTTGGTCATTCTTCATTGAGTTATTCTTAACATTGATGTTACATGTTTGGGGGTCGGTCGCATTCTTAAGACTTAAACAAAGTAGTAACGCGCAGCACTAACGCGCTGTTGAACATTAAACAACATTGGGACTTGAAACGAAACACTAAGCCAACGTCTAGGAGTCAACATTAAGTAGATAAGTACGTTAGACAACTTTATGTGTGTGACGCCAATCGACCAGATGGCATCATGGCAAAGAGGGAGGGTTCCAAAGGGAGGGTTCCACCGCACAGGGAGGGTTCCACGACTCCTCCGTGTGCCGTGTAGCTTCACGCCCCATGCGCCAGACAAAGCCAAGGCTCAAGGGCGCCGCGGTCGTCATCAGCGACGCGCATCTGACCGATGCGTCGACGGAAAGGTGGGCATAAGGTGGTGTGGCTTAGGGGGAGGCTCCTCACGGAAGTACGGGTGCTTGAGCGCCTCGCTCGCCGAGAGGCGCTGGTTCGGGTCGAGCGTGAGCATCTTCAGCATCAAGTCGAGCCCTGCCTCGGAGAGAGCGGTGGCCGAGGTGAAGGTCGCACGCTTGAACTTGTCGCGTAACCGATTGAACGGCTGGCGCCGCTGCGGGTACTTGCGCAGAAAGTGCAGCGCGGTGCAGCCCGGCCACGTTTCTTCGTCGGGCGTGCCCAGGAGCTCGAAGATGCGCTTGACCTGATCGATCTCGCCCTGGCCGTTGAGTAGCGGCGCGCGGAGCACAAGCTCCGCGAAAATGCAGCCGAGTGACCACACATCGACAGCGGGGCCGTACGTCGTCTTCTCACCTCTCCCGCCGTCCGCCAAGAGCACCTCGGGTGCCCGGTACCACAGCGTGACCACCGTCGGCGAGTAGGTCTTCAGTGGCTCATGGTAATAGCGAGCAAGCCCAAAATCGCAGATGGCCACCTCGCCGCGGTTGTTCATCAGCAGGTTCGACGTCTTTAGATCGCGATGGAACACCCAACGATCGTGGCAGTAGGCGAGGGCAGAGGTCAAGTCGAGCATCAGGCGCTTCACCTCGGCCTCGGTGAAAGGCGAGCGCATCGCCGCCATGAGCTGCTTCACGTCATGCTCCATGAAGTCCATCACCATGAAGATCTTATCCAGCGTGTCGCCCACGACCATCTCGCGTGTGTTGATCACGTGTGGGTGCTTGAGGGAAAGTAGGATGTTGAGCTCTCGCAGCGCCGTCGGCGGAAAGCCCTCGGAACCTGCGTGGTTCATCTTGATCTGCTTGAGCGCCACAATATCCCCGGTGTCGCGCTCGCGGGCTTTGTATACCACGCCGTAGGTTCCCTCGTCGAGCTTCGCAATCTTTTCGAACTTGTCAACACCACGGCAGCGACCGCGGTAGATCGGAGGTAGACAGGATATGCGGCCGCTCTGCAGCGGTGCAGCTGGATCACGTGCAGATTCGCCCAGGCTCAGCGTCGACGGCCCAGCATCCGAGGATCCTATCGTGGCGGCGCACCCAGCAGCATCGATGCAGCATCTGACCTCAGCTTCCACCCCAGTCGGCGTCGTGCTAAGTGCAGGGCTCGATGCACTCCCAAGCACCCCCCCACCGTCCACAACAGCCTCCGTGGTCTCCGCAGAGCCACCACCAAGGCGTTTGAAGTCCTCAAGATTCTTGCGCATGTGATCAAGGCTCGAACTGCCTGCGGCCGCCGTTTTGGCAGCGGGCGGTGCGGCATCCTCATCTGAATCCGAATCAGGGCCGTTCCATCGGGAGGTGCCGAGTGGGTGTCGTGGAAGGGGCCCATCGTGGAAGTCATCTCCACGGCCATCTGTGCGGCGGCGCTTGGAATTAGGAGACGACATTGCGCGACCAGGGAGGCGCACAGAAGGGCAGGGCCACGTCCGTGGACCGCCGGGCGTGCGACACGTCCGCTGTGCCTCGTGAGAGTCAAGACAAGTCAAGTCTCGACGATACAGGTCAATGGTGAAGCCATCGGTGGGACTCTTCAGGATTCAAATGGTTGGCTTCCGCTTGTCGTCGATGCAAACCTCCACCCTGACATCAAAACGTTCACGGTTCTCAAATTGGTTACGAGCACGACCTGACGAGAAGACCGTCATTGTATTCACACCTCGCGACACCCTTGCGACTGCGTTGCCGATGGCGACCTTCTGGGAGTCGACGTACGACGACGGCCTGCCCACGCACTCGACGAATGAGCAGCTCAAGACCGAGGATGCATGCCGCGCGGTCTTTGAAGAATGGATCAATCCGGACGGCAGCCTCAGCCGTGAATCGTGCGCCTCCCGGCAGAGAGTGAACGATAATGAGCCATGCGCATGCCGTCCCATCCCGCTTCTGACGACCTGCCTTACGTGCGCACGCGATCGCAGCGTATCCTTCTGCCGAACTGAACACGCCGCATACCTAAAAGCCGGGCTCGGCTCGCTTGCGGCCGGCTACGTGAGCCTCGACGCATCGCGTCCGTGGCTCACCTACTGGATCTCCCATTCGCTCGAGCTCCTCGGGCCGAGCCACGCGCTGCGAGGCGACGAGGCCGACAATGTCGTCGGCTTCCTCAGGCGCTGCCAGGTGCCCGGCACTGGTGGCTTCGCCGGGGGGGCGCATCCGGGCCAGATTGCGCACCTGGCACCCACGTACGCTGCGATCAACACGCTGGTGACGATTGGCACGCCCGCCGCACTTGCCGCCATCGACCGCGCGTCGCTACGCGTCTTCCTGCGGCGCATGAAAAGGCCCGACGGCAGCTTCAGCATGCACGACGACGGTGAGTGCGACGTGCGCGGCGTCTATACCGCGCTGGCGGTGGCATCGTTGACCAACCTGCTCGACGACGAGCTCCGCCGTGGTGCCGCGGAGTGGATCGCGTCATGTCAAACTTATGAGGGCGGGATCGGCGCGACGCCTGGCGAGGAGGCGCACGGCGGCTATACCTTTTGCGGCCTCGCGTCCATGGTGCTCCTCGACCGTGTCGAGCTCCTTCGGGTGCCACCGCTGACCCGCTGGCTGGTCGAGCGGCAGATGGGCGTGCACGGCGGCTTCCAAGGCCGCACAAACAAGCTCGTCGACGGGTGCTACTCCTTCTGGCAAGGCGGTGCATTCCCGTTGCTCGAGGCGGCGCTCACACGCACCGCCGAGCTTCCCTCTGGAGGGATCGCTTCGCTCTTCTCCACAGATGGCTTGCTCGACTATCTGTTCGTCTGCTGCCAGCAGTCGAATGGGGGGCTGCGTGACAAGCCCGGCCGTGGGTGCGCCGCTCGCTCTCTCGACCCCTCAAACCTCTTGGCCTTGGAGCTCGGTTGCCCTCTGACCCCGGCTGCAACTCGGCTGCCCCTCTGCCCACTGCCTGCCGCCCACAGCCTGCCGTTGACGAATCCCAAAGCTGCCCCTCTGCCCACTGCCTGCCGCCCACAGCCTGCCCGCTCCCACCCGATGCTCCCCACAGCCTGCCGCTCTCACCCGATGCTCCTCTGATCGACCACTGTGCCTCGCAGCCGCGACTACTATCACACGTGCTACTGCCTCTCGGGGCTCGCCGTGGCGGCGGCAGAGCCAGAGCCCGATCCTGCCACCGCGGGCACACGCCCCGCGACCAGCCCAGCCCACTGGAAGACGGCTTTGGGATTCGTCAACCCGGTTTATAACGTGAGTGCGCCCAAGGTCGAGGCTGCCCTCGAGTGGTCGCGAGAGCTGCCACTGCCGCCGCTGCCATCGTCGCTGATGCGGCCACAGCCGGCGCCAACCCTCGCGTGAGTCTTCCGTGGACGTGCTCAATGATGCGCGGCCGCTCACCGCCGGCAGCCGGGCGGTCCACTGCGCGCCCGGTGACGCAATCTGCGTGGTTCGGGGCTCCTACGCGCATGCGTGTGGCGGGCTTTTTCTGACTGTCTGTGGCTCTGTGCACGTGTGCAGCGTATGCTCTCCGGCCGCGTTCCAGCTGCGCAAGCCACTGTTGACCCCGTCCGCCCGAAAGAGGCCAGCACGTGGGCGGAGGGCTTATTTCTGTGGGATTTCACACGTCCGATTGGCGCGACACGGATGGTTGCCAGGAGCGACTAGCGGTACGATGGAGTACGAAGGAGTACGATGCGGTTGCGGTGTAGCCGCCGCGCCTATAGCGCTTTAATACAATTAGTTGCACGGTTGCCACTCTCTAAACTCTACTCTCTACATGTACACGGCTCTGCCGCTCACTACTCTTTAGCATCAGAGAGTGTCCTCCACTCGTCGAGCAGCTTGCTGGTGGCACGCTGCGCCATCTCATACAGCATCCAGTCGCAGGGCGCCATCGTGCGCGTCGCCTGCTCGACCTTATCGACGAGGAGCGAGACGGCCGGGCCGCAGCAGCCAAAGCGCTTCGGCCCCTCGTGGATGTGCTCCTCGGGTAGCGCGAACTCCGTCAGCCGGCGCAGCACAGGCCACATCTCCGTCATGGCCTCCGTCGTTGTGAGCAGGTCGACGTCTGCCGCGGTCTCGAGCGCCGCCGCGCACTCGCTCGCGCTGAGCGGCTCGGTCGCGCCCTTGCGGTGCTGCGCGAGCACCGCCCGGTTGCTTTCGAGCAACGTCGAGGCCTGCAGGTCGGGCGTCATCATGATGAATTCGATCAGGCTCACGTTCGTCGCCCACTTCTGGTTCATGCGCGGCACCTGATCCCAGTCATAAAAGGAGCGGTAATGATCTGTCGGTTTGCGGATGCGCAGCGTCGTCAGCACGCGCGGTGTCGTGCCCGTTGCCGCCACCTCGGACGCGACAGCGCGCGCGCGCTGCAGCCAGTCCGACGGGACCGGCGAGTGCCCGTCCACGCAGATGCTCTGCTTCTGCGTGAGCAACGACGCCATCTCGACCCAGTCCTTGTTATTGATCTGGTAGCCAAAGAGTTTGGTGCAGTTGAGCTTGGAGCCGGCTGAAGCCACAGAATTCTGCATGGCCGTGTGCATCGAGAAGCCCCCATTCTTCTCGAGATGCCGGTCAAAGAGCATCAACGGTGCATCTGGAGCGGCCTCCTGCGCGCTCAGCAGGCCATGCAGCCCTATGCCGTGCCACTCCGGCGCCGCTACCAACGCTGTAGTGTGAAAGCTTGTAAACGCCGCCGCCAAGGTCCTTGCCGCAAGGAGCATCAACACACGGCCCATTTCGGAGTTCAAGAAGACCACAAGAAGGCCCAAAAAAGGAGATTCTTTAAAAGCTGTGATTGTGAAGCCTCTCAAGTCAAGTAAAAAAAAAAAAAGAAAAAAAAGGGCACACCACGATCTGCAGCCCCATGCAGACCGCGGGATCAGCCCACCGTCGGGAAGCGCTGCTTCTCCGACCCATCGCGAATCGCCACGTGCAACGTTGGGAACTCGATCAGCGTCTTGCCGTGCAGCGCGTCGAGCAGCGTGGCGACGAGCGGCAGGCTGTAGAAGCGCTCGTCGGCTGCGCCGCGCCGGTGGGGCACGGCCATGAAGACCACCAGCTGCTTCTCGCCCGCCGCCGCGTACGCTCGCAGCTTGTGGCGCAGCACCGCGCGCTGCCCGCCGTCGCGTCGGTGCGACGGCGCCGCTGGCGCTGCCGCAGGTGCTGTAGCTGCGCTAGGGTTCGTGCTCGCATCGCCGGCGGCGGCAACACCGCCGCCGCCGCCACCATTGCTGGCGCTGACGCTGTTGCCCGCATGCTCCGCGCCCGTGCTGCCGCTCGGCTCCCCACTCAGCCCGATAAGGTCTCGCAGCAGCTCGCGCAGCGTCGTGCTGTCCACCACGCTTGGCAAGATGTGCCGCACACCCGCGACGCCAAAGTCGAGCTCGACGCGCCAGCAGATGTGCCGCCGGCGGGCATCATAGCGCGACGTGTTCTCACGCTGCCGCTGCATACCGTGCGGCAGCAGCTCCAAATGGACGCCCCGCTCGAGCGCGCGCTGCAGCAGCTGGTGCCGGGCGGGTGGCAGAGAATATCCACGCCGGCCCTCGGCCGGCTCCACATCGCGGCGCACGCGCTTGCTGCTGTCGACGGCACGCCCCACGTCTTCCAAGAACTGGTAATCGCGATGCACCACGAGATCGTCAAACTCGCCAATCGCGTGGTACTCAGCCACATTGCGCTTGCCCGTGCAAGGCCGGTTTTGCTTATGCAAGTCGACGCACGCGGCGGAGCACGAACGCGTGTCGCATGCGGGGCAGCGGTATTTGGCGGGCTCGCCGCACGCGCAGCGAGCGACCGGGGGTCGGGCCGGCGGAGGAGGCTCCTCTTCCGCCGCCTTCGAGGCGACGTCGTCGCCGTCCATTGTCAGCGGACCTTTTTTGTAAAGTACAGATGAGGAGTCGTCAAGTCAAGTCAAGCCAAACCTTGACCTGACTTGGAGCTCTTGACGACGCGATGCCGCCACGAAACGTCTTCTTTAGAAACTTGAAGCCCGGTCTCATTTTCAGCCTTATTTCCGAAAAGGGTGCGGGAACACCCGCTGTCTACCGCTGGAGGAGCTCGGTCGCGCTCCCGAGTCCCGTCCGGTTCAACAACCCGATTCTTAAGAATCAGAAGTGTACAAAGATGCATCCCAGAGAAACGACATTTTTCTAACGATAAGTCGAGCATAGCAGTTAGCACGATCCCCGGCCGATAAAAATCCTATAAGCAATAAGGTTGTGCGTTAGTCGTGTGCGGAGTGCGGTGTGGACACACACTGACCCGGGCAGGGCGCTGGTGCGTACGCTGGGTACCAACCATGGCCGGCGCCTCGCCGCTCGCGCCTACAAACCGCCTCGGAAGCTCTCCTCTTCTGTCTCCACGCTTGGCCCAGCCCCTGGCCCAGCCCCAGCGCGCATGATCATCTTGAACTCATCGAGGTCAATCTCGCCGTCTTTGTTCGTGTCCGCCGCCGCCATCATTATTTCGATGGTCTTGTCGTCAAGGCCATTCGACTTGTACTTGCTCTGGATGTACGCCTTCAACTCTTTGGCGTCGATCTTGCCGCTCGTGTCCGTGTCCACCTTGGCAAACGCCTCCTCCAGGCCCGCGTCCGAATTGTCGAAGTTATCGAAGAGTTCCTGCCAGCCCGAGGCCACGCCGAGCGTCTTAATCGTCATGTCGAACCCTTTGGCCACGAAGGAGCCTCCTGTACCTTTTGGAACAGCGCCCAAGCCCGTCAAGTCCCTTTCGATCAGCTTGGTCTTGTAATGCCCCGCGCCGAGCGCCTTTAGGCTTGCCTCGTGCGCCTCCTTGAGCAGCGCTTCCGATTGCGGAGTTTGGCCCATGGCACGGAAGACAGACGCCAGGTTCACCATCGTCGTGATCGTGCTCTCATGACCCAGGCCGAGCGCGGCTCGACGTTCCTGATGAGGGAGGCAATCAGACGTCATCAGATGTCATCAGAGGTCATCAGAGGTCATCAGGCCGAGCGCGGCTCGACGTTCCTGATGAGGGAGGCAATCAGATGTCATCAGACGTCATCAGACGTCATCAGAGGTCATCAGAGGTCATCAGGCCGAGCGCGGCTCGACGTTCCTGAAGCACGTCGCGCAGCAGCTCCTCGGCCTGGGCGTGTAAGCCTCGGGTGTGATGCAGGAGCGAAGCGAGCTGCTCGGTGGTGTTCAGAGTCGCGTCGTTCGACGGTCCATAGAGCTCCTTCTCGGCCTTGATGCATTGCCGCAAGAGCTGCTCAACCTCGTCCGAGCGGCTCGCTTCGGGCTTGAGGAGCGCTGCCAAGTTATTCATCAATCCAATGGAAGTGCGACTCTCCTTTCCCTCGTCGTGCTTGCGCGTGAGCTCGAGCGCCTCTCGATAGAGCGCCTCCGCCTCAGCGAGCGGTCCAGGCTGCTTCCTTTTCTGGAGCACCACGGCGAGGCTGCCCATCGAGGCGCACAGGTCGTTCACATCATGCGTGCCGCTCACAACGGCCACCAAGGCTGCCCTCCGGCGCGCCGCCAGAGCCTCACGCAACAAGGGCTCTGCGTCCTCGAGGCGATCCTGCTTGTCAAAGAGCAAGCCGAGCCCCGTCTTGAAAACGAGCGTATTCTTGGCACTCGGGCCGTACTGCAAGGAGCACGCGTCGATGGTGAGCTTCAAGAGCGTCTCGGCTTCCTCGTAGCGCGCACTGGCGGAGAGCGCGTTGCCCAGCAAATGGACCACTTTGAGGGTCATCACATCCGCCTGGCCCTTGGCCGCTAGATAGCTCTCATAGACCTCGTGGAGGAGGCGCGCTGCCTCGACGTGGTTGTCTTGGCGTATGCACACCTCGCCGAGCTCCGTTTGAACCTTGAGCACCTCTTCGTGGCGCTTACCGAGCACCTCTGACCTGATCTGCAGCGCAGTCCGGAACGCCGCCTCCGCCTCCCGATACTTTACCTTCTTAACCATAAGCCTCCCGGCCTCGAAGCTCGCGTTGGCCGATTTGAGCTTCTGCGCCCGCTCCTGCTCGAGCGCCGCCTGCTCCGCGCCGCCTGCTCGTGCAGCCTCCTTTGCTCGCGCCGCCTCCTCGGCCTTTTGGGCCGCGCCAACCCTGCCCGCAGCTTGCGCGGCGGCAGCCTCCTCACGCCCACGCTTCGCTTGCTCCTCTTTGGCCTGTTTGGCCTTCCGCATCTCCTCCTCCTTTGCAGCAGCGTCACTCCTTACCGCAAAACCCGCGGTAGCACCCTCACTCTCGGCCTTGGCCTTGTCTTGCTGCGCGACTGCCTTGAGGGCTGCCCTGGCATTCTGCATCTGAAGCCGTCTCGCCGACACGCCTTGGGCTACATTCGCGTCGGGCATGACTACGGGAGGGGCGAGTGAACTGTCAGGCATGCGTCGCCTCGAGGACTCGAGGATGCGCTTTGAGCGTGCTTGTGCCGGCGTGAGTTTGGATTGCGGCGGCGGCGAAGATTGAACGTGAACGTCGGGCATCACTACGGGTGCGGACAGACGCCGGGTATCCCATTTGTACTCGGGAGTAAAAATCGGGCGAGGCATTCGTGAAAAGCACGGTTGGATGGCACTCGTCGCAGATTTGGACTGGAGTCTGCCTCTGGGGGAACGCTCAGAACTCCCACGCGGCGCCCGCAACAGCGTTTCGCGGAGCGGGCACTCGTCGCACACGGACGGCCGCGGCCGAACGCAAAAAAAGCGAGCGACGCGATTGAGAGCTTTTCTTCACACTCGGCGGGAACGAGCTTGCTTTTGACCCCCCTGTGAGAGGAATCCCGGGGTCGACCTTCGGCGAGATTGCTTTTTGCAGATGGCCGACGTCCCGTTTGCGCAGCGTCAGCCCGGATACCTTCAGGCGGTGTATTCACCGAGTTCGTTGCGCGGCTACGCCCCCAAGAACAAGGGCATTCCTAAGTGGCTCGACTACTGGCTGTATGGCCCGCCCATCGTCCGCGACTCGAGCCCGCACGCAATGGCCTACGTCTTTGGCCGGACGGAGCACGACAAGGAGTGGAACAAGACGCCCAAGGGGTCCGTCAATCGCTTGTTCAAGAGCACATTCCTCATCCTCGCGTATATCTTCTTCTTCATTTGCTCATTCGGTAGCATTGCGCGGACCATCGCCGAGTATCACAAAGGGGTGCCGCCGCCAGCCGTCAGCATCAAGGGGGTTGCTTGCAATCCGGGCTTCTTGAAAGACTGCCAGCCGGGTTGCGTGCGCGAAGGGCTCTTCAAGTGCGTGCCGAGCAAGAATTGAATGGCGCTAATACCGTGTCTGCATGGCCTCAAATCGACGTGAGGGACGTTGGCAAGCCACGTTCGCTGTTTCGTCGAATAGTAGTGTTTTGAGTTTTCGGCCCCAGCATCCAGGCGCGGGAGAAGGTGTCACTGAAGGTGTCACTAGGAACAGACTCAGGCGTGTGAACCTTCACGTTGCCGTGTGACGTGTTTTGTGGTAGAGAAAATGCGGCCTGTTTGCTTTTTGCGTTTTATCGAGACGAACGCCGCCGGCGGCGGCGGCGGCGTCGGGTCCGCGCCCGGGGTCCGCCGCCGGCGCCGGCCCCCCCGCGTCTCGGCGCGGCGCGGTCCCGCCGCGCCGCCGCGGGTAGCCGGTACGGAGCAGTCTCCCCCGGCCGCTCTCGGGGCGTATCTCGGGCGTACCTCGGGCGTATCTCCGTGGCCTGTGCTGGGATCGCCGTACGGAGCAGTCTCGGGCCGTTCTCGGGGCGCATCTCGGGCGCATCTCGGGCATATTCTCGGTCGGTCGTCACCCGGCTTGTGCTAAGGGTCTCGGGCATATCTCGGGCATATCTCGCTTATGCGAAGGGCCCCGATGCACGCCATTTCGGATCGTCTACATTCTCGCCTCGATCGTACGCCTCGCGCGTCGCCCGATCAGAGAGCACCTCGTAAGCCCGGGCGATGAGCTTGAAGTTGCGATCTGCCTTCTTGGCGCGCTCTGCACCCGCCTCGACCGGGTTCTTGTCAGGGTGCCACTCCCTGGCCCGAGAGTGATATGCCTTCTTAATCGCGCGGGCAGAGGCGTCCTTGGGCACCTTGAGGATCGCATAGTAGTCTCGAGACGGCTTCGCGGGCGGTGGCCCGCGGCCGCCGCCGCCGCCGCCGCCACCACCGCCGCCGCCGCCACCGCCGCCGAAGTTGAAACCACCTCCGCCAAAGCCGCCAAAGCCACCGCCGCCAAACGGGCCGCCGCCGCCACCGAACGGGTTGCCGCCGCCGCCGCCGCCGCCACCGCGCCCTCCGGGCGGCGGCTGCCTGGGTATGTGTGTATGCTGGGGCGGCTCGGGTTGCTTGAGCTCCGCGGGCTTCTCTCGCGCAAAGGCGACCTTACCGGTCGCTGCGCGCACGGCCGCCGAGGGAGGCTCGGTTGACGTGCCGAGGCTGGCCGCGCCCTTGCGCATTCGGAACTCGATGCGGTATGCCACGCCTGGCTCTACTTCCTCCGCCTCGTCTTGCACGACGAAGCCGGCGCACGCGTTGGCGCCACCCTTGTCCGCATTGGCATCGCAGAGCAGCATCGCACGCGCGACTGTAAGAAGCTCGCCGGAGGTGGCGCCGACGGGCGTGGCGCGCGGGTAGAGTTTGAGGTCCAGCGTGCTCGCGGGGAAGCTCGCGTACCCGTGCTCGGGCGCGTCGCGCACGTACGACATCGTGCGCGCCGACGGAGGCTGCTGAGCATCCGAGCTGACGATCGTGGAGTTGTAGAGCGTGGCGCGTACCACCTTGGCGTTGGCCTTGCTCGCGGTGAGCAGGTTGACGCTGAGCGCCTTGCACCATCGCTCCGCGGCGCACGCCTGCAGCGCGTCCGTCAGCGATGAGAAGCTCGAGGTCCGTAGTGCAGTACCGTGCACGATCGCGCCGCGCTGCCGACTGAACGAGACGAAGAGCCGGCCCTCGGCTCGCCGAACAGCGTCGCGGGCCTCCTTCTCGAGGCGAAACGCCTCGCCGGCCTCCGCCGCGCGCAGGGCTGCTCGAAACGTGGAGCGTGCGGCCAGCGGCTCGCTGGCAAACAGCTGCGCCTCGCCCTTCGCCATCAGGAGCGGCAGCGGCGGCGGCGACGGCGAGGACGAGCGTTCGCGAAGCGCGGATGCGTTGCCACACGCCGAGATGGCCACCTTTTCCTTGCGCAGACGGGCAGCGCAGACGCAAAGGCCCTCCTGCAGCTCCGCATGCTCGTAAGCCTCCGAGCTGAGCGAGCGGTGCACGGTCCTGTAGTGATCGAACGCCTTCTGGTGGAAGCCCTTTTTGAGCGCGTGGTGGGCCGAAGAAAGTAAAGTGCCGACATCGGCATCGGCGGGCGCAGGTTTCGAGTCCTTGCGGGCCGGTAAATGAGCCGGCGCCAGCAGGACGAGGATGCGGGCCAGTGGCCTAAGTGCTGGCATGGAATCCTCAGATTCACGGTCGAACGGGCTGTGAATACGCGGCCGCTCCCAATGGGAACTCGGAACACACACACTCAAGGCAGAACTTTCACTCCCACTCCCTGACACGCCGGCTGCGTGCTTGCAGCAGATGGCAGAGCATGTCGTGCTGGCCACAGAGCTCCTCGCGCGAGCGTCGGAGCATTCGCACGCGCTCATCGAGAAGCATGGGGGCCTCGGCCACGCCAGAGCGCGGGCGGGGCAGCATCTCGCCATCGAGCGCCGCCGCGCGCGCACGCATTGCCACGACCGCCGCCTGCGTGGCGCCGTCCTGAGCGCCCGGGCGCGACGCCCTGTGCGCCCTCCCGAGCACGCCGATGAGCTCGCGCACGCAGTCACCAGTGCCTTCGAGGAGACTGACGAGTTGCTCCTCAAGCGCCGCAATGAGCGCCGCGTCGGCCGCCTCGGCCGCCTCCTCGGCGGCCGCCGGCGATCGCGCCGTGTTGGGCGTCGACGAGCCCGGCGGCGCGAGTGGCAGCCGTGCAAGGCCGTTGCTAGGAGCGGCGCCATCGCCAGCGCGCCGGCGCGAGGGCGAGCCGGTGCCCACCTTGGCGCTCTTCGACGCGCCGTTCTGGGCGCCGTTCTGGGCGCCGTCCTGAGCGCCGTTCTGAGCGCCGTTATGAATGCGCACGGCCCGGCGCAGCTCGTGTGCCTGTGAATGGGCTGCACACCTGAGTGAGGCCGCCCTCTCGAGCGCGTGCAGATACATGAGCGCGGCGCCGCCCCGGGCGAGCTGTGGCTCCACTCCCACAGCAGCCAGGGCAACGCGCCAGCCCTCTTCATCACGGGCGGCCGCTTCGAGCGCTGTGTCGGCAGCGCTGCCGCGAGCATTGGCACCTCCGCCGCCGCCGCCGCCGCCGCCGCCACAGCCGCTACGGCCGTTCTCAAAGCCGCCAGCATTCGGGAGGACGCCGCTGTGGAACTCGGTGGGGTCTCCGATCGTGCCCACGACGGCGCCTGGCACGCCGAGGGAGGCAAGGAGGGAGCTCGAGGCGGCGCTGAGGCCGGATCGGCCGAACGGATGCCGCCCGGCGGGGGAAGGCGCTTCGTGTGCGGCAAACGTCGCCGGCGACGGGCGCGCGTGAGGCGGCGGCGGCGGAAGTTGAGCGCCGAGTTGAGCGCCGCTGCCGCTGCCGGCCGCGACCGACGTGACCGCCGGCGAGGTGCGTCCGTTACGTCCGGAGTCGTTACGTCCGGAGTCGTTACGTACGGAGCGCGGCGAAGGCGGGATAGAACGACTGTGCGAGCGAGCGGGCGAAGGCGGAACGCTCCCACCGCCGCCATTCCGTTCGGCCAACATGAGCTGCTGACGCAGGGAGGTAATCTCAGCTGAGAGCCGGTTGAGGAGCTGCACGCTCACCTGCGGCGCCTCGGGGCTGTTCGACGGCGCATTCTGCACACGCTGTGCACGCACACCGAACCGGAGGGTCGCGAGTGACTCATCGAGGCACGCGGCCGCCGGCCGCACCGTGGCCACAATGAGCGCCTGCGCCGGACCTCCCAAGCATGGCTGGAGCAGCCGCGTCAGTTTGGAGTCACGAAAGGGCAGGTGCGCGAGCGGCAGCAAGGAGCCCGCCATCCCGAGCTCAGATCTCGCCACCCCGAGCTCAGATCTCGCCAGATCCGAGAGCCGATGTATGATCGTCGAGAGGGCGAGCAGGCTCTTGTTGATCGTCGCTCCCTCGACGCCCTGGCTGGCATCACCCCCCGAACTAGTCTGGCGCCGTTCCGAGCCGGCCAGGTCCACAAGCTGCAGGGTGCTCTGGCGCGCGCACGCCGCGCTCTCATCGCCGCCGCCGCCCTCCCAGCTGTCCACCGTGAGGCAACAGACGAGGTGCGAGCGCGAGCTGCGATCGTTGGCGCTGGTGGCGCCCACGTGGCGTTGGCGCTCGGCGGCGCGCAGCAGTACGGCGAGCGCGTCCAAGTCCTCCTCAAGGGCGCCCATCCCGAACTCGTACTCGGAGAGACCTTGTACGAGCACGCCGCCCGCCTTCTCAAACAACTTGAGGTTGGATCGTTCGGGCGCGAGCAGGTCGTTGCACTGCTCGTTGTACACCTCGAGGCAGCTGAGCCGCAGCCGGTAGCGCCGCGCGCCGCGCGCATCGCCGCCCACCTGGCGCAGCACGTCCTGAATGGCGAGCGTGATCAAGCCCGGCTCCGAAGTCGGCCCAGTGGTCGCCGCGGCATCGCCGAGCATTGTGTGCGTCTTGCCACTCGAGGTCTGGCCGTATGCCATGAGCGTACAGTGCATACCGCTCAGCAAGACGCCCGGAAGCACGTCCGCTACCGCGCGCTCGTACACCTCCGCAGTGCTCGTTTCTGCGCCAAAGACATCTGCGAAGGTGAATTGCAAATCAGCGAGCCAGTCGGCGCGGCCCGCGCGCGCGAGCACCTCGCGCTGCACTGTGAGCCGGCAGCCGTCGACGTCAAAGGCTGAGGAGTCCGCGTCCGGGCGCAGGCGCACACAGCACCGAATGGCCGAAGGTGGTTTATCGTTTGCCGCCATGCCGATTTCGTCACCGGCGCCAAATTCACACGCAATTGCCACATTTCCCCACTCGTTTGGTCGCGTCGCAACCCTGCAATGCTGCTGCGCCCATCACGGCGTCTAGTCGCACTTGACTTGACTTGACTTGACTTGACTTGACTTGACTTGACTTGACTTGACTTGACTTGACTTGACTTGACAGTCGCCGTCGCGAAGAAGACGAAGAAGGCCGCACGCAGAACTGCCTGCGCACCAGGAGAGAGCCCGAGACGCCATGGGTCAGACGCAGACTATCCACCTGCCTCCATGGGTGCCGTCCACTGAAGTGGAGAAGGCCAACGAGGTCGAGTTCCGCGAGGCAATCCTCAAGCTCAGCACCGCCGCCGCCAACCTGATCTCGCCGCACCCGCTGCACCAGGACCCTGAGTTTTCCTTCGACTGGGTCGAACATCGTCCGTTCGCTGAGGCGGCCTACTCGGGCGATCGGCGGCTCTTCGTCCTGCTCCCTAAGCTCGTACCAAAACGCATCTCCGAGGAGGAGTTCTGGTACAACTACTTTTCGCACGTCTTCGCCGTCAAGCGGCGATACGAGCTCGGCGGCGGCGACGACGACCGAGGCGCCAGCGATAGTGGCGGCAGTGCGGCTGTGTCCGCTGGCTCGGTGGCGAGCGGGCCCGCCACGGCTAACGGCGTCGCCGAGCCGGAGGATGATATCGTCCTGGCGGTGCCCGCGAGCCCGTGGCCGATGACGAAGACGGTGAGCTACCCGGAGAAGTTCCACATGGCGCTCAAGTATTACTCCGAGGGCCCGCCGCTTCCCAATCTCTCCGACGCGGACCGCATCCTCCTTGAGGCGCTCGAGCAGCAGGCGAAGATCGGCGAGTGCAACAAGCCGCGGCCTGGCATGTGGGACACGACAGAGGACAAAGCAAGGTACGAGGCCTGGAGTAAGCTCGGCTCGATGAGCAAGGCGGAGGCGATGCACCTGTACGTGCAGGCTATTGAGGTCTTTGACGACCGTTGGCTGGAGTGGCCGGGGCTGCAGCCAGCCATGCCTGCCATCCCAACACCGATGGTCACACCGATCCCCAACGGCGCACGGTCGACAAACGGCGGTGGGAAGCTCGACGTCGCGGCCACTGTCGGCGGCATGCGCACGCTCAGGACGGCGCTCGAGCGGCTTCCGGACGCGCAGCTCCATATACTGCGGGACGAATGCGACCTGATGGCGATCGCCATCCAGCGGCTCAATAGGGTGCCAGCGACGAGGTAGCGACCGGTAGCAGCGCGGGCAGCAACAGCCGCCGCAGCTCCCGGCTCGGCCCTCTGGATGAGCTCTCTGGCCCGTTACTGGCCTGTACAAACGCTCGCGGTGGCCCGTTTGCTGTGCTAATGCTGCAGGCGCAGGCACCTGGACCAGACCCCGGGACCGAGGACCGCGCAAAACGAGCGCAAAGGCGCACGGGCACGGCGGTGTACGGGCGATCGCTTCAGAGCGAACAGGCCGCTGATTCACAGACCGTTGACTGGCAGACTGTTGGCTGCGACTCGCCTTCGAGACTCGCCTCTGCCAGAGTCGCGTCTTGCGCGACACGTGCGGAAATTCGAAAATTAGGAAACCCAGGGGCAGTCGGCCAGTGTGCCAACACGCTAACGGGCTTTGACGGCGGTGGACGGAAGTTGGAACGGGCCAGCACCGGCACCGGGCGGTCCGCGCTCCGCGGCCGTTGTGTCAGACTGTGTGCGTCATCAAAGACCACAGTGACTAGTGAGGCTTGAAAACATGACCAACCATACTCGATGACATTTCCCCTGATATTTCATGCGCCAGTGGGAGTGGCCCGCGCGCTCAATACACGAGTCCTCGACACATGCAGCTGCCGTGCGACGGGCCGCGAGAATCACACAACCACACGAAGGTGGGCGCGCCGCGAGGTCCGCACACGTCGCCACGGTTGCGCTCCTGTGGCAATCCCTGCCAGTGCGGGCTCGGCACTCGCGCTATGGCTCGACCACGTACACTGGCTCGTCGTCTGGCGTTACCTCGGCGGCAACCTCGGGCTCCGCAGCGACCGCTGCGCCGACCGGTACGTCGACGACCTCGGCGGCGACAGCGGGTGCGGCCGCAGCCATTACTGGGGGCTCAGCGGCAACCGAATCCAGCATCGCGGTCAGCGGGCCAGCAGGGACGAAACCAGACACGGAGGTCAGGCGCGGATCCTCTGTGCCTCCCGCTGGGAGCCAAAAGGCTGGGAGTGGCATGGCCTTGGCGCCGACGGCGCTGTCCGGAAGGGGCGCGAGGCTGACAGCACGCACGGTGTCACAGATCAGCAGGCCATTCGGACCGCGTTTGATGCCTGCCATGCCGCTGCTCGGAGTTCCGATCTCGAGCAGCAGCAGCATCCTCATTGTGCCGCGCGGCAACTTGCCGCGCGGCAACTCGTAGTGCTGCGGTGCAAAGCAGGCTGCCTCGACGCTCTCGTAGCACATCACATTGCCCTCGGTCCGGCTGCCGAGCGTAAACTCGGACCGGACCTTCTGTCTGGTCACACTGGTGATCTTCATCGGCTTGCCAGCCCACGCGCGCGCAACGTCTACGACGGCGACCGCTTTGCGAGGAGTCTCAAACGTGGGAAGTGGTGTCTTCACGAGCAATGCCGTCCCAATCGGGCCTCTGCCCTTCATTCGGTCTTGCCACTCTGTCGAGCGTAGCACCTCCGGGGGTATGAGAGCCATGCAGGGTGCGAAGATGCTGTTCGGCATCATGAGAGCCGCAGAGCAACACGCTCAAACACCGTCCGGCTTCTCGTGGTCGGTGGGAGAGCCGGTAGGAAGCCGCCCGGGCTCGGGCGCCCAAAACAACGCAGAATTCTAGTACAAAGTTCACATCGCTATGATCAGCTTGTTGTTCACTTTCAAACGAGACGGGGGGTGGGGCATGCAGAAGTTGTTCGCATTTCGGGCACTACGGTACTCACACATCCATGTGTTTGGCACAACGTGCGTCGCTCCGCTCTCCCCGGCGATGAGGCCCGCCGCGCGTGCGGTTCCTGGGGGGCGGCGCACGCTCAGGCGGCCTCGGCCCTGTCGAGCGTCGCCTCCATGAGCTTGAGCTGCTGCTGCTTCGCCCAGGTCGAGCGGAGTGCCGCCGCCTGCTCCTTCTTTTCGCTGAAGGCCCTAAAGCGTGCCTCCTGCATCTCCTGTGCCACGTAGCCGAGCACCTGCTGCTCCGCGCGCAGCGAGGCCACCTTCTCCTCCTCCATGGACATATGCTTGCGCTCGACCTGCCCGTCGAGCGCGTGCCTGATCGCCATCTTGACGTACGTCTCTTCCTCCTCATCGATCTCCGCGCCCATCGGCAGCGCCGAGATGTACCGGTTTGCAGGCTCTTTCAACTGCAGATCCTTTTGGACGGCCTTTGCCGCCGCCTTGTCGCGCACCTGCCGGTCGAGGTACGCCTTCATCTCGGCCATGCGACGGCGCTGCTCCTCGCTCTTCAGGACCTCCGCCTGCTCGGACAGATAGCGCTGCTCGCGCACAAAGGACGAGCTCGACTCGATGCCCTCCTTGCGCTTGTGCAAATACTCCTCGTATCTGGAGAAGGCGTCGTCGAGGGCGATCTCGACGCCGTGCGTGGGACCCTTGACCGAGGCCTTGCCCCCCTTGGGTGCCGGCCGCCGCCCGGTCTTCTCACCCTCGAGAGCCTTGAGCTCCGCCAGCGCTTGCTTCTGCTCGAGCTCGCGCCGCTTCTCAGCCTCGCGCTGCATGTAGGCGAGCTTCTCGTGCTTCTCGTGGAGCTGCTGGTCGAGGAAGGCCTTCTGCGCCTTATTGGTCGCCGCTATGGCGTCCTGCACCTGCTCCTCGGTGCGGAACGGCCAAAATTCCTGCCCAACCACGCCCCGGTCGACGAGGTCACGCTGACGCTTCTCGTCCTCCTGAACCTTTTGCTGCACCGCGAGCACCTTCATCAGGTCGCGCCGGTTCTCGCGCTGCGAGTAGTCGAGGACCATCTCGGAGCGCAGGCGCTGGAGCACCTCGAGGTGCTGCGACGCCTCCTCCTCGCGCATGCGCTGCTTCACCTCCTCGCGCATCTGCAGCTGCTGCGCATGCATCTCCAGCATCTCGTTCTTGGAGACCAGGTGGATCGAGTGCTTCGGGCGATTGTGTGGCCGGTGTGGCCGCTGCAGCGGCGCGTCTGGCTTGACGCGCGATCGTCCGAGCATGCTGCTGCCGCCGACGCTCATCGCGTCCGCGTCCTTGCCAATCGGCGGCAGCGAGCTCCCTAGCTTGGCGCTGCCGCCCATGGACTTGACGGACTTGCCGCCCGCTGTCGCCGGCGGCGCGCCGTCGGTGGCACCAAATTGGAACTCGAGCGAGCGGTTCTCGCAAAAGAGGCGCGCGAAGCCAAAGTCGATGAGCACGATCCCATACTGATCCGGGTCCGAGCACACCTTCCCGATCCACTCGATGAGGTCGCGTAGACCATTCTCGACCACCTCCTTGCCGATCACCTCGCCAAGCAGATCGGTCGTGATGCCCGCGATCTGCTGCATGTCGAGGTCGACCGCCTCCTTGTCGGCAACGTGCACCTTCGGCCGCCGGTCGTGCAGCTTGAACGAGCGTGCGAACGTCTCGTTGAGGATGAACATAGGGTTGAGGAACTCCATGTCGCCGATCGTGTCCTTGCGGTAGCAGAACTCACCCATGCCCAGCACGCGGACGCCAACCTCATTCTCGAACTGCTTGGCGGTCCAGCGCAGGAAGGCCTCCCAGATGTGAGAGATCAGCCGCATGTTGCATGCCGACAGATTGGGCTGGTCCACGACCAGCTGGAGCAGCTGCGCGCACAGAAGCGGCGGCCGTGATGGCGTGAGCACCAGAGCGGCAGAACGGATGGCGATGGCGCAGCCGCAGGTGCATACAGAGCTGGCCACGGACGGCCACAGGCACGCCAGCGCGCCCAGTCGCACGCGCGCGCGCGCACGCCTCGCACCTGCTTGAGGTTGAGCATGCCGCCTCTCAGGAACGGCAATTGTTGAGGAACCGAAAGAGTCGCAGAAAAAATGGCCCAAAATCAATCGGGAGCTACTTCCGAGTCTCCCGTGGACGGACATTCAAAATCCTCGGACTGAGTGTTTTCTGATTGTTTTCTGATTGTTCTCCTCCGAGACGTCGGCTGGCTGTTTCGATGTCCGCTTTGGCACCGGCGGCGGCGCCGGTGGCGGCACCGGCGGCAGCCGAGTCGATGACACTCGAGATGACCAAGCCGGTGGAGGAAGAGATCGACTACGAGGCGCTCCAGCAGCTCTGGGACGCCGTGCACGAGGGCGACCGTGCCTCGATCGAGGCCCTGATCGTCGGCGACGAGGAGCACCCGCCTCTCGGCTGCCCGGTGGACGTCACCGGCATCGACGGCATGACGCCGTTGCACTGGCTCGCGGTCGAGGGCCATGGCGACGTCATCGAGTGGCTCATTGATGAGGTGGGCGCCAACGTGAATTTTGGCGACACGCGGAACGGCCTGACGGCGCTTCACTTTGCGGCGAGCAAGGACCACGCGCGTGTCGCCGAGGCGCTGATCCAGCGCGGCGCGGACCCGCTCGCGACGTGCAAGGCGGGGTGGACCAGCTTGCACGCCGCCGCACGGAGCGGCTCCGCCGAAGTGCTCGCCGTGCTGCTGCACGCGCTGCCCACAGGATCCGGAGCCAACGCGCGTGGGCCGTCAGGGCACACGCCGCTGCACCGCGCCGCCTTCTGGGGCCATACGGAGGCCGTGCGCGTCCTCCTCGACGCGGGCGCGTCGCGAGACGCGCTCGACGCGAGCGGCCGCACGCCCATGGATCTCATCTGCGACGGCAACCACCTGTGCACCGAGGTGCCTGCGCTGCAGAAGCTCCTGCGGCCCAAGCAGCCCGTGTATGAGGACGCGGCTGCAGCTTAAAAGGCGCGCGCACGGCATCGTGCGGCGCCTCGCGTCGTTTTGTCTAATTATTAGATCATAGAGGAACGGACCCTATCATACACAAAACGGAAAAACTGTAAACTCGGAAACGCGACCGAGCGTGCGGCCCGCCCCCCGCGCCGTGTGGCCGTTGCCTTCCCAGCCCGTACTTACTACGTGCCCAGCCCGCTGCGCGTCGTGTGTGCCACCGCGCCCGTCGTGCGCGCGTCGCCCGTAGCGTCGCGCTCATCCCAGATCCCCATCGCCCTTTTGGACGGCCCACGACGACGCGACCGCCGACGCGCCGGCGCCGCCGCTCTGGCTGATTGCGCCCAGGACGACGCTCTCGAGGCTCGACGCGCCTCGCAGCCAGCCGGGGAGCAGCACGGCGTCGCGTGACGTGGCGAGCTCGCCTGCGGCCGCTTTGGTGAGGAGCAATCGTCCACCGCCCGCGTTGTAGAAGTAGGGCAGGCGCAGGCACACGAGGGAGTCGCGTGGCACGAGGAGCGGCCCACTGGCCACGAAGACGGCGCCGCCGCTCAGCGCCGTCTCGGCGGCCGCTCCGGCGCCACCGCGCGCCGCCGCTGTCGCGACAGCGCCTGCCGCGCGCGGCTCGGCGGCGTCGGGCTGGGCGTAGCTCGCAAAGCGAATGGCAGGCTGCAGCGCGAGGAGCGTCGCCGTGTCCGCTGAGCGCACATAGAGCCGCTGCAGCTGCGCGTAGTCGGTACAGCCATCCGCCACGCAGGGACGGCACAAGGGCATCGGCTCCGAGACCAAATCGTCGAGAAGGGGGGCGCTGCCGTTGGCCGCGTGGCAGCCGCTCTTGGCGAGGCCTGCCGGAGAGGCAAGGAAGCGATGGCCGTGGGAGCACTCGTACTCGTGCCCGACCATGATCTCAACCATGCTCACCCTCAGGCCGACACTCAAACCGGCGGCGCCGCTGGCGCCGTGTCGAGCACCGGCAGCAGCGGCGCCCGCGCCGGCGGAGCCTTTTCCATTCAAGGTGGCCCACACGCCCGAGAGGGGCGGCTGTGAAGACGAGGGCGGCTGTGAACTCGCCGATCCTAATGGGATGGCGAGCGGCGTGCGGGCGTGCACCGCCCCTCGCAGCCACTCGCTCACCCCGAGCATGGGCGCCGTGCTGGGCGCCTTGGAGAGCTTCGCATCGGCGGCGGCGGCGGCGTTGCCACCCGGCGGCCTGGACGCGGGCGTGCTACCCACTCGTTCTACGGGTAGATTGGCGGCGGTAACCGTTGCAGCGGTGAGGGAGGCGAGCCGCGGTAAGAAGCCATCCTGCACCATCCCACGCACCGGCCGATACATGGACGCGGGGCCGAGAAGGGTGAGACGCGCGATGCTCACACCTGCCGCCTCGGCGCTCGGGGCGGCGCTCGGGCTGGCCGTGCTCACATGAGGCGGCGGCAGAGGAGGAGGTGGAGGAGGCGGGGGCGAGGGCTTGATCTCGCCAATCTCGCCAATCGTCTGGCAGCACAGCGCGAGCTTCGTGTGCGGCAGCTGCGCACAGCACGACGCCTCGAAGAAAGCGAGCGCCTCCTTGGCGTCGAACGGGTCGGTGCGCTGGCGCTGCGTCTTGCCGCAATTGCATGCATGCAGTGAATTGTACGAGGAGCAGTGAGGGCGTGCTGAGCGCGCGTCGCTCGCCGCGGAGACGGTCGTTGACGAGCAGCCAAGCGCCGTGATGGCGGGCACGCCCGAGTCCGCATTTGTGGACGAGAGGACGATGCCTAATTTGGATGTGAGCCGTGGCTTATGGATGACCACATCGAGCTCTTCCATCTTGCTCGCACCAGCATCGCCGCCGCCGCCGCCGTGGCGAGTGTTGAGGGCGCCGGCGCCGCTGACGCCGCCGACGCCGCTGCCGCCGCTGCCGCCGCCGGCGCCGCTGGCCGCGCCACTGCTGCTTGTGCGTAGGACGCGCAGCCGCAGCTCGCCGACGGCGCTCTTGAGAGCAATCGTCGTAACGGCGTGCCCCAGCACGGCCACGCCGTTGATCGCAAGCAGCTTGTCACCCACGCGCAGCAAGCCCGAGGCGGCCGCGAGCCCTTCAAGAGGCTCGGCATCCTCGTGAGGGAGCAGGTGCACTCGAAAGGCGCAGGGCCGGCCGGTGAGGCTGATGGCGTCGCACAGCTGACGGCCCGCCTGCCACACGCCGAGGCACTCGCGCCCAAGTCGCGCGAGCGTCGCCTCACGTGATGGGCCGACGACGAAGGCACGTACATGCGACTCGGCGGCCGCGAGACGCGCCTCGTGAACCGCCCGAGTATACTGCGGCGGGAGCGCACGAGAATAGATCTCGAGAGCAATGGGCAGGGCGGCCTGCCCACGCGCGAGCGAAAAGGCACTCTCAGCGTCCGTGAGCCTGGCGAGCATCAGCGCGGACGGCAGGCGTGACTCCGCGTGTGCCGAGTGGCGCCCGTCGGCCTCGGGCACATCACTTGCGCTCAGCACCTTGTCAAAGAGGAGACGGACCGCTTGGGCCCATTGCGAGGCAGTGGGCAGCGCGGGGGCGGGCCGGCCGTCTGCCATGCGCCCGTCAGCCTTGACGCGCACATCGGGCGCGTGCAGGCTGGCGCAGAGCAGCCCCGTGTTGCTTGCCTGATGAACGCAGCCAGCGGGCTCGACGAGGCGTTGCACGAAGCGGCGCAGCGCCGCCGCCGCCGCCGCCGATGCCGCCGCCGCCGCCGCCGCCGCATGGCCCTCGACGGTCACACTGCCGCGGCGGCTGGCGCCGCTGGCATTGGAGGCCACGCCGTTGGCCGCGCCGGCCGCGCCGGCTGCGAGGTCGTCCGGTCGGGTGAGCCGCAGGGCACTCAGGTACGCCGGTAGGCCGGAAGCGGCGGGCGTTGCCGCCGCACCCGCCATCATAAGGAAGCGCACGAACAGCTCGTCGGCGCACTCGTCGACAGAGGCGGGCGCGTGGCTGAGTGGCTCGGCGGGAGCCACGTCGACATGCACACAGGGCGTCGGCTCACGCGCGAGGGTGTACAGCGCACCCGGCCCGCCGGAGGCGCTGCGCGAGAGCAGCTTGGACGAGGCGAGTAGGCGTCGCACCTGTAACTCAAAGGCGGCAGGTGGGAGCGCTGCGGTGAGCACTTGCATGCAAGGCAGCTTGGACGAGGCGAGTAGGCGTCGAACCTGTAACTCGAGGGCGGTCTGGAGCTGCGCGGCGGAGGCCTTGGAGAGCGAGCCAGCGCGCGGCGCGAACACGAAGCCGAACGAGGGCGTGGACGGCAGCAGCGGCGGCTGGCCCGCTCGGGGCAGTTGACTCGCCAGAGGCTTCAGTGCCGCCGTGCATGCTGCATGCAAATTCTGCTTGACGGTGGCGAGCAGGCGCAGCGTACGGAGCAGGCGCACGTCGGCGCAGCGCGCGTTGCTCACGTGCAGCACGACGTGGCACAGGTGGAAGAGCACGAGCAGCGCGCGCTCCGCCGACGAGCGATCCGACAGCCATGCATGCACCTCGGCCACGGAAGTCTTCTCAGTCAGGGACGACGCGCGCTCGAGCAGGCCAGCGCCGATCGACGGCGCGGACAGCACGATATAGCCGACACCATGTTCGTGATCGACGTGCATCAGCAGCTCTGCTTCGGCCTCATCTTCAGTCGCTTGGCCCGCCGTATGCAGTGGGAAGACTGGGAGGTCGACGAGCCGGTTGGCGATGGCACATGGGCCAGTGGCCTCACCACCGAACAGGCCCACGACGAGGAGGGCCTCTTGGCCTGAAGGAAGCCACGCGAGCTTGCGGTCTGACGGCGCCGGCGGCCAGAGGCGCGTCGCCGTGGCTGCCACGGCGACGCGGCCCGAGGCCCTGTTGTCGAAGTTCATCGCTTCGTTGACGCTTTGCTCTCCGGCTTCATTCCCTCAAGCCGATTTCTCGGCGTGTCACCTGTGTTGCAGGCCGTCGGCCTGCCGACAAAGAAAGGAAGAGGGCGGGCTCGCCGTGGCGGCGCTCGCGCCTGCGAGTGAAGGCTCGCTGCCGCAGCGTGCGTGGCTCAACTCGTTAATCGCGAACGAGCCCCACCTTTCTCACTGTGAATGCACGGAGTGTTAAGACCCATCCCCTCTCATGCTGCGCCTGATTCGGCACGCAATTGCTTGTTGTAGTGTGAAATCTCGCCACCAGATTGTTTCGCGATTATCGGCTCGAACCGGTGCGCGGGTCATCCTCAATGGACATGGTTGCTCTCTCAACCCCTTAACATGGTCCATCTGCTTGACAGCCCCTTCTTCCCGATCGTGGGCGTGGTACTTTCGAACGCCCTCTACTTCTCGTCCTTTCCAGCGGTAGTCACGGCGCAGCAGCTCGGCCATCTTGGTGCACTCAATGTGCTGCCACAGGCCCTGATGGTTCTCGCAACGATTGCGTGGATGAGCTATGCACTCGCGTTACCAAACATCTACATCACGCTCTCGAATCTGCCAGGCGTGATCGCCGCCGTCGCATTCATATCAATCACGCTGCCACTGATTCCAAGCCATGACAGGACTACACGGACCGTGCAGGTGACGCTCGTCGTCGGGGCTGCGCTCCAGCTGTGCCTGTGGAGCGCTCTCATCTTCAGCAATGTGACGCATGGTGAGCGCTGCTTCTACCTCGGCGCGTACGGTAGCTTGATTTGCGTCATCCTCTTTGCCTCGCCGCTCAGCACGATGGGCGAAGTCATACGCACAGGCAACGCCGCCTCCATCTACGCGCCTCTCACCGCGACGCAGTGTACCAACTGCTTGATGTGGACCTGCTATGGGCTTGCGATCGGCGACGTTTGGGTGTACGGTCCCAACGGCATCGGGCTGGCGCTCGGCCTCTTGCAGCTCGTGCTCAAAGTCTCGTACCCATCCATCCCCACCGAAGCCGCCCGCGAGCATGCCTTGTGTAAGGACGGTGCCACCGATAGCGAGTACGAGCCCCCCGGCCCTGTATGACTGCACGAGAGCGAGAGGCGTGGCATGTGATGTTAGTTGGGCATGATGGCGTGCGCGACTCGATCGGATGGAATTGATGACTCGGCAGCTCGGCTTGGGATCGATCTGCGTCCCGTCAAGAACTCGATTCTCACTCTTCACCGACGTAGCGAGACGTCATCTCATCGTCTGCCATGTGACATGTGCACGGCATCACATGCACCCGGTATCCTTGGATATTGGAACTTTGTCAGCCATCACATGCACACCTCCATGCCCATGATGAGCATGATTTAGCATTTTTTATTGGATATTTATTTATTTTTGGTAGCTAGCATTTTTTATCGAGAACACTTCTCTGGGGTCCGTAATAGAGCAAAGTACTGTCTACCCATGTGTCTACCGTGTGTAGAAGGACCTGGCATGCGTGCGCGTTGGTTGGGTGGGCGCTGGGCGGTGAATACAGGCTGCAGCGGGTCTGCGGGTGGGAGATGTGCCACACCTGCCACAGTTTTAGGAGATAAACCGGCTAGCGGCTAGGAATTTCCGGGCGAAAAAGCGATAGGCAGTCCGTGTTGAGCAAATACCTCGATTTCTACATGGGGGGTACATTGTTCGAAACTGACTGACCTTTCTGAAGAGGGCAACTCTTCACGGCCACGCCCTCAACTTTCTCTCGAAACTCCAAGGGGCTGGGAGAGGGAGGGTCGTCGCGTGAAAATGGGGAGCCCGATCATGGCTCCCCTCGTTCAGCGCCTCTCTCGGGCCCTGGGTCGCCCTTTTTTGCCGTGCGCCAGGGTGGCGGTGCCGTGCGCTCCCCGCTGGCTGCGCTGGCCGCGGAAGACGTTCGCGCCAGGCCTTCGCCATCAGCCAATGCTCGCGCCTTGCAGGCCCATTCAGAGGCAGACTGCTCAGCAGGAGGAGCTGGTGCCACAAGGAAGCGCGCGCGCGCAGCCCCTTGGGTAACAGCTCGTCGGGCAGATGGCACAGCTCCTCAGCCATGCCGCGCGCCGCGCGCACCGTGCGTCGTCGTGCTCATCAACCAG
>Ga0210239_100123_pt1 | contig 60261 bp, 39 predicted proteins | sample ChrtobMetP5a_0mM_FD_155451 | JGI IMG/M metagenome (GOLD analysis project Ga0210239, IMG submission 155451) | Chrysochromulina tobin associated microbial communities from unialgal haptophyte culture, Seattle, Washington, United States - P5a_0mM | ecosystem: Host-associated > Algae > Haptophytes >... | reverse complement strand
CGTCCGGTTTGACTCTGGCGATTGTCTGAGTCTGAGGCGTCGGGAGTGGACGAATGCGCGTCTACCGCGAACTTGCATACTTCGCGTTTCGTTATTAGGAAACGCAATTGCGATCTAATCGTTCTAATTATAGAATCGATATGTCGTGCCGCGGGGGGGGGCGAGGCGCCGGTGCGGGAGCGGGGTGTGGCTGTGCCCCCCGCTCCCTCATGCCTCCGGTCGCCCGTTGCTGTGGATTTGCCGGCGAAAAGCCTGCGGCAGTTCGCTTATGAATCAGTCAGTTTCGTCGCGGTCAACTCCCCGGGGAGTGCCGCACCACCCGGCGGTATCATCGGCCCAGGTGAGGCCCAGGTTGTGGTTATCACGGACGGTGATCACCGAGTGGGAATGCCATGTATGTTAGGCAGCGGTGGCAGAAGTGCGACACCGCGGACGCGAGCGCGCGCGGAGCTCTGGCCTCTGGCTCTGCGAGACAATGTGCATCCACGGTCGCCGCCGCCACCCGCTCGAGATTAGCATTGAATTTGTGCGACGCTTACGCGACGCGCGAACATCCCGCGCCGCTCCGACTCGGTGAAACTCGGTGGTCGCCGGCCCCGCGCAGGCGCGCGCCGAGAGGGCGTCGGTGAACCTCGGTGGTTCGGCCGCCCGCGCGGGTCGCCGTTTCACTTCGTTTCATTATTCGTTTCACACACCCCGGTCACCCACGGAGCTCGGGGGCCGGGCGCGGGCGCGGAAGATCGAAGAATGCCGGAACACTCCGGGGGTATCACAGGGGCAGGCCCGGGATGGAGCGGCGCACCCTGGGTATCACGGCCGCGGAGCTCGTCCCCAGGTGCGTCGATCACAGTGATACCCGGGCGTTGGAACGTACCTCCCCGTGCCCGGGCCACGCACCGATCTCACATACGAGCGAGCGCGGCCGTTACGCGGCCGGCGCGCCGCGTTGAGCCTTTACGCATGCAAGTTGCTTGCGCCTCCAACACACACGACAGTGAATACTCTGACGGTTGGCCTTCCTACCCGGGCAACCCAAACGCCATGCCCTTGAGCAGCACGTCGATCGCGTCGTCGCCGTCGTACTGACGCTCATGGAGGTAGGCAAGCCGGTGTGCGTTCTTGGCGATGCTCTGCTGCATGGCCACTACCTGCTCAGTTGGGATGCTCGCTAGCATCGCGATGACGTCGATGCCACCCTCCAAGACAGCCTCGGGGCGCACGACGACCGTCGACTCATTCCGCCAGCCAAACCAATGCAGCGGCCAAAGCCGGCGAACCTCCGTCGGGCGTAGGAAGAGAACTGGGATGCAGCCGCATAGCACGGCATCGACGACGCCCTTGCGGATGCGGTTGTGCCCGCCGGGCTCGGCGCAAAAGACGGAGCGTCGCTTGGTGTTGAGCAGATCGACAGCTCCATCCGAGTCGAGGGCGAGACCGGGGGAGATGCGGTGCATGTGGCAGCCGCGAGGAGCAACCCCACTGCTGCTCCTGCTGCCCCTGCTGCTGCCGCCGCCGCCGCTGCCGTCGCTCCCAAGCCCCTCGTGTGCACGGCACTGGCGTGCGATGGTCGTCCTCAGCCGCCGATTCTCCGGCGATCCGCTCAAGCTGCCAGAGTAAGAGACGAGATACGGGCGGTCGGACGGAGGACCTCGGGGCAGCTGGGCTCGCTCGTGCGCAGCACCCGACGGGAAGGGCACGTTGAGTGCCATGGCGCCCGGCGTGCCCGGCAGACCAGGCGAGAATGAGTAGTAGCGGTGCGGTGCACGGTCAGCCGGCTCAAACTCTTCATGTACAAGCCACCGCATGCGCTGCAGCAGCCGATGAGACCTGGGCCGAGCGCCAAAGGTGCCGCTCATGGCACAAAAGGCGAGAATGGGCGTGTAGTCGACGGCGGCGAACAGGTGGCTGCGTGCCGTGTCCTCGGTGAGGTGTGCATAGGTCTGATCGAGAGGGTCATGGAAGAGATGTCGACACGACTCGCTGACCTCGACCTTGAAATCAGCAGCGAATCCGACCGCTGCACCGTAGGTGGGGCGCCTTGGCACAAGCGGCATCACGAACAGGTCTGCAAGGCTTGCATCCTGCGTGATCCACTCGGGATGCAGCTGCAGCTTGTAGATAAGGATGTTCGCAGTTGCCCACGTGTCTGTGCCCCATTTGCCGTCTCGCAATCGTCGGCCAAAGGCCCACTCTCGCAGAGCTTCCTGGCTCTGTGTGGCCAAGAAGCGAGTTAGCAGGCTGTTGTTGTAGATAAAGATGCGCGGGTGCGGCACGAGCTCCGAGGCGTGCCGCCGCATGTTCACTCCCAACAGTCCGGGGACTGCAGACCAAGGCGAACGTGCGGAAGAGGAGGAACCTCAAGCGCCGCGGGGAAAGACTGAAGTTCGATGACGAAGTCGGATGAATTATCTGTGGAAAGCTCTGCGAGACACTAGGGTCGAACGGGGTCCCGCCGAGTCTCTCATGATGTCAAGTACCTTGCGGACTTTGCACAGGGGATAATGATGATGAACATTATCGTGTACGTAGCCGCGCCGTCGATGATCGCGACGTCCCGAAGCCTCGTGCCAGCGTTGCAGCTGCAGCGCTCTAATGTCGCGAGGTTTCGGTGCAGCGAGCAAGGCACCTATGAGACCAACCATCTTGTCGTCGCCGCTCGCAAAGGCAAGATTGACGAGCTGACAGAGGCGCTTGGAAGGGATGGCACAGACGTCAACCTGGCAGTGAGCTGCACCAAAATACCCGCAATGGACGGCGCAACGGCGCTCGTATGGGCAGCTCGTCAAGGCCAGCTCGCAGCTGTCTCTTTGCTCCTTCAGTCGAAGGCAAATGTCGACGCTGCGACGACCATGGGCTGGACCTCGTTGTACGTTGCAGCCCTCAACGGCCACGAGAACATTGTTGAGATGCTTGTCGCGAACGGGGCCAGTGTTGCGACCGCCCTCAGCTTAGGAGACGAGCGGACCAACCTCAATTTGAAGAGGATGGTAGGCTCTATGGCTAGGAGTGAGGTTGGAGTAGCGCCGCCGATCGCAGCAGTCACTCCGCCGCGGCCACAGCCTTGGCCACCGTCGCCGCCGTCGATTCCGACGCCATCGAGCCCGCTTGCCGTCCCGGCTGCCGCCGACGATGCAGAGGCGCTTCCTTTGGATTGGAAGCTTGCGCAGAAGCAAGCGATAGCCACGCCCGCCTCGGCTACGGCTGAGCGTGCTCTCAGTGGCCTGAGTGAACTCGAGACGTTGCGACTGCGCCTCGAGTGGAAGGCGCCGCCGACGAAGGAGGAGCAGAGTGCTGCTGACGCCGCACGCCAGACGCTCTTCAAGTACCGATATGACCGAATCATGCGGCTCGAGGCAGAACTTGCAAGTGGCAGAGCTACTGCAAGTGGCAGAGCTACTGCTGCTCCTTCCACCGTGTCGTCGTCAGGGCCATACGCCACGCCGACGGCCACGACTGCCATGCCGTCGGAGGGTGCCGCTTCTGTGCCAGCTGCGAGCGCGAGCAGCGCAGCCAGCTTGGGCGACGTGCTCTCAAGGATAGAGGCTGTGGAGAAGGCCAGCCTGATCTCCCGTCTCGAGGCGATCGAGCGCGTGCTCGCCAAGCTCACTAGCAGCCAGGAGCATGCAAAGCAGGCCGATCCGAATGGGTACGCAGACGGCTATGCCGCGGGATTTGCGGCGGGTTTCACGGCGGGGCGTGCCTCGAAATGAAGCGGACGAGAGCTCTCTCCGCACTTCGCATCCGCATGGAGGGTGCACAAGATACTGTAAGTGGACATCGGCGGCAAAAGACTGAACGGGACCGGATCCGGGCGGCACCATACAGCGGAGCACCGAAAAGTTTGCTGGAGGCCCCCGCGCTCTCATCAGAGAGTCGTGGGCCACAGACCGGTGCTGTGCATCGGCCACCAAGATGGAAGTTGGAAGATGTGCTGCGACGGCGTTAGGCTCTGAACGACATGATTGACATGAATCATGATATTATAGACTAGACCGCATGTGCATACATAACATTGAAGAGGTAGCTGCTAATCTAATGGACCCAGGCGACATGCTATTTTGTGAGCCTCGAGTTGGATGCCAAAAAGTACAACCAGCTCGTCGAGTCGCGGAGTTCCGCCGCGCCCGACACACACACGACCAGTGAGGTCACTCGCGTGCACCTGTTAACGGCCGTGCACCTGTGATTGGCATATGAGGGCACGATCACTTCCCATTGCAACCCTGGACCTGCACGCAGATCGTGCGCGACTTAGGGCTGCCAAGGTTTGCTGCCGGCCCGTCGGCGTCGACGATGATTATGTTCTGGAAGGTGCCAATCGTCATCTTGCCCTCGTGGATCGGGACGGTCTCACTCGTGCCCACGACGAACTGGATGATGTGCGAGTGTGCATTCGGCGGCTCCTGCATGCGCATAGCCCGCCACGCGTCGTCGCCGCCCGGGTAACCAGGAGGGCCTGCGCGGAAGTCGATATCATTGTGCAGCCACGGATAGCTCGGCGGCGCGATTCGCTGCAGCCATTGGCGCGCGTCGGAGACGAAGCGTTCTTCAAACTCGTTGATCATCACGCCGACCGTCGAGTGTTTGGACAGCACCGTCACGGTGCCCTCGACGCATCCGCTCTTCGCGACGACAGCAGCCACCTCTTTTGTGATGTCGACCATGCTCACGGTGCGACCTGTCTTGACGCTCAACTGCTCGTACTGTGTGACGTAGGCCATCGATAGTGTGCTCCTTGGCGAAACTCGCGTAGCAGCCCATGAAGGTAGCGAATAGCCGCTCGACAGCGTGAGAATAAGAACGACTGCCATTCTCAGTTTCCAAGAAAGGCTGCCGCAATTGTGATTCGTAGGAATCTAATCCGCAACGCAATGCTGGAAAAATCTCCGGTGTCTTCAATCCCCTTCATCGGTTCCGACCCAAATCGGAGATTGATTCTCGTCGCACCGATGGCGAGACTTTGGCGAGCTTCGCCTCGCTGCATCTAAGGCTATGCGACTCCTCCATGGCGTCCTTCTCGCCGGATATCTTGCCAATGCGGGAGGTTTCTCGATGCCAAGCGTGCCGCAGATGCGTCAGCTGTCACGGAGCAATGCGATGCTCCGCGCAGTCGCGCCAACCATGGAGTTGTCAAAGCTGCAAGAAGAGGTCCGAATCCTGCGCGCCGAGCTAATCAGGAAGGATGCCATCATCAAAGGACTGCTTAGCACGCTCGAGGTGACCTCAATCACGACAGAGGGTAAGGTGAAATCATCGACACCGCTGCAGGATCTGTGCCAGATAAGCAAGGAGGCATGCGATGCAGTGACCCCGATGCTCCGCGCCTTCTATGACAAAATCTCCGACCAGCGGCACGGGGGCTCCTCGAAGCTCAAGTCTGACGCGACATACTTCACGATCGCCGACGGCATCGTGCAGCACTTGTTCATCAAGTATCTCTTCGCGGGTGACAAGTTCGCGCAGATTGTCGGCGAGGAGGACGAGTCGGTCATCAACATCATCAACAAGCCCTACTCCGTCGACGACCTTGAGGTGCCCGACGAGTTCAACGCCATCATCGCCGCCACGCTTCAGGAGATCCAGCAGCTCTCCAGCCGTATCGATCCCAACCTGTATAAGTCGATGACCGTCTTCGTCGACCCGATCGACGGCACGCGCGAGTTTGCGACGGGCCAGGGCCAGTACGTGACGATCCTGATCGGGTACAATGATGCCTTGGGCCACCCGGCCGCCGGGATCATGTACCGGCCGCTGACGACCCCGGTGACTTGGGCGGCCGGCGCGGCCTCTGAGGAGGTCGTGATGGGCGAGCTCGACATGGCGGACCCTCCTGTGCCCAACGGGATGCTCATCACCGACGGCAAGGTCTCGCCCTTCATCGTGGACCTGATTGACGAGTTGGGCTACCAGCGCATTGGCTCGGTGGCCTCGGGTAACCGCGCGATGATGCTCCTCGAGGGCAAGGGCGGAGCGTACATCCGCGACACGGGCGGTTTCGCCAAGTGGGATACGAGTGCGCCCACGGCCGTGATCGAGGCGTACGGTGGCACCATGAGCAAGCTGCCTCCCTTTTTGGATGACGGGAGTCTCATCGGATACACGCACCTCAAGTCGGGCAAGAATCTCGATTTCATGCCCGGCCAGTCGACGCTCACGCTCTCGAACATCAAGGACAAGTCCGCCTTCGTCAAGGGGTCGGAGATCAAGTCCTCTGACGTCGAGTCTGTCAAGGCGTATGCATGCTTGCAGGGGCTCGTCGCAGTCGACAAGGCGGCCATGAAGGACCTGCCTAAGATCCGCGAGGCCATGTTGGCCGTCATGAAGGAGAACAAACCCACTTACACCTGAACCCACTCCCACCCACAAAAGTCAAAACAACAGGCCGATTCTGCCTCACAGGTCTCTGCACTCTAGCCGCGCGGGGTCAGCGGTCGGCGACAGTGTGTCGCTCGGGGAGCTTTGTGCGTTGTGGTCCGGCGTTACCTACTGTACATGTACATGTATCGTGCCCACCCAACTTTCAAGCAGACAAGTCAGTGTGATGAGGGACGTTCCCTAAGTTTTGAAACGGACCTTTTGTCATGAAAGTTTTCTCGCGCCGCAAGAATTCGATTCGAGAGCAAGAGTCTGTGTACTCCATTGAGGCTGAATAGGTCTGCCTGAGGGCATGGAGGACCAGAAGATGCCCCCCCTAGACGCCACTGCGGCGCTATCGCGCCATGCAGCCAGCGTGCCCGTCGTGACGCAATCGGATGCAGACGCAGCTGCGCGAATTCACGCGGCGTGCAGCCTGGTGCCGCCATCAGAGGGTCGGCGCTCCTCCCGGCGGCCTGCTGAGGAAGGCGGCCCCCCCAAGTTCAAGCGCGCCGGTTGGGCAGCTCTGGATGAGCCCGCTCCTAAGGAACCGGACGAAGCCGAGAAGAAGAAGCGCCAGAGCGGCAAGCGCAAGCCCACAAGTGCAGCGGCAGCGGCGGAAGCAGCAGCGGACGCTTCCGCGGCGGCATCGGCCGCCGAGGACGAGGAAGACGGTAAAGCAAAGAAGCGGCCGCGCACGCTCTTCCCCGAAGACGCGGCGGCAGGATCCTCCGGAGCCGGAGTGGCGGCAGCAGCAGCAGCAGCGGCGGTCAACGACGGGGCGGCTGCAGCCGCGACGCCGCAGCCCAAAGGCGCGCGCGCGGCGAGCAAGGCCAAGGCCGCCTTTGCGAGAAGCGGCGGCTCCTCCTCATCCTCCTCAGTACTCACCAGCGGCGGCGGCAGCAGCGGCGGCAGCAGCGGCGCGTCGTCCACAGGCGCGCCTCGTGCGAGTGGCACAGGTCGCGTCCCTTCCACAGCGAAAGTCACTTTTGCGCCGCTGAGGCTCGGTGCCATCGATGAGGAAGATGGTCCCTCGGCGGTGGATGGGGACGGCGAAGCGGCCGATGCCATGGTGGTGGACGAAGAGGGCGCCGAAGATGGTGGTGGCGGCGACAATGGGGGCGAGGACGGCGGCGAGGACGGCGGCGGCGGCGGCGGCGGTGGTGGCGGCAAGGAGGAAGGCGGCACCAAGGGCAGCGGCCCCAAGAAGAAGCGCAACCGTGTGAAGCGCGCGGACGAGGGCGATATGCACGAGCTCAAGCCGCGCCATCTCAAGGGCAAGCGCCGTGACGAGAGCTACGCGCGTTCGCTCGCGAACCTCGAGCTCAGCCGTGCGCGTGCTCGCGACGCGGCGGCGGCGCACGACAGCGGCGGCGCAGACGCGGCCGAGGAGGAGGAGAGCCCGGAGGCGATGCTGCACGAGCGGTATGCGCGCCTGCTGCGCCCCAAGCTGCGCCGCTGGTGCCTGTATGAATGGTTCTGCTCGCCCGTTGACTACGCTTGGTTCCACGAGCACGCATTCGCCAAGATGCTCCGGGCCTCGGGTTTGGGGCATGTGACGAAGCTGACGAGGTTCGAGTGGAGCTTCGTGCGCGCGCTCTACGGCCGGCCACGCCGTCTCTCCAAGCCCTTCCTCGATGCTGAGCGCGCGCGCCTGCATGAGTATCGTCAAGACGTGCGCCAGTTACGCAAGCTGCAGACCTCTGGGCATGCGGCGGCGGCCGCAGCGGAGGCGGCGCTGGGGCTGCAGGGGTGCGTGGTGCAGATGGCGGTGGGGCAGCGCGTGACGGCCTTCCACCCCAAGGAGCGCCACCTCTTCTCGGGCACAGTGCTCACCCCCGACGGCGACCACTACCGTGTCCAGTTCGATCGACCCAAGCTCGGCGTACAGCATGTCAAGGACTGGCTCCTCCTGCCCCTCCTCGACGGATCCCGCGGGATCGACTTCACCTCGCCGCACGGTCAACTCGGCCAGCCGCTCGGCCAGCAGAATCCCCATGGCGCCCACGACGGCGCGGCGCCAGCGCCAGCGCCGGCGCCGGCGCCGGCGGCACCACCGGGTCGCCAGTCGTGGGAGGCAGATGCCAAGGGTGCCGAGCGTGGTGCCGAGCGGTCGGGTGCGCCGCTCGCTGCGGCTCCGGTTGGCGCTGTATCGAGCGCACCCGACGCGCCCGGCTCGTCGCAGCCGTTGGCCGCCGCTCCGCTCGTCGGGGCATCGGAGAGCACGGCGCCAGCTGCCGGCCCGGTCGGTGGGATCGCCTCAGTGGCGCGGTCCGATCTCAAGGAGCTGCAGCTGCTCGCCTACGCTATGCGGCTGCTCGAGCGCAAGCGCCTGCTGCTCGATGAGCTGAAAGCGGTGACGCACCAGGGCGAGAAGGAGCTCATACGCGTGGCGCACCAAATCGAGCGCGCCGTCGCTGAGGGGCGCGCCGTCCTCATCGTGAGCGAAGACGACATCGCCCCTGAGCGGTCCATCGCGGAGGGACGGCGCGTACCGATTCGAGTCGAAGTGACCGCTGCCCAGCAACGCCTGCTTGGGCAGGTGCCGTCGCCCATGACGCTACCGGCCGTCGGCGCCCTACTCACGCAGCTGCGCGCCCAACACGGCGCCGACGAGGCACGCCAGCTTGAGGTACAGATCGCGCGCTGGTGCGGCGAGATCGAGTGGCTCACTGACGAGTTGCGAAGCACCGCTCGAGCGCTCGATACAGCGCTGATCGCTCTACGGCCGGTAGCGCAACGCTTCTCACTCGCTCTGGGTGCGGCCGCGCCCGAGCCGCAGACGCACGGCATGGGCCTCGCCTTCTGCGCTGGGCTGCGGGAGCACGCGGCTGACGCGGCGGCCGCCGTCGTGGCCTCGATCCTCTGCGCCCAACACGGCGCCGCGAGCGACTCCACTGGCGAGGCTACCAGCGAGCGCACCGGCATGGTCTCGAGCGACGCGCCTGTGCAGGCGAGCCTGCAGTTGCGCCTGCAGTTGCCTCCGAAGACGCTGCGCGACTCGATCACGAGTGCCATCTCGCTGCTGCTGCAGCTGCACGCATGGTCGACTGCGCCCATCTCTCCCGCTGAATGCCGCGCCGGCCTACTTGCCGCCGTCAAGCAGCTCGCCCCCATCTGCGAGACCAACCGCCCCCAGTTCAACGAGGTGGTGGCGGCAGCACAGCAGCTGCAGGCATTGGTTTGCGGCCAGGTCGCCGGGCTGCCCAAGGGGGCGGGCTTGCGACGATGAGGAGTCATGAGAGAGAAATGTAACTGTAACATCAAGTATACCCTACCAATTGGCGCGCGGGGCGGAAAATCACGCGTCGCCGTCGTCAAACGCGCGAAACGTAGAAAGTTATATAAAAAAGTCGTCGCTCAACCGTAGAACGTATCGAGCGCGTCCCGCGTTGTCCCACAAACTGCCGTGCCGCATGCCGCACAGCGCCGAGGGCGGGAGCGCGCACACTATCGCCGACTCGCACAAAGGCGAACCACGGATCCCCCGCAAAGCCTCTCTGCCGCCTGCGCCCCCGCCCCCGCTCAGCTCTTTTACAGATAGAGGCCTTCGGGCGCCCCTCCCTTCTTTTTGTACATGACGTACTCGCGCGCCTTACGGAACTCGGCCTGCGACACCTTCATGCGCCGCTCGCGGAGGGCGAGCAGACCGCCCTCGGTGCACATGGCCTTGATGTCGGCGCCCGACAGCTCGTCCTTGGACATGATGAACTCCTCCAAGTTGACATCCTGCAAGGCCAGACAGCGAGGCGGAGAGGGTCGGAGGGGTGCCGAGGAGTGGCAGTGGAGAGGCCAGTCGAGGGGGCAGGGAAGGGGGAGGAAAGGCAGAGGAGTGCGGGAGACTGCGCGCGCGTACGTCGGCGAGATTCATCTTGCTCGTGTGGATCTGGAAAATGTGGCGGCGTGTCTTCTGATCCGGCGCCGGAAATTCGATCTTGCGATCAATGCGCCCCGGGCGGATGAGCGCAGGGTCTAGGCTCTCAATCTTGTTGGTCGCGAGGATGACCTTGACGTCGGTGCGCGCATCGAAGCCGTCAAGCTGGTTGAGCAGCTCGAGCATCGTGCGCTGGATCTCCTTCTCGCCGCCCGAGGTCGAGTCATACCGCTTGGTACCCACCGCATCGATCTCGTCGATGAAGACGATGGTAGGCGCCTGCTCGTCGGCGACGCGGAAGAGCTCGCGCACGAGCTTGGGGCCATCGCCGAGGTACTTTTGGATGAGCTCCGAGCCGGTCACGCGCAAAAAGGTGGCTGACGTTTGGTTGGCGACCGCCTTGGCAAGCAGTGTCTTGCCCGTGCCCGGCTCACCATACAGGATGACACCCTTGGGAGGGCGAATGCCAATGTCCTCGTACAGCTCCGGGTGGGTGAGCGGCAGCTCGACGGCTTCCTTGATCTCCTGGATCTGCGTCTCGAGGCCGCCGATGTCTGCGTAGCTCTCGAGCGGCGCCTTGTCCACCTTCATCACCGAAACCATCGGGTCCGTCTCGTCGGCAAGCAACCCCACGATCGAGTTGGTCTTGTGGTGCGTGAGCAGCGAGCAGCCGGGCTCGAGCTGGTCCTTGTCGACGAAGGACATGATGTTGACGTAGTACTCGGGGCCCACCGATGAGGCGATGATCGCGTGGTTGTCGTCGATCATCTCCTCGAGCGACGCAACGCCCATCGGCGAGCCACGGATGTCGTCCACCTTGGAGCGCTCCACCTGCGCGCTCTCCTCCTGCGGGCGCACCTGTTCCTGCCGCAGCACAAACTCCTCCTCCATGAGCAGGTAATCCTTGACGCGCTCAAGCTTCAGCAGCCTCAGCTTGCACTTGGTCGCGGGCACGACGGTCGGCAGCCGCAAGCTCTGTGCGGGGCCAGACTTCTTCTTCTTCTTTCGGCCGACGCGGGTCGGCGCGGGCTGTTCGTACTTCTTCGCCTTCTTGTCCTTCTTGTCCTGCTCCGACGCGTCGCCACCCGGCCCGCCGCGGGACTGCTGTCCACCCATGCGGCTCGCGCGGTTGCTCTGGACTCGCTGCAGCTGTGCTGTGAAACATCGACTGTGAAACACACAAAAGTTTTTCCCCAAGCCCAAATTGCTCACGTAATCGAGTCATGTCGCGGGGGTCATGCTGGGCTGCTCGGCGAGGGAATGTTTGGCTCAATAGACATTTACAGTGGAGGCGTGGTGTGTGTCCAACCTACCAACAACCTACCACCAGTCAGTCAGTCAGTTATTTCGAGGCCACACAGTGAACGCGCCCGCCTCCACACATATCTCCACGTCGAACTCCGATCTCCGTCACTTCTCCGCGTCTCGGGGGAGAAGATGATTTTTTCAATGATTTTTAACTTTATGTCTTTGAAAGCATGTTTGAAAGCTACGAGAGAGGTGAGATCGCGCTCCTAACCTGCGAAGTGACGTTCGCGCTCCCAGCTCCCATGTGCTCAAGTGGCCGTCAGCGCAGGTCCAGACTACCGCGGACCGGCGTCACGGGCGGTGGTGTGGCCAACGAGCCATGTGCATTTCGATCCGACGCCGCGGGGGGCGCGCCTGATGCTGCTGCCGGCACACCCACAAGCGGACCGACAGCTGCTTGCATGGTGCGCACCGCGGGCAACGGGTTGTCGGGGTCGTACACTGACACGAGCGAGCTGCCGCCGGCCATGGCAGCCAACTCCCCCTGGCCCTGCACCGGCGCACGGCGGGTGCTCAGCGCCATCCAGAGAGCAGCCTCGAAGGCCTCGGCTGAGAAGGCCTCTGTGGAATGGGTGGCTGAGGATGCGAGCTGGAAGTGGGTGAGGACGAGTGGGCGGGCAGAGGCCGTCGGCGGCGCCACAGCCGCTGACGACCGGAATCGTATCTCATAGCACAGCACGCCAGATCCAGCGCATTCGAGGAACGCAGCGCCGTGGGAGCCTCCCAGTTCAGCTGCCAGCTCCTCTGACCAGACGCGGCGCAGCCGAACAGCGGCATCGAGGCGGAGCACTCGCTCTTCGAGCGCGTCGTCCGTGGCACCGTCTTGAACGCCATACGCGAACCGAAGATAGAGCCCTTCCTCCTCCCTTACGGGTGCCTGCCTGCCTCCGGCGTCCCCCTCATCTCGAGTCGATCCATCGTCGTCGTCGTCGTCGTCGTCGTCGCCCTCAGCTTCCCCACAGCCCTCCGAGGAATTCTCCGCAGGCTTGCTGGAGCGTGCTGCCTGCAGAGCCTTGAGCCCGCAGTGCAGCGCGACCTGCACGTTGGGGCTCAGCTGCCTCAAAGCGTCCTGGATCGTTCGATCCGACGACGGCTGCAAGCCACGTTCCCAGAGCTCCCCCGCGCCCAGGCGCACCGTGAGCGTCCGCCCCATCTCGAGTTCTTGCAGCTTCGAGTGCGCGAGGTCAAAGGCGGCGGGGACGTAGGTGAAGGGGGCCCGCGCGTAGCCCGCCGGCAGTGTGCTCGCGCTCACCGCCGCCAGCGCCAACTGAAGCGCGCCCATAGCCATTTGGAGGCGCATCTGCTGCCGCTGCAGGACATCAAACTTGCGGCCAGTCTTAAGCCATGCTTGCCAGTCAAAGTCGTCATCGGCGTCGGCACCATCACCAAGGAGCGCAAAACACTCCTGAAGGCAAGAGCGCGCGAGGAACACCGCGTTTCCCACGATCGACTGTGCCAAGTGCCGGATAGCCAAGCGTTCCGCCACTGCAAGGGCGTCGCCGAGCACTCCGCACAGCTGGAAGGTGAGTAGCAGCTCGGTGGGCGCACGTCGAAAGTTTTGGACCTTTGCGGACAGCGTGCTAGCATGCTTCAAACCCTGCCACGCGCCCTTTCCAAGGACGACTGCATCGGCCACAGACAGCGCCGCCATGGCCGCGATCATGCCGACGGAGGGCTGCTGCTGGCCGCGAAGCAAGCAAGCTTCTCGCTGCTTGGAGCTTGCCACGAAGACCGGGAATTGCAAGTGCGAGAGAATGGCTGTGTTACCGGTAAGTGGGTGTCCAGGGGTCCCCGAGCTAGTTGTAACCGCACACGTATGAACGCCGGTCCGGTGTCTTGGGTGTCGAGTTATAAACATTGGCTGTGAATTTAAAACGAAGCCACACAATACAGCAGCGCTCATGCGGGCGCGTCCCCGGGAGCGTGTGTGATTTTACATGTACCGGTACCGGTAGTTTCGGCTGCCTCCAGAGTTACCAGAGGGATAGATTTGGGGTTTAATGAGGTACCGGTACTGTAGTCGTCGTCGGAAAGTGTGCGTGAATATGGAACACGGCAACAGCACTCAGACCATGGGGGGTTAAGCAGCTGTTTGGTTCCCAATCGCGGTTTTCCCTTGCAGTTTCCTGAAAACCCCGAAACCTCCGCGAACACACATCACATGGCGGCAATGTTGTGCGCGCTGAGTGCACTCGCACCTGCATGGAGCGAGGTGAAATTGGCGAGTCGCCCTGGAAGCAGCAGTAGTCTCGAGCTCGGCCGCAATCTCGCGCGCGGCAACTGCGTTCTGCAAGTGTCGGATGTGGCGAGCCCTGAGGAGTGCGCCGAGCTGCTCAAGTATGGCCTTCGTGCCGCCGAAAAGCAGCAAGCATCCACCTGGGCGCGCACTGCATCCTTTCTAGCCGAGTTCACAAGTAACAATCCGAGGTCCGAGGGGCGTGTGAGAGTGCCAATCCGTTCGCTTCATCCACGGCAGGCGCAGCAGTTTGATAATCTGATGGCACGGGTCTGCTCATTCGTCGACAATGAACTTCCTTCCGTAGCAAAGCTCTTTGAGCGTGACGTTGACATGGACGGAGACGTCACTTCCAATACATGTATGTTGTGCGACGAGCCGAGCACGGTCAGCTTGAGCGCACTGCACGCCAGTGGCGGCCTCACGTACTCCACACGTGAGCCGGCAATCAACGTGTACCGACCTAAGGGCGAGTTCCTCGCGCATACCGACCGGCAGACACTCACAGTGCTCATCCCGCTCTCGTCTCCCGAGAGCTACGAGGGCGGAGGCACCGGTTTCTGGTCGTCGGCCTCGGATAAGGGATTGCCTCAGTACGGCCAGCCTGCGAGTGCGCCATTAAGTGCGCCAGGCGTGGTGCTGCGCCCTCCGCAGGGCACCGCGCTCCTGTACGGTGGCCGCATCACACACGCGGGCATGCCGGTGGAGACGGGATGCCGCGTCATCTTCTTGGCCAGCTTTAGTGCGCGTCGGCTCGACCTCGAAGTGCTCGACACTGTGTGAAAACAGTCAGGTTGGTGATTGCTGTGATTGGTTAGTGATTGGTGCCGTCTCGATCGAAACGATCGAGCATCCGGACGACAGACCGACGACCCACCTCTCTCATTCACTCATCCCTTGCTCACATTGTGATCGATCACTAGGTCTATACTAGGTTAACACTAGGTTACACTAGGTCTACAAGGAGGCCTCAGGCCAAGGCGAGACCGATGGGCGAGAGAGCGAGGTCCCAGCTCGACCAGCGCATTGTTGATCCGGTTTAGAGTTTTGTCCCAAACTCCCAATCAGCCGGGTGTTCGGACCGCGGTGAGTCAGGGACTGGGTTCTTTACACAATGATGGGGACCCCAGAAGGACCCCAGTCTCCGATCGCCGGTGACGGGGAGCGACCTATTCACAGGGAAAATAGAAGAGCACCACACGGACCACAACCCTACATGTACTGGCTACTGCCCGTATCTCGGGGGTTTGGGGTTATCCAAGCGCCCCCGCAAGTAGGGCTCGAGATACGTATCCTCGAATGTATCCCCTATGTATCCGACATGTATCGTGAGTGTATCTTGTGTGCCATGTATCTGAGGGTTAAGATACATTGCATCCTAAATGTATCCTAAATGTATCCTAAATGTATCCTAAAGAAGGATACATATCCCTGGTTATAAAGATACATTTACAATCATGCCAAAGTCACAGATACAATTGTATCCTGATGTATCTCGATGTATCTTGATGTATACATGTACGGGACACATCAAGATACGATCAGGATACATGCAGGATACAACATACATCAGAATACATCAGGATACAACGTATCCGATAGGAAACCCCCCCCAAAAAGGATAGGAAACCCCACGTCACTGTACGTCACCCACACCACTAGTACACCACGATACACCACGATCACTATGTAGAAACACCATAGGGTAATTACCTGAGTGTTGAAACCCTCCCCCAAGGTCAAAATCTCGCGCCCCACTATGTAGAAACACCAAGGGTAATTACCTGAGTGTTGAAACCCTCCCCCAAGGTCAAAATCTCGCGCCGCACGATACACCACGTACAGTGTCGACACCGACATCCACCAGCTGTCTACGTTGTGCCGAGATTTGGGGGTAAATTTAGGGTTAAGTTTTGGGGGCCCTTGTTTGGGGCACAAGTTTTCCACTGAGACTGGGGTGACGGGGGGTTTGTTATCGAATTTTGGGGGGTTTGTTATCAGGATACGTATCCCATGTATCTAGCATGTATCGTGCATGTATCGTGCATGTATCTTGATGTGTCCCGTCAAGATACATCGAGATACATCGAGATACAACAAGATACATTTGTATCTGTCACTTTGGCTATCATAGGAAATGTATCTTACCTACGGATAAGTATCCTTCTTTACGATACATTTAGGATACAGTAAGGATACATTTAGAATACAATGTATCTTAACCCTCAGATACATGACACACAAGATACATGCACGATACATGTCAGATACAAAGGGATACATTCGAGGATACGTATCTCGAGCCCTACTTGCGGGGGCGCTTGGATGCATTTGAGATACATGTATCTCGAATTCCCCCCCGCAGCCAGAGGCCCCGCAGGCTAACCCGCAGGCCCCGATCACCGAGGCCCCGAGGCCGAGTTCCATCGGCCGATCGTCGCCGCAGGCCCTATTCGGCGACGATCATGAGCGCGGCGTTAGGCGACAATATGGCCCCGCCGGCAGGAACCGGGAAGGGCAGGTATACGATACGTGTCCAGAAACTCACCTCCGCTCGGCCGTTGGAGACAGAACCGTATCTGCGAGCGCGATACGCGTTTTACCTCGCGAGCATGAGAAGCGGAGAGTGCGAGAGTTCGTTCATACGTGTTGGTGTGACTGTGAATTTGTGTTCTGTGGGAAAAGCGAGCGGAGTTCCGACCTGGTGGTGTGTGCCGACTTACGGGACATGTCGACAGCGGCCAGGGTGCGACAGGTGGAGCAGAAGCTGGCAGAGGGCGGGGCTCAGTTCAGCTCCGCTGCCAGTGAGATCAGACTACTGAAGGAGGACGCAGTCGAGGACGCGAGGCGACTGGCCAATGACACTGTCACGCAGCTCAAGGCGCAGCTCGAGGCAGCCCAGGCGTTCGCCGCAACGGTGGCAACACTGCAAGGTGCTGCGACGCCTCCATCGCCGCCGCCCGCAGCAACACAACAGGCAGACGCAGCATCACGAGCTCAAGGAGTTGAAGCCGAGGACGTCACTCTCGAGCTCCTTGCGGACGAGGACGGGAGCCCTACGGAGGAGTGGCGCACCGTCGAGTGGATCAAGGGCGTGTGCGTGCATCGCGCGGTCGCGGCGGCGCTGCTAGCCCCGCTGGCAGCTGAGCAGCGGGCCAGCGATCCCGGCGCTGCCTTGGAGTATGTCAAGGGCCTGAAATCGCGCGAGCAGGTCGCCCAGCTCCTCGGCACGAGGGCCTTTCTGGCCACCGTGGTTGATATGGTTTGGAACGAGGTGCGTACGCTGCAGAGTGTGGGTGCGGCGACGAGCAAGAACTTGGAGAGCAAGTTTGCCGGAGCGGTGGCGCTTTCGTACTCGACCCTCGATACGTTCTTTGGGGGCCTCGAAGGCATTGTGGGCTCGCCCAATCCCAAGGTGCTTGAGGGGATCCGTAACGACCACTTGAAAGGCCCCGGCACCGAGTCGTCCGACGTCTTCACCACGAGCAACTACGGCGTGGAGACGCAGTCGCGGATCGAGTGGCATTTCGTGGCAAGTGCGGAGGTGACCCCCGAGCAGCTTCGTATCCCGTGCTGGCCGATCGAGTCCGCGGCAAAGTTGCCCGACAGGGCGTGCGCTCGGCGGCGCCGCTCTCTCGAGGCACTGGAGGCGGCCGTCGCCGACAACAACCGGCATCTTCGTGAGGCCAACCAGCCCGAGTTGATGTTGGAGGAAATCATCGCCGCGTGTTTATACACGGGGCCGATGTTTGTCAAGTATAATGCTCTGCTCCGCGGCCTCGCATCCGAGATTCCTTTCCTACGCAACCAGATGGTGAGCCTCTGCTGCCCCAAGGACGTTGCCGACGCGTACCTCGGCTCGATGCCGCGCGACAAGCTCTTTTTGGTGGCGGCGGGCAAGATCGCCTTCGAGGTGGCCAAGCAGTCGCTGAACAAGTACACGACGACGCTGCACGCCATCAACTCGGCGATCATCAAGCTAGGCAAGCTCACCAAGGCCATCAAGGTCTACCGCGGCATCGCCGGGATGAAGCTCCCGAGCGAGTTTTGGATCCCGAACGAGTTCGGCGTGCGAGGCGGCGTCGAGAAGGCCTTCATGTCGACGACCACGGAGCAAGCAGTAGCCATGGGGTATGCGTCGGATGGCCGGGGCGCAAAACAAGCTCCATGCATGGGCATCGTAATCGAGGTGCAGCAGGGCATGGTCAATCGGGGCGCCGATATCAGCCGCCTCTCGCAGTACCCGCACGAGAGAGAGATCCTGTGCGCGCACACCACCTCCTCTCTGATGTGACAACCCGTCCCCGATTGCATCTCTGTGCGGTCCCGCCGCTGCGCACGCGCTCGCCTTGTGCATCCTGACGCGCCCGATTGCATGCCGGATCGCTCTCGCTCCCGTGCATGGCATGTGCAGCTTTGGGCCACTCACCGGCATCGAGGTGCTGCGCACACGCATCGATGGTTCGGTCGTTGTGATCGAGTGCAGCTTCTCCATCAACCTGACGGCGCTCACGATTGAGCAGGTGCTCGGCAAACGGCAGAAGGTCGTGCGCGACATGGTCGAGCAGCTGCGGCGCGGCGCGCAGCGTGATGTCGAGACCAATCCGGCGTGGGTGCGACTCCGCGACGCCGACGGCCGCTGCCCGGCCGTGGATCGCTTCTTCGAGGGCATGCTCGCGCCCCTCGCCGAGCACGAGGTGACGCACTACAATGAGAACGGCCCGCTCGGCGACGCCATCCAGGAGGCGGTGGCTCTCGCAGATGGTATTTCTCGCTGGCCCGAGGGGCTGAAGGCGCTCGCGGCGCGGCCACGGGCTTGGCTCCAGCAGAGGCTTGGCACGGAGGCCGAGGCGCTGCTACGTGAGCTGGACGGCGGTGGCGAGGAAATTGCCGCCGCCGCGTCGCAGTTTGTCGCTGCTGGGGCTGCTTCTGCGCTGGTAACGACGCCTTTCGGAGCTGGCCCATCCCCCTTTGGGGCAGCGCCTGCTCCTGCCTGCCAAGCCCCAAATGCCTTCGGGGCAGCGCCGAAGAACCCGTTTGGCGCCGCAGTGGGACCATTCGGCGTTGCAGCGGCGGGAGGTCTCGGCGGCGGTGGCCTCCTTGGAGCCGCACAGCCAAATTTGTTTGGAGCTGCGCCGTCTCCCTTTGGCGGGGGTGCTGCTGCTGGCTTTGGCGGGGGTGCTGTCGGCTTCGGCGGGGGTGCTGTCGGCTTTGGCGGTGCCGGTCTGTCCGGCGGTGCCACTTCCGCTCCCGATCCCGCTCTTGCTCTTACAATGTCGCGCAATGAGGCCGACGGGCTCTGCTGCCTCGCGTGGCACGCCGCCGCTAAGGAGGTGCCCTTGAGCATCAACCTGGAGGGCGTCAAGGCGAGCCCTGAAACCCTCGCGGTCGCATGCTGGGCGTTGAGTCCGAGCGTGACCTCGCTCTCGTACAAGGGGACGGATCTGACCGCAAACGGCGCCAACAGAGTGGCCCTCGAGCGGCTCTGCGGGTTGCTGCAGAGCGGCCACGCGGTAACTGCTCTGCTAACAAGCGTCGACGTGTGCGGCAACAACTTGGGCGACGAGGGCTGGACCAGCATCTTCAACGCCCTGCGCGACAGCCCCACCAGCAAGATCACTGCATGGGACCTGTCCGGCGAGAACTTGGGCCCTGGGATCGCTACGCCACTGGCTGAGTACCTCTCTACTTCTACAATGATCACCGAGTGCAACCTGCGCGGCAACAAGTTGAACAGGGAGTCGGCCAAGGTGCTCGCCAAGATCGGTGTCATGAAGGGCATCATGCTCTTTGGCATCAAACGCGACCAGAAGGAGGCCGACTTTGCCAATCAGTTTTCAAATTTGGGAGGCGATATGTTTGGAAGACCGGCTCCGGCTCAAGCGAGCCTCGGCCCAGCGGACATCATCCTTTTCGCATCGGACATTGCTACGGGCTCATTAACACGCATCGACGTGCGCGGCAACAACATCACGGGTGACAGCGCTGCGCAGCTCTCAGCCGAAGTCATCGGCAACCTCAAGATCGAGATGTTCAACGGGATCCCGATCAAGGAGATGCGCGCCGACTCCATCACCGAGCTCGACCTGAAGGACAAGGAGATCGGCGATGAGGGCGGCATGGTCGTCGCAGCTCTCATACCTGCTGTGTCGCTGGTCGAGCTGCGGATGGGCGGGCTGAGGCCCAGCTCGGATGGGAGCGTCTTCGGCCCCGAGGTGCGCGCCGACCTGGTGCAGAGCGTGCACACGCTCGCGGCGCACCTGCGCAACCTCGACCTCGGCGGCCTCGAGGTGGGCACAGACGAGGCGCTCGCGCTCGTCTCGGCGGGCCGCGCGCTGCAGACGCTGAGGCTGGGCGAGTGGGTGATGCCCGTGGGCGAGCTGCGATCAGGTGAAGCGGTGTTGACGCGCGGCCAGGCGGTGGGCGAGGCCGAGGGCGCCGTCGTGGGCGCGCTCCTCAAGGCGAGCACCAGCCTGTCGACGCTCGATCTGAGCGGCTCGATGTGCGCGGCGGAGGCGGCGCGTCTCATCGGCGAGGGCCTGCGCGAGAGTGCGGCGCCACTCGCCGAGCTGCGGCTCGCGAACGTGCTGTACACGACGGACGGTCGGATGCCGTTTGAGGCGGTCTGGGAGCGGCAGGCGGCCCTGATGAGCGGCGCGTGCCGTCTGTCGCTGCGTGAGGTCGACTGCTCGGCGCAGGCGATCGAAGCGACGGAGACCGCCGCGCTGCAGCGGCTCGCGCTGCTGTTTGCGCCGGAGCTCAAGGTCGCGAGCGCCACGCTCGGCGACGGCGGGCGGAGCGTGAGACTCGATAAGTGCGGCGGGCGGGCGCTGCTCGGCGTTGTCTCGCCGATGGTCGAGCTCGTCGTGCAGCAGTGCACCAATCCTGGTGGCTGCTTCATCGGCGTGGCGCTGCCGGGCAAGGGCGCCCTGTCCTGCAATCTTGGTTACGATGCCGAGAGCTGGGGCTACACGAATGACGGTAGAATCGGGCACGAGAACTCCGAGGTCCAGGACGGCCTGCCCACGTACAAGGCGGGCGATCGGATCCGCATGACGCTCGCTGGCTGCGTGCTCGCGTGGCACATCAACGGCCAGAGGGCCGCCGAGGTGCGCGGCGTGCCGAGCGGCGTGCACTTTGGCGTCGGCCGGTGGGATGGGACGGTCGAGGTGCGCATCGAGCGTGCCGTGGTGGCCGACGCGGCGGGGTGCCTTGCGATGCTGCGGCCGCTGTGCGCGCTGATGGGTCGCGAGGGCAACGCGCTGCGCACGATGCGGCTGGGCGGCAACGGCGCGTGGGCCGAGGGCGACGGCGCGACGCTCTTGGCGGCGCTGGGCGCGGCGTCGTGCGTGGTGGCGGAGCTCGACGTGAGCGGGAGCGGCCTGGGCGCGGACGAGGCGGTTGCGCTCGTCTCGGCGGGCCGCGCGCTGCAGACGCTGAGGCTGGGCGAGTTGGTGGTGCCCGTGGGCGAGCTGCGATCAGGCGAATCTATGTCGACGCGCGGCCAGGCGGTGGGCGAGGCCGAGGGCGCCGTCGTGGGCGCGCTCCTCAAGGCGAGCACCAGCCTGTCGACGCTCGATCTGAGCGGCTCGACATGCGCGGCCGAGGCGGCGCGTCTCATCGGCGAGGGCCTGCGCGAGAGTGCGGCGCCGCTCGCCGAGCTGCGGCTCGCGAACGTGCTGTACACGACGGACGGTCGGATGCCGTTTGAGGCGGTCCTGGAGCGGCAGGCGGCCCTGATGAGCGGCGCGTGCCGTCTGTCGCTGCGTGAGGTCGACTGCTCGGCGCAGGCGATCGGCGCGGCAGACACCGCCGCGCTGCAGCGGCTCGCGCTGCTGTTTGCGCCGGAGCTCAAGGTCGCGAGCGCCACGCTCGGCGACGGCGGGCGGAGCGTGAGGCTCGAGAACTGCGACGGGCGGGCGCTGCTCGGCGCGGTCTCGCCGATGGTCGAGCTCGTCGTGCAGCAGTGCACCAATTCTGGTGGCTGCTACATCGGCGCGGCGCTGCCGGGCAAGGGCGCCCTGTTCAGCTCTCTGGGTGACGACGCCGAGAGCTGGGGCTACAGGGCGGACGGTATAATCAAGCACAAGGGCTCCCGGGTCCAGGACTGCCTGCCCACGTACAAGGCGGGCGATCGGATCCGCATGACGCTCGCCGGCGGCGTGCTCGCGTGGCACATCAACGGCCAGAGGGCTGCCGAGGTGCGCGGCGTGCCGAGCGGCGTGCACTTTGGCGTCGGCCGGATCGATGGGAGGCGGACGGTCGAGGTGCGCATCGAGCGTGCCGCGGTGGCGGGCGCGGCGGGGTGCCTCGCGATGCTGCGGCCGCTGTGCGCGCTGATGGGTCGCGAGGGCAACGCGCTGCGCACGATGCGGCTGGGCGGCAACGGCGCGTGGGCCGCGGGCGACGGCGCGACGCTCTTGGCGGTGCTGGGCGCGGCGTCGTGCGTGGTGGCGGAGCTCGACGTGAGCGGGAGCGGCCTGGGCGCGGACGAGGCGGTCGCGCTCGTCTCGGCGGGCCGCGCGCTGCAGACGCTGAGGCTTGGCGAATGGTTGATGCCCGTGGGCGAGCTGCGATCAGGTGAAGCGGTGTCGATGAGAGGCCTGGCGGTGGGCGAGGCCGAGGGCGCCGTCGTGGGCGCGCTCCTCAAGGCGAGCACCAGCCTGTCGACGCTCGATCTGAGCGGCTCGACGTGCGCGCCAGCGGCGCTGTCGCGGATCCTCGAGGGCCTGCGCGAGAGGGCGGCGCTGCTGGCCGAGCTGCGGCTGGGTGGCCAGGCGGTGGGCGAGGCCGAGGGCGCCGTCGTGGGCGCGCTCCTCAAGGCGAGCACCAGCCTGTCGACGCTCGATCTGAGCGGCTCGTCATGCGCGCCAGCGGCGCTGTCGCGGATCCTCGAGGACCTGAGGGTGAGCGCGGCGCCGCTCGCCGAGCTGCGGCTGGGTGGCCAGGCGGTGGGCGAGGCCCAGGGCGCCGTCGTAAGCGCTCTTCTCAAGACGAGCACCAGCTGCGATCAGGTGAAGCGGTGTTGACGCGCGGCCAGGCGGTGGGCGAGGCCGAGGGCGCCGTCGTGGGCGCGCTCCTCAAGGCGAGCACCAGCCTGTCGACGCTCGATCTGAGCGGCTCGTCATGCGCGGCCGAGGCGGCGCGTCTCATCGGCGAGGGCCTGCGCGAGAGTGCGGCGCCGCTCGCCGAGCTGCGGCTCGCGAACGTGCTGTACACGACGGACGGTCGGATGCCGTTTGAGGCGGTCCTGGAGCGGCAGGCGGCCCTGATGAGCGGCGCGTGCCGTCTGTCGCTGCGTGAGGTCGACTGCTCGGCGCAGGCGATCGGCGCGGCAGACACCGCCGCGCTGCAGCGGCTCGCGCTGCTGTTTGCGCCGGAGCTCAAGGTCGCGAGCGCCACGCTCGGCGACGGCGGGCGGAGCGTGAGGCTCGAGAACTGCGACGGGCGGGCGCTGCTCGGCGCGGTCTCGCCGATGGTCGAGCTCGTCGTGCAGCAGTGCACCAATTCTGGTGGCTGCTACATCGGCGCGGCGCTGCCGGGCAAGGGCGCCCTGTTCAGCTCTCTGGGTGACGACGCCGAGAGCTGGGGCTACAGGGCGGACGGTATAATCAAGCACAAGGGCTCCCGGGTCCAGGACTGCCTGCCCACGTACAAGGCGGGCGATCGGATCCGCATGACGCTCGCCGGCGGCGTGCTCGCGTGGCACATCAACGGCCAGAGGGCTGCCGAGGTGCGCGGCGTGCCGAGCGGCGTGCACTTTGGCGTCGGCCGGTGGGATGGGACGGTCGAGGTGCGCATCGAGCGTGCCGCGGTGGTCGACGCGGCGGGGTGCCTCGCGATGCTGCGGCCGCTGTGCGCGCTGATGGGTCGCGAGGGCAACGCGCTGCGCACGGTGCGGCTGGGCGGCAACGGCGCGTGGGCCGCGGGCGACGGCGCGACGCTCGCGGCGGCGCTGGGCGCGGCGTCGTGCGTGGTGGCGGAGCTCGACGTGAGCGGGAGCCAGCTGGCGGCCGACGAGTGCCTCGCGCTCGCCAACGCCCGGCACCTCCACACCCTCGACCTGAGCGGCACCGCCGTCGCCGCGTCGGTCGCGTCCCTTGAGGCAGTCCCTCACCGGCCGGCTGCGCTCGCTGGCCCTGCGGGGGCTCGGCCTGGGCGTCCTTGATGGCGGCAAGGCGGTGCCGCTCCTGTGCGACGCCTTGCCTCGGATAACGTCGCTGCGCCACCTCTCTCTGATCGGCAACCGGCTGAATGTTGAGCACCTCACGTCGCTCATCGCCGCCGCCGCCGGGCTGCACGAGCTGCACGTCGACTTGCGCCACAACCCGGCCTACCCGTCGGCGGCGCCACACTTGCCGACAGGCTGGCTCCTCGACCTTGGCCCCGCCGCGTGGCAGCACGGCGCAGTCAAAGCGGCGGAGGCGAGCGCCAAGATCGGCGGCGACCCCGGGAGCATCAACCTGCTGCAGCTCTTCCCGGACGAGTCACGACTCATCGCCGCGGGCTCGGCCGCCTCGACGCGCAACGCGACCGTCTACCGACCCGATGCGAGCACAGTCGGGGTGCTCGAGGGGCACGAGGCGGACGTGGTCGCCGTGGCCTCCGACGGCGTCCACATCGTCACCGGCGACACGTCCGGCAGCCTACGCCTGTGGGATGCGGACACGCTCGCCACCGCCGGCCAGTTGCAGCACAGCGGCTCGTCCGTCTACTGCGTCGCGGTGCGCGGCGACCTCGTCGTGAGCGGCTCGACCGACAGCACGGTCAAGCTGTGGCGTCTGCGCGCGCGCGAGTGCGTTGCCACGCTGAGGGAGCACTCTGCACGTGTGAGCTGCGTCGACGTGGGCGAGGAGGCGATCGCGACGGGCAGCGATGATGCGACCGTCCGCCTCTGGCCGCGCGACGGCGGCGCCAGCCGGCGCACGCTGGCCCATCCGAGCCCCTTGCGCGCGGTGCGCATGCAAGGGGATATGCTCGCCACCGGGGGGATGGATGCGGTCGTGCGCGTCTTTGCTCTCTCCACCGGCCAGCTCGTGCGCGAGCTGCGCGGGCACAAGGGATCAGTGCAGAGCCTCGCCCTCGGTGGCTCGGTGCTGGTGAGCGGCGGAAGCGACGACAGGACGATCAAGGTCTGGTCGCTCCTCGAAGACGTCGACGCGAGCGAGTGCGCCACGCTCGACACACACCCTAGCCCTGTTAGGAGCGTGGCCATCTCGCCGTCGGGCGGCTTTGTCGCGAGCGTGATGAACGGCACTGGTGATGCTGATCAAGGCAAGCTCTTCGTGTGGAGGCCGGCCGGTACAAAGAAGGCGAGATAGAGGAAGAGAGGGCGCAGGGGCATGTAGCGCACGGCGCATGGTTTCGGCGCGAGCCATTCTGCACATGGGCGGTGAGGTTATTAACGGGGAGGTTCAGGGCCGGGGATCTCGATCTCGGCCGGGCGGGGCCGGAACAGGCGGAGTGGCGGACTGACCCGGGAACAGCGGAAAACGGTCGCGCGTATCGGAGTAAATGTGCTTAATTTACTTGACGTATGACGAGTTGCGAGGGACATGCGGCCGGGCGTACATCTCGGCAGAGTGACGGCACTCGTCCGCCGGGCCCGCTCTCTACGTGCAACCAATCGGGCAGTGGCCCTCTGTACACAGTTTTCGGCTGCATGCCGCTTTCTACGCGAGAAGGGTCTACTATCTCAGTCTCGCATTCTCGCTCTCCGCTCGCTCTGTCAGTTGCTCTCGGACGCTCTCTCCCTTCGCACCTCACTTGACCTCGAGCGACTTGCGGAAGGACGATGTCGACGCACCGGACGAGCGGCGCGGCTCGGCCGCTCCGGGCGGCTGCTCAAGCGACTCGAGATCAAGCGTCACCACATCGGAGCTCTCGTCCGAGCGATCCCGGTACACGCCCACGAGCGAGTGCGCCATGTGGTAGAAGGTGTCCTTGAGAGAGATGACCACGAACTGGATCTTGCCCTCCGCCGCGCGCTCGCGAATGTACTGGGCGACGCGCGTCACGTTGACGTTGTCGAGGGCCGCGTCGATCTCATCCATTACGAAAAAGGGCGACGGGCGGAACTCCCAGATCGCAAAGAGGAGCGCGAGCGCCGCGACGGTACGTTCGCCACCACTGAGCTCCATCATCGGGCGGAAGCGCTTCGCGGGCGGCATGGCCGTGTACTTGATCCCGTGCAGGTAGGGTTCGGTCGTGTCCTCTATCGACAGGTAGGCCGTGCCGCCCACGAGGACGCCTTCGGTCTGCGTCAGGTCCTTGTACTTGTCGTCGATGGACTCGGAGATCACCTTGAAGCAGCTCATGAACTTGGAGTACCGTTGATTGCGCGCGTTCTGGAAGCTCGAGTTGGCCTCCTTCTGGCTCGCCTTGACAGCGTCGTACTCGGTCTCCACCTCGAGCAGCCGCTGCTGCACCTCATCATACTGCTCGATCGCCTTCATGTTCGGCGTCATCGCGTCGATCGCGCGGCTCGCCTCCGAAATCTCGGCGCCAAGATGCTTCTCAAAGTCCGCAGGCTTGCTGGTACGCTCGAGCGCGTCGAGGGACGAAAAGTCGACTCGAACCCTTTCCGAACCCGCCGCCGCGCCGCCGCTCGCGCCGCCCGCTCCGGCGCTCGCGCTGCCCTGGGCGCCCTCATCCGCCACCTCAGGCTCGCCGTTGAGCGTCCCAGTGCCCACGAGAGCGCTCGCTTCAAACGGCTCACTCGCCATCAGTTCGGACGCGAGCAGGCTCGCGCCGGTGACCGCGACGGCGCCCGCACTGCCGGAACGCTTGCGCTTGCCCGCACTGCCGTGCTTGCCGCCGCTCCTACCGCCTGCAGTGGCCGTGGTTGCGGTGCCATCGCCCATGTCCACGTCCTCGTCGGCGGGGAGGAGAGGCAGATCGAGCTCCGCGAGCTGCGCACATGCAAAGGCGCGCTGCCGCTGCCCACGTCGCTCTTCGAGAGATTCCCTCGCTGCGGCCTCCTTGGCGCGCGCCGCGGCCGTCTGGTCGGCCACCGCCTTGAGGTCCCGCTTTGCGTTCTTGAGGGCAGCCTCGGCGGCGGCGCGCGCTTCCCTTGCCTTCTTCGCCTCCTCCTCCGCCTTCGCCGCGTCCTGTTCAGACGTGGTCAGACGAGAACAGGAGGACGGTGAGAGTCATTAATGGCATGGCACTCGGTGGCACTCAGTTGCACTCCGCGGCACTCGGCGGCACGCACCTCTTTGAGCTTGTCGCTCTTCTCGTGCGCCAGCCGCAGCTTGTGCTCCAAGGCGCTCAGCTCCTTCTCATCCTTGGCCATCGAGTCGCGAAGCTTCTTAGCCGCCGTACTGAGCGCCTTGCGCTCCTCGAAAGTCAGGCGCGCCGCCAGCCGCGACTCATGCTGCTGCAGCTCGAGCAGCTGCGTCTCGCGCTCGCGTGCCTTGCGGATGCGCGTCTCCTCGTACTCACGCACTGAGGCGACGCCCACCTGTGCAACCCACCCGACGCCATCCGAGGCCATCAGACGCAATCCGACGCAATCCGACGCAATCAGACGCAATCCGACGCAATCAGACGCAATCCGACGCAATCAAGGACGCAACGCCGTACCCTTTTTGAGAAGGCGGCAAAGATGCGGTCCTCCACCTGCGCGCACTGCTCGGCAAGTTGACGAAGCTCGGCATCGAGCTTCTCCTTGGCCGTCTCGTGGGTACGCAGCTCCTTGGACGCCTTCTCGGACTCTTTCTTGATCACCTTGTGCTCCTCCTGCAGCTTGGAGAGCTTGGTGCTCGTGAGCCGCAGGTCGTCCTTGGCAGCCTCCGCCTCGAGGCGCTTGGTAGCGAGGCGCTCCCGCAGCGTGAGGGCGCGCTCGTCCACGGCCGCGACGCTCTCGAGGGCCTCGAGCTCGGTCAGCAGCTTCATGTACTCCTGATGAGGGTGGCAATCATGTGGGCTCACTGATGAGGGTGGCAATCATGTGGGCTCACTGATGAGGGTGGCAATCAGGTGGGCTCACTGATGAGGATGGCAATCGTAGGAGCTCAAAGCAGCTCAGAGACGAGCTCAGGCCCGATCAGACGCCCTCGGACCAATCAGACTCAATCAGACGCAATCAAGACGCAATCACCTTCTTGAGCTCATCGTGCTCCTTGAGGTCCTTGCGTGACTGTGGCGCCCGGTCCCACTTCTTCTCCCGCTCCTTGTCAGACTGGGACGAGCCGCCCGTGATCAGGCCGGCCTTGTTGATGAGGGTGCCATCCTTGGTCACGACCTTGTACCGCTCGCCGGCGCCGCTCTGGAACGCGAGCTGCCTCGCCTCTTGCCACGAGTCGCACACGATCGTGTCGCCGACCGCGAAAAAGATGGCCGGCTTGAAGCGCTCGTCCTGCGTCGCGACCACGTCCTGCACGGGCAGGTACGACTTTCCGAGCTGCCGCAGGGCGTCGCGCGCCGGGCGTACGCGGACCGAATCGAGCGGGATGAAGGTCTCGGGCGCATACTTTTGCTCCTTGAGGTACTGGATGCACTCGATCGCGGTCTTCTCATCGTCGACGACGACCGCGTCCATGTTCTTGCCCATCGCCACCGTGAGCGCGGTGCGGTAGATGGCCTTCGTCGGCTTGCAGAGATCGACCATCCGTCCGTGGACCGCCGGGTAGATGCGCATGAGCTTCTGCACCGCCTCCGCCGAGCGGCGCTCGCGCTCGGACTCTCGCTGGTCGCTCTTGGAAGCGTGCAATCTCGCCTCCATCTCGCCGAGCTCGGCCTCGAGCTTCAGGCGCCGCACGCGAGACGTCTCGACGGACTTGCAAAACAGGGACTCCTCCTGCGCGAGCGCCTTGAGCTCGGCCTCGGCGAGATGCGTCGCCTGCGCGCCCGCCGTCTGGCGCTGCTCGAGCGCGCCCAGCTTGCCCTCCAGCTGACGAAGCTCATGCACGAGCTGCTCGTGCTTCGTGCGCGCCTGCATGAGCGTCGGCTCGAGATCGCGCAGCTCGCGCCGCTTCTTGGCGAGCTCTTCGGACATGGCGGCGGTCTTGGTGCCCACCTGCTCAGGGGGTGGTCGAGGGAGTGCTCAAGGGAGTGATCAAGGGGGAGATCGAGGGGGTGACCGAGGCGCTCAGGAGCACTCAGGAGCACTCAGCGGCACTCAGCGGCACTCAGCGGCAGAACACCTGCGCCTTGAGCTGATTGTACTCACGACGCTGCTCGCCCTCGAGCTCCAAATCTCCCGCCTCCTCGGCCGCCGCGCCCTCGGCCTCGAGCTGGCCCGATCTGGCGCGGATCTCGTCGAGCTCTTGCTTGAGCGTCGCCATCTGCTTCTCCGAGTCATGCTGCTGCTTCTCGAGCTTCTCGAGGGACTTTGCGGCCATCGCCTTGCGCTTATGGTGCTGTTCAATCTCAGCAGATGACGAAGATCATCAGTGGCCATCAAGGGCAATCAAGGGCAATCAGGGACAATCAGGGGCAATCAAGGGAGATCGCACCTGCTCAATCTCGGCCTGCAGCTGGATCTGCTCGGGCGAGCGCCCGTCGACCTTCTTGGCGAGATCGACGGCCTTGCGCTCCGACGTGACCACGAGGCTGCGCTGCGCGGCCATCTCCTTCTCATGCGTGCGCACCAGCAGCTCGATCTCCTCCTGCTTGGCGGCGACCTCCTCAGCCTCCCTGGCTTCCTCCTCAGCCAGCTGCTTGCGCTCCGTCACCTCCTTCTCGAGGTGGAAGAGCCGAAGCAGCTCGAGCTTGCGCCGCGTCTCCTTGAGCCCCTTTTGGAGCGCCGCGTACTCCTCCGCCTCCTTCTTCTGCTTCGCGACGTTGGTGCGCTCCTGGACGAGCAGCTTCTTCTTCTGGAACGCGTAGCTCGCCTGGTTCTCGGCCTTGGTCTTCTCGCGCTCGAGGCGCTCGTACTCGTCCTTGTGCTGGGCCGAGCCCGAGATCTGCTCGAGCAGCTCCGTCAGCTCCTGCGGCGACTTGGCCGCGAGCTCGGACACGTACCCTTGGAAGACGAGGAAGCTCGCGTGCGCGTCGGACATGATGCCCTCGGCCTGCAGGCGCTTCTGGTAGTCCTCCGCCGATACGGGAAGGCCATCGATGTGGTACTTGCCGATGCCCGAGCTGAGAATCGAGCGCTTGAAGGCCGTCTCTTTGCCGTCCTTTTCGAAGACGAGTGTGACCGACGCGGTGCGCTTCTCGTCGCCCGTGTCGGCCGTCGAGCGGTAGATGAGGTCCTTGAGCTGCTTGCCGCGCAGCTCCTTGGAGTTGACGCCCGAGACAAACGCGCACGCGTCCATGGTGTTGGACTTGCCCGCGCCGTTCGGGCCGATGACCGCGGTGAAGTTCTTGAAGGGGCCGACGACGCGACGGCCGCTGTAGCTCTTGAAGTTGTACATCTCCAGCCGCACGATGCGGCCGGAGGAACGCGTGCCAACGGTAGATGATGCGCCGGCCGACGCGCCGGCCGACAGGCGCGTGGACAGGCTCGGGCGGTCCGCTGGCATTTCTTCGCTCTCCCGCTTCGTGCGACTCAAGAGGGGCGCGCGCTTGTGAGATGGCGTTCGCGCCGAGGCCGCCCGAGGATGTTCACGACGGCGTTTTGTGGAAAATCAAGCCAGGGGGCACACACAGTCGAGCGCGAGCGCGGCACGCTACAACATGTACCTTGCAAGGATTGCAAGTCAAAATTCCTCGCGTGAAGTTCGCGCCGCGGCGGGCGCAGAATCTATCGTCTTTTATGTCACGGGGCGCGAGCAGCACACCCCGATCGCTGCCGTCGGATTCCGACGACGAGGAAGACGTGCAGCGCACGCCGCTTCGAATGGCTCCCGAGCACGATCAACGCGAGGCGCCCAAGTGGCCCTGGGTCGCGCTCGGCTTCTTTGTGGGCCTGCTAGCTGTGCTCTTCGTGCCGCCTGCCGGCGGCGGCATGCGAGGCGACGTGGGCTGTGGAGCGGTGCCGATCGTCGCGCCGCCGCTCGTGCGCCGGCAGATGGATGGCCAGGCCAAGAATGTGCTCGTGACAGGCGGCGCCGGCCTCATCGGCTCCCACTTTGCGCTCGCTCTCATCGACCGCAAGGGCTTCAACGTGACCGTGGTGGACGACCTGTCGCGTGGCTCGATCGAGACGATCCTGCGGCTGCAGGCGATCGCTGAGCAGGCGGGTGAGCCCTTCAACTTTGTGCGCCTCGACGTCAACGAGGAGCACCAGATGGTCGAGCTGCTCAAGCGCCACGCGATCGACACTGTCGTGCACTTTGGCGCGAACGCGTACGTGGGCGAGTCGATGGTGCACCCGGAGGACTATTATCAGAACATCACGGCCTCGACCGTCTCGATCGTGCGCGCGATGCACCGCGTCGGCCTCACCAAGCTCATCTTCTCCTCGTCGTGCGCCACCTTCGGAGCTCCGACCACCTTCCCGATCACAGAGCTCACACCGCAGCGGCCGACCAACCCGTATGGCCAAGCGAAGCTGCAGGCGGAGCAGGCGATCGTGGCGTTCCTGCGCGCGCAGGAGCGCGCCAAGGTGCCCTTCTCGGCCGCCCTCCTGCGCTACTTCAACGTCGTCGGTGCTGACCCGCAGGGCCGCCTGGGCCCTCATCTCTCGCATGCCGCGAACCGAAAGTACCCACGGATCCTGGACGCTGCGTATGACGTGGCGCTGGGGCTGCGCCCGTACCTGACGGTGATGGGCGACTCGTTCCCGACGAAGGACAAGTCGGCGGCGCGCGACTACATTCACGTCTCCGATCTGGTCGACGCTCATGTACTCCTACTCTACGCACTCCGTGACAACGACCTTCTCTACTACAACGTGGGCAACGGCCAACCGTACACGGTCCGTTGCCGGGCCGCGCGAGCGCGCGGCCGCGAGCGCGCGGCCGCGAGCGCGCGCGCCACTTGCTCCCGCTCATCTCAATCTCATCTCAATCTCCATATCTCGCGCGCCCCGCTGCGCCTCACATCCCCTCTCTGTACCCACCCTCTCTTTCACTCTTCCCCACCCATCTCCATCTCATCTCAATCTCTATCTCAATCTCATCTCATCTCCATCTCATCTCAATCTCAGGTGCTCGAGATCGTCGAGGTCGTCAAGAAAGTCTCCGGCAAGCCATTGCCCGTCCAGATCAGCGCCGCCCGCCCCGGGGACCCTCCCACCTTGTACGCCGACCCCGCCAAGATCAAGTACGAGCTCGGCTGGAACCACGATGGCCTCTGATGACCTCTGATGACCTCTGATGGACCTCTGATGGACCTCTGGTGCCCTTTTGAGGACCGTTGATGACCCCTGATGGACCTCTGATGACCTCTGCTGATCTTTGATTGCCTCTGATTTCCTTTGATTGCGTCTGACTGCCTCTGAGTGCCACTGAGAGGACCTCTGAGGACCTCTGATGACGTCGGATTGCCTCCCTCATCACCCTGATGACGTCGGACTGCCTCCCTCCTCAGGTACGAGCTCGGCTGGAAGCCACGCTTCCCCGACATCGAGTCTATGGTCCGCCACGGCTGGGACTGGCGCGTGAACCACTACGGCAACCCGCCCGCGCCCTCAGTCGATCCCCTGCAGTACAATTACGTCCTGTTCGATGAGCGCAACGACACGGCGCCCCCTCTCAAGTCGAACCCTCGCATCGTCGTCATCGGCGCAGGGCCAACGGGACTGTGCGCTGCCTACCGGCTCCACGAGCTCGGGTATACCAATTGGGAACTCGTTGAGGGTACCACCGAGCCCGCGGGCCTTGCATGTACGCTGATAGCCGCCAATGGCCTCTGCGGGCCTCTGACAGCCTTTGCCTATTCATGATGCTTGTTGCGTGTGCGTTTGGGTCTGATGACCCCTGATGACCCCTGATGACCCCTGATGACCTCTGATGACCTCTGATGACCTCGGACGACCTCCGATGACGTCGGATCGCCTCCCTCCTCAGGCACCATCAAGGACGAGAAGAACTTTGCTTGGGACATTGGTGTCCACTGCCTCTTTTCGCACTTTGAGTTCTTCGACGCGCTCCTCGACGATCTACTGCCGCCGGCGGAGTGGCTGTATCATCAGCGCTATTCGCCCGCGCGCATGCGCAATACGTGGGTGGGCTACCCGGTGCAGGCGAACGTGTGGCGGCTGCCCGAAAAGGAAGTGATGACGATCTTGAGTGATCTCGCGCAGAAGGATGCGAAGCCAAAGCCGCCGCCGCCGCGCAACTTTGAAGAGTTCCTGATTGCCAAGTTTGGCAAGGCGCTCACCGACACGTTCATGGCGCCGTACAATGCGAAGGTCTGGGCGCACCCGGCCAATGAGATGAACCATATTTGGGTGGGCGAGCGCGTGGCCGAGATCAAATCTCAGTCCGTCTTCTCGAATGTGATCAACAAACGCGACGCTCCGAAGTGGGGCCCGAATGCCCAGTTCCGTTACCCGATGAACGGGACGGGCCACATCTGGGTCAAGGTGTGGAACACCCTGCCCAAGGAGAACAAGAGGCTCGGCGCGCGCGTGACCTCCGTTCGCACAAAGGACGGCGCTAAGGAGCTCGAGCTCGCCGACGGGCGCAAGGTGTGTCCTTCGACGGGATTGACCTCGGATGACCTCGGATGACCTCGGATGACCTCTGATGACATCTGATGGCCTCTGATGACCTCTGATTGCCTCCCTGTCCTCAGGTGCCCTTCGATGGGCTGCTCTCGACGATGCCGCTGCCGCAGCTGCTGCGCATGACGCCAGATCACCCCGAGCTCGCGAAGCTCGCCGAGGGAAATAATGGCGCGGCCGACCACTCGAAGTTCAAGCACCAGACGGTCAACCTCGTCGGCATCGGCGTGACCGGCACTGCGGTCCCGACGGAGCTCGACGGCGTCCACTGGGTCTACTTCCCCGAGGATGAGTACATCTTCTACCGCGTGACGATCCTCTCCAACTTCTCTCCTCTGATGGTCGCCAAGCCATGGCAGCAGTGGTCGCTCCTCATCGAGGTATCCGAATCGCGCTTCCGCAAGAACGTGTGGACGGGCCTGGGCAACACGTGGCCGGTGGACGAGCAGGACCTAATTAGGCAGGTGATCGCCGGACTTCACCGCGGCGGCATGCTGCCAAAGGACGCCAGCATCGTGTCCACGTGGTCCAAGCGTCTTGAGTATGGGTACCCGGTCCCGTACGTCGAGCGCAACATGCACGTGCACACGGCCGACATGGCGCTGCGCAACCTGGGCATCTGGAGCCGGGGCCGTTTCGGATCCTGGAAGTACGAGGTGGGCACCATCCGGACCACTCGCGCATGCGGATGACCACTGATGACCACTGATGACCACTGATGGTCCCTGCGTGCGTCTGAGTGCGTCTGAGGGCGTCTCTGAGGGCGTCTGATCGCCTCTCATGCCCCCCCCCCCACCTCTGTCTCATCAGGTGGGCAATCAAGACCACTCTTGCATGCTCGGCGTCGATGCGGTCGATAGCATGCTCTTCGGCGGGAACGCGGCCGGTCGCGAGGCGACCTTCAACGCGCCCGACGTGGTCAATAACAACATGCGCAAGTACGATCGCGACTTTGACCCGTTGGAGCTCTCACGAACAGCCGGGCGCGCGCACACGTTCGGGAAGCCGCCGCGCCGCATGGCGAGGAAGCCCCAGTGGGATTGGGTGCTCCCGCATTGCGACGAGAAGGACGAGTGGGTCGACCAGATTAGGAAGGTGATGGTCGCGCTGCCCGCCGAGACCAAATGGCTCATTCACGGGTATGAGCGATGCGGCGTCGCGGACGTCAAGCGACCTATGAAGGAGATGCTCCGTGAGGCGCTCAACCACCACGACCGCGTCCCTCACACCTTCCATGCACCTCCCATCTCCGGATGGGTGCAGCACATCGTCAGCCGCTACTCGACGCTGCCCGACGTGCTCCTGTTCACACCCGCGACGGTCTCCAAGACGTCCAAAGTGTTCACAGCGGCCGCGCTCACAGAGGCGATGGCCACCGCAGGAGACTTTGCCGTTTGGGGTTCGCACGTGGTCGAGATGCCGCAGAGCCTGCACACGGCCTTCTGCGCCAAGATCTGGCCCTTTGCCAAAAAGGCGCGCACAAAACCCTGCCCCGACCGTGTGGTGTCGATGGCCGATGCCGTCATCATGGTGCCACGTCGGCGTGTCCAGCTGCTGACCCTGCAGACGTGGAAGCAGCTGTACGACCTCATCAAGGGGTCCGACGCGGAGAGCGCCAAGAACGCACAGCTCCTCGAATTCGGATGGCATCTGCTCCTCGGCCAACCCGCTGCGCTCCCGCACCGCGCCTCGGCGAAGCATTGACTAGAGGATCCTCGTGACGCCCACCACGGCGCCTCCGAGAAGCCGCGTGGCCGTGAACGTGGCCGTGACCGTGAACGTGGGCGGCCGGCGCGCAGGCGTATCTGGCCATGGCAGCAGTGATGGCAGATGTGATGGCAGCAGGCCGCCCGGCCAGCACACCGGACCGACGCTGAATGCGGAGCACCGTGTGGAGCGCCTCGAGGAGAAGTAGCATCTCAAGCGCGTATCCCCCGCCAGAGCTCTGCGCTCAAGGCGGTCAGGCGTACACGCGTACTGCTGCAGCAGCACCTTTAATAGTCGCGGTTGTCTCGATGGGGGAGCGACCGAGGAGGCGAGCGTGCCGGGATCTTATGATCGTGCTACAGAATCCAGAATGATCGAGGACTGGAGTTCATGTCCTTCATTGGCCGGGGTGGACAATGTTCGGTCGTTGCACGTTGGGGTTTTGAGGACTTTTACAGCTGGACTTTCACTTTTTTGCATTATTTTGCAAGCGGATGTGCGGATCTGAGTTCTGAAAATCTTAACAGATTAAAAGAAGGCGCAGCGGCACGTTTTTAAGAAAGGTTCTTATTCACAGCTGGGACTAGCAGGAATCGCGGTTCGCGGAGCCTCGGAGCAAGCATGGAGGGCGTCGAGGAGTTGTGCGCCATCACCGGGCTCGACGCTGGGCAGGCGTTCGTGCTGCTCGAGGCGGCGGGCGGCGACCTGGCCGTGGCCGTGCAGTTACACTTTGACAGCGAGGAGGGCATGAATCGGCCAGGCAACAGCGCCGCTGACGAGGCGGCGGCGAGGGCAGCGCAAATGGATGAGGATGCAGCCAATTACGGCGGCCACTACGGCGGTAGCAGCGACGAAGACGATGGCAACGATCACGCTGACTTTCCTGAGCCGGTGGCCGATGATGATGATGGCGGCGGCGGCGGCGGCGGCGGCGGCGGCGGCGGCGGCGGCGGCGGCGGCGGCCGCATGGCGGCCCGCCGCCGCGCACACAGCCCAGGCGCGGGGCCGCGCGGCGCGCCGCCGCCGCCGACGACGCGCATGGCGCGCCTGTACGCGGCGTTCGGCTGGCTCGTCAGCCAGCCGGGCATCTCGCTCATCTATCGGCTGCTCCTCGGTGGCGGCCGCTTCCTGTACGCGACGGGCCTGCTGCAGCTCATCGGCACTGTCCTCTGGTCACCGCTCGCGATGCTCGGCCTGGTCGCGCCCGCGCCGCCGCCGCCGCCGCCCGCCGCGGCCGCGCAGCGCTTCGAGACGATGTTCGAGGAGCGCTATGGCGCGCTCCATCCGCCCTTTTTCCGCGGCTCGTGCCAGAGCGCAATCGGGCGAAGCAGGTCGGAGGCTAAGTTTGTGCTCGTGTACCTGCATGACAGCGGTGCGGAGGAGAGCGCCCAGTTCTGCGAGCGCGTGCTGAGCTCCGCGCGCTTCTCCGGCTTCGTCGCCGAGCACTTTGTCTTCTGGGTCGGCGACCTCGCCAGCCCGGAAGGGCGCTCCGTTCGGCGCGCCCTCCGGGCGACGCAGCTGCCCACCCTCGTGGTGCTTGCCCACGGCGAGATGGCGGCGGCGATGGGCGGCGCCTTCGGCGGCGGCGGCTTCGGTGGCGCGGGCTCGCCCGGAGGGGACGCGGGCGCGCCGCCCCCGCCGGTGCAGGCGCTGGGCACGGTCGCCGGTGCTCGCGCCCTCGACGAGAATTCGTTAATTGCCTCGTTACGTGGCATCGTCGATGCCTTCGAGCCGCTGCTCGTCGCCGCGCGCGCCGAACAGAATGAGCGCCTCGTGGAGCGAATGATGAGAGAGCAGCAAGAGGAGGAGTACGCGCGCTCGCTAGCCGAGGATCAGGCGAGGGAGGCCAGGGAGGCTGAGGCGGGCGCGGCCGCGGCGGCCGTTGCAAGGGCGGCAGCGGCGGAGGCAGCGGCGGCGCAGGCGGCGGCGGCGCAGGCGGAGGCCGCGGCCGAAGCGAAACGCGCCGCGCGTGCCGCCAAGGCCACCTCGCTGGCGCCCGAGCCGACCGCCGGTGCAGATGATGCGACCCGACTCGTCATCCGACTTTCGGACGGTCGTCGACTCGATCGCCGGTTTGGCAAACGCGAGAGGCTGCAGGCAGTGGTCGACTACATTGAGAGTGAGCTCCCGGACATTTACGACGGCGCCGACTTTGAGCTCGTCTCCAACTACCCGCGCAAGGTCTTCAGCGCGGAGACGCGGTCGGCCACGCTCGAAGCTCTCGGCTTATGCCCGCAGGCGACGCTCTTCACCAAGGAGATGGACGAGGCGTAAGCTCGGGAGCTCGACCAGATCGCGATCTCGAGGCCGGAGCTCGACCAGATCGCGATCTCGAGGCCAGAGTTCGACCAGATCGCGATCTCGAAGCCGAGGAGGAGTAGAGAAACTTCGCTGTCTCGAGATCGACGCTCGTGATCAACGAGGTGAGACGCGGCGGGGCGTGGATTAGGAAGTGATGAGCCTGCGTGGAGCACGCGAATGTGATGATGAGGACGAGCGATGGCATCCACACTTCGGACGAGGGGAGGCGATATGGTGAATGTCATGGTGAATGGTACTCAGGTGCTGGTTGCGGCTGTGGGGAGATGTCAGAGGCACGCGTTCGAGTCGAGCAGTTCGCTGGCGCGAGAGTTTTCAGGAACTTCCAGGATTCATTAAACCCCACACCGAATGCTGCTACTCGTAGTCGCTAGGTCATTGCAACCTCGCAGCAGCATCATGGCAAGGAGGTATACGGGTTCGAGGCGCTATCCTGAGCGCTGCCCTGGCCGAATCCTAGCGTGTGCATCACGCGAACGCCGGCGACGGTGGCGCCGGCGACCGCAATCGCCATAGCAGCTATTGCGTAGCCGCTTGGTTGCATCAGCGCGGCCCAAAAGACGGGAACGCACGGTAAGGGCCGTCTGGCCGCTGCACACACAGCAGCTGCGATGCTTGCGGTGGCGACGAGTAGCAAGGGGTCGTCAAAGCGTGAGTCGGCAATGGCGATGTTTATACTCGTCGCCGCCGTCAGCCAGCCAGCATAAACTCCAAGTGCGGCTTGCACTCCCCACGAGGCGGGATCCGAACCATCTGGCAATGGACACACGAGCACCGCCACCCACGCGAGCACTGCTGACAGGCCTAAAAGTAAGGCGCTGAGCCATCCCATACTTGGACCACTTGCACTTATCGCCCACGCGCAGGTGACCACCAGCGATCCAGTCGTCATCACGGCGGCTTTCTTCGGGAACGTGTGAGTTCCTGCTTGTGTGGCACCGCTCCAACCCAGAGCAGGGAAAATGAAGCCCCATATCGCAAAGGCGGCATCTCGCGGTTGGATTGACGGCTGCGGCCCTTGGGTGAAATCAATGGTCAGACTGGAGGTCAAGGAGAGGAGGACGCCTGCCAATACTGCAGCACGCGGCCACAGTTGCACGACGACCTCGGACCGCATGAACCTGTGCGAAGTAGCCTGGACGAAAAGAGATCCCGGGAGAACCCCACATCTCTCAGGCACGACCAACTGTGCGGCCTGGTGCAGGCGCACGCTCCGGCTCACAGCCGTTTCACACAGAGCTGCCACACTTTGGGCTATGGGCTCTCGCGCTCCCCCCGTCTCCTATGATTGACACCTTCAAGTGAGTTCACGACCGCGCCGCCCACCTGCTTGTGCTTACGTGTTCGCAGTTCGGTGTTGTTACCGGTCGGGTGTTAAAAAATAATTCATACCCGATACCGCGCGACCGACAGCGACCCATGCAGCGGAGACCACTGTTGACACAAATGGGAGTGGTCTACAAGTTTTCATGGGCCCAACCCTACACCTGTTTGGGAATTGAATGCACATTCTGGGAGTGTTTGCGGAGGAAGTCTGCCTCACGCGCCTTGAGCTCGCGCCACACGAGGCAGAGCATGCACTCGTGGCACCAGCAAGCTGAGCAGAAGCAGCTTTTGCCGCAGCACGAATCACTGCACGGCGCCTCGGGATACGCAAGATCATACTTCTGCATCGTCATCTTGATGAGCGAGGTCGTGTAGCAGCCGCAGCCGACGTGTTGCGGGCACGCACCCGCATTGGGGCCACACATGGGGGGGCACCACTCGCACGGGCAGCCTGTGCCGATGCAGATGCCGAACGGGAAGCACGACACAGATAGGCACGAGATGATCTGGCCGGCACACAGGAACATGTCTGCGTCCGGGAACGACGCGCCTTGATGTCCTCTTTTGAGCCTCTCGGCCGCAGAGCACAGCATGCAGCACGGGCAGCAGCAGGTGTACATGCAGCCTAGCGGGTCGTCGAGGAAGTTGCACCCGTCACCGCCCTTCCACTCCTGAGTGCCGCCCTCGAATGTCGACCACGTCCCGGGTGCCACAAGAACCATCTTCACGTCCTTCATTGTAGGCTCCTTTGCGAGAACGGCTATGGGAACAGCCTTCGGAGGACCTGCCGCCGGCTTGGCCGCCGGCGGTGCTGCTGCTGAGTGCAGATATGCCGAGCGAATGTAGCCTTCGACATAGCCGCTCGTCCGGATCTTGGTGAAGCCTTCGCGGGTCGCCTCCAGGATGGCAACGACCTCGCCATTTTTCACCGATGTCCGAGACGGGACCCACACTGTGTCATCTCGTTCGTTTGTTGCCACCTTGCGAAGCATCGTGGTCGAGATGCTATCGGGTCGAGATACGACCACGGCTGGCAGCTTGCGAACCGGTCGCTTGTAGCCGGTGGCCTTGTTGGTCTGATTCATCGAGTTGAGGTTGACAACGTACTTGCCCATGTCGAGATCCTTTGTGCCTGCCTGGTAGTGCTGCACAACAAGCGCCGCGTTGAGAGATTCCTGCTCCTTTCGGTCGTACTTATGCCACCTGTTGCCCTGAGCATTCTCCCCGTCCCACTCCCAGATGTAGCCATACAGCCCCAATTGGCGGACCGTCTTGTTCCGGTACATGTGCTGACTCTGCGGGGCGGCCATGCTGCGACTTGCGAGATCGAGGGCCAATTTAAAGGCCCACGTCACGCTCTTGCAAACGACCCGAAAAAAGGCTCTTTTGCCCACGCCTCTCCGCTGCGCGCCCTCGCGCCAGGCCGGGCCATGGAGGGCCAGGCGGGCACCGCGAGCGCGCCGGCGCCGCCCCCGCGCCCCGACGGTCCACTCGCTGCCACTGCGTGATGAGAAGCGGCTTCTCGCCGTCGGACGAGGACGAGGGTGGTGGCGCACGCGAGTGCCACGGTTGACGCTATCCTGAAGGCATCTGCGCGGCTTGCCGCGCACGGAGCATCCGCCGCAGCCAGCTGGTGGGCTGAGGCGCCGCATTCTCGGGGCAGTGGGCTCAACGCGTCGGCGATCAGCTCGTCGCAGAACCGGATGTGGCTGCAGCACGGCCCACAGCGCGCGACGCGCAGGACAGCAGATGGCTCCAGGACAGCGCAGATAGCGTCGCATGGGCGGCTCACGGCATGCCGGAGTCGCCCCGTGAGATATCCCGACCGGGCTGATGATCGGAGAGCATCACTCTTCTTGCGTAGGGGAGCACTGTGCATGCTCGCGTGTGTCGTACAGGGCATCTCGTGTGCATAATGTAGGTTTCCGTACTGCAGTGTGCGTCATACGTCGACCACTCTTCATCTTAGGATCGCACACCACTCTATAAGAGATACACCATCGAGATCAGGCGAGAGAATGTGTTTTGGAGCTCGAATTGTGGAGCTGTGTGGCCAAATGGTTCACGGGTCGATATCGCGAGGCGAAGTCCGATTTCGATGCACATCTCCAAAGATCGCGAGATAGCAGATAGCTGGAGGGCCATGGATCGAGTCTAGGTACTATATGGACTCATACAGCACAGAGAATCACGCCATCCCAAGTCACTGTCGCCACTAAGATGTCACATTGTGACCCCGAGTACGGCCTGTGAGGTCGCGTTTTGGTCGCATTTTGGTACTTGGCCATGCATAGTGATTTGTGATGGCGTGATTCTCTGTGTTGTATGAGTCCATGTAGTCCCTAGACTCGATCTATGGCCCTCCAGCTATGTGCTGTCTCGCGATCTTTGGAGATGTGCATCGAAATCCGGCTTCGTCTCGAATGTCGACCTACTTATTGTCTAAGGTCAATTTCGATGCACATCTCCAAAGATCGCGAGAGAGCACATAGCTGGAGGGCCATAGATCGAGTCTAGGGACTATATGGACTCATACAGCACAGATAATCACGCCATCTCAAGTCACTGTCGCCACTCAGATGTCACATTGTGACCCCGAGAACGGCCTGGAGGGTCGCGTTTTGGTCGCATTCTGGTACTAGGGCCATGGATGGCGTGACTTGGGATGGCGTGATTCTCTGTGCTGTATGAGTCCATGTAGTCCCTAGACTCGATCTATGGCCCTCCAGCTATGTGCTGTCTCGCGATCTTTGGAGATGTGCATCGAAATCCGACTTCGCCCGCCAATATCGACCCGTGAACCATTTGGCCACACAGCTCCACAATTCGAGCTCCAAAACACATTCTCTCGCCTGATCTCGATGGTGTATCTCTTATAGAGTGGTGTGCGATCCTAAGATGAAGAGTGGTCGACGTATGACGCACACTGCAGTACGGAAACCTACATTATGCACACGAGATGCCCTGTACGACACACGCGAGCATGCACAGTGCTCCCCTACGCAAGAAGAGTGATGCTCTCCGATCATCAGCCCGGTCGGGATATCTCACGGGGCGACTCCGGCATGCCGTGAGCCGCCCATGCGACGCTATCTGCGCTGTCCTGGAGCCATCTGCTGTCCTGCGCGTCGCGCGCTGTGGGCCGTGCTGCAGCCACATCCGGTTCTGCGACGAGCTGATCGCCGACGCGTTGAGCCCACTGCCCCGAGAATGCGGCGCCTCAGCCCACCAGCTGGCTGCGGCGGATGCTCCGTGCGCGGCAAGCCGCGCAGATGCCTTCGAGTGCGACACCGTTGCCCTTGTGCTGTTCCCAGAGGCCGCAGCACCGGCCTCGGCGTCGCCGGCTTCGCGATTCGCTCTCGCCGTGATCGGCATCGACCCCGGGCGTCGCCTCAAAGCCCAAACTGGCCGATCCGAGCGCGTCTGGAGCCGCCAGGGAGCCCGGCAGCGACGCGCACAAGGGCCATGATTCGTCCGGGCCCGGATGAGGCTTGCGGAATGAGGGCGCAACGTGGGCCTTTAAAGTCCCAATTAGGAGAAGTTTCGTAGAAGTTTCGGTCTCCTTTGGGCCTTCCACCATGTGCGAGCAGGGATTGAACTAAACTCTGTGGTGTTTCGCACCCCACGGAGCACGCAGCACGGTCTTCCGTCTTGACTCTTGTGGGATGGTCTTAATGGTACAGAGTTCTCGAGAGAGGGCGTGCGCTCTGTACAAGCCTGCGTGTGGAGTCGGTGACTGTGGCTGCTGGCCGCACGTGGTTGTGAATGAGAGCCACAAGGTGCGGCCGCGCGCGCGCCCACTACCGGATCGGATGCCCCCACTTAGATGTCCGGCGACCAAGGAGGCCCCGCCGTGCCGTCAGCCGTGCCGTTCGGTTTGGTATTCGTGGTGCGGTTGTTGGCTCCGATCCGAGGCGCACACTCTTCTGACAGTCGTTGGATGTCGATCAGCTCATCATACCAGTGCACACGCGTCAATACACCTTTGGCATCCGGCTCACCGCGCGCATGACCTCAAGCTTGCATTCAGATTCTCCCGTGGTGCGTACCGCGCGCACCCAGTCGCGCCTCGCCTGATGGATGCCGTCGAGCGCCACCTCTGGCAGCCCTCGCATGGTGCCACGCTCTAACTCATGCCAGCGAGGCGTGCAGATGTTAGGGTCGCTGGCGAAGCCGACGCGGCAGAACACAAATGGGCACCAGAGCGCGTCGGATGAGGTGTAGCTCGAAGGCTGGCCGAGAAGGTAGGCGATGCGCGGAAAGTTGGAGTAGAAGCTCGCGTGTATCTCCGACGAGAGGGCGAGGAGGGAGATATCGCGCACCGTGCCAATGAGGACCTGCGTGCGGTTCAGGTCGTGGCGGAATTCAATAGTCGAGTTACGGTGCTTCATTGAGAGTGAGGTCCCCAGGCCGTAGACGTCTGTCGAGGAGATCTGACAATGCAAGCCGCATGCCTCTTTCGCTATACGCTTGATGGCCGCCGAGTCGGTGACGACCATCGCTGGCGCACGTATGGCCTGCAGCTGCGCTCGAACCTGCTCGTCCGACGGGCACGGCGGCCGAATGCCCTTGACCTTCTCGAGGCATGCGTCGCCGCGCCGAAAGTGGAAGCCCTTGTACTGCGCCGGAAGATCGTTCAGCACCGAATGACGCAGCAACATCAAGAGGCTCGACTTGTACGGAATGTATGTGCCGCCCCGACGCATTAATGACTGGCTAGCATTGGGCCATATGGCGCTGATTGCCGCATGCGAAGGCCGGATCAACGCCGTGGCGAGCTGCGAAAACCACCAGATGATGCCGCATCTGCTGAATGGCTCGGGAAGCTGGCTCGCCCATGCGCAGTTGCCGTAGCCATAGCACAGGTCGATGCCCTGCTGGCTTTCGGGTATGCTCGAATCCGCGCGTTCTCTGTGCAGGTGCAAAGTGCTAGCACGAGGGCTCTGGCAGGCGCTGAGTGGAGGGAAGATGTCGAAGCTGTCGAGGAATCCGTCGGTCGTCCACCACCAGTCTGCCGACCAGGCGAGCGGCCGGCCCAGCAACATTGCCCGGTGCAGCGCGAGGAAGAGCAGCATCATGTCGGCACCCACGCCCGAACCCGTGAATTGGAATTCGATTTTTTCGTTGCATCGTGAGACATTCGACTGGATGCTGTGGATGTAGCGCATCGCCACCGCTGGCTGGCAATGGCCGGCGGGAGCGGTTCTGTGGCGTGGCTGGCCTTGTGACTCGAGAGATGATGCTAGATCCAGCAAACTTGCCGCACGCGTGTGCGGATTCGCCCTGCCGCGCTTGCAGCACTGAAACCAGCATTTTCCTCTCGTCCAAGGTTGTGTGCACATCGACGGTTTTCTGACGACCCACGTAGAGCAATCGCAAGGCTTGCCATCGTCGAGCTCACCATCGAGCTTCTCCACGTCTTTGAGAGCAGCCAGCAGTTCTTGACGCATCGAAGAGACACCGGAGACCTGAGCTTGGACGTTTGCAGTTTTTGTCGTTTGCAGTCTTTGTCGGAGCGCTCCAACCTGATTGAGCTCAACAACTGCCTTGCGCCGCAGGTGCTCACGCAAAGATTTGATCTCTTCCTCAAGCTCTGAGGACATGGATACACCGCCCTCTTCGCGATCCGACGCCGTTTAATGTTGACATGATGTTTACTGAAAATTCCGCAACCGCATCGACTACCGGTAAACTTGAGAATTAGGTTGTGAAACCACCACGCAGCTGGACGCATTGACCTCAGCGCGGTTGGTCTTCACGATATAGTCTACCATGCTGTGTGAAGGTCTATACTCGTGGCCGCGCGCCGTCGCGCGTCATGGGCGCCAGCGCGCGCGTGCCCACAGACGTGAAAAATAGTAGACCATTCTCCCTTGGGTCATGCCGTGCCCACCGAGCACGGGGCCGCGCGCGGCCCGCCGCGTTAAGCCGCGTTGTGGCGCTCGTGCCCACTTGCCAGTATTGTCTATTCGGCCGTTGAGTATAGCATACTCGCTCACACTTACACACAGACTCACACAGTGAGTGATATGTTAAGTGATACGCGCACCGGCCACGCCCGAGCGCCCGAGTCTCGCGCCACACGTTCACGTCCGCACGCACGGTTCGTTGTTGTCATACAACTCCCCGCGGTCTCCTTCGCACGGCCGCGTACGGCACGGTGCCGCAAAAGTAGTACAGCGGGTACGCTTGGCCTACGAGCTGCGTGGGCTCACTCATTACGAAGGCGAGGCCCGACTCCGGCACCCGGTGTGAAAAGATCCAGCCGGTGCTGGCCGCGAGCTCGGCGGGCATCTCGCCGTCGAAGCGCGCGCCCGCGCCGTGCCCCGACTCCGCCAACGCCACCTCCGTACCTGGCGCAAGCACCACCTCGTCGCCCTCCTGCACCGGGCCGTCGGCGGTTGACGACCTATTCGGTGCGCCCGGCAAAGCGCCTGCCGCACCCTCGCCGCTGCGCACCTTGACGAGCTGGTGCACGAGGTCGGCTGCCTTCATGAGCATCGAGTCGGCGAGGTACTCGGGAGACACGCCCTTCCCCACTTCGCCCTGCCCGCAAAACTCAAGCTCCACCTCAAACTGTGTCTCCGCCCGTGACGCTGATTCATTCGTCGGGCCTTGCTTCACCCTGGTGAGCTCGAACTTGAAGAGGTTCTTGTGCACGAACGAGTAGCGCTGCTTGTGCCGATACAGGTGCACGGGCGAAGGGTCGGCGGAGGACTCTCTTTCCGAGGCCACTGCAAACTTGACTGGCACGCCCGATGGCGTCGTCCACGGCACGTCATGGCCCTTGACCTTGCGCATGTACTGTGCCGGCTTGGGCAATGGCTGGCCGTTTGGGCCCATCTCGATCGTCTCGCGCACGCCCGTCGCGTGCATCCTGTCGAGGGTCACACTCGGCTTCGGTACGTTGGACCAGCCGCGGTTGCTCTGCAAGCTCGAGAGCAGCTGTTCAAATCCAGCCTCACCCACCTCCTGCACGCGGAACTCAATCTCCATCTCTGGCTTGGCGCCATATTGCTTGAACCAAGAGATGAGCGCGTCACGAGCATCCGGTGGGAACTGCTTGGTGGACGCCATGATTGCGAAAGCGCGCTCCGACAAGAGCCGACAGTCCGACAAGAGCGTCCGCGTACCACAACATGCGTCCTTGGTGCAGCTCAACACGACGCGTCGAATTCGATTGAGGACGCGCGAAACCTTACCGAACGAGGTCACGTGACAAGTTACATTTCGTAGCGAATACAATGCGATTACCTGCACGCTCTTAGACTCACCAAACCGAGAGCCACGTCCCATCCGTCCCCGATCCTGTTCCCACACTGTAGTTGGCTACGTCCAGACCGTCACTCATGCGTGCATCGATACTAAATACATGCACCGTCGCAAGACACCCGCCCAGTGCATGTAAGCGGTGCCTCAAATATTATTGTGTTGTTCTGTAGTAAACACAAGGTCGAAGCCGTCCGCTCATGAGGAGCTTCTTGATGACGTTTGATGACGATCCTCCCGTCACCTCAGCAGGCGAGCTCAGAGACCTCGTAACCATCTCGTCACCTCAGCAGGCGAGCTCAGAGACCTCGTAACCAGTTGGCACCGTCGCGAGCGCCTGCTCTGGCTTGAGAGCAAAATGACCGCCGGCGGCCGCCACACTGTAGCCGGCATTCACACCAGGGGATTCACACCACCCGGCATTCACACCGGCCGCCACGCTGTAGCCGGCGAGCAGGCCGAGGCATTCACACCCAAGGAACTGGACCGCGCGGTGCTCAAGGTGCGCCTTCATCGCCGCCAGCACTGCCGCTTGCACGCCGGCCTCGAGCAGCAACGGTTGCTTCCTGTGGGGAAGTGGATGGGGCGTCGTGGTGAGCACTTGCATGCACGAGGGGGAGAGCGGCATCGGTCGCCGTGCATGCCGTACCTGTGCAGGCAGCGTAGCCGCACTTGGGCGAAGCACTCGAGGGCGAGGTGCGGGTGCTCCTCCTGCACGCCAAAGATCTCGAGGCAGCGCGCCAGGAGGGGCGCACTGCCCCCGCGTACCAGCTCACCCCAAGCTTCGTCGTCCCACTTGCTCAGCGTGAGCTGCTCGCCATCTTTGCCCACCACGGTCGCATCGGGCGCGATGCCGAGCGCGTCCAGCAATTCCCCACAGTCCGGCCGGTAAAAGTGCTCCGGCTGGCCAGGCAGCCGGACGGCGAGCGGCTGGCCTGGGAGTGCGTTGGACGAAGTAAACTTGGGCGACATTGCGCGCCCGTGCCACGTTGCATCGCTCCACGCGATGATCGCCTGCGAGCCGTAGCCAGGCGCCGTGACGGGCAGCGCAGGGCGATCGGCCTTGCCCTTCCCCGGGTTCGTCATCTCAAGGAGGGTACTTTCTTCGTCGCCCGCGGCGCCCGTGGCTTTATGGCTACCCGTGCCGGCCTCAAACCGACCCTCATGGAGCCACGTGGCCTCGTGCATGTAGGCGCGGTCGGCGCTCGTCGTGCTCGCGCCGGCCAGGTAGGCGCTCGACACGGCGCTCGGCTGCTTATTGGGGCTCGCGGACCGATGGACTCGGGTCGCTCCGCGGGTCTCCACACGGACAGCGCGGTCAGTCGGGGCGTTGTCGTCGCCTTCGTCGCCCTCATTCCCACCCTCACTCCCGCCCCCGGGGACCACGATCGTCCTCGACGCGCCCGCAAGAACCGGTCGCACCAGCAGCGGTCGCTCCTGCAAGGTGTGCACGTTCACGCCAGCGCCCGGCCCACCACCACCGGACGGCTCGGTGCGCCGCGTGTCACGTCGCGAGGAGGGAGGCTGGAGCTCACGCCACATACCCGCCAACGAGTCCAACCAGCCCGGCTTGGAAACGATCCCAGATGCGCCCACTACAGCGCCCCCCGCAGCATCCCCGCTGGTCGGCGTCGTGCCGGGCGCCACCTCGTTGATGCCCGCGCCGGCGGCCTCCATGGCTGCCGGAGCAGTGCCGACGCGGCGCAGTGCCGTTGCGGCGGAGGCGCGCCCCTCAGCGGAGCCTTTGCGGCTTGCCTTCCCGACGAGCAACCGTTGCTGCTGCGCCGCCTTCAACCCCTCAACAGCCCCACCAGCCGCCGAGCTCCCAGCGCTCCCAGCGCCTATGGGCAGCGCCGTCGTGGGCAGCTTGCCTCCCGGGGGCAGCCGCGCCGCCGCACTCTCTGCCGCCACCCTCTGCCGAGCAGCGGCGAGCATGCGTAGCCGATCGTCCGCGAGGGCCAGGAAACGGTCATGGTCTGCGGGATCCGGTAAGGCAGGAGGTGTAGCACCCATACCGCCGGCGCCGTAGTGGGCATCCATACCGCCGGCGCCGCCAACGCCCGCATCCCCGCTCATGCGGGCGAGCTGCTGCTGCTGCTGCTGCTCGCACACATAGCTCGCGTACGCCACCTTGGCCCGTACCGACTGCTCGACACGGCGCGTGCGCCGTTCAATCTCTTCGCGAGCTACGAGTACATCGCGCTGCGCGGCGATCCGCTGGGCCGCTCGGCGCGCCTTGATCCGCTTGGCACGCTCCTCCTCCTGCTCCCGCCGCTCGGCCTCGCTCGACACACGCGGCGGGGAGACGCCCGAGGGCGGGTGCGCCTTATCCACACGGCTCGTCGGCTTGCGCGCCGTCGTTGGCGTGGGCTTCTCCGACCGTTTCGGGCGCGTCGGCTCCACACGCACAGCGCGGTCCGTCGGGGCGTTGTCTTCACCCTCGTCGCTCTCGTTCACATCCCCGCCGTCGGCGACCACGATGGGCCTCGATGCCTTCAGGCTGCGCTGTTGGCTCGCCAATGCGAGTAGCGGGTGCGGCGCGCCCGGCAGGGAGGGCATCTCAGCCGTCGGGGAGCCTATCATATCGTCATCGTCCTGGAACTGGGCCTGCTTCTTGGAGGAGCTGCCCTCGTCCTCGCAGATTATGGTGGTGCGTTTGGGCTTCTCGCGATCGATTATTTGGCGCTCCGCATCTCGCGTGCTCGCGTGCACTGGCCGCGGCGGAGGTCGGCGCTCGCCGACTGGCCTCGAGGTCGGCGGCCGTGCCGGCGATGGCGTCACCGTGCGGCGTGCCGTCGTCGGCTTGCGCGCCGTCGTTGGCTTTCGTGCCGACTTTCTCGCCGATCGGAGCCGGCCGCCCCGCGCACTCTCCTTGGCTGCGCGTGCCTCGCGCAACAGGGCCCGCCGCTCCGGCTCATCCTCCACGGAATCCTCCTCGTCCATCATTCGCAGATTTTTGGAGGCGCCCTCATCTCCACATACGATGGTAGTGCGCTTCTTGTCCGGGACGCCTGCGAGCGCGTCCACCTCCGCCGCAAGCAAGATGCTCGCGGCCGAGTCGTCCATGAAGCGCTCGAGGACCTTTTTCGGATTTGGATTGAAAATTGTCGAAAGAAAACAGCGCTCAAAGAATCCCCCTCACCGCCGCCCCCCCCGCCCCCGCCTAGTACATGTACACAGACCGGCACTTTGGTTGATAGGGCGCTTTTCGTTTTATGTGTCTGCTGATACTTGACTTGACTTGACTTGACTTGTCTTGACTTGTCTGTGGTCCTGGGCGGCAAACCGTCAAACACACGGCGCTTCAAGTAGTAAGCATGCCTTCCCGGAAGCGCCCCTCTGACGAGCCGCCGCCGGAAGCCTCCCGGCGATCTTCACGCAAGGCCGCTGAGGTGCTGCCGGAGAACATCGAGCCACAATCGACACAGGCCAAGCAGGACGAGCCGGCAGCCCCAACCCGTCGCAAGAAGGCCGCGGAGCCACCAGCGCCGCCGCCACCACCGCCACCGCCGCTTGCGGCCCCTGAGCCTGCCCCCGCCGCGGTCGACGAGACCCGCTGGGTGCAGTGGGTGCAGTGCGAGAACAAGAAATGTCAGAAGTGGCGTAAACTGATGAATCCGAACTCGACGCTCCCGGACAAGTGGTACTGCAAGCTGAACCAGGACCCGATGCGCAACAAGTGCAGCGCAGCGGAGGAGACCTGGGAGGAGGAGGACGACGAGGAGGAGGAGAGTGACGATGAGGCGTATGAGGACCTGCTGCTCGCCAAGACCAAGGTAGCTGCCGCTAAGGCGGAAGCAAAGGCCGAGGAGCGCCGGAAAAGCGCGGAGCTTCCCGGTCCAGGCGAGGACGACGATGGCACGGCTACTTGGGGCGGCTCGCAGCTCACGGCCGGACAGCAGCGTATGCTTGATTCGGATGGGTTTGTGTTGCTGCCAGTCAAGCAGTCAGAGGCGCCGGGCGTCTGGGTAGGCCTCGAGCGCCTGATGCGGACGGATGGCAAACAGCTCGGCAAGGGCAAGGATGTGGGCGGCCAGCCCATGGCGTACGACTCTCTGAAGCTCGCGCGCGCGTGGAAGATCGAGAATTCGAATAACAGTGACGCGTACGAGTCCGGGGTGGCCAAGGTCTCCAGCCACATGAGAAAGATCAGCACGAGCCTCACCGGCCTCGCGCCACCGACTGGCCTCCCGGCGATGACTGCTGCGGCTGCGGTCGCGGCGCTGTCGGAGTCGAAAGCGCTGCGTCCTGAAGTGAATGAGCAGCTGCTCCTGCACGGCACGAGCCCAGACGTGCTGTTCTCGCTCCTCTCCAATGGCCTCAACGAGCGCTTCTCAGGAACGAACGCGGGCACAAAGTTCGGCGACGGCATCTACTTTGCAGAGGATGTCGGCAAGAGCGATCAGTACGTGACAAAGGATGCGAAGCTCGAGGTGAGCTCCGAGCTGCACCAGCGACTCTATGATGCCGAGCAGCGCCACCCAGGCTCCGTCTACTACGTGCTCGCCTGCCGCGTAGCCCTGGGGCACTCGATGCGGACACAGGTCGGTGGCAAGGGCGCAGTTTCGATGGACACGGGCCGGCCTTGCTTCCCGAAGACCTTCCGAGAGCTGTCGCCGATCGAGGGGGTGTCGCCGCCCATCATGCACCATTCTCTCATAGCCGAGACGGGTCGGGATCTGTGCCGCTATCGCGAGTTCATCACCTTCCATGGCGAGTACGTCTGCCCCGAGTTTCTGCTCGCGTATCACCGGTGCAGCGGCGGCGCGCCCGTCGCTCTTCCACAGCCGACCGCCCGAGCCAAGCAGGCTGCCCCTGCCCTCCCGCCTGTCGGCCCGACACCCACCTACGCCAGCTCGTCTTCGGCTCCGCCACAGATAGCTGCCGCCACGAGGCCTCCCAAGGCGAAGAAGGCGAAGCCGTCGAAGGACTTCTCTGCGCTCCTTCGCAAGCATGGCGGCACCTTTTTGCCCAAGAAAGTGAGCCACGTCGATCGGCCGTTCGTGGAATCGCGAGGCGCAAGATGGGACAGCGCGGCGGGCATGCTCTATGCGCCTGCCACCGTAGACCTCAGCCACTTCGCTCGATGGCTTCCGAAGGGCGCTCTGCCGCAACTGCGCATAAAGCACGATGATCTCAGCCGGCTTCGGCGCGCCGGCGGTGGGGGCATTGCTCTCGACGTACCGTTCGGGGAGACACAAGAGGCGAAGGTTCTTGGCGCACGCTTCGATTGGGCAGAGAAGATCTGGTGGGTCCCTGAGCAAGTGACCAGCTTTGGCCCGTTTGCAAAGTGGTTGCCGCTGAATTCCGTGCCCTCGCTCGATGCGGACGCGCAAGCAGCGGCCCGGTCAGCGGCGCAGGCGCAGGCGCAGGCACAGGCACGCGCACACGCACACGCGCAGGCGCAGGCGCAGGCGATGCAGGTACAGGCGCAGGCGCAGGCGCAGGCGCAGGCGCAGGCGCAGGCGCAGGCGCAGGCGCAGGCACAGGCGCAGCAGGCACAGGCACTGGCGCATCAGGCATTGGCGCAGCAGGCGCAGTCACAGGCGCAGCAGGCACAGGTACAGGCGCAGGCGCAGGCGCAGGCGCAGGTACAGGCGCAGGCGCAGGCGCAGGCGCAGGCACACTTGCAGTCGGTTGTGCAGGCCCCAGCGGCGCCCGCAGCGCCGATGCATGCCGCATACCCGCAAGCTCCACATGGGGGCATACCCCAATGGAACGGGACCACCATTCCACCATTCCACCCGCTTTCTACTATCACCGCTTTCCACTATCACCAGCAGCCGCCACCAACACAACCTGCTGCCTGCTACCAGCATCTCGCTCCGCCTCCGCCCCTATCTGCCATGCCAACTGCTCCCTACTACCCACCAGCCGCCGGTACAGTGGCACCTGTGCGCACGTATCTCTCGTGCCCCTTTGCAGAAAAGGACAATTGCAAGGCTTTGGGGGGCAGGTTTGACTTTGACCGCAAGGCATGGTATGTGCCAGCTGGGATCAACATCGATCTGTTCGCACGCTGGCCGAAGATAGCGCATCTGAACGCACTGAATCTTCCATGAACACGGACCATGATGCTTGATGGCATACGTCTCCCCCAGCCAGGAATCTGGCAATACAGTGCAGTCTGGGCGAGGGTGTTGGCTGAGCGCGACCGGGGAGCGCGACGATGTCACGATGCTGATGTGTTTTGTATGTCGATGTGCGAATACCTCAGATCGTCTAGTAGTGGCTCCGCCTTCGAGGCTCCCTGGCTCGCCGCGCAACGGTGTGTGCACACAATGACTCCTTGACTGAAGCCAAACCGCGTGAGAAATTTGACGTCGTTATCGTCACTCTTTCCCCCGAAGCGCGGAACGCGCTTACGGCTTAGACCTTACGAGCCGTTCCGTTCTTTAGTGCGTTTCGATCCCGCCTAGTGGCTACAGTCCGCATGGACCGGACTTCGGAGTGTACGCCTTCACGCTTCACACACGGGCACGTCCATCAGAGCGCCTTGGCAGTGGGTTTCACAAGTTTATTCATGTAGCCTCGATAATCTCGACAGCCTCTGACCCTCTGAGCCTCATCCCTCGACAGAGAAACTCGACCGGAAACTCGACAGCTCGACAGCTACTCGACACCCTGGCACATGGAGTCAGCCTCGACAGGCTCGACAGGAACTCGACAGGCTCGACAGATGTGCCTGGACAGCGCTTCGACAGCTCGACACACGACAGCTCGACAGGAACTCGACAGGCTCGACAGTGCCTGGACAGCGCCTCGACAGCTCGACAGCTCGACGTCGACAGCCAGGGCTCAAATCGGTTTAAATCGGTATCGCATGCGGTAGATCGGCCTCTCTACGGCCGACGGCGACGCCTCAGAGTGAGAATATTAGAAGTAGCGAAGATGTAAGTCAAAATCCCTAATCCGTGGACACAGTCGACAGTGAAGAGTGATCCATGGGTCGAAATTCACAGCAATTATTGTTACATTCAGATTGAGATTCGCACTGTCCAACCGTGTACACGCCACGCGCCAAAGCGAAACCGAAAGCCAGGACTCACGTCACTGAAACACACAGCACAGACTCACGAAGTACGTTGCAAGGACCGTTCACCATCAGCCAGAAGCCCACGACACAACGAGAAGCATCAGAGTCGAACATCTTCTCTCTGGAGAGTCTGTGGCTGCCACCTAGTCCTCGCCGCCGCCGTGTTCCTCATCGCACCTCCCTCGCGTCTGCTTACCCCTTGGTGAGCTTCGCGATGGCGGCCTCGAGGTCCCAGCCCACCTTAACGAGGGTGGACTGCGCCTGCCGCTCGCTCCACCCTCGTTCCACGAGCTGCAGCACGAGCGAGTCGCGCTTGCGCTCCAGCCGCAATTGGGCGCGTAGCTCGGCCACCGTCCCCTCGCTAGGCAGCGTGCGCTCCTTGCACTCGTCGACCAGCTGCGCCTTGTTCATGCGCGAGAGGGCCGGGCGCGCTGGCGCCGTCGCGGGCACGCCCTCGCCAACCGCCGCACCGGTCGTGGCGAGCGTCGTGGCGAGCAGCCCGGTGCCCCGCAGCCGCGCCTCGATCTCGGCCGTGAGCTCCGCTGCCTCGGTGCTCAAGCTGCTGCCGCCGCCGCCGCTGCTGCCTGGAGCAGCCTGAGCGCTCTCCTGGGCGCTCACGGCGACGCCTCCCTTGGCCGCCTTGCCTCCTTTGGCCGCCTTCGAGCTGGCCTTCGGCTCGAGGTCGGTGGCGACCCCCGCCGTGCTCGCCGCGTTCTTGAGGTCTTCGAGCTGCGCCTGCAGCGCCGCAACGGACGCCTCCGAGCGCGCTAATTCGGTCGAGAGCTGCGCCGCCTTCGCCTCGGCCGCCTCCTCCGCCTGCTTCGCCTGCACCTCAAGCTCCGCGAGCGCCGCCTGCTCGCGACGGCGCTGCTCGGCCGCGAGCTTCTGCTGCTCCGAGAGCGACGCGACTGTCTGCTCGCGAGCGGGGAGGGGGTGGTGGGGCGCCGTGGTGAGCGCTTGCATGCAAGGCAGGTCCTCAGAGGCAATTGACGAACCTGTTCGAGTCGCTCCTTGGCAGCCCCGAGCTCCGCCGCCGCCGCCTCGCGCCGCATCAGCTCCGTCTCGAGCTGCACCTGCGAGAGGATGAGGGAGGCCATCAGAGAGGCCATCAGAGGGCCATCAGGGAGGCACGATCGGATCCGTCTCGAGTTTCGTCAGGTTCGAGTTTCGTCAGGTTCGAGTTTCGTCAGGTTCGTCACCGCGCGCCGCCGCTGCTCGTCGTCGGTCGCCTCGGCCGCCTGCACAGCTTGCCGTTGGGTCTCGAGCAGCTGCGCCGCCGCGCGCTCGGCAGCCTGCTCCGCGGCCGCCAGCTTCGCGCCGTTGTCATCGAGGCTGGCTTGAGCTCCCGCGAGCTCCGACGCATACACGTCCGCGCGCGCCTTGAGCTCGGTGTTTGTGCGCTCGAGCTCGGACAGCTTCGTCTTCTCGGAGCTCACCTGCCGGCGCAGCGAGGCCACCGCAATCAGAGTGCAATCAGAGTGCAATCAGAGTGCAATCAGAGTGCAATCATAGTGCTATCAGAGTGCAATCAGAGTGCAATCACTCGCGCATGCAAGAGCTCACCTGCCGGCGCAGAGAGACCACCGCATCGTCCGCCGCCTCGAGCTCCCCTTCGAGATCGTCCACGTACCTGTGGGGAGGGTGGAGCGCCGTGGTGATCACTTGCATGCGCGCGCTCCGAGGGCACCCAGGGGCCCTTCGAGATCGTCCGCGTACCGAGCGAGCGCGCGCGCCGCCGCCGCAAGCTCGCGCAGCTTGGCGTACGAGAACTCGACGACGAGCGCGGCGAGCGCGTCGCGCGAGGCGAAGATCACCTCGCCGGCCTCGTTGGTGCGGTACGCGCGCCCCTCCTGCGGCGCCAAGAACGAGCAAAACTCCTTTTGGAGCTCCAGGCTCCCTTGCGTGGGCGCGAGCAGCGCCGAAGCTTGCTGGTCCACCTGCGCAAGCGAACCCGTCGGGCCGGCGAGTCCGAGCTCAGGCGGCTTGCGCGCGAGGCTGAGCGGCGCGGGCGGCGGCGAAGCCGCAGAGCCGCCCGCCGCAGCCGCCTCACCATCCTCGGCCGGAAGCCACGCGTTCGCCTTGCCGGCGACGCTGGCTGCGTTCGGCCGAATCTCCGGGAGGGGCTGGCCTGCGCGCTTCTGGAGCTGCCAGCCCGAATTGACCCACTGGTCCGCCGCCTGGCTGGCCACCTTGGTCGCGCCCTCCGCTGCCTGCAGCAGCGAGCCGACGAAGACCTCGAGGCTTCGGACGGCGGGTGGCGGACCCCCGGGCGGCGGCGTCTGGCTGAGCGTGATGGTGGCGGCGCGGCAGTCGTGGCGCAGAAGGGCACGGATGGGTGCGAGACTGTATGCTGATGATAGCGGCAGCAGCGCCAGCACGATGAGGACGACCCTCATTTTTGTCCAGGGCGCCACCGCGTCGCTCGCGCGGGAGTTCTTCTTGAGTCGGCCCTGTTTAACGAATTCAAGTGCCTCGTAGTGAGACCCGACTTTTGATTCCTCGTTCATGGAGTCTTGAGCGATGTCAGCTGATGAGGCGTGCAATCCGTTCCGATGCGTCCAGGGTCCAGTCCAATGAACAGTCCGGGCGCGGCCACGCGACGTGCTCATTCGGCCCGCAGTTATTTTCGTGCCCCGCAGCCGGCCTCGAGTGCCCCGTCTCGCGCCGAGGTGAAGGCGCTGCATAAGCAGCGCCTGTGGACGGCGCTACAAGGCAATATGGCAGGCACGGCGTCCGATCGCCTGCGCGCGCACGCGTCCGACTTTCGAGACATCGAGGCACCGCTGCTCATCAAGCGCGCCATCGCAGCTCCCATCGCAGCGCTGCAGGCCCGGCAGCGCAAGAGCAGCGCAGTCCCCATGCGCGTCTTCATGGCGCTGCAGCGCAACGGCCTGGGTCGATCTACCTTTGACGTGGAGGACCTTGCGGTCTTCGCGTGTGCAGTGCACCCGCTCAAGCTCTTTTCGAGCCAGATGCGCCGCTCGCTCTGCCAGCAGGCGCAGCTCGTCACATACCAGCCGGGCCAAGTCCTCTGTGCCCAAGGCGAGCCGACGCGCGTGTTCCACGTGGTGCTCTCGGGCGCGGTCGAAGCGTACCGACCAAAGGCGCTCGCGACGGCGCTAGGCGAGAGCGCGAGCGTGGCCACCGGCGAGGCACCGCAGCAGGCACCGCAGCAGGCACCGCAGCAGGCACCGCAGCAGGCACCGCAGCAGGCACAGCAGCAGCAGGGTGGCGTCTTCGAAGTGCTCGATAAGGACGGCAACGGGTTCATCGAAGCGAGCGAGTGGCGCCAAGCGACGGCCACGCTCGGGGTGCTCGCGGCAGAGAGCTCAACAGTGGACGCGATCTTCGACGTGCTCGATAAGGACGGCTCGGGCCAGATTGAAGACGACGAGCTGCATGCCGGCCTGCTCCACTCTTCGGACCTTCTCCCGTCACTGCCCGGCATGGAGCGTGTGGGGATCTTCCGAGAGGTGAGGATCTGATTGCCTCTGATTGCATGCGTGGGGATCTGATTGCATGCGTGGGATCTGATTGCATGCGTGGGGATCTGCCGAGAGCTGGAGGGCTTGCCTTTTGATTGCGTGTGGTTGCATGCTGATTGCTTCCCTCATCAGGTCGAGAGCTTCGGCCTCGCCGCGCTCACGAACGACATTGATTGCATGCTGATTGCTTCCCTCATCAGGTCGAGAGCTTCGGCCTCGCCGCGCTCACGAACGACATCACCTCGAGCGCCTGGCCGACGGCGATGCGCGCGCTTGAGCTCACCACGTGCATGTGCATCGACGCCGACTGCTACAAGGAGGCGCACAGGCGAGAGGATGAGCGGCAGGAGGCGACTCGCATCAAGTGGACAAAGGCAGGGGCACGTGGACGAGGAGAGCGGGTAGGACTCGTCAACAGTCCGTGATCGCGTGTGACTGCCTCTGACTGCCGCTGATAGACTCGGATGGCCTCCCTCATCAGGTGGGAGTGCAAGGAGATGGGAACATCATCAGCTCCGGCCGAGCGCTCGGTACGGCGCTCAACGCCTCGACGCTCGACGCCGCCATGCTTCGCAAGCTGAGTCAGCAGCCGCCACAAGGCAGCAGCCGGCTCAGCGCGATGCTCACGCAGGGCGGCGAAAGCCTCATGGTACGCATCAAGGCGGCGCTCAGTACGGCGCCGCTCTTTCGCACGCCGTCGCAGGTGCGTGTCCGACTGCCCTTCTCCCCTTGCCCTTTGCAGAAGCCACCTGCATATCTGGACGTGTGCTCAAGATGGCGCCAACCCGATGCCGCCCACGCGCCCGATCGCAGCTCAAACTGATCACGAGCGTGATGCTCGCAACGCACTTCTTCTCGTCGCTCGAGCCGGCGGATCTCGATGCGATCTCGCGCAGATTGATGCTCGAGAAGGCGAACCCAAACAAGGTGCTCATGCAGGCGGGCGACGACGCCGATACGTTCTTCATCGTGCTCTCTGGGCAGCTCCAAGTGAGATCACACCCGATTTGGGCAGATCGAACCCGAGTGCCCGCGATTACCTAATTTGGGCAGCTCCACCTGATTTGGGCAGCGTCAAGTGAGATCACACCCGCGGGCTCGCGAGGACGACGCCGTCGTGGGTGCCGATCGGCCGCTTGTCGACATGATTGCCTCTGATTGAGCTCTGATTGAGCTCTGAGGAGATCGGCCATTGTGAGTGCCTCGTGATTCCCTCGTGATAGGAGTGCCTCGTGCTGGCGCAGGTGAGCGTGGATGGCGCCGTCTTGGGCACCAAGCAGATGGGCGACACTCTCGGCGAGATGGCTCTGGTCTCGTCCCAAAAACGAGCCGCCGACGTGCTCGCAATCTCGCTGTGCGAGCTCGCCGTGCTCCGACGGGACGACTACCTCACCGTCGTGTCCGAGAAGCAAAATGAGACCCTCGAGCTCAAGCGGGAGCTCATCCGAGCCAATCCCTTGTTTGGATGCCTCACGCGCGCGCAGCGCGACGAGCTGTCCAAATTAGGCAAGCTGCAGCGGTTTGCATGCGGCGAGACCATCATTCGGCAGGCCGACGGCTCGGATGAGCTCTTCCTCATCGCATGCGGCTCCGTCCACGTCTTTCGGCGTGTCCAAATTAGGCCAGGGCAGTCCCCTTGCGCCCAAAACGGCGCCAACGACCCGTCGAACGCCCAACACGGCGCTGGGACGACCCTGGCCACTGCCTCCGGCCGTCGTGCCTTTTACGTCGGCGCCCGTGCTCCCGAGGCAGCGGACACGCCCTCGACGGCGCCCAGCGTCGAGCTGCTTGTGAACGTGCTCCATAAAGGTCAGCTCTTTGGAGAGATTGGCGTGCTGACGGGCGCGAAACGGTCCGCGAGCGTCGTGGCGGCGCTGCCGTCCGAGCTCTTTGTGATCTCGCGCATCGAGCTCTACCGCTTCCTCTTCGACTGCCCTCTGCTCAAGCAGGTGCCCCTCTGATGACGCTCTGATGACGTTCTGATGACGCTCCGATGACTTGTATGGCGACTCTGATGCCCCCCGGTAGGTACTCCTCGATGCGTCGGCCTCGCACTACCCATCCGATGACGAATTACTTGCCACGTGGCGCTCCGATGACGCGTGGCACACGTACCGACGGGCGCTCAACGGCTGCGTCAGTGCCAACGGCTCTCGTGACGGGCCCACGACGGCGCGCGACAAGCCTCCGTCAGGCGGACCCTGGCGTACCGACATCTGGACGGCGTCGGGGCGGGGCGGCGTGGCAGCGCTGCCGAGCTACAGCGAGCCGCGCGTTTCGTCAGACCGAGGGTGCGCCGCTCTGACGAAACGCGGAGGCGATCTCGATGCTCTGACGAAACGCGGAGGCGCTCTCGATGCTCTGACGAAACGCGGAGGCGCGCTCGATGCGGACTCGCGCCTTTATGAATGGGCGTCCGAGCACCTCGACAGGCACGTCATCGAACCCATCAAGGATGGCTTGCTCGTCTCTTACCCGAAGCCCCAGCCACCCGCCCATCTCGGCGCACCAACGCCCGCCCCGTCCGTCCGCGAGCGCGCCGCACCCAACCGACTGTGGCGAAAAGCGGCGGGCGGCGACTTCGCGAGAGAGAGAGTGAGTGCGAATGCGATTGCGCTCGACCATGCGCTCCGAACTCTCGAGCTCGTTCAGGACACCTGACACTCTCATTCACACCGAAAGCCGTGCCACACTCGGCAATTGAATTTAAAACGGAATTTTCAGAAAAGACGTTCAATCATGTGGTAGGAGGGTTGGCTGGCGCCGGGTGCGCAACAAGGCAAACCCGGCAAAGGCTTAGGTTAAAAGGCGTTAAATTAGTTCATTGTCCCATGATCCTCGAGCGCGTGGCCCGCCGTCCACGCAGCAGGCAGCGGGAAGCTGGCACAGACAGATGCGGACGGCGCACTCATATCTGCTCGTGGCACTCAGGCGCTCCACTCCTGCGGCACGGGCTTGACCTTGCTCATGTCGTACCCGAGCTCCTCGGGCACTGCGAGCATCTGGCGCAGCCTCTCGGCCGGTGGATTGGACTCACGGGCCATGACCCACAATAGCGAGCGGTCGGGGTAGCCGACCGTCATGCTGCTGTAGTCGTCGGCGCAGTCGATGATGATGTAGCGGAGCTTGACGGGCAGCGCCCAGCCCAGCACAATCGGCGAGACGCGCCACTCGGTGCCCGTCGTCACCGCGTCGTAGAACCATCCGCGCTGTTTCATGACGGTGCGCGGGGCCGTCGGCGAGCCCTTGGCGAAGCTCAACGTCACGAGGAATCGCTTATTGGCCTCATCCCACTCGTACTCCTCCGTCTCGTTGTAGACCCCCGGGATCTTTTCGATAAAGTTTGGGATCACGTGCGTCACGAACCACTTGCCCATGCACTTCATGGGGTCGATCGTCTTCGTTGAGGCCTCGAGCGGCGGCAGCGCAGCCCCAGCCTTTGCAGCCCAACGCAGGCTGTGCTTGGGGGTCGCATCGTCTGTGGGCGCAGACATGCCGGGGTGGCGCCCGATGTCCTCCGAAATCTAGCACGGCACTTTCCTGGGAAAATCTCAAACCGAGCACCGACCACCGTCCGCACGGGACGATCGCCACGCATGGCACCCGCACCTTGCAAATTCACAATGATCGCTTTGCGGATGAGCATGTGAAGTCTGGGGGTTCACCGCCCATGTCGGCGGGCGCGCTCCCTCCCGAGTTCATATTTGGGTCTCGCCGATCTTCTCTTATAGGCTGTTTCTCAGCTCTCTGCCTGCATGTGTCTCAGTTGAGGCCTTGCCTGTATTGTAT
>Ga0210239_100121_pt1 | contig 60749 bp, 63 predicted proteins | sample ChrtobMetP5a_0mM_FD_155451 | JGI IMG/M metagenome (GOLD analysis project Ga0210239, IMG submission 155451) | Chrysochromulina tobin associated microbial communities from unialgal haptophyte culture, Seattle, Washington, United States - P5a_0mM | ecosystem: Host-associated > Algae > Haptophytes >... | reverse complement strand
GGTCAGGGCTCATCAGGGCTCCTCAGGGCGGCTCAGGGCTCATCAGGGCTCCTCAGGGCGGCTCAGGGCTCATCAGGGCTCCTCAGGGCGGCTCAGGGCGGCTCACCGTGAGAGTCTCGAGCTGGGGGAAGGTTTCATTCCGCGCCATGAGTTCGGTCGGCGCGAGGAAGAGCACCTGATGACGGGAGGCATCATTCGAGCTCATCAGTGGCATTCAGCGGCATTCAGCGGCATTCAGCGGCACCTTGTTCGTGAAGAGCTCCTCTATGCTGGGGGCCATCATCAGCTTCACTCAGTGGCACTCAGTGGCACTCAGCGGCACCTGATTCGTCAAGAGCTCCTCCATGACGGGCTTCGATCGCAACGGCTCCAGATCCGCCTCAGTTCGAATGTCGACGATGATCACGAGCGCATGCAACTCGACGGCCTGCTTGAGAACCTCACCTGTGGGGAAGAGGGGCGGGCGCCGCGGTGAGCACCTGCATGCAGCTCGACGGCCTGCTTGAGAACCTCACCCGCATCAGACGAGACTCCTTTAGGCAACGACTCCTCGATGCTCTTGAGAATCATATCGCGGGGGTTTGTGCGCTTGGCCTCATCGGCCATGATGGCACCCAGCTTGCCGAGCGCGAGGGGTACCGGTACCTGCCGCCGTGGTGGGCACTCCGCGCTGGGGTGAGCACTTGCATGCAAGGCGCGGCGCCTTGCTGAGCGCGAGGGGCACTGTCACCAGCCGCCGGTCGCTCTTGGCACCCTGATGGCAATCCGAGGCAATCAGTGGCAATCAGTGGCAAGCTCTGGCACCTGCCGCCGGTCGCTCTTGGCACCGAGACGCGCCACGTCACTGAGGAGCGTGCTCGTGAGCGTGTGCAGTGCCTGCGAGAGCAGCAGGTCGTGCTCCTGTGGGGAATGGGGACGCCGCGCTGTGGTGAGCACTTGCATGCAAGGCGGGGGGGCCTCCATGGCAACCAACGTACCGTCTTGCTCTTGGTGCGGCAGAAGAAATTCGTCAGATTGGCATGGTCTTCGGAGGAGGGCGCCATCAGCTGATCGATCATCGAGAGTGCGTTCACGGTCGCCACCGCCTGCTCCTGCGGTGTCGGTGTCGTCCTTCCATCGATGCCTGAGAGAGGAGGGCGTGGCGCCGTGGTGAGCACTTGCATGCGAGGCGGTGTCGTCCTTCCATCGATGCCTTCTTTACCGGCGGGTGGTTTCGTGTCATTTGCGCTCCCGGCGGCTTTGGCAACGACCGAGGTAGTCAGCGACGGTAGGCTGCGGAGGTACAGGCGCTGATCTGACACGCGCAGTGTCTTCTTGATGATCTCATCAGCAACCTCCGTGTACTCGGCCTGCAGCGCCATCAGCGAGCCGCACTCAGAGAGTCAATGAAAAAGGCACTCAGAGAGTCAATGGGAGAGGCAATCAGACGCCATCAAGGGGGGGGCAATCATCAAGGGCGATGAGAGAGGCAATCAGACGCCATCAGGGGTGGGGGGCACTCATCAAGGGTAAGCACACACCTGTAGCACGTCAAGGAGCTGCGTGCGCGCCGCCTCGTACTTGGCCACCGACGAGAAGAGGAGCTTCGCGTGATTGCCCTCATTCAAGTCGATGATGACCATACTCGCATCTTTCTTGAGAAGCTTCTTCGATTTGGCGGCGGCGCTGTTGCCCTTCGAGCCGAAACGCAGCTGGTGGCGCGAGCCATACCTGATGAGAGAAGCAATCGGACGGTACTCAGAAGAGAGGAGAGGCAATCAAGAGCCATCAAGAGCCATCAAGCGCCATCAAGCGTCATCACGCGCCATCAAGCGCCATCAAGCGCCGTACCGGACGCCAAACCAGTGCTCGCAATCAAGAACAATCAAGAACAATCACGCGCCATCAAGCGCCATCAAGCGCCGTACCGGACGCCAAACCAGTGCTCGCAATCAAGAACAATCAAGAACAATCAAGAGCCATCAAGAGCCAGCAAGCGCCGTACCGGACGCCAAACCAGTGCTCGACGATGACGTCCGTGAGCCGCTTCTCGTACACGAGGATGAGTGCCTGCCAAATAAGGCAACCCACAATTGTCGGAGGGAATCAGAGGTCCGCAGTTAAAGTCAGGGACTCACGTGCCCTGATTAGGGACTCTATGTGCCCTAATTAGGTATCGCAATGATCAGGGGGGGCATCGGTGACGAAACCGCGTGAGGAGACCGACGAGACTCGCCTGGCTCGCCTTCTACGAGGGGACCTCTTATCAGGGGGGGCATCGGTGACGAAACCGCGTGACGAGACTCACCTGGCCTGCCTTGTACGAGGGGACACTGGTGCGTACTACCGTGTCGGGCCTCGGGTCGATGACGATCTCCATCTTGGTCGTACTCCGCTTGAAGGACTTGGAGGTCGAGAGGCCGTCGACGTGCACGCCATCGTAGGCGACTTCGACCGTGTCGTCGTCGCGCATCTGATGAGGAACATGATCAGTGGCAATCATCAGCAATCAGTGGCAATCAGTGGCAATCATAAGCAATCAGTTGCAATCCATGGCAATCCATGGCACCTCGACCACCGTCGCGCAGCCGAATGATGTCTTGAGGCGAGCGCCGACCGAGCAGCCGTAGGCAAGCCAGGGGGTGGCCACCACATTGACAGAGGCGCGCCCTTTGCCCTTGACATTGATGAGGAGTGTGGGGACGTCGCCTGCCTTGATGGCCTGCGAAGACAAGGGCAGCCGCACGACCTAATGAGGGCGGCAATCGGAGAGGTCCTCAGACGCCATCAGAAGACTGACCTGGGAAGACCAGGGTAGCCACACGTTCTCTAACTCGAGCCGGTCAGCGAAGGTGTCTGCTGGCGCACGCGACGAGCGGAAGCGCCCGATGACCTGCGCATGCAATGGGGGAGGAAAGAGGTGATGCGCATGCAATGGGGGAGGGAAGAGGTGAGCATCCGATGCAATTCGGTGTCATCAAGTGCAATCCGGTGTCATCCAGTGCAATCGGGTGTCATCAAGTGGATAGCAGAGGAGCGGCAGCGCCGTCGAACGCACCTGCATGTTGAACATCGCGATCACGGTCAGGTCTTCGGTCTCGCCCATCACCGATGCCGCGTCAGAACCATCCGCAATGCGAAATGTACAGCCGTTGCAGTTGAACAGCAAGATCATGCTTCCTGGCCCTGCCCAATCGTGGCGTGATTGCGTGGCGCCGTTGGGGTTGGACGATGCATGCTTCGAGGGCTTGCCCCCAGCCCAAAACTCAGGCCCACTCGCCGTGTACCTGGTGAGGGACGCAAAGATCAGAGGGCATCAGAGGGCATCAGAGGTCATCCGAGGTCATCCGAGGCCGGCCATCCGAGAGGTCATCCGAGGTCATCCGAGCACGTACGAGGCTTCCGTGGACTCGACCATATCCTTCTTCGACCAGCCAAAGTAACGGCGGATCACGCCAATGCCCTGGCGCGCCTGCTCCTCGAGAGCCGAACGCGCTGTGGTGAGCACTTGCTTGCAAGGCAGGTCATCAGTGGCAAGCAACGTCGTCGAGCTGGCGCGCCTGCTCAATGCCCGGCTTCTCAAGAGGGTTTCGTCCGCACGAGAGCGTGATCTCGTCGCTGAGCTCGCAGAACGAGATCGGGAGCTCGATGATCTTGTTTTCGGAGATATCGAGCTTCTTGAGCGCGGTCAGCTTGCCCATGTCGAGCGGCAGGACGGTGATCATGTTCTTGTGCACGTCGAGCACCTCGAGCCCCGTAATCAGGCAGAGGGAGGTTGGCAAGTCGACGAGCTGATTCGAGTAGAGCAGCAGGTGGCGCAGCGTGAGCATCGTGCCAATGAGCGATGGCACCTGTGGGAAGACGGCGCGCTGGGGTGAGCGCTTGCATGCAAGGCGGGTCTTCCGTGGCAATCAAGGGCCATCAAGGGCCATCAACGCACCCTCAGCAACCGATTCTTCTCGAGAGAGAGCGTGCGCACGGAGCGGAGCTTGCATAGCGGGGCGAGCGTGGACGCATCTCCAGCGAGATCGTTCTCGTCCATGCGGAGCTCGGCGAGCTGCGCGCGCGAGATCGAGGCAGATTGCACCTCGGTGAGATCTCGTGGCAAAGCGCAATCAGGGAGGCACTCAGGGAGGTCATCAGGGAGGCAATCAGGGAGGCAATCAGGGAGGCAATCAGAGAGGCAATAAGAGAGGCAATTAACGAGCCCTCACCTGCCCAAGTGATCTGCAGATGGCACCGGTCAGGTCCGTGAGCGACACGTCATCAGTGCCGGCCAGCCCTGCGGACTTGATGTGGAGTGACTTGACAGGCGCCTCCCCAAGCCCCTGGATGATCGCCTTGATGCCCGACGCGCCGAATGGGTTGTGGTCGAGCTGCAGTGATGAGATGAGCAGATTGCCCTTCATCAGAGTACCCATGGCATGCGCCGAGAGCAAGCCGAGATTGAGGTGAGCGACGTTCAGGGCCGACTCGGCGCCTGATTGTCCTCGAAGCTGTGGGATGGTCCGCGGGATGGTCATGAGTGGTCATCAGAGGCCATCAGAGGTCATCAGAGGTCATCAGAGGTCATCAGTGAGATTGTACCTGCGGGATGGTAAGCGCGGTGGCGCCTTCGATCTTCACGGTCATCATCTTCGGATGCGAGCGGATGGCGTCGGCAACCTATTCCACGCCGATCGCATGAGGTCATTAGTAGTCATTAGTGGTCATCAGGGACGGCCATTACGGAAGGTCATTAGAGGCCATTACCTGCTCCACGCCGATCGCATCGATCGCGTTCCGGCCAGATACATCGAGATGCTCTAGGGTCTTGTTCTCCCTGAGCGCCGTTGCGACCGACGCGGCCCCAGCGTTGTTAACATCTGCCAGATCGGGAGGCAAGTGTGAACAGATCGGGAGGCACACGGCTCATCAATCGCCATCATGCTCGCGGCCAACGGACGCACTCAGACGCGCAGGTGAGGCGCTCGAGCGTCGAGCTATACTTGACGCAATCAGAGATCATCAGAGATCATCAGAGATCATCAGTGGTACTCACCGGACGAGAGGGTGAGGCGCTTGAGCGTCGAGTTGAACTTGACGACACCGGCGAGAAGCAGCACGACCGGATCGACCTTCCCACCAGGCTGTAGCTCCTTGGCCTCGCCTTCCTTGGTCTCCTTCGAGAAGTCGATGTGGCCTTCCTTATCAGGGTACGCCAGCTCGCTCTTCTCGGGCGTGATTTGGAAGGCGTCGCAGCTGACGAAACCGACGAACCCGAGCCGGCAGTTGGAGGCTCAGCAGCTCATCAGTCGCAATCCATCGCAATCAGCGACTGCCATCAGCGGTGCTCACCTGACGAACCCGAGCCGGCAGTTGCAGTCGTCCTGGAGGAGGTACGAGCCGATGAACGTGAGGATGTCGTGCGTGTTCGCGCCGGGCACCCCGCGCACGTCGAGCGACGTCAGAGATTCGTTACGCTTGAGCGAGACCGCGAGCTCGTACCTGATGAGGGGCGCACTCAATGGTGATGAGGGGCGCAATCAAAGGTGATGGGGGGCGCAATCACAGGTGATGAGCGAGATCGCGAGCTCGTACCCATCCAAGTTAGGGTTGTCGGACACGTTGAGCACCTTGATGTTGCATGGTGCGCGTTCGGACCTGATGAGGGGCGCAATCAGCGGTCATCGTGAGCGGCGATCCGACGCAATCATCGATCAGCAGTTGTACTCAGCGGGGCAATGAGCTCATTCACACCAGAGGAGCTGCTTGAGCGCCGTCGTGAACTGCTTGCCGAGGTCGTTTTTGGCGAGGGAGAGGGAGGTGATCTTCTCGTACCCGTGATCTCCCTTGCCCAAGCCTTCCACAAGCGCCGAGATGAGCTTGCCGCCCGCCTTGTCGTTGAACTGGGCGTTGCTGAGCACCAAGGCGGTGATCTTGCACTGGTTGTCCTGTGAATGTGAAGGGCGAGAGCGCTGTGGTGAGCACTTGCATGCAAGGCGGTGATCTTGCACTAGTTGTCCTGGCACAGAGTGGCCGGAAAAGGATATGCCCTCGCTGTGGTGAGCACTTGCATGCAAGGCAGGTCATCAGTGGCAATTAACGTACCTGGCAGAGTGGCCGGAAAAGGATATGCCCTCCTTCGCCCTCCGCCCCGATTGCGACGCCCACACCCGACGAGGTGAGGTCGAGGCACTCGAGCCGCGTGTTTGCGCTCACGAGGGCGCCTGTTCAGGGGGCAAACGGAACCGCAATCGGAACCGCAGGACGAGGTTCGTCAAGAGGGCGCTCGGGCGGAGAGGTTCGTCAAGAGGGCGCTCGGGCAGAGAGGTTCGTCAAGAGGGCACTCGGGCAGAGAGGTTCGTCAGCCCCCCGAGCGCGCGCCGATGATGCCGCACGTCACGCGGTTGAGGGTGCCGTTTTGGCACGCTGTCGAGAGGTCGACGCGCTTCAAGGCGTCATTGCTGGCACCGGTGAGCTCGGGTACAGGTAGGGTCACCACGGACTGGCCTCCCGATCGCGAGACGGTGATGATGTCGAGCCGCTGTAGCTTCTCGTTGCCTCGCAGCGCCTGCGCCAGGGTGTTGATCAGCTCAATCTTCATGTTGTTCAGCGTCACGTGCGTGAGCGTCCGGTTGCCTCGCAGGCAGCCCGCGAGCAAGCGGAACGGCTCTACGTCCTTCAAGTCGGAGCGTGAAAGGTCGAATTCACACCGTTCCACATTAGGAAAGAGGCCGAAGTCGTTACAATAGGCGACCTGCGCGTTCGGGTTCGTCAGCAACGCGTTCCCAATCTCCGATCGCGCCTTCGAGTCGATCGTAGCTCCGGGCCCGAGATTGAAGGCGGTGAGCGTCGTGTTGGCACGAAGCGCGCCCGCGATCAAGACGGCGTCCGAGGTCGACGCCTCTTTTGGCCACGTGAGCGTCTTCGTCTCCTCGGAGAGCACGAACCTGATGAGGGAGGCAATCAGACGTCATCAGAGGTCATCAGAGGTCATCAGACGTCTCCTCGGAGAGCACGAACCAGATGAGGGAGGCAATCCGCATGCACTCAGGAAAGGCGATGAGGGAGGCAATCTGCATGCAATGAGGGAGGCACTCAGGCGCCGCAATCAGAAAGGCCGTGACGGAGGTCATCAGGGAGGCAATCAGGGAGGCCATTAGGGAGGCAATCAGGGAGGCAACAGCCATCAGAGAAGTCCGCACGCACATGTCACAGTGCAAGAAGGAGAGCTTGCGAGATTTGTTCTCGAGCAGAGCTCGGCCGATCTCGTCCTTGGCGCGCGTCGGCAGATGGCGATCTGAATGTTCGACGAGCTCCACCGACACCAGTGAGGGATGCTTACGCAACAGCTCGGCCAAGGCAGGCTCTACCGACGGCTGATTATGCGAGAGGCCTGCGCAGAAGGGGCGCCATCGTTTGCGCTCGTCATCGGGAGGGGCGCTAGCATTGCGCTCGTCATCAGGAGGGGCGTTAGCATTGGGCTCGTCATCAGGAGGCCATCCGAGCCCATCCATGGTCCGTCAAGGTGCAATCAGACGCAATCAGTGCCGAGGACGCACCGAGCCGGCGCTGGTTCGTCAAGGTGCAATCAGACGCAATCAGTGCCGAGGACGCACCGAGCCGGCGCAGCCCCTTGAGGGATTGCAGGCTGTTGCAAATCATCCGCACGCCCACCATGCCGAGGTTATTGCTGTTCACGTTGAGGTCGGTGAGAGAGCGGTTATTGGCGAGCGCCTCGCACATCCGGTGGAAGCCACTGAAGTGCGTCTCGACGAGGGTGGAGAGCTGGTTGTTCGAGATGTCGAACTTGGTCAGTTTGGGGCACGTGACGAGCATGCGCGCCATCCCGGGCACATCCTCCCAGCTGATGTCGTTCTGCGAGACGTTGATGTTCTGCACCTCCAGGTTCGAGTCCGTGATGAACCAGAGCGCGGACCTTCCATTTTCGGACAGGGGTTCGTCATGGAAGTCCCAAGTGGGCCGTTGGCGAGCGAGAAGAGCGCCAAGGTAGCCCGAGGCGATCCGGCACGTGTTATTCATGTACCTGAGGAGGGACGCAATTCGAAGCGATTAGGGGCCAAGAGAAGCCATCATAGGCGCACGCCCGAACAACCCGAGGCAATTAGAGGCAATTAGAGGCAATTAGAGGCAATTAGAGGCCATTAGAGGCCATTGGAGGCCATCAGAGGCGCACGCCCGAATGACCCGAGGCAAGTCGGCACGTGTGATTCTCAACGTACCGGTTGTTGAGGAATTCGGCGGCCGCCTTGTCATTGACCCAGCCCGGCCAGCCCGGACCAGCGGGCGGCGTGAGAGACGTGACCGTGATCAGGAGGTACTCGGCATAAAGGCCCTCCTGGAAGGAGAGGTGCTTGAACTGGTACTGCGCGGGCGCCTTGTCGGTCTGCATGGCGAGCGTCGCCGCGAGCGCCACGCCGTACTCGCCGTCCAAATCGAGGCGTGACCTGATGATGGAGGCAATCAGAGGTCATCATCCGAGGTCATCATCGAGCTCAGGTCCAGCTGAGCGGCCTGATGAGGGTGGCACTCAGAGAGGTCATCAGAGGCAATCAGACGTACCAAAGGCCCAGCTCGTCGGGATTGAGCCCGAGGACGCAATCAGAGGTCATCAGAGAGGTCATCAGAGGCAATCAGACGTACCAAAGGCCCAGCTCGTCGGGATTGAGCCCGAGGACGCACGCCACGTTCTTGCTTGTGAATTCACGCCGGCCGTTTTCTTGGTTGTTCACAGCGACGCGCCGGAGCATCTTCTTGCACACTTCATTCAGCTGCGCTTCCGTCTGCGACGGAGGCATCAACACGTACTCGACGAGCGCGGTGACGACCGTGTGCATGGCATGAGACTTGGGGACGACCGCCACAATGCCAGTGCGCATGTCGAACCCAGGCACCTGAGGAAGGAGGCAATGAGAGGCAATGAGAGGCAATGAGAGGCAATGAGAGGCAATGAGAGGCAATGAGAGGCAATTAGAGGCAATGAGAGGCAATGAGAGGCAATGGGAGGCAATGAGAGGCAATGAGAGGCAATGAGAGGCAATGAGAGGCAATGAGAGGCAATGAGAGGCAATTAGAGGCAATTAGAGGCAATGAGAGGCAATGAGAGGCAATGGGAGGCAATTGGAGGCAAGTAGAGGCCATCAGAGGCTCATCAGTGGTCATCAGAGGCCATCAGAGGCCATCAGAAATGCAATTCGAGGTGCGCTTGTCGAGATCCGCGCACCTTGGACCGTTGAAGCACTCGCAATGAGTGTGTATCGCAATCAGTGCTCATCAGTGCTCATCAGTGCTCATCAGTGCTCATCCGCGCACCTTGGACCGTTGAAGCACTCGCACACAGAGCGCATAGCAATCGGCGACCTCGTCTTCGCCCGAGACGACGCGAACCTTCTTGCCACGCAAGATCGAGTTGAGATCCAACGCTGCCTCGAGCGTCTTGACTTGTTTTTGCTGCACCTGCGTCGTCTCCTGCACCTTCTCCTCCTTCCCACTCGCCGCCGCGCCTCCCGATGAGTAGGCAGAGCCCAGGGACTCTTCCAAGGAGCCCTTGCGCTTCTGGCGTTGCCGACCGCCCCCGGCTTGGGCTGCCTCCTCCTGGTCCTTCGCCGCGGCCTGATGAGGGGAGCCATCAGAGGTCATCAGAGGCCATCAAGAGGCCATCAAGAGGCCATCAGAGGCCATCCGAGGTAATCAGTGGCCATCCGATGCCATCAGAGGTCATCCGATACAATCAGGTGCACTCAAATGCAATCCGGATCATCAGTGGTAGTCAGCGGCCATTACCTTCTCGGCTTCCTTGAGCTCCTTTTCGACCTTCTCCTTGCCCGCCGAGGACTGTACCTCGATTCGCATCCGGTTCCGAATGCCGGCCGAGATGCCTAATTTGGTACACGGGAAGCCGAGAGCGCTGTGGTGAGCACTTGCATGCCAGGCAGGTCATCAGTAGCAATCCGCATACCTAGTTTGTACAGCTGCAGCCGCGTGTCAGGCAGCTCGCCCAGGTCGATGACGGCGCTCTCCCCGCTATCCTTCCCGCTTTGGATCGCAGAGTAACTGATGAGGGAGGCAATCAGGCGTCCTCAGAGACCATCAGACGTACTGCGGAGGCAATCAGTCGTCATCGGATGCAATCAGAGGTCCTCAGCACGCGTACGTGAGCAGCAGCATCGAGAGAAGGACGGGCACTCCGATGGCCTCGACGAGGAAGGAAAGGAGGAACTCGAACTTCTCATCAAACGCCTTCTGGCTCATGTTGAGCATTCGATCGAAGAAGAAGTCGTGGGCGGCCCGGAAGGCCGCATCCTTTTCGAACGCCTCGTGGATCTGCTTGTGGATGATGCTGATTGCGACGGGGACGACCTTGACCTTCTCAAGGCCCAACCCCTTTTCGGAGGCGAGGATCATCGTGAAGCTCATCGAACGCACCTGATGAGGGCGGCAATCAGGAGTGTCATCAGATGAGGGAAGCAATCAGGCACGTCGCGGAAGGTGTGAAGCTCATCGAACGCACGTGTGTCGGATGCATGCCATCGTTGCCGTAACGGTTGAGGACGTGGACCGGCGTGAGCGTGGTCAAATCTCCCTTCATCTCGAGGTCGAACCCGTTGATGAGCACCTTCATCAGCTCGAGGCAGTGCTCGCCCGAGTCGATGGAGAACGTAACGGTCGCTGCGGACTTTGGAAGCGCCTCGGGGGGCTCGACGCCACCGAGGTACCTGATGAGGGAGGTAATCAGGTAGGTCATCAGTGACAATCAATAGGCAACCCGAGGTGTCATCAGAGGTCATCAGAGAAGCAGCACGCTCGTGATGAAGCCGAGGAGGAGTCATCAGAGGTCATCAGTGGCCATCTAGAGGCCATCTAGAGGCCACCAGTGGCCATCAGTGGCCACCAGTGGCCATCTAGAGGCCATCAGAGCTCCTCAGAGGAGCAGCACGCACGTGGCTTCGATCCATAAAGCCACTGGGTTCATGTAGGTTATGTTCGGGAGTTGTTTGGCAGAATTGGGGATTAGGTCTCCTTTGATCTTGTCGCGCATCAGGCAGAATCCGTCCACGTTCGCCGCGGAGGCGATGCAGCCGAGAAAGTGCATCAGGGTCGGCTGGATCGCGTCAAAGGAGATGTACCTGGACGCAGCGAGGCGCACAAGCGAGGCACTCAGGGAGGCGATTGGGCAGGTCATCAGGAAGGAAGGCCGTGACGGAGGTCATCAGGGAAGCAATCTGGGAGGCAATCAGGAAGGCCGTTACGGAGGTCATCAGGGAAGCAATCTGGGAGGCAATCAGGAAGGCCGTGACGGAGGTCATCAGTGAGGCGATGGGGAGGCACTCATGGAGGCCATCAGGGCGAAACACGTACAGCTGCTCCACGGTCTGAATGACTTGATGCCACAGGCCAGACGCAACGATGGGGACCGCGCGCCCACCACGACGCCCTCCTGACGCCGGCAGCTTGCGCTGCAGCGCAATCTTGGTCAGGGCCTCGGCCATCTCGACTGTGTAGAAGCCCGCAGGCATCGCCTGATGAGGAGAGCCATCCGACGCGCAATCAGATGCAATCAGACAGGCATCGCCTGATGAGGGGAGCCATCCGACGCGCAATCAGATGCAATCAGATGCACTAGGATGCAATGAGATGCAATGAGATGCAATGAGATGCAATGAGATGCAATGAGATGCAATGAGATGCAATGAGATGCAATGAGATGCATTCAGATACAATCAGATACAATCGGATGCAATTCGATGCAAGAGCGGTCATCCGCGGTCATCGGCGGTCATCCGCGGCCATTAGCGGCCATCACCTTGAGCGCCATCTCGACCGCGGGGATGACGTGAGCACGCGAGCTCGGCGAAGGCAGTGGACGGATCTCAAACTCGAGCAGATCGAGCAGATGCTCCTTCTCGCCCTTGGCGTTCGGGATCCTCGAGGGAGACATGATCTTCTTGTTGAATTGGTTGATGAAGGGCTGGCGGAGCTCGCGCATGCATTCCTTCTCGGCTTCCTCGAGGTATGTTTGTAGCTCGACTTGAGAGTCCACCATCAGCCGGCGCTGCGGGCGCGACGACATCAGCATGCGCTGCTTCATGACGAACTCCTTGAAGTTCGACTCGCGCTGCTTCCGCTTGAACTCCTCCTCCGCTTGCTGCTCTGCATTCGATAGACCCTTGGACGCGTGCTTGCCCTGTGGGGCGAGTGGTTGGCGTTGGGGTTCGGCTCAGTGTTAGGGCTAGGGCTCGGATTAGGCTGAGGGCGGGTTGGGCTTCGGTTCAGGGCTAGGGCTAGGGTTGGGCTTAGGGCTAGGGTTACCTGCGACGGGTGGCTGGCTTCATCGAGATCGCGCTCCAGATCGCGAGCTGCGGCGAGATCGAGGATCTGCTGGGCGGTCTGCATGACCCTCTCATCTCGAGCCGCGAGCTCCGTCGGGCCGAATCTCGCGTCCTCGAGATCAATGCGCATCGACTCGGTGCGGAAGACCTCTTTGTACCTGTGGGGAAGAGCGCGCACAGGGCGCCGAGATGAGCACATGCATGCATTGACTCGGTGCGGAAGACCTCTTTGTACCGGAGGTCAAGGTCATCAGGGGTCATCAGAGGTCCTCAGAGGTCATCAGCTTGTACCGGAGGTCAAGGTCATCAGGGGTCATCAGAGGTCATCACGGGTCATCACAGGTCATCAGTGAGATTGTACCGGAGGTCGAGGTTCTTGCGGCACTCGGCGATGTTGACGAGATGCTCGAAGAAACGGTTGCCCTGCACGCACGAAACGCTCGCGAGCCATCAGTACGCAATCTGGACGCAATCTGGACGCAATCAGGACGCGATCAAGGCGTACCTGCAGCTGCATCTGGATCACGGTGCGCTGCTGCTCTTGGGAGAGCTCCTTGAGATTCACCTGAGATCGAGAGGGCAATTAGGGAGACCATCAGAGGGAGGCCATCAGAGGGAGCCTCACAATGACGAAACGCAACAGGGAGGCCATCAGAGGGAGGTCATCAGAGGGATGCCATCAGAGGGAGGCTATCATAGGCCATCAGCGGGAGCCTCACAATGACGAAACGCGATTTATACTCGTCCACGTCGACACCTTCGGGGCGCGACGTGACCATCAGCCGATTGCCCGAAGGGACGAGCTCATAGTGAACGAAGGCTTCGACGATCTCGCGCATGCCCGCGGCTTCGTCAACCCCATCGACGAGCACGACGAGCGCACAGAGCTCATGCGCGATCAGAAGCATCCGTCGGTCCTCGTGGCGGTCGATGAACTCAGAGGAGATGTACCTGCCATATCGGGCATTAGAGGTCATTAGTGGTCATGAGGTCATTAGAGGTCATTGGCGGTCGATGAACTCAGAGGAGATCTACCTGCCATCTCGGCAGCATCTCGGCATCACATCAGGGCTCATCAGGCGCCAATCAGATGCAATCAGATGCAATCAGAGGCCATCAGAGGCCATCAGAGGCCATCAGAGGGCATCAGAGGGCATCAGAGGGCATCAGAGGCCATCAGAGGCCATCAGAGCCGAGGACGTACCAGCGCAGCAGGCCGTTCGGATCGGAAAGGAGCTCCTGTGGATCATCTCCGTGCTCGCGTAGCAGCCGGACAATGCGCTGCACGAAGACAATCACAGGCACGAGCCTCACGCCCTCGCCCGCGGTCTTTGGGTCCCCACAGCCCTCGGCCACCATGAAGAGAGCCTGCTTGATCATCCACGTCTTACCAGTGCCCGGTCCGGCGCGCACGAGCACGGGCTGGGCCGCATGGGTGCCTTCTTGCCGCTTGGGTGAGGGTTGCATCTGCTCAGAGGTCATTAGAGGTCATTAGAGGTACTCAGAGGTCATCCGAGGTCATCAGAGGTCGTCAAAGGTCGTCAGAGGTGATCAGAGGTCGTCAGCGCACCTGCTCGCGTGAGAGCTCGGGTACGTCCTTCATCACTTGGTACTGAGGGGGCGCGGTGCCGCCGGGGATGTCGGCGAGAGCGAGGAAGATGAGCTGGTCCTTGATGAGCAGCAGATTGCCGGTGATCGCGTCCTCGACCTTGTCCTCATGTGCCGTGACAAACTTGCAATACTTGATGCGATCGTCTTCGAAGGTGAAAGACGTTACCTCCGTCGGCACGGCCACGTGGTTGAACTGGTTGAGGTCATACCTGTGGGGAAGTGGAGGAGGTGGGGCGTCGTCGTGAGCACTCGCATGCATGCCCCCTATTCGATTGAGGTCATACCAAACTTGGGAGCCTGTCTTGCACTCTCGGGGCTCAATCGAGATCACATGGCGAGATCACATACCAAACTTGGGAGCCTGTCTTGCACTCCCGGGGCTTCACCGAGATCATATGGCGAGATCCCTCGTCGTACTCGAAGGCGCCGACCCAGTAGAGCACGGAGGCGTCGACGAGCTTCTTCTCGTGTAAGAGCAGCAGCTTCGTGTCGCGCGCATAGTGGGGGAAGGTTGTGTACACGACGTTGGCGGGCTGGATGTCGATGATCACCTCGCCCTTGACGCCGTCTTCTTTGCAGAAGGAATCGACGCGAGCGACGATGCGGTCGTCCTGCAGGACGCGCTGGACGGTCGCGCATTGCCCTGAAGGAGCGCCCACCTATCAAAGGAGGAGAGGGGAGGTAATTAGGGAGGTAATTAGGGAGGCCATCAGAGATGCAATCAGGGGATGCACTCAGAGGCCATCAGCCCACCTTTCGAAGGATGACGCGAGCTCCAATCGAGGTTGAGTACGCTAGCCAAGGTAATCAGGGAGGTAATTAGGGAGGTAATTAGGGAGGTAATCACCTTTCGAAGGATGACGCGAGCTCCAATCGAGGTTGAGTACGCTAGCCAAGGCTGCACCACGATGGTGGCCACTTCCTTTCCCCACACGATCTCGAGCTCCAGAGATGCCGCCGACTGCCAGCCGTCGTTGCCGAGGTCGTACTCCTCGCAGAGGTACCATTCGTTTGGAAACTCGACCCGCTCGAGAAAGGGGGTGCTCAGCGCGTACGCGAGCTTCAGACGCCCAACCTGTGGGGTCCGGACGCCGTGGTGAGCACTTGCATGCAAGGCAGACATTCAGAGGCAATCAGCGCACTTGCATGCAAGGCAGGCAATCAGAGGCAATCAGAGGCAATCAGCACACCTTCTTCTTGCGATTCGACTTGAGGAGCATGCATGCAAGGCAGGCAATCAGAGGCAATCAGAGGCAATCAGAGGCAATCAGCACACCTTCTTCTTGCGGTTCGACTTGAGGAGCAGATCGAACGAGACCTCAAGGGGAAGCTTCTCGAATGGGTGCTCCTTACCGGTCCAGCTGGTGACCGCGAAGGGCGCATTGAAGCAGTTGAAGACCATCTTGAGGGTCGCCGGCTCGGTGACGACGGCATGCCGCGAGGTGGTCGGACCTGTGGGGAAGAGGGGGCGCCGTGGTGAGCACATGCATGCTCGGACGGGAGCGGCGCGAGGAGGTCGGACCGTCCTGGTCGCCAAACTTGGGACGCTTGCCCGCCACGGCGCTTGGGAGGCCTTCGCCGTCCTTGCGGCGCTTGATGACGCTCGCGCCCTGACAGGGGAGGGGGTGGGGCGCCGTGGTGAGCACCGGGAGAGGCAGTGCTTGCGCTTTGGTCGCCTGCGACGACGCGGTCGAGGCGCACCTTTCCCGCCTTTCCCGAGTGGCAATCAGGGGCAGTCAGTGGCCATCAGTGGGGCACTCGTGCATGCAATCCGCGGGCGCACACCTTTCCCGCCTTGCCCGAGAGGACGCGCATCAGGCTGTTGGCCGTGTGGACCGCGAGATTGAACGAGATCGGGAGCGGAGTGGCGGGTACGAGCAAGGTCTGGTCTTCTTCGCCCTTGGCCTTGCCTGGAATCTTGGTGACGATCCAGCCGTACGCGCTCGCCACGACGCCATCCTTGGAGATCAGCGCCTTCTCGGTGCCGTCGGCGAGCACGATCGTCTCCATGATGCGCACGGACGTATCCTTGGGCACCTCCCCGATCTTGGTCGCTTCGGAGCCGTCCTCCCTGCCGGTCGACTCGCGCACCACGCACGACTTGATCGTCTTCATCAGTGGGAATCCGCGGGAGGCGAGCTTGAGCGTCTCGATCTCGTCGCGCGAGATGCCGGTCACCCAGCCGAGCGGCTCCTGATCTCCGTCGAGCTCGATGTGCATGCGCGTCTCGTTCACCTGACGAAACCAAGAGGGCCTCGCAATCAGAGGTCATCAGAGGTCATCAGAGGTCATCAGAGGTCATCAGAGGTCATCACCGGTTTCGTCATCAACTTCTCCTTGAACGAGAGCATCTCCTTCGCGCCCACGCGCACGAGCGAGCCGGGAAGGATCTTGTGGCATGTTTCGACCAGCGCCGAGTCGTGCGTCGGCCCTTGACGAACCTGGAGGGTCGACATGGCCACCATCAACGCTCATCAAGGCTCATCAATGACAATCAGTGCTCATCAGGGCGTCGGCCCTTGACGAACCTGGAGGGTCGACATGGCCACCATCAACGGCGACTGCGCAAACGGCGAGATCGTCTCCTCGACGACGACCTTCTCGACCTGTGGGGAGAGCGCACGCGCGCCGTGCTGAGCGCTTGCATGCGGGGCAGGCCATCCGCATGCAATCGGAGCGTACCTTCTTCTTGACCTTCTTCGACTGGCCGTAGCTGCCATACCCACTCGAGCCCTTCTCCTTGGCGGCGGCCGCCTCCGCCGCCGCCGCGGCCGCCGCGGCCTCCGCCTCCGCCTTCTTGCTCTTCGTCGCTTCGGGCTTCTTCTTGGTCGTCTTCTTCGCCTCGTTCGCGCGGTCCGAGACGATCCTCGTCGGACCTGCCATATTAGGGAGACGCAATTCGGGCTCCTCAGTCGCAATCAAGAGGCCATACGAGAGGAGCCAGGGAGGTCTCGCGTTCCTTTCATCCGCGGCGTCGGACCTTCTCCCGTCGCCTGGTCTGGCGCCCCCTCCCCTGTGAACGCCTCTGTGAACGCCTCTGTGAACGCCTCTGTAAAAGCCTCCTCCGCCGGTGCCGCCGCGTCAACGGCCACCTGGCTGATGGCCGCGCTCATCACCGCCGCTGAACTGTCAGTGCTCGGCTTTCGCGCGATGATCGGGGAGGGCGCCGTCCCGGGCGCCGTCACACTCGAAGGGGCCGCTCGCTTTCGGACGAAGGTTTCGTCAGCGTTGGCGTTGGACATGGCCACGGCCATCGCCTCCGCAGCGGCCGCGGCCTTCGCCTCCGCGGCCTCCTCGGCCGCCGCGGACGAAACGGTCACCACCGCCGCAGCCGCGAGCGCTGCCGTGAGCGCTGCAGCCTCGATGGACGCGACTGGCGCCGTGTCGAGGTCGGCCACCTTTTGCGAATTCGCATCGAGCGCATTAAAGAGCTTCTCATCGTCGGCCAGGCGCACCTGATGAGGGAGGCAATCAGACGCAATCAGAAGACGCAATCAGACGCAATCAGACGCAATCATAGTCGGCCAGGCGCACCTGATGAGGGAGGCCATCAGACGCAATCAGACGCAATCAGACGCAATCATAGTCGGCCAGGCGCACCTGATGAGGGAGGCAATCAGACGCAATCAGACGCAATCAGACGCAATCATCGGCGGCCAGGCGCACCTGATGAGGGAGGCCATCAGACGCAATCAGACGCAATCAGACGGAATCAGACGCAATCATCGTCGGCCAGGCGCACCTGCAAAAAGCGGGAGGCACTCACGGCTCATCAGTAGTCATCAACCGGCCATCATGAAGCTTCTCATCATCCACAAGGCGCGCACGACGATGAACTTCTCCTTGCGAAACAATCAGTCGCAATCAGAGCTCATCAGTGGCGCACGTGATTCCCAGGCCCGAGGATGAACTTCTCCTTCCGAAACAATCAGTCGCAATCAGAGCTCATCAGTGGCGCACGTGATTCCCAGGCCCGAGGATGAACTTTTCCTTCCGAAACGTGAGAGGGCCCTTGGCCGCATTGATCGCCTTGATGAGGAGATCGACCGCCGCGGAGGTGTACGTGCCACGGATCGCCGCCTCACCTGCGACTCAATCAGACGCAATCAGACGCACTCAGACTCAATTAGACGCAATTAGAAGCAATCAGGTGTACGAGCCACGGATCGCCGCCACCGCTCCGACCCGACCTTTCCACAGCCCACACCTGATGAGGGAGGCAATCAGCATGCAATCACGATCGCGGCCTCACCTCCAACCCGATCTTTCCACAGCCCGCACAGCTCATTCTCGTGCAGCTTGAGATCGGTCACTGACGAGCCCTCCATCACGTTCGTGAGCGCTTGGATGGCTGTGGAAGGGGGGAAGCAGTGGCCATCAGAGGTCAACAGAGGCCATCAGAGGCCATCAGAGGTCATCAGAGGTCATCAGAGGCCATCAGAGGCCATCAGAGGCCATCGGAGGTCATCAGAGGTCATCAGTCCACCTGCTGGCGACCAGACGAGGTCGGCTTGCTTGTGCTTGGGCGAGCAGTCACACAGGTTGGTGCCCGAGAGATCCAGTGTGCGTAGGGGCCGGTGGGCCAGCAGTGCCGTGATGACCTGCAGCGCAATCAGGCGCAGTCAGACGAAGTCAGACGCAGTCAAGCACAGTCAGGCGCAGTCAGACGCAATCCACGAGAGCCCATCCTGTGATTACCTTTGCGCCGGCCTCCGAGCCGAGATTGTTATGCGCTAATGAGCAGCTCGTCATCGCGACAAGGGCCGGCAGGGCCGGTGGCAGCGCCGTCGCGAATGCGCGCCCAAGCTGGTTGTGCGATAGGTCGAGAGACATGAGCATGAGGCTCTTGCCCTCGCGCAGCTGCCAAATTAGGGAGGCGTTTGCCAAATTAGGGAGGCGTTCGCCGAATGGGAGACCGTTTCGAAATCGGTTAGGCGTCCAGAGGCACTCGGGGGCGCAATCCGACGCAATCAGACGCAATCAGGCGCCATCAGACGCAGTCAGACGCAATGAGACGCACCGTCGGGCTAGGACAGCCGAGTTGGGTGATGAAGATGGCGGCGGCCGTGTCAGCGACGCCTGAGCTCGATAGCACGAGATTCCGGAGGCCGCCGCCCAGAGTGATGACGTTGGCGAGGTGGCCGATCTCGTCCTCCTTGGCATCCCCACAGCTGAGGCGCGAGAGATCGAGGTCCGCGAGCGAAGACGTTCCCTCGCGCAGGCACGCTTGGCAAAAGGTCACCATCGACGACGCGTGCAGCGTGTGGTTGCCGCCCAGGTTGAGTTTCGTCAAGACGCCCTTCGTCTGCGCGAGCTGCCGGCCGAGGTCGGCGATCTCGTCCGGCGAGATCATGTTATCGCGCAGATCGAGGGACGTGATCTCCGGCACAAGCAGCCCCACCGCCCGTAGCGACGTCTGCCGATGGCCCCCGATGAGCGCGCGCAGGTTGATGGCGCTCTTACCGGTCGCAACCGACGCCTTGTGAAGCCCCTTCGAAAAGGCCTTGCCCATCTTCGCGCCCTCGCTCAACACGGCGCCCCAGCGCTCGGGCCAGCGCCAGGGAGACGCAGCCTCGGGGGGGAGCGCGCACAGGCCCTTGCACAGGACACGCGTCACGAGCGACACGAGCACCTTTTCGTTCTTCGCCCGGATCACAAGCGGTGCGGAGGAGACGAGGCTGACGACGGGCAGCTCGCCCGACTTGACCAGCTGGGTCACCTGATGAGGGAGGCAATCAGACTCAATCAGACGCAATCAGACGCAATCAGACGCAATCAGACGCAATCAGCCCGACTTGACCAGCTGGGTCACCTTGCCGACCTCGTCACGCACCACCTTGGGCAGCCGCTCGAACTCCTTGACCACCTGATGAGCGAGGCCATCAGGCGGCATCAGCGGCCATCAGCGGTCATTATCGGTCATCAGCGGCCATCAGCGGTCATCAGCGGTCATCATCGGTCATCATCGGTCATCATCGGTCATCAGAGGTCATCAGAGGTCATCAGAGGTCATCAGACGTCATCAGAGGTCATCAGACCACCTTGATCGCGCGCAGCTCGCCCGGGGCATCGCGCCAGAATTGCTCGATCTTATTGGGGCCGGAGAGGGCGATTGCGGCGGCCTGGAGCTCAGCGGTCGAGATTGCGTCCGCGCCCTGCGCGAAGCTGATGAACATGGCCACCTCGATGAGCTCCTGCAGCAAGGACGGCAGGCCGCTGAACGCGGTGAGCGCCGAGTCCTGTTTGAGGAGGAGAGGAGCGTCGTGGTGAGCGCGTGCATGCACGGCAGGTCATCAGTGGCAATCAACGTGCCTGCTTATCCTGCTCGAGCTCCGAGGGAGATCGGATCACGATACCAATCAGGCGCAATCAGGCGCAATCAACGTGCCTGCTTATCCTGCTCGAGCTCGAGCGCCTCGACCGCCGCCTCCTCTGCCGCCGTGAGAGCCACCTGCCAAGTTTGGGTAGCGATCAGAGGCTGATGAGATCAGCAATCAGAGGCTGATGAGGGCAGCAATCATCTCGACGAGAGCGACCTCCTCCTCCACTGATGAGATCAGCAATCAGAGGCTGATGAGATCAGCAATCAGAGGCTGATGAGATCAGCAATCAGGGGCTGATGAGGGCAGCAATTACCTCGACGAGAGCCACCTCCTCCTCCACCGGCGGCGGAGGAGGCGGGGCGTTCTTGACGAACTCCTGGAATTCGTCAAAGCTCAGATGGCCATCGCCATCGGCGTCGAAGTCTCGAAACATCTCCATGGATGAATCCGTGTCCATTTCACGTGGCGGGGGCGGCGGCTCCACCTCCTCCTCCTCTGCCGCCGCTGGCGGCGGCGGCGGAGGGGCCTCATCCCAGGGGGCCTCCGCTGCTGCCTCGGCTGCCTCGGCCTCCGCTGCTGCCTCGGCCTCCGCTGCTGCCTCGGCATCCCAGGGGGCCTCCGCTGCTGCCTCGGCTGCCTCGGCCTCCGCGGCTGCCTCGGCCTCCGCTGCTGCCTCGGCTGCCTCGGCCTCCGCTGCTGCCTCGGCCTCCGCTGCTGCCTCGGCATCCCAGGGGGCCTCCGCTGCTGCCTCGGCTGCCTCAGCCTCCGCTGCTGCCTCGGCCTCCGCTGCTGCCTCGGCTGCCTCGGCCTCCGCGGCTGCCTCGGCCTCCGCTGCTGCCTCGGCTGCCTCGGCTGCCTCGGCCTCCGCTGCTGCCTCGGCTGCCTCGGCCTCCGCGGCTGCCTCGGCCTCCGCTGCTGCCTCGGCTGCCTCGACCTCCGCCGCTGCTGCCTCGGCCTCGTAGATGGAGTCCGCAGTCTCGTCTGGCACCGGTTCCTCAACCACCGCCTCTACAACCGCCGCCTCCTCAACCGCCGCCGCCTCCTCAACCGCCGCCTCCTCAACCGCCGCCGCCTCCTCGACTGCCGCATTGAATGGAGCTGGTTCTTCGACAGTCTCTGACGACGCTCCTTCCTCCTCAGCGGCCAATTCATCGAGCGCCTCCTCGAGCGCCGGGGGCTCATCGTGGAATGACGGCGGCTGCTCCAGACCCTGCTCGACCAGGTTGGAGGAGGAGGATGGCGCCGGAGCTTCTGCGATCGAAGACATCGAATCGCGGTGGCTCAGCTGCGAAGCCTTGGCTTTGGCTTTCGGCTTGTCCGTGCGGGCCGACTTATCCCGGTGGGACAGGGGCCCGCTTTGCTTGCGATCGCTGTGCTGGCCCGAGGGCAAATCGCCCCTGTGCGACGACTGGGATTTGCCACTCCGGTGCGATGCCTGGGATCTGCCGGTGGTCTTGTCGGTCGATTTTCCGTCATTTGGTGCGAGCTTGGGCAGTGCGGGCGGTTTCTTGCTCATGATCGACGTGCGCCTACCCTGCGCCCTTCCTCGCACGTCCCACTTAGCCACCAGCCCGCGCGCAAGTGCTTTTTGGAAAGGTCAGGGCCTTCTTTCTTTTGGTCGCGACAAACAGCGGGGCCGCGCAGGAAAATGCACCATACTGGGCAAGTTCGTGGCTCGAAACGTTATTTTCGTCTTGCTCTTTTTTTAGTTTTGGTTCAAACAGGCATATGTACATGTACAGTAAAAGAGCAGTGGGTGATTACATGAAACCAACCTTCCTCAAGAGGTGAAGTGCGTCTAGAAAAAAGCGCCATCGTGAGCGCCTCGAGGCGCAACTCTTTCCAAAACACTTTTTCGCCTCGCGGTGCGCGCCAATGACCATCGCGTACGATGCTGGGGACCTCAACGAGCTGACCGTCTTGTTTCGGTGGCACGGCACGATTATCCCCAAGGTGCTGTGCCGGCCGGTGCTGTGGCTGCTGGTCGCGTCCCATGTGGGCTTCTTGTATATGCACATGTACCGCGACGACATCACGTTGCCAACGCTCCCGTGGAAGCTCACAGCGGTGCCGACGGCCTTGCTCACCTTCTTCATCGTCTTCTACTCCAGCAACTGCTACAACCGCTACTACACCTTCTACTCCAAGTGCACGGGCATGTCCGCCGCGGTCATGTGCTGGGTCGGCCTGCTGCGCGTTCACTTCCCGAAGGCGAGCCCGGAGATCCTGTGGAACTTGTGCCGGCACATGGTCGCGAGCGTGTACATGCTCTACTTCCAGCTGGCAGGGGGCGCGAGCGACGGCGGCAAGCAGGTGACCGAGAGCGAGTGGCAGGTGCTCCTCCAGACTGGTTTGCTATCCCCGGAGGAGAAGAAGAAGCTCGCCGAGTACCGTGGCTTCAAGCCCTTCCTGTTGCAGGTCTGGGCGATGCGCGCGCTCTCAGACCACATCGCTGTGGACAAGGACAAGGGCCCGAACGCCAACCTCGGCCCCTTTCAGACGCAGGCGCTCGCCGCGCGCGGCTGCTGCGCCGACATTGTCAACACGATGACGCAGCCTGTGCCCTTCCCGTACTACCACACTCTCACCCTGATGCTCTCGCTCAATCTCCTGATGATCTCGTACTCGCTGCTCGAGTTCGAGACGACGATGACGGTCCCGGTCTTCTTCATCATCGTCTTCGTCCTCCTCGGCCTCAAGGAGACGGCCGTCGTGCTCGCCGACCCCTTCGGTGGCAACGACGTCGACTTCGAGACCGAGGTCTACATGGCCAACATGCTCGCGAACTCGAAGGCGCTCATCTCACCGTCGGCGGACTACGTGCCGCAGACGCTGCCGCTCGCTGTTGTGAAGGCGTCGCCCACAAAGAAATGAGCTGTGAAGGCGTCGCCGCCCTATTTTGGACTGGCATCGTGACCTAATTAGGCAAGTCGGATGGCCAACTCTGTGGCCTCGTAGCACGCGGCGGAGGGCTTGGGAGTCGCTTTCGCAGCCGGCGGCGACGCCTTGGGCACCGTGTTGGGCGCTGGGCCCATGCCACCCGTTGAGCCATCCATGGTGGCGGCATCCAGTGCGCAACCCGCAGAAGGCCTGGGCAGAGTGGTCGATGGTGTAACCACAAATGGTCGCTTCCACAAAGTGCAAAACCGTTGATGAATGTGCGCAGCGTGTGGGGGCGGGGGCCCTTGTGATGCAGCAGGCGGCAGCAAGAGTTGCATGCAGGCGGCAGCGAGGGACGCATGGGCAGATGCGCGTGCCGCGCGACGTGGCGACGTGTCAAACGGTGAGCGCGGACCACGATCGACGATGCGCGGGTTGTGAAAGTTACTAACGAGTAACGTGTGCTCGTGTTGCTGTTGCATTTGCTGTTGGTATGCCGTGTGTCTCTGTTTGTGTATGCGCTCACTGCTTGGGCCAGCAGCCAGCACTTTGAGCTCTGCCCGAATAAAAGTTAAATATGAGTGCTCACGTGTCGCGTATGTGGATTGTTGCCCGCGTCGCGGATGACGGCGTCCTAGGCCGCTATCGCTAGAGGGACCGCGCTCCGCGGACGGCGACGGGACCTACACGATGCCGAGCCCGCGACAGCACGTCCGAAGGGCCCTCAAAGGGCCCGTTAGTCAAAGGAGAAAGCACCCACGCTGCCACCGAAGGCGGTAATGAATGCGGGCCGGGCCAGGGGCCACAGCGCGCATAAGCTCGTCCGGCCTCCATGATGAGGGATGCAATCATCGGTCATACGAAGTCATCAGAGGCCCCGCACAAGCTCGTCCGGCCTCCGCGCTGTGGCGCCGCCCACACCTCACTGAGTGGCAGACACTGTCGCCAAGTGCTTTCGCCGCTGCTCACCACCCTTCCCCACAGCACCGAGAGAGAGAGAGAGAGCGGCATGGGGAGAGTGGCACAGCCGCGAGCCATGTCACCGAGGCGGCCTCGCCATCCACGTCGGCATGCAAGTGCTCACCAAGACGCCCTCTCCTCTCCCCACAGCCACGAGCCATGAGCCGAGCTACCTCAGCCATCGAGCCTCACCTAACGCAGAACTCAAACGCGCCAAAGCCGAGTCAAGCTGCTGGATGCTCACGCAGCCATGTGGCTGCTTCCTCCTTTGCGTCGTCGGTGCAATCATCGATCGCGGCGCTCGCCACCATCGAGAAGTAGCGGCGCGCCATCTTCTCGTCCTTCGGGAAGCCCAAGTGGCGCTTAGTGTATGCGCGTCCCAGATTGTAGCACGCGGAATTGCTGCCGCGTCCGGCGGCCTCGCCCAGCAGCATAGAACCACGCGCAAGGCACTTTGGCACGCCAACACCATGCAAGTAGCACCCTCCAAGGTTGCCAGTCCCACTTGCATGCCCAGCCTCGTGGCTCTTCTCGAACCACTCGAAAGCCTTGACCAAGTCCTTGGCGAGGCCCTTCTGACCAAGCCAGTACCATGCTCCCAGTATGCACATCGCCCAGCCATCACCAGCCTCGGCCTCACGCAGCTTCTCCGCCACCTCTTCCTCCTCCTGCAGCTTCAGCTTCCACGCGTCCAACTTGTCGCCCGTGAGAGCGCCCGAGGTGACCATCGCGCGGATCATGTTCTTGACCCGCAGCGCCGGCTGCAGCCTCGTGCCCATCGCCAAGTTCGTCACCGGGCTCTTGTGCTGCTGCTTGAGCCACTCCTCGATGGCCGAGCGCTCGTACACGTTGCCGTCCTCCGCCGTGACGGGGTCGACGGGCAGCGAGAAGGTGATGGGGCAGACGAGCTCGGCAAAGGCCTCCTCAGTGGCGCTCTTGTGTCGGCGCAGCTGCACCGTCTCGTCCTCGGCCTCGGCAGCCGCGCGGCCGCGCTTGGGCGGCATCGCGACGCCGGTGGGCACAAGGAGGAAAGGCGGCACCACCCCTCGCCGCTCAACACGACGCTTTTGAACTTCCGCGCAAAACGACGCGGTCTACCGGGTATCGGCCCAAAACGCGCGCCGCAACGAGATCATTCCGATCCGCACACGAGCTCGATCTTCAAAGAAATTTATCTGGTCGGAACGCCCGTATCAACCCTCGTTGAGCTTGAGGCCGCGTCCGTCACGCGTCCCGTCCGGCAGGTCCTCCAAACACGCACCACCCCATTCACACCCCATTCACAGCCCACTCACAGCCCACTCACACCCCACCCGCCACCGCACCGCAAACGCGCAATACAGCCGATGGAACCCTCATCAGAGGCTCAGAGCGAGAGGACGCACACTAAAAGAGGGGCAACCACAAGGAACCACGAGCCGAGCTAGCGCAGCCACTGAAGCGTCATCTAGCGCAGCACTCAAACGTGCCCAAGCCGAGTCAAGCTGCTGGATGCTCACGCAGCCATGTGGCTGCTTTCTCTGTGGCAGCGGCGGTGCAATCATCGATCGCGGCGCTCGCCACCATCGAGTAATAGCGGCGCGCCATCGTCTCGTCCTTCGGGAAGCCCCAGTTGCCATCAGCGTATAAGAATCCCAGGTTGCAGCACGCGACTTTGCTGCCGCGTTCAGCACCCTGGCTCATCAGCGTATTCGCACGCGCAAAGCACTTTGGCACGCCATACCCCAGCAAGTAGCACGCTCCAAGGCTGCCAGTCCCACTTGCATCCCCAGCCTCGTGGCTCTTCTTGTACCACTCGAAAGCCTTGGCCAAGTCCTTGGCGAGGCCCATCTCACCATACTCGCACCAAACTCCCAGTTGGTGCATCACCGCGCCATCACCAGCCTCGGCCTTACGCAGCGTCTCCGCCACCTCCTCCTCCTCCTCCAGCTTCAGCTTCCACGCGTCCACCTTGTCGCCCGTGAGAGCGCCCGAGGTGACCATCGCGCGGATCATGTTCTTGACCCGCAGCGCTGGTAGGAGCTTCACGCCCATCGCCAAGTTCGTCACCGGGCTCTTGTGCTTGTGCTTGAGCCACTCCTTGATGGCCGAGCGCTCGTACACGTTGCCGTCCTCCGCCGTGACGGGGTCGACGGGCAGCGAGAAGGTGATGGGGCAGACGAGCTCGGCAAAGGCCTCCTCGGTGGCGCTCTTGTGTCGGCGCAGCTGCACCGTCGCGTCCTCGGCCTCGGCAGCCGAGCGGTCGCGCTTGGGCGGCATGTGTTTGCAAACACCCGCGTCCGTTCCTGTGCGCACGTTTCGGAACTTAAATAGTTGTGCATGCAGTTCAGTTCAGTTCAGTTAACTGAACTGAACTGCATGCACAAATTAGCGTTGAAACGTGCCTCTCTAACGTGAGCCAAGCCAGTCGCCCCCCCCACAGGACGGTGTGTGTGCGCACAGAGGGTCCCGGGGGGTAAATTTGTGGGTGAGCCCTATTAGTGGTGCTAATTGGATAAACTGTGCGGCCGCCGGAGCTTGCCCTCGTGCCCGTGGTATCTTCGTGGCCGCGGCCTTGCCCTTCGGCGGCCCCGTTGCCGTTCCGTTGGCCGAGCCTAAATGTAGAAAGCATCTCAAAGCGAAGCACACCACACTCTAACGTCCTAGTGTGACGGTCAAAGATCGCTGCGGTAGACCGCTCACTGCTCTACAGAGTGCAGTTCCATCCATTCTCAATTTCGCGAGTCTTCTTCAGGTCGGCCTTCGTGACAAATCCCGGACGGCCGAGTGACGAATCCCGGACGGCAGCGAGGCATGAGGGCCGAACGGGCGCTCCTCTGCGTGCCATTCGTATTCAGTCGGCCCAGTCCACTTCCCACGTGAGCTGGGTTCGGGTTCAGGGTTCGTCAGGGCTCGTCAGGGTTCGTCAGTCGGCCCAGTCCGCCTCCCACGTGAGCTGCGCGTCCTTGAGCTGCGCCTTAATCTTGTCGTTGTCCGGATCCATTTTGAGCGCCGTCTCGAGCTCGTGCACCGCAAGCTTGACCGTTGTCCGCTCGTTGAGCGCGAGGTGTGCCTCCGCGGCTCGGAGATACGCCTTCAGATAGCTCGGATCGATCTCGTACGCATCGACGGAATCTTCGGCGGCCTGACGCAGATAGCGCTTCGTCTGAGGCAATTAGAGGCAATTAGAGGCAATTAGAGGCAATTAGAGGCAATTAGAGGCAATTAGAGGCAATTAGAGGCAATTTTGAGGCAATTAGAGGCAGATAGCGCTTCGTCTGGGACGACGCGCGGACCAAGCTGGAGTGAGTGGCACTCAGAGGCCATAAGCATGCACTCGGAGGCCATCAGCATGCACTCAGAGGCCATAAGCGGCACACAGAGGTAACCCGAGGTCCTGCGAGGCCATCAGAGGTCATCAGAGGTCCTGCGAGGCCAACAGAGATCATCAGAGGCAATCACCTTGGAGGGCAGTCCAAGCTTGAGACCGGCCGCAATCAGAGGTCATCAGAGGTCATCAGAGGTCATCAGAGGCCATCACCTTGGAGGGCAGCCCAAGTTTGAGACCGGCCGCAGCGCGGTTCGACAGGTACTCTTTCTTCTGAGGGTTGAGTCGAATCGCCTCGGTAGCGAGGTCGTACCTGTGGGGAAGTGGGAGGGGGCGTCGTGGTGAGCACTTGCATGCACGAGGGTTGAGTCGAATCGCCTCGGTAGCGAGGTCGTACCTGATGAGGGAGGCAATCAGAGGCCATCAGTGGCCATCAGAGGCCACCAGAGGCCATCAGAGGCCATCAGAGGCCATAAGAGGCCATAAGAGGCCATTAGAGGCCATCAGAGGCCATTGGTGGCCATCAGTGGCCAGCAGAGGCCATAGGACGTACGAGCGTTGGTACTCCTTCTCCTTGAACGCCCAATGGGGGAGGCAATCAGTGGCAATTAGAGGCCATCGGACGTACGAGCGTTGGTACTCCTTCTCCTTGAACGCCCAATGGGGGAGGCAATCAGTGGCAATTCGAGGCCATAGGACGTACGAGCGTTGGTACTCCTTCTCCTTGAACGCACGGACCGCCGCGTCGTTGAACTCCTCGGCGACCGCTGGCGCCTCGGCAGAGCTCGGTTTGAGCTCGGGTCGCGTCTTCGGCGGCACGTACCTGTGGGGAAGTGGTGGGGCGTCGTGATGAGCACTTGCATGCACGAGGGTCGCGTCTTCGGCGGCACGTACACGGGCGCTCGTTCCTTCTTCGCAATCAGAGGCAATCAGAGGCAATCAGTGGCACGTACACGGGCGCTCGTTCCTTCTTCGCCGCCTGATCGAAGCCGACTCCACCCACCGCCTCCCACGGCCGGGCCGCCGCGTCGGCACCCACCTGACGAGAGGCATGCGATCGAGGAGGCACTCAGCATGCAATGAGGAGGCATGCAATCGGGCCGCCGCGTCGGCACCCACCTGACGAGAGGCATGCGATCGGCGTACAATCAGAGGCCATCAGAGGGTAAGACCACCCACCTGTGTCTCCTCTCCAAAGGTCTGGCGGGCAATCAGCATGCAATCACCATGCAATCAGCATGCAATCAGCATGCAATCAGCATGCAATCAGCATGCAATCACCATGCAATCACCATGCAATCACCATGCAATCACCATGCAATCACCATGCAAACAGCATGCAATCAGCATGCAATCAGCATGCAATCAGCATGCAATCAGACCCACCTGTGCCTTCTCTCCGAAGGTCTGCAGCAGATCATCGGTGCTCATGCCAGCCGTTGTGGCGACGATCGCGCCAGACCCGATCACCGGGGCGCTACTGCCGCCGCCGCCGCCGCCATTGTACCCCAGCTCCCGCTGGCGCTTATCTTCGAGACTCTGCGTCGTTGTGTACACGGAGCCTGCATGCACGTGGTAGTTGGGAGGCCATCAGTCGCAATCAGCATGCACTCAGTCGCAATCAGCATGCACTCAGTCGCAATCAGCATGCACTCAGTCGCAATCAGCATGCACTCAGTCGCAAAATCAGCAATCACCTGCATGCACGTGGTAGCTGGGATCCTCTTTGCTCCCCGCTGACCATGGTATGGAGAGGTTGATGCCAAACTCGGCGTGCGGCCGGTAGTCGCCTCGCTTCTTGAGCAGCATCTCGATCTGGTAGGGGTCCGCGCCCTTGAGCGCCATCACGAGCACATCCTCGAGCGACTGCATCGGCGGGATGACGAAGTTCTCGGCCCAACGCTTGTAGTCAAAGTTGTTGGTGGTGAGGAAGTGGTAGGCGGCGTGCACGGCGGTGAACACGTCGGCCGCCTCCTTTTGGCGGCGCATGTTCTTGTCCGGATGCCACTTGAGCGACATCTTGCGGAATCGCATCTTGACCTTGTCGAGGTTGCCACGGTCCTCCTTCTTGACGCCGAGGAAGTCGTAGGCCTGGTCGGTGGTCATGGGCATGCCCGGGATCTCGGGCAGCGGCTCGAATGGCGCCGTGTCGGGCGCGTCCTTCTGCTTCACATCCGCCGCCTCAAGGAATGCGTTCAGGTCGGGCAGGTTCTGTGCGCCCTCGACGCCGCCTTCGTACGGCCGCGCCGCACGGTCGTTGATCTCGCCAAAGGTGCCGTCACCCCGGACGTTGTGGCCCGACAGCTTGTGCACGTACGTGGGCGGCGGGGGAGTCGGCGTCGCGTCGGAGGATGCGGCCGCGCTCTCGCTGTCGGCCATGGACGACGACGACTCGGCTGGGTGAGTCCTTCGCGAGCCGAGCGGAGCGCGCGCAGGTGCCGTTATAGGCACGCGAGCCACGTCACCAAAACTTGAACTGACGCGACAGACTAGCCCCTCACCCGAACGGCCGTGGACGATGATGGCAGAGCGAAAGTGAGGTCGGATTTTTTGTAGTTTTCGCAGGGAAGTTTGCAAACGACTTCTCGCGAACGCCACCCGCCGCGCCAACATGCCGCCCAAGCGCGGCCTCGAGGCTGCCGAGGCCGAGGACGCGACGGTGCAGCTGCGCCGACACAAGAGCGCCACCGAGGAGGCCTTTGCCGAGCTCGTCTGCCCCATCACCTTCTCGCTGCCCGTCGACCCCGTCACGGCGGAGGACGGCAACGTGTACGAGCGCTCGGCCATCGAGGAGTGGCTCAAGCAGCAGCTCAAGAGCCCGGTGACGAACTTGGCGATGGGCACGAAGCTGCAGCCGGCGCTGCGGGTGAAGAACATGATCCGCGCGATGGTCACCTCGGGCGCTCTCACGGGTGACAAGGTGGACGCGTGGAAGCTGAAGCTAGAGGAGGAGGAGGAGGTGGCGGAGATGCTGCGTAAGGCCGAGGCTGGTGATGGCGGGGCGATGCGCAGACTGGGGAAATGGTACAAGTATGGTGAGAAGGGCCTCGCAAAGGACTTGGCCAAGGCTTTCGAGTGGTACGAGAAGAGCCACGAGGCCGGGGATGCAAGTGGGACTTGCTGCCTTGGCACGTGCTACTTGGTTGGGATGGGCGTGCCAGAGTGTCAATCGCGTGCCAATACGCTGCTGAGCGAGGCCGCTGGGCGCGGCAGCAAGCTCGCGTGCTGCACTCTGGGGCGCGCATACGGTGATGGCCTCTGGGGCTTCCCGAAGGACGAGAAGATGGCGCGCCGCTACTACTCGATGGTGGCGAGCGCCGCGATCCATGATCTCACCGGCGACGCAAAGGAGGAAGCAGCCACATGGCTGCGTGAGCATCCAGCAGCTTGACTCGGCATTGGCACATTTGGTTTGGCTCAGCGGCTGAGCTAGCTCGGTTACATGGCTCGGCGGTGCCAATCTCTCTACGCGTGTACTTGTATAGCGTCGTCACTCACCAGCCGAGCCCGCCCCCGTGGCGGCTAGCCCGTGTGGGCTGCGCATCGCGCATGAGGCGTGCACAACTTCAATGATGAGCATGTACATGTATCCGTATCGGTTTATCGCGAGGACTTATATTGAGTGTGTTTGCACGTTGGGGAAGTATTCGAGTCAGGCGTTACAAGACATGCCGCGCATCTCGCACTCGAGGTTGCGAACTTCTCGGACAATGTGGCGTCGTCCCCCTCGCTGAAGTCCACGCATCGGACCGCGATGCAGCGCAGCCTGCGCCTTCTCGTGCTGGCCACCTCCTCGTCGTACAGCTGCGCGTGGGAGGTGGCCAGGGTGCCGTCTCGCCACGCCCACGGAGTCGCGCGCCGCAGCGCGCTCTCAATGTCCGCCACCACCGCCGCGCCCGTTGCCTCGGCGGCGGATGAGCTAGTGACCGCCATCTCGGGCGACGGCTCGATCTCCGCGAAAGCCATCGTGACGACCGCGCTGGTCGCCGAGACGAGCCGGCTGCAGGGCCTCGGCGGCCTCGCGGCCGCGGCGCTCGGCCGCGCCCTCACGTGCACGCTGATGATCGCGGACGGTCTCGAAGAGGATGAGACCTTCCAGGTCAACTTCCAGGGCGATGGGCCGCTGCGCGGCGTGCTGGCGCTCGCGAACGGGAAGCTCGAGGCGCGCGGCTACGTGGGCAACCCGGCGGTCACGCTGCCGCCCAACGCCAAGGGCAAGTTCGACGTGGGGCAAGGTGTGGGCAAGGGCTCGCTGCAGGTCGTGCGAACGAAGAACCTGCCCGGGGAGGTGGTGTCGTCGCCGTACACGTCGATCACGGAGATCAAGACGGGCGAGATCCCGGAGGACATTAACTACTTCCTCTGCGATTCGGAGCAAAAGGAGGGAGCTCTCGCCGCCGGCGTCTATGTGAACGGGCTCGACCCGGGCACCGACCGCAACGGCCTGTGCCTCAACGGCGCGCTCGTGCAGGCGGCGGGAGGCTGGTACGTGTCGCTGCTGCCCTTTCCGAATGAGGATGCGGTGGCGCAGCTGCAGAAGAATCTCGAGGCGATCTCGCACCGCTCGCCCACCCAGATGATCCGTGACGGGCTGAGCGCCGAGGACATCCTGCAGCTGCTGCTCAAGGACATGGCGCCCCAGATCATGAGGCGCGCGGTGCGTCTGTTGGCCTCTGATGGCCTCTGATGGCTTCGTATGACCGATGATTGCATCCCTCATCATGGAGACCGGACGAGCTTTTGCGGGGCCTCTGATGGCTTCGTATGACCGATGATTGCATCCCTCATCATGGAGCCCAAGATCGGCTGCCTGCCTCTCTGATTACGTATTACGACCGATGATTGCATCCCTCATCATGGAGCCCAAGATCGGCTGCCTGCCTCTCTGATTACGTATTACGACCGATGATTGCATCCCTCATCATGGAGCCTAAGATCGGGTGCCTGCCTCTCTGATTACGTATTATGACCGATGAATGCAGTGCCTCTGAGTGCCTCTGAGTGCCTCGGAGTGCCTCTGAGTGCCTCTGAGTGCCTCTGATGATGAGCTTCATCCCAGGTGCCCGCCTCGCTGGCGGCGAGCTGCAAGTGCTCCGAGGAGCGCGTGATGCGCACGCTGCGGCTGCTCCCGCGTTCGGAGATCGAGGACATCATGGAGAAGCACGAGGACATCGAGGTCAAGTGCGAGTTCTGCGGCAAACGGTACAACATGACGCCGGAGGAGATCAAGACGAATCTGGACGCGACCCCGAAAGGGACTCCCTGAGCTCTACAGGGGGAGATCGAGAGGTCCCTGAGCTCAACAGGGGGAGATCGAGAGGTCCCTGAGCTCCGCATAGGGAGATCGAGAGACACTCCTGGCGCGCAGCGGCCCCAGCGGAGCAGGCGGCGCCCGCCTCCGAGCGAAGGTACGCACGTGAGTTATCCGCTGCCGTGGCGGCGCACGTCGGTTTTGGTTTTTCTCTAGTCAAAATAAGTAACGCCGTGCGCGCCCGGGGAAAGCCCGGGGTGGGCCGTGATCGCCGTGAAAGTCGCGCGCATTGGCGTCGCGCGCGCGGCCGCGCGCCGCGCCGCGCCCCAATCACTCCCGCCCGCGCAATTTTAACCCATGAAATTATACACAGAGATCAGAGTGTGTATACGTGACGACGAAGATAACGTCGTGTCCCCTGTGTGACATGATTGTTGCATTGTTCCCTCATGACGCCACACGTGCTCGCGTCTTGAATCAAATGTCTGGCCTATTGAGTACTCACCCGGTCGTGGACGTGGATCGCTTAGCGAGAGGGCGATGCCGACTCACATCTTTTAATTTGAGATCCTTTCACACACAGCCGTCGCGCGACTTCCCGCCTACAACCATGCCGCCCAAGCGCGGCCGTGCGGCTGCCGAGGCCGAGGACGAGACGGTGCAGCTGCGCCGACACAAGAGCGCCACCGAGGAGGCCATGAACGAGTTCCTCTGCCCCATCACCTTTTCGCTGCCCGTCGACCCCGTCATGGCGGAGGACGGCAACGTGTACGAGCGCTCGGCCATCGAGGAGTGGCTCAAGCAGCAGCACAAGAGCCCGGTGACGAACTTGGCGATGGGCACGAGGCTGCTGCCGGCGCTGCGGGTCAAGAACATGATCCGCGCGATGGTCACCTCGGGCGCTCTCACGGGTGACAAGGTGGACGCATGGAAGCTGAAGCTGGAGGAGGAGGAGGAGGTGGCGGAGAAGCTGCGTGAGGCCGAGGCTGGTCATGGCGGGGCGATGTACAACCTGGGAGTTTGGTACGAGAAGGGTCAGAAGGGCCTCGCAAAGGACTTGGCCAAGGCTTTCGAGTGGTACGAGAAGAGCCACGAGGCTGGGAATGCAGGTGGGACTGGCGGCCTTGGAGCGTGCTACTTGGTTGGGATGGGCGTGCCAAAGTGCCTGGCGCGTGGTGCTATGCTGCTGGGCCAAGCCGCTGAACGCGGCAGCAAAGCCGCGTGCTACCAACTGGGATTCGTATACGCTGATGGCAACTTGGGCTTCCCGAAGGACGAGAAGATGGCGCGCCGCTACTACTCGATGGTGGCGAGCGCCTCGAACGAGGATTGCAGCGACGCTGCCACAGAGAAAGCAGCCACATGGCTGCGTGAGCATCCAGCAGCTTGACTCGGCTTTGGCACGTTTGAGTGGTGCCTTACAGTGGGCGTGTGGCTCAGTGCACGGCCCATGGCCACACTCTCTGTGCCATCCTCTCTCGACGCCTCCGGCACCTGGCGTCTGGGAAGCAACGCGCGGCACCAGCGGCCCCAGGGCGCCCGTTCTCCGTGCGAAGGTGTGGGCGCATGCATAAATCCAGTGTCATGGTGTGTTCACACCGATCACAGTAACGTTTACACTACGATCGACTCTTACGCGGGGAAATCTCGTTGACACAAAATGCCGCCCAAGCGCGACCGCGAGGCTGCCGAGGCCGAGGATGAGACGGCGCAGCTGCGCCGGCACAAGAGCGCCTTCGAGGAGGCCATGAACGAGTTCCTCTGCCCCATCACCTTCTCGCTGCCCGTCGACCCCGTCACGGCGGAGGACGGCAACGTGTACGAGCGCTCGGCCATCGAGGAGTGGCTCAAGCAGCAGCACAAGAGCCCGGTGACGAACTTGGCGATGGGCACGAGGCTGCAGCCGGCGCTGCGGGTCAAGAACATGATCCGCGCGATGGTCAGCTCGGGCGCTCTCACGGGTGACAAGGTGGACGCGTGGAAGCTGAAGCTGGAGGAGGAGGAGGAGGTGGCGAAGATGCGGCGTGAGGCCGAGGCTGGTGATGGCGCGGCGATGTACATACTGGGAGCATGGTACTGGCTTGGTCGGAAGGGCCTCGCAGAGGACTTGGCCAAGGCGTTCGAGTGGTACGAGAAGAGCCACGAGGCTGGGAATGCAAGTGGGACTGCCGGCCTTGGAGCGTGCTACTTGGTTGGGATGGGCGTGCCAAAGTGCCAATCGCGTGCCAGTACGCTGATGAGCGACGCCGCCGCACGCGGCAGCAAAAACGCGTGCATCTATCTGGGAAACGCATACGCTGATGGCCTCCGGGGCTTCCCGAAGGACGAGAAGATGGCGCGCCGCTACTACTCGATGGTGGCGAGCGCCGCGATCGATGATTGCACCGCCGCTGCCACAGAGAAAGCAGCCACATGGCTGCGTGAGCATCCAGCAGCTTGACTCGGCATTGGCACGTTTGAGCGATGCCTTACAGTAGGCGTGTGGCTCAGTGCACGGCCCATGGCCACACTCTCTGTGCCATCCTCTCTCGACGCCTCCGGCGCCTGGCGTCTGGGAAGCAACGCGCGGCACCATCGGCCCCAGGGCGCCCGTTCCTCCTCCGATCGAAGGTGGGCACATGCATGAATCGAATGATGATGATGTACGCTTGTGTCTACGTCGGCCCGTAGCGTTGCGCCCACTACGGCGTCCGACGAGTGTCGCGCCCGCATCGCGGTTCGCCCATCGGCTAACGTAACTGGAGACACCATAGTAGTTAGTACTGCACGGCCGCACACGATACCCCACACCCACACACCACACGCCACACGCCACAGCTCTCTCGCACAGTCGTCTTGTGGGTTTGTGCGGCGTTTTAATCGTGTTACGCGCGAACCAGTCAGAGCTGCATGCCTGATCTCATGTGATGTTGCTCGCTCGCGGCTCTCATCGGCGCGCTGCACACGTGCACTGTGATCGGATGGTCTCGCTGCCCTCGTTCTCATCCGGTCAGTTGTCGCGTACGACAGTCGGACGGCATGCAAGACCGCACCTCGTCATTATCTTGCGTGCAAGACGGCACCTCATCATTGCCGCCCTCGCCGCCCCCTAGGCCTTCGCCGCTGCCCTCGCCGCCCTCGACATGGATCAGCCGGGGCGAGTGCAGGGGCGAGCACGCAGAGGTACTTGCCAGCCAAGAGGCGGGCTGGGGCGAGATCGCGGGCTGGGGCGAGATCGCGAGCTGGGGCGAGATCGCGAGCTGGGGCGAGATCGCGAGCTGGGGCGAGATCGCGAGCTGGGACGAGATCGCGAGCTGGGCGAGCCAGGGCGATGCCGGGGATGCGAGGCGGGACGCTCGTCGGTTTGAGTCCACCTGCAAGGGCGATCCTGCCAGCGCGCCCGAGCCCAACGGCAGCCCAATCAGCGCAATCAGTCAGGCAATCAGGCCTAATCAGTGGCATTCACACCTGCGAGCCCGACCGAGTCCATCAGGCAATCAGGCTCAATCAGTGGCATTCACACCTGCGAGCCCGACCGAGTCCATCCATTGCTCGATGAGAGATCGGGTCGTCGGCGAGTCGAGCGTCGGAGAGCCGAGTGACGAAACCGAGTCCAGGGAGGGTGGCGCCATGTTGGGCGCCGCGTGAGGGGCCACGTGAGGAGGGCGCGCCATGTTGGGCGCCGTGTGAGGGGCCAGTGAGGGAGGCGCCACGCTGTGCAGCCGCAGCCGCACGGCGCAAGAGGGCGCGCCGAGATGAGCACCGTCGAGTTCCTCCCGAGATCCCCACAGATCTCCCGCCGAGACACCCCCGAGATCCCCCCGAGATCCCCACAGATCCCCCGCCGACTGTGCCAGCATCGGCCCCGGAACGGGCGCCGCTCCCGTCCGAGCATGCATGTGCTCACCGCGGCGCCCTCTCTTCCCCACAGGTTCGGGCGCCGTTCCCTCTGCCGACGCGAGATTCGCCGCATCCCCCTCCACCACCACCTCCTCCTCCTCCACCTCCTCCTCCTCCTCCTCCTCCCACCCGGCCTCCACCACCGCCTCTACCCACCCAGCCCTCGGATCCCACCGCTTCCCCTTGGGTGCACGCCCCGGGGGCCGTTTGAGATTCGATCTCCCCTTCGGCGCACGCCCCGGGGGCCGCTTCAGAGTCGATCCCGCCGCGAGATTCGATCCCGCCGCGAGATTCGGAGCGAGATTCGATCCCGCCGCGAGATCACGAGCTGACGCGGCTGCATTCACACCCGGCCCGGCCGCGGCTGCATTCACACCCGGCCCGGCCGCGGCTGCATTCACACCCGGCCCAGCCGCGGCTGCTTCGAGAGCGGCCGCATGCCAGGCAACGGTGAGAGAAGTCGCCGTCGTGACCGAGCCCGCCGCGCCGTCTTGAGCGCCATTCGTCGTTGCGACCGAGCCCGCCGCGCCGTCTTGAGCGCCATCTCCTCCCTGCAGCTCGGAAGCACCTCCCCAAATGTGCCCGCGAAGACGCTTCCCGATGGCGCCGGCGTCGAAGGGCAAGGGGCGCTTGCTCGGTACGGCGCTCGCCTGCATGCAACCTGCCGTCGCGCCCGGACCATTGACCGGAGCATTGGCCAGAGCATTCACACCCGGAGCATTCACACCCGGAGCATTCACACCCGGAGCACTGGCCAGCAAGCTATTGAAAGCAGCACCTCCCCCGGCATGCATGTGCTCGGTACGGCGCCGCTTCAGCAATGAGGCTGCGCTCGCAGCCTCCCCTGCATGCACGTGCTCGGTACGGCGCTGCGTCAGCAAGCTGGGCGCCAACGAGGCTACGCTCGCAGCCTCCCCAGCATGCGCACACTGCATGTGCAAGGGCGGTAGGACCGATAAGGGCGCCGTGGTGGGCGGTAGGACCGAGGGGGGCGGGTTGAGGCGCCGTGGTGGGCGCTTGCGAGAGCGCGGGTGGGCCGATGGCGCTCGGTACGACGCTCGGCTCGGCTCGGCGCGTCGTACTGAGCGTCCTTTGCCGCTGCCGCCACAGCTGCCGTCGCTGCCTGAGGCCGCTCCCGATGCCCCCGCTGTGGGATTCGAGGCGGGAGGCGCGCCGAGGTGAGCACTTGCATGCAAGGCCACTAGTCCCGCTCCCGATGCCCCCGCTGTGCACGTCGGCATGCCCGGCCCTGCCGTGGACGTTGACGGACCCTCCGCATGCAAGTGATCATCACGGCGCCGCGTCCCTCCCCCAGCAGCCGGTACGCCCACGCCGTCGCCAGCGCCGTCGGTTGCGCCGTCGGTGGCGGCGGCGGTTGCGGCGGCGGCCGTGCCGTCGGTGGCGGCGGCGGTTGCGGCGGCGGCCGTGCCGGCGGTGGCGGCGGCGGTTGCGGCGGCGGCCGTGCCGGCGGTGGCGGCGGCGGTTGCGGCGGCGGTGGCGGCGGCGGTGGCGGCGAGGCTCATGCACGCCGCGACGAGCGCCGCGCGCCGCGGACAGTTCCGTGAATGGCCGCCCATCGCGTTCGCACGCACGCTCTCGTACCTGTGGGGAAGTGGAGGGGGCGTCGTGGTGAGCACTTGCATGCACGAGGGGGAGACGCCCCCATCGCGTTCGCACGCACGCTCTCGTACCCGCACTCGTACTTGCACCTCCACACGAGCTCTGGGCCGGTGGGGCTGGTAGTACCGGTGGTAGTCGAGGCAGGGGGTTGGCGGGGCGGCGGGGCAGCCGACGCATGGGCCGGCGCGCCATCGTGGGCGCCCCTCGAGTCGGATGGGGCGCCGTCGTGGGCGCCGTCTGAGTCGGTCCAGGCGCCATCGTGGGCGCCCCTCGAGTCGGATGGGGCGCCGTCGTGGGCGCCGTCTGAGTCGGTCCAGGCGCCATCGTGGGCGCCCCTCGAGTCGGATGGGGCGCCGTCGTGGGCGCCGTCTGAGTCGGTCCAGGCGCCATCGTGGGCGCCCCTCGAGTCGGATGGGGCGCCGTCGTGGGCGCCGTCTGAGTCGGTCCAGGCGCAGATCGAGGCGCCGATCGAGGCACCGATGGACGCCAAGGTCGAGCGATCGAGCGCGCTGTGGTGAGCGCATGACGCGCTGTGATGAGCGGGTGGAGCGCTGTGGTGAGCGGATGGCGCTGCCCATGGTGCGCAGCGCGGCAGCATGTCCGACAGGCCGATCGCATTCACACCCGGAGCATTCACACCCGGCAGCATGTCCGACAGGCCGATCGCCGCTGCGACGGCGGACACTTCAGTGCACTCCATCCCGATCGCCCAGGACGCGTCGTCGTGAGCGTCGCTCCTCCCCGTGTCGACGCTCACGACGACGCTGTCGTCCGCCGCGCCTGCCACTGCGCCTGCCGCGGCGCTCGCAGCGGCGCCTCCCATCACGGCCTCTCGACGCGCCGCAATGGCGGCCTGCAGCAGCTGCGCCGGCGGGATTGCATGCGATGTGCCCCGGAGCCGGCGCTCGCCTATTGCCAAATCGGGGATCCTATGAAGCCCTCGGTGCTTGTCGGGCAGGGTGCACCCGAATGTGCCGCATGCATCATCGCCGGGCCGCTTGATCTGCCTCTGCTGCTGCGGCCGAGGGCATGGCGGCGGCGGCGGCGGCGGCGGCGGCAGCAGTGAGGGCGGTGGCGGATGCAGCGGTGCCCGAGACGGCGCCGTCTCGTCCGCTGTGGCAGATGCCTTCATCTGCCACAGCGCCCGCCCTCGCCCTCGCCCTCGGTCTCGGCCTCGGCCTCGGCCACAATCTCGGCCATAATCTCGGCCTCGGCCTCGGCCATGGGGCCCCGGCTTCGGTTTCGGCTTGGGCGGTCCCACCGCAGCTGCAACGGTGCATGCGGCCGTGCATGCATCCGGCATGTGCTCTTTCCATATTAGGACCTGCTCGCTGTGGAAGAGGCACGTGGTGTGGTCGTGTGGGAAATAAAGCTCCGTGAGCTCTCGGCGCCCCTGCCAGCTCGAACCGACGATGCGCGCGTCCCAGCTGTCCAGCGAACCTGATGAGGGCGCAATCAGTCAGACGCACTCAGGTGGCAATCAGAGGCCATCCGAGAACAGACGAGGCTTGTCCCAGCGCTCAGGTGTGAAGAGCGAACCTGGTGTGAAGAGGTGCGCGGGCACCCGTAGCCACGCGCCGATAGGCAGTCTATCCGCTGAGATGCCGCTGCTGCCGCCCTCGCAACACCCCTCGCCGCCGCCGCCGCCGCCGCCGCCGCCGCCGCCGCCGATTCCAGAGCCGTCAGGCGCTACCCTGTCGTACTCGCCCTCGCTCGCCTGCGCGGCGACCCAGGGGTGAGCTGCGAAGCCGCGGTACTCCAAATCTTCGAGCGGCGCATGGCGCCTCGCATACGTCTCGTCGTCGCTCCCGTCCTCGCTCCCGTCCGCCTCGCCGTCCGCCTCCCCGTCCGCCTCTCCGTCCGCCTCGTCGGCCTGGTCCTCCTGCTGCTCGTCGCCCTCGCCTGCGCTGGTGCCGGCGCACGTTGACAACGGTGCAGGGAGGACGCGAAACGACGCGCGTGGCATCGCATCCGGCTTGATCGCTTGATCCATCGGCGGAAGCCGAAGCGCTGCAGCCCGGCAGATGGCAGCCGGGGAGATGACCGTGCCGTTGATGGACCACGCTTCGTCTTCGTCCGGCGCGACGCCGGCATCTTGATCGCCCTGGGCAGTGGCAGCAGCTGGTCGATGCATCGCAACCCAAGCGTCCGCAGCCTCGATGGCGTCATGCCATGCCTGCCCTTGTCCACGCGCGGACATTGGGAGCGTCGGGAGATCTGCGTACGGCCGCAGCCTGCTCAGGCTGCACAGGCCTCGCTTGCTGTCGCCGAAGAAGAGGAGGGACGCGGTGGCGGTGTCGATGAACTGCACTATCGCAGGGTACCAAAGTCGCTTGCCGAGCCGGGCGAGCACGACGTCGCCGCGGACCAAACTGACACCATGGACAGGAGACAGCATGATCCGAAAGCAGGACCCCCACGCCTTGTGCGCCAGTTCGCTTCCACAGACGGCGGACGAAAAGCGGGGAGGAGGTTCTGGGCGTCGCTTTGGGAGGGGATGTTGCGATTAACGGCGCGGGAATCACGGAAAGTGTGAAATTCCACCCAGATTGACCCGAGACTTGTGGTGCGCTGCTTTTCTGCGGCAATTCCCAAGTGGCTTGACAAGATGCACGCGGCAATGCTCCTCAGCTTGCTGTACCCGCCGATCACGGGCTACAGCGTGGCGTACGGCCCCGGGGCACACAGCGTGCCGCCGATCGCTCCGCAGCGGCGACCCGCGCCAGCGCGTGTGGCAGCTCTGAGGATGGAGGTGGAGGCGGCGGCGCCATCGGCGGTCCAGTTGGCTGTGTCCTCCACTTTCCAGCTCCCAGGTGGCAGCGCCGGCAGCAGCATAGGCAGCAGCAGCAGCGATGGCGGCGATGGCGGCGTCGGAGAGGAGGACTGGTCGTTCTGGCTGTCGCGCCCGCGATACGCCCGCTTGCGCGACATCGCCCTCTCCATCACCGTGCGAAGGACGGTCAACGAGGCCGAGCTCGCGCTCAAGCTCGCTCGGGAGTACTCGTCGAATCCGTCGCTGCTCCAGGATATCGACTTCTCGTCGCTGATCCTGCGGCTACAGAGAGACATCGACGTGAACAACGCGCCGCTCAGCGCCTCCGGGATGCTCTCGGCGGCCGAGCTCGACGAGATCTTGAAGCGCCAGATCGACGCGATCGCCGAGCTGAAGGCCAACCCTCTGGCGCTCGAGCTGGCGCTGGATGGAGCGGTGAGCGGCGCGGCGGGAAAGCTGCCCAAGCTGCGCCGCGTCATCTCGCGCGCTCGTGAGCTTCCGTTAACGATCGATCTGCCCGCCATCCAAGGAGACGGCGGTCTGGACTTCCGACTCGCTCTCAATGAGAGCAAGAATGTCGTCGAGGCGGTCCAGCAGGCGTGGCAGCGGCTGAGCGGCACGTCGCCCGAGAAAGAAGAGACTCTCATGACCCTCCAGCAAGAGTCGCGGGCGTTGCTCTCTCTACGCGCCGAGGCGACGAAACTCCGTGGAGGTGATGGCGTCTGATTGCCACTGATTGCCATTGATTGCCATTGATTGCCATTGATTGCCACTGATTGCCACTGATTGCCACTGATTGCCATCAGAGGCGACGAAACTCCGTGGAGGTGATGGCGTCTGATTGCCACTGATTGCCACTGATTGCCATTGATTGTCATTGATTGCCATTGATTGCCATTGATTGCCACTGATTGCCATCAGAGGCGACGAAACTCCGTGGAGGTGATGGCGTCTGATTGCCATTGATTGCCCTTGATTGCCATTGACTGCCATTGATTGCCATTGATTGCCATCAGAGGCGACGAAACTCCGTGGAGGTGATGGCGTCTGATTGCCATTGATTGCCCTTGATTGCCATTGACTGCCATTGATTGCCATTGATTGCCATCAGAGGCGACGAAACTCCGTGGAGGTGATGGCGTCCGATTGCCATGCGGCTGATGGCCACACGAGTGCAGCTGATTGCCACCCGACGCCCCTTGACGAACCCGACTCCCCTTTCGCAGGCATCAAGCTCGTGCAGCGCCAAAAGGAGCTCAAGGCGGCCTACCTAATTAGGTTTGGCACCTCGGCAGGATTGATGGAGGAGACGTTACGCGCGGACGTGGCCATCTGCAAGCTCCAAAAGGAGCTCGGGCTCAAGTACGTTGATTGCCATTGATTGCCATTGATTGCCATTGATTGCAGATGATTGCCGATGATTGCCAATGATTCGCGAGCTGGAAGAGGGATCGTGGGCTCAAGTCCGCTCTCATCTTCGTGATTGCCTTATGATTGTGACTCGATTGCGACTGATGATCCCTGATTGCGTCTCCCTAATATGGCAGGTCCGCTCTGCTCGAAATGGAGCGCATCTTCCTGACTCTCGAGTCTGAGCTCGCACTCACCTCGTCCCTCATCGACCAGGTGATTGATTACGTCTGATTGCATCCTGATGGGGACTGATTACTCTCGAGTCTGAGCTCGCACTCACCTCGTCCCTCATCGACCAGGTGAGGACCACTGAGGACCACTGAGGACCACTGAGTGCTATTTGATGACCTCCCATGACCTCCCATGACCTCCCATGACCACGGATGCTCCCCCGTCCGTCACCGGCCAGCTGCTCGAGGCCGTGCAGCGCTACGGCGAGATGGAGGCGAGATTGCACGCGATGGTGACCGAGGTGCAGCGAGATCAGCATGCACGCGTGGACGAGGATCAGCTACTTCAGCTCGAGCAGCAGATCTTCGTAGAGCTCTTGCAACTGGGGCTGCAGTCACAGGTAATTGACGACCTTTGAGTGCATTCTGACGACATCCGATGACCTTTGAGAGCATACTGATGACATCCGATGACCTTTGAGAGCATGCTGATGACATCCGATGACCTTTGAGAGCATACTGATGGCATCCGATGACCTTTGAGTGCATACTGATGACATCTGGTCGCATCTCGCAGGACACGGGTAGACCGGAAAGCTTCTCGTGGCCGCGCACGCGCGAGGCGCTCCAGGTCAATGCCAAGCGTGCCGGCGAAGGGCTTGCGTTCTACTCCCGAGGCCTCCGGCTCATGGGCGAGGATGTTCAGCTGATGGTCAATATGATCAGCCGCGCCGTCGTCCAAGGGTACGCTGATTGCGTCTGATTGCGTCTGATTGCGTCTAATTGCCTAATATGATCAGCCGCGCCGTCGTCCAAGGGTACGCCCAAGACGACGCGAAGCTCTCTCACTGATGACTGATGACCTCACTGATGACCGTTGATCTCTCACTGATGGCCGTTGATTACCAAGGGTATGGGAAGCTCTCCCCACAGCAGAGGTAGGGGAGGCATGACAGTGCTCCCCACGGCGCCCTCTCCCCACAGGTACACCCTCAAGCCGCGGGAGGCGAAGTTGCTGCAGCGCATAGCCAAGGACCTCTTCACGCTCGTGCCCTTCGTCATCATCCTCATCATCCCTCTCTCGCCACTCGGGCATGTGCTCGTCTTCTCCTTCATCCAGCGCTTCTTCCCAGGTGATCTCCCGCTGATCTCCCGCTCATCTCTGACCTCGGATGACCTCGGATGACCTCGGATGATCACGGATGATCCCGGATGATCACGGATGATCTCGGATGACACCTGATGACCCTTTGGAGTGCCTCTGAGCGCGATCTCGTCCTCGGCAGATTTCTACCCGTCGCAATTCACAGAGTCTCGTCAGAACATCATGTCGATGTACTCGGCCATCACAGCCCCGAGCACAGGTGCGCTGACGAACCTCTGACGAACCTCTGATGACCTATGATTGCCTTCCTCATCACAGCCCCGAGCACAGGTGCGCGGCTGAGCCTCGGTGCGGACCTCTGATGACCTATGATGAGGACCTCTGATTGCCTCCCTCATCAGGTGCGCGGCTGAGCCTCGGTGCGGACCCAGCAGAGCAGACGGAACAGGCGGGGGAGGTGGCGCAAGCAGTTGCGGGTGCGGTCATTGGCACCGAGGTGGCGCTGATGAAGGCCGAGGTGACGGAGACGGGCAAGGCGGAGGCGGAGGCTACGGGCAAGGCGGAGACGAAGTCCTGATCATGGCATGCTGGTGATGGCATGCTGATGATGGGCACTGTGGAGACAAAGTCATAAGTAGATAAAGGAGCAATGGCCGTCAGAAGCGTGAGTGCTGCGGCCGACACCGGCGCCGTTGGCGGCGCGAATCACCGTAACGAAACGTCCATGGCCTGTGGGATCATCACCGTAACGAAACGTCCATGGCCTGTGGGATCATCACCGTAACGAAACGTCCATGGCCTGTGGGATCAGCCTTTGGGACGCGATGAGGCCTCATGGCGGGCGTTATGAGGCGTCATGGCGGGCGCACACACGCACACACGCTATGAGCAGGCGCGCGCGTGCGGGGTGCCAGGTGAGAGAGAGAGAGAGAGGAGGACCTGAATCCCGCACTCTCGCAGTCACTTAGCCCCCCACTTTGCCTCCCCGCTTTGCCCCCCCCACCTCCAGCTGCTGGGGTGGGGGAAGAGCAGAGAGGACCTGAATCCCACAGTGCCGCCAGTTACTTTCGCCCCTCCCCCCTCAGTCTCGGGCGAGTGGTGAGACGAAGGTGCAGGAGCGCAACGGACTGCGCGTACAGTGGGAGAATCGTCTCGGAATACATGTTGTAGTGCGTGTGTGTCGAATACATGTTGCACAGCAAAAACGAAAATACCGTCGTACAATTGTACGACGTCCCCCCAATTGGATGAATTTTCTACTCAACTTTGTTGTCCGATTTGGAAAATCTCTGAAATCTCCGATGTGGCAAGTTGAAGTTTGAAAAAAGGGCGTTCGCGTGATTGAACACCCGATTGTGGAATCGCAAGTTTCGCGACATGCTTGAGGACTCTCTCGCGTCGCGGCTTGCCGAGAGGCGTCAGCTCAGTCAGCGCCGCCGCAGCGAAAGACCGGCTTCCCCCTGGGCTCAAGCGAGCATGAGCCTACGTACTCTATCACCTCTGTCACGTCGCGCAGAGACAGCGCGCACGAAGTTGTTTTCCGATGAGAAGGAGCCCTTGGCCATGTTCTCGCCCGAATTCTTTTCGTTGGTGTACACCGAGCAGAAGCAAGATCGCGCGACCGGCACCACGGAGCAGCAGAGGCGTGTGCTGCTCGCGCCCCGCTCACGCGATTCGTCGCCTCGACACGGGGGGACGCCATCACCGACGCTCGTACTCCCCATCTGGTAGCCCCCCCCCCGTCGCGCGCTCGTGGGGATCCGCCCACATCCGAATGTCGACGATCTGCTCACCTACGGTCGGATAGGCTTCGATCGGGTAGGTGACGAACCCGGCCTCTCTGCTGACTAATGAGCTTCGCGGAGTGCTCTGCGATCTCATGCTCCGGTGTACCCTTGTAAAGGGTCTGGCTCAGTTGCGTGTGGCCTTCAGGATGAGCGTGACTCGCTCAGGCCGCGTACGGCTCCAGTGATGTCTACTTGTGCATTCCATGTATTCAGTGCGCGTGCGTGTCGGTGTGGAATCTGACTCGTGCGCGTGCCGAGGTCAAAAGGGGAGGGGCTCAGGGCCGCCGGCTTGATGAACAAGCGGTGTCGTGTGTGTATCGGTCTGTATGGCGCTGGGTGTCTGCTGTGTCGGTCTCTCGCCGCCTTGAGCGCGGCGCGATCGTCGACGGTTCCTTATTTCTTCTAAGTCGAGAGTATCGGGAATAAATTTTAATATCCCGTATGTGGTATGACTTCGATCGCCCGTCGCTAACGACACCTAAATAGAAACGATCAAAGGGATCGTGCGCGATCGCGATCGGGAGGCGAGATGTGGCGTGGATCGACAAGTTGACTCTCGATACTCAAACTCGATCGGTCATCGCGTGCGCTTGGGCGCTGCTTTGGAGGGTTGCCTCGCTGTCGCGCCGCTCGACCCCTTGCGAGGCGTCGTCTTGGGCGCATGGCCGGACGAGGCTCGATCTCGCTTGGAGCTCGATCTCGGCTGAGCTGACGCCGCGCGCGGTGGCGTCGGGCTCGGCGGCGGCGGGTTCGGCGGCGGCAGCGGCGTGTGCCGCTGCCGCTTGCGTGCGGCCATGATGGTCTCGAATGCCATCTTTGTCTTCACGAAGACTTCGGTTGTATCACGAGCCCTGTAATGACCGACGCAATCAGGTGGTCATCAGGAGTCATTATTAGTCATCAGGAGTCATCAGTAGTCACTCAGGGGGCAATCAGGTGTCATCAGGAGTCACATCTCACGTTTGAGAGTCGAAGGCCGACGTTTTATCTGGGTGATAGACGAGCGACAGCTTCCGATATGCGGATTTCACTTCACTCGTCGAAGCGAAACGGCTGAGACCAAGCGTCGCGTATGACTCCACCAATGAGAGCCCGTCCCTCGCCCAGCGTGTGCCTGATGTGGACGAGAGACGAGGCGCCGTGGTGAGCACACGCATTCTCGGGCAGGAGCTGAGGGCATGGAAACCCCTTAATGTCCCAATCGAAGCATTTGGAGGTGCACTCAGAGGCACCCAGAGGCACTCAGAGGCACTCAGAGGCACCCAGAGGCACTCAGAGGCACTCAGAGGCACTCAGACGCACCCAGAGGCACTCAGAGGCACTCAGAGGCAACCAGATGGGCACACCTTTAATGTCCCAATCGAAGCATTTGGAGGTGCGCCGGTCGCCACTGAAGATACACAAGCGCTCGAACGCCGTGCCGAGCGCGCGTGACCATTCGATCTTGAGGCAGGCGTGCTCTTGCCAGCCACCGCCACCGAGCGCGTGAATGACGAACCTGGCGAGCCGATCGGGTCTGAGCATGCACATGCCGCCGCTGACGAAACGCGCCGCGTTGAGCGTGCGCTCTCGCCCGTCGACGGTGAGTGGCACCTGATGAGGGAGGCAATCAGCCACCATTAGGACGCCATCAGTCGTACTCTGGACGTAATCAGTCCCCATCAGAATGCAATCAGACGTAACCGGTCCCCATCAGGATGCAATCTGACACAATCAGCGTACCGTCTGGCGCATGAGGAATGCAATCAGCCTGATGAGGGAGGCAATCAGACACAATCAGCGTACCGTCTGGCGCATGAGGAATGCAATCAGCCTGATGAGGGAGGCAATCTGACACAATCAGCGTACCGTCTGGCGCATGAGCAGCCCTGCGAGCACCAGAGCCCAGAACGACGCGGCGACGAACCTGATGAGGGAGGCAATCAGTCTGATGAGGCATGCAATCAGATATGTGAGCCCAGAACGACGCGGCGACGCACGTGACGGCCAGTGCCGCGAGCAAAGAGCGGCGCGGCTGTCGTGTGGACGGACGTCGACGTAACGACCGTAGATTGACCGCCATGGCCGCGAGCAGCAGAGGTAACGTGACGCCGCCGCGCCCGGCATCCGTCGCGGCGGCGGCGGCGCCGGGAAGCCAGAGGGGCGCATAGCCACACCTGATGAACGACACAATCAGAGGCCATCAGAGGCCATCAGAGGCCATCAGAGGCCATCAGAGGCCATTCAGAGGTCATCAGAGGCCATCAGAGGTCATCAGAGGTCATCAGAGGTCATCCGAGGTCATCCGAGGACATCCGTGGCCATCAGAGGTCACTCAGAGGCCATCAGAGGTCATTAGAGGTCATCAGAGGTGATCAGAGGTCATCAGAGGTCATCAGAGGTCGTCAGAGGTCATCAGAGGTCATCAGAGGTCATCAGAGGCATTTTGAGGTCATCAGAGGTCATCATCACCTCTCGATCACAGCGCCACCGAAAGCGCTCAGCGCGAGGAGCCTGTTGGGTACCGGTAGCCCCGTCGTGCCGGCAGCGAGGAAGAGGGTCAGCAGCGCGCAGCTTGCATGCACCTAATGAGGGACGCAATCAGAGGTATTTAGAGGTCCTCAGAAGAGGCACTCAGGGTTGCATGCATACAGTCATGCACCTGATGAGGGACGCAATCAGAGGTATTTAGAGGTCCTCAGAAGAGGGTTGCATGCATACCGTCATACGGAGCGTGGGCGACAGCAATCAGTCTGATGAGGCATGTAATCAGAAGAGGCTCTCAGGGTTGCATGCATACCGTCATACGGAGCGTGGGCGACAGCAGTGGCGGGTCTAGACTGCTGCTGAAGCGCAGTGCGTGATATGTGAGCCACGAACCTGTATTCATGGTACAAGAGGCGACCCGTCGCTGTCAGTCGCCATCTGTCGCAATCAGACGCAATCCGACGCACTCAGTCGCGCTCAGTACGTGATGCGTGCGCCACGCACCCAGAGGCCATCAGAGGCGATACGCACCCTGAGCAATCAGTTTCAATCAAATGCAATCAAATGCAATCAGAGGCCATCAGAGGTCATCGGAGGCCATCAGAGGCGCCACGCACCCAGGGCAAGGTGCCAGCTCAGACTGATGAGGGAGGCAATCAGTCTGATGAGGCATGCAATCAGATATGTGAGCCACGCACCCAGGGCAAGGTGCCAGCTCAGACGATAGAGCAGCCGCACCGCGCCGGAGAGTACGCTGAGCTCCGAGGCCATCATCACCGTCTCACTCGCTAGAGGCTGACCAGCGACGCTCTCAGCGCGAGTTGCCACATTTGGGGCGACCTTAGCGAGTTGCCATTTTTGGGTCGGCACAGCCGCCGCGCCGCCGTGGGCACCCCCCTTGTCAAGCACCGAGGCTAGCGAGGCTGGAGAGGCTTCGAGGCTAGCGAGGCTGGAGAAGGCCTTCGAAGCGTCTCTCGAGGCAGGCTTTGACGACACCGCACCTCGAAGCCTCGCGATGGCTCCGACGGCCCAAAGGCTCAGCTTGCCCACAGTGTCGAACGCGCCACCGCGGCTGCCGCCGCTCGGATGGGCTTCGGCCTCGGCCTGGCCGAGCTGTCGCACGTAGCTCGGGATGCGGAACGCGTCGCGCACCCAGCCGAGCAGGAACCCGTTGAGCGAGATCGACGAGACGAGCGCCTCGCAGTTCCGGCCGAGGTACAGATGATGTGCGCCGAAGATGCCAAAGAGGGCCCAGAGCACGTACGCGACGAGCATCCGGAACACCGAGAACGGGACTCGCACGGCAGGAGCACCAGCCGGTGCGTGTGCCTCGTTGGGGACGGCGGCAGGCGCGGAAGCCGCCCGTGCTGCGCGCAGCTCTGAGGCGATCAGCAGCTCTCTGCGTGCTGAAACGGTCCGCCCGACGCCATGGAGCTGGCCATCAATGGCGGCGGTGCTGGAGAGCATGAGAAGCAGCAGGATGCCGGCTATGGGTGGCGAACTTCGTCTCATTGTGGCTTTTGCAGTGGCTTTGAGGTACCGCATGTGAGGACGCCACCCTTCTGCGAGCGCGAGTGAATGGTCAACGGCGTGTGATGACGCGTGTGAATGGTCAACGGCACAGACGGCGCATTCTCTGCTCAAGCAAGGACAAAGTTTGTGGAGGTCCTGTAAATCGTGACGCAAGGTTGGTAGTTGACCTACCTGACAACACGCGACAGAAGAACTGGCAGGTGCGTCGAAGCATTGCATGATAATGACGTGGCCCCGACCCACCGCCATATCATAGCTGGACACGTCTCCGGGGATGGCAGGAGCAGGAACACGGCCAGGAACACGGCCCGAGCCACCGAACTCGCCGAGAGCACGTCGGAACACATGTGTGTGCTGAGAGCACAGATCACAGCTCCGGGCGGGCGCTGTGGCGCTGAGGCAAGTATCTCCGCCCAAATCAGGCAAGTATCTCCGCTGTCTCGGGGCCGCCGTTAGGCGCTCTGCTGGGCACCCTCTGCTGCCGGTAGGCGCCCTGCTGGGCACCCTCTGCTGCTGTAGGCGCCCTGCTGGGCACCCTCTGCCGCGTATGTCCACTCGTCCGCATGCCGCATGCATCGGCCGCCGCGCCGCGCCGTATCGAGCGCGCCGACGTCCTCATGCCGCATATGCATCGGCCGGTCTGACCGCGCCGTATCGGGCGCCCGCTGCGCACATCTCTCTCGCTCTCAGTGAGTCAGATGCCCCCTTACGCTCACACGCACGCACGCGCGCGCACCTCCCTCACCCTCTCTCGCGCGCGTAGGTGCGAACATCTGCTCACCATTTTTGGTAGCTGCCGCCGCCCTTGCCGCCGCCCTTGCCGCCGCCTTTGCCGCCACCCTTGCCGCCGCCCTTGCCGCCTCCTCTGCCCCAGCCGCCGCCCTTGCCGCCGCCACCCTTGCCGCCGCGCTTCGAGGCAGCTGCCTGAATAAAGTAAGGCACCTCTTGCCCTGCGTCGGCGAGAAGCGCTGCGAGCTTCGCCCCTTGTCTCTTATCCACGCGATCGTTCCAGAACGTGATGGCGATCCCGGTCGCGCCTGCCCTACCCGTCCGCCCAATCCGGTGCACGTAGTTCTCGACGCCGTCATCTCCCTGCGGCAGATCGTAGTTGATGACGAGGGTCACTCCGCGGACGTCGAGCCCTCGCGCCGCCACGTCGGTCGCGAACATGATGGGCGCCTTGCCGGACGAAAAGGCCTGCAACGCGCGCTCGCGTTCCCATTGATCCTTGTCGCCGTGGATGGCACACGTCCCTGTGGGGAAGCGGGGCGCCGTGGTGAGCGCGTGCAATGCAGTGGCGCCAGGTACTCGTGCTCGATCCATACCGCGGCCGAGACGCTAAAGGTCGGGGTTTCGTCAAGGGCACTTCGAGCTCGGGTTTCGTCAAGGGCACTCCGGGCTCGGGTTTCGACAATGGCACTCCGGGCTCGGGGTTCGTCAATGGCACCAGGGCTCGGGGTTCGTCAATGGCACACGTACCGCGGCCGAGGCGCTTCTGGTCGGCCTCGAGCTTCGCGCAGTCGGCCTTCGTGTTGCAGAAGACGACGATCTTGGCGTCGGCAGGCTGCTCCATGATGACCTTCATCAGCCTCTCGGGCTTCTCTGCAGGGGTGAGCTGCTCGAACTTTTGGGTGACGGACTTGTTGGCGACCAGCTTCGTGTCGGCTCCGCCAACGAAGATCTGCATTGCGTTCGGGCTCAGGTACGACTTGGCAAGCTGCTGCACCTCGCGCGGCCACGTCGCTGTGAAGAAGCGGAGGGCGCCGTGGTGAGCACGCGTGCATGCACTTCACAGGGCGTCGGCCACGTACCTGTGAAGAAGAGCGTCTGCCGCTTCGAGGGCAGCAGCTGGAAGATCTGCAATGAGGGGCGGCCGGTGGCAAGGAGTGGCACAACGAATGGCATGGCAATGAGTGGCAATGGGTGGCAATGAGTGGCACTGGGTGGCAAGGAGTGGCAAGGAGTGGCCGTCATCAGTGGTCATCAGTGGTCATCACGCAGGGAGATGAGTCAAAGGCGGCCGGAGCCTAGGCGACGGGAGCAGAGCCAATCAGCATGCACCTTATCAATCTGCGGCGCGAAGCCCATATCAAGCATCCGGTCGGCTTCGTCAAGCACCACGTACCCGCATGCATTCAGGTTCGTCACCGGCGGGTTGGCGAGTGCAAGCAGGTCATTGAGCCGCCCTGGGGTGCCCACGACTAATGCTGGCCGTCCGCGGCCGAGAGCACCTGATGAGGGAGGCAATCAATAGGCCATCGGATATCAATAGAGGACATCCGAGGCCATCAGAGGTCATCAGCGCATCTCTTGGGTGCTGATGAGGAAGGCAATCAATAGGTCATCAGAGGTTCGTCAGCGGTTCGTCAGCGTACCGATCTGCGGTCCCTTGGGTGCACCGCCGTACACGACGAGCGACTTGATGCCCACCGCGGCGCCGAAGCGCTCCGCCTCCACTTGAATCTGCTGCGCGAGCTCACGCACAGGCGCCATGACGAGCGCCAGAGGACCGACGCCCTGACCGAGCGGCAGCTTGGGCAGGATGGCGCTGAAGGCGGGAAAGAGGAAGCCGAGCGTCTTGCCGCTGCCCGTCTTGGCGATCGCGATCACGTCCTTCCCGGCCAGCGCCACCGGCCATGCCTGGGCCTGGATCGGCGAGGGTGCGGTGAACTTGGCCGCGCGCAGCGCCGAGCGCAGGCGGGCGTCGAAGGGCGCGTCGTCGATATGCTGGACGGGGTCCGGCAGCTCCGACGAGCCCGAGATCGCGTGCTCCTCACGGAACGCGTCGGCGCTCAGAGCCTTGCTGCCGCTGCCGCCCGCGCCGCCCGACGACGACGACGCGGGGGCCTCCTCCATCTTCTCCTTCTTCGCCTTCTTCTCCTCCTTGTCCTTCTTCGCCTTCTTGGCCGGCGGTGCTTCGTCCTCAGCAATCGACGGAAGTGACGCCGCCTCGGCCGCGCGCTTCTTCGCCTTCTTCTCCTCCTTGTCCTTCTTGTCCTTCTTGTCGGCCGCAGGGGCGAGGTCGATGGACGGGATGGCCTCGGCGGCGGCCATCGCTTGCAGCCGCGGCGACTGCCGCGGTGCAGCCGACGCAGCCGCCAGCTTGGCCGCCTTGGCCTCCTTTCGCGCCTTCTTGGCCGCCTTTTCCTCCTTGGTCAGCTTCTCCTTGTCCGACGACGGCATCTCCTTCGAGGACATGGACGGCGGTGTCGTGCGACGTCACCCAGGGGCTCGATTCCGCAAGAGACTGAAGATTCCTTTTGGACGAAAAACGGACGTCGACCCCCCCTACTAGAGTCTTCGCAAAACTTCCGAATCCAGCGTGAATATCCCGGCGTCTGTTTTGCGGAAATCCGCGCGATCGCGCCAAATGCCGCCCAAGCGCGGCCGCTCGGCTGCCGAGGCCGAGGATGAGACGGCGCAGCTGCGCCGACACAAGAGCGCCTTCGAGGAGGCCATGAACGAGTTCCTCTGCCCCATCACCTTCTCGCTGCCCGTCGACCCCGTCACGGCGGAGGACGGCAAGGTGTACGAGCGCTCGGCCATCGAGGAGTGGCTCAAGCAGCAGCACAAGAGCCCGGTGACGAACTTGGCGATGGGCACGAGGCTGCTGCCGGCGCTGCAGGTCAAGAACATGATCCGCACGATGGTCGCCTCGGGCGCTCTCACGGGCGACAAGGTGGACGCGTGGAAGCTGAAGCTGGAGGAGGAGGGGGAGGTGGCGGAGATGCTGCGTAAGGCCGAGGCTGGTAATGGCGCGGCGATGTACAACCTGGGACTTTGGTACGAGTATGGTCAGAAGGGTCTCGCAAAGGACTTTGCCAAGGCGTTCGAGTGGTACAAGAAGAGCCACGAGGCTGGGAATGCAGGTGGGACTGGCTGCCTTGGCAGGTGCTACTTGGAAGAGACTGGCGTGCCACAGTGCCAGTCGCGTGCCAATACGCTGCTGAGCGACGCCGCCGGACGCGGCAGCAAATACGCGTGCTACCAACTGGGATTCGTATACGCTGATGGCAACTGGGGCTTCCCGAAGGACGAGACGATGGCGCGCCGCTACTACTCGATGGTGGCGAGCGCCTCGCTCGAGGATTGCACCGGCAACGCAAAGGAGGAAGCAGCCACATGGCTGCGTGAGCATCAAGCAGCTTGACTCGGCTTTGGCACGCCTGAGTGCTTCGTTGGGTGTCTCATCAGTGGCTGAGCTTCCTCACCTACAAACATGCTCGGGTGGGAGTCTGCGCATCTGAGGCATGTGCCTGTGAACTCTTGTGTGTCTCGAGGTCTTGAGGTACCCGTAAGTCCAAGTCTTCAAGTCCAAGTCCGAGTTGATACGGGTTCGACCGGATAAATCGAGGGGAGCGCTCCGCCGTACTTTGAGCAAGCAAGCTAGTTAGTCGAAACAACACAAGTACCTAAACGAGCGCAATCGAGTCGACCCCTGTAACCAGCGGAGTAGGAAAGGGTGGGCGGAGAGGATGATATGTTGCTTGCTTGCTTGCTTGCTTGTCCTTTGAGACGGTGGCGGAGTGAGCGCGGGGGGACCGCGACGAAACCGGACACTGTGGACTGACTGGACTGACAAATTTCATATGAAGATCGTGATTTACATCTGAAGATCGTGCTCGTGAGCGGATCGCAATGATGTCGTTGCGGAGCGGGCGTAAACCGCGTCGTGAGCGTTTGTGCGAAAGCGTCGTGTTGAGCGGCGAGTGCCGCCTTCCTCGTTGTGCACCGGCGTCGCGATGCCGCCCAAGCGCGGCCGCGCGGCTGCCGAGGCCGAGGATGAGACGGCGCAGCTGCGCCGACACAAGAGCGCCTTCGAGGAGGCCATGAACGAGTTCCTCTGCCCCATCACCTTCTCGCTGCCCGTCGACCCCGTCATCGCGGAGGACGGCAAGGTGTACGAGCGCTCGGCCATCGAGGAGTGGCTCAAGCAGCAGCACAAGAGCCCGGTGACGAACTTGGCGATGGGCACGAAGCTGCTGCCGGCGCTGCAGGTCAAGAACATGATCCGCACGATGGTCACCTCGGGCGCTCTCACGGGTGACAAGGTGGACGCGTGGAAGCTGAAGCTGGAGGAGGAGGAGAAGGTGGCGGAGACGCTGCGTAAGGCCGAGGCTGGCGAGGGCAGGGCGATGTGCAACCTGGGGAATTGGTACAAGCGTGGTGAGAAGGGCCTCGCAAAGGACTTTGCCAAGGCTTTCGAGTGGTACAAGAAGAGCCACGAGGCTGGGAATGCAGGTGGGACTGGCAACCTTGGAGGGTGCTACTTGCGTGGTGTCGGCGTGCCAAAGTGCCTTGCGCGTGGTTCTATGCTGCTGGGCGAGGCCGCCGGACGCGGCAGCAATTCCGCGTGCTACAATCTGGGACGCGCATACGCTAAGCGCCTCTGGGGCTTCCCGAAGGACGAGAAGATGGCGCGCCGCTACTACTCGATGGTGGCGAGCGCCCCGATCGATGATCTCACGGACGACGCAAAGGAGGAAACAGCCACATGGCTGCGTGCGCATCAAGCAGCTTGACTCGGCATTGGCACGCCTGAGTGCTTCGTTGGGTGTCTCGTCAGTAGCTGAGCTTCCTCACCTACAACAAACATGCTGAGCTCGACGCTCGAGTGGGAGTCTGCGGTGCGCGCGCGCGAGCGGCGCATGAGGCATGTGCGCCTGTGAACTCTTGTGTGTCTCGGGTATTGAGGTACCCGTAAGTCCAAGTCTTTCATAAATCTTCAAGTCCAATTCCGAGTTGATACGGGTTCGACCGGATAAATTTACATATGAAGATCGTGCTCGTGAGCGGATCGGTATGATGTCGTTGCGGCGCGCGTGTCGGGTCGATAGACCGCGTCGTGAGTGTTTGTGGGCGCGAGTGTCAAGAACGTCGTGTTGAGCGGCGTGGGGTGGTGCCGCCTTCCTCCTTGTGCCCACCGGCGTCGCGATGCCGCCCAAGCGCGGCCGCGCGGCTGCCGAGGCCGAGGATGAGACGGCGCAGCTGCGCCGACACAAGAGCGCCTTCGAGGAGGCCGTGAACGAGTTCCTCTGCCCCATCACCTTCTCGCTGCCCGTCGACCCCGTCATGGCGGAGGACGGCAAGGTGTACGAGCGCTCGGCCATCGAGGAGTGGCTCAAGCAGCAGCACAAGAGCCCGGTGACGAACTTGGCGATGGGCACGAGGCTGCTACCGGCGCTGCAGGTCAAGAACATGATCCGCACGATGGTCACCTCGGGCGCTCTCACGGGTGACAAGGTGGACGCGTGGAAGCTGAAGCTGGAGGAGGAGGAGAAGGTGGCGGAGGTGCTGCGTAAGGCCGAGGCTGGTAAAGGCTGGGCGATGCAAAACCTGGGGAATTGGTACAAGCATGGTCTGAAGGGCCTCGCCAAGGACTTGGCCAAGGCGTTCGAGTGGTACAAGAAGAGCCACGAGGCTGGGCATGCAAGTGGGACTGGCAACCTTGGAGCGTGCTACTTGGTTGGTGATGGCGTGCCAAAGTGCCTTGCGCGTGGTGCTACGCTGCTGAGCGACGCCGCCGGACGCGGCAGCAAACACGCGTGCTACCAATTGGGACGCGTATACGCTGATGGCGACTGGGGCTTCCCGAAAGACGACACGATGGCGCGCCGCTACTACTCGATGGTGGCGAGCGCCTCGCTCGATGATCTCACCGGCAACGCAAAGGAGGAAGCAGCCACATGGCTGCGTGCGCATCCGGCAGCTTGACTCGGCTTTGGCACGCCTGAGTGCTTCGTTGGGTGTCTCATCAGTGGCTGAGCTTCCTCATCTACAAACATGCTCGGGTGGGAGTCTGCGCATCTGAGGCATGTGCCTGTGAACTCTTGTTTTTCTCGAGGTCTTGAGGTAGTACCGTAGGTCGTAGTAGGTACCTCCGACCTTCCTACAAGTCTTCAAGTCCAAGTCCGAGTTGATACGGGTTCGACCGGATAAATTTACATATGAAGATCGTGCTCGTGAGCGGATCGGAATGATGTCGATGCGGAGCGCGTTTTGGGCGTAAACCGCGTCGTGAGCGTTTGTGCGAAAGCGTCGTGTTGAGCGGCGTGTGTGGTGCCGCCTTTTCCTCGTTGTGCACCGGCGACGCGATGCCCAAGCGCGGCCGCGCGGCTGCCGAGGCCGAGGACGAGACGGCGCAGCTGCGCCGACACAAGAGCGCATTCGAGGAGGCCATGAACGAGTTCCTCTGCCCCATCACCTTCTCGCTGCCCGTCGACCCCGTCATCGCGGAGGACGGCAAGGTGTACGAGCGCTCGGCCATCGAGGAGTGGCTCAAGCAGCAGCACAAGAGCCCGGTGACGAACTTGGCGATGGGCACGAGGCTGCTGCCGGCGCTGCAGGTCAAGAACATGATCCGCACGATGGTCACCTCGGGCGCTCTCACGGGCGACAAGGTGGACGCGTGGAAGCTGAAGCTGCAGGAGGAGGAGAAGATGGCGGAGTTGCGGCGGAGGGCCGAGGCTGGCGATGGCGCGGCGATGTGGATCTTGGGAGATTGTTACGTGCATGGTCAGAAGGGCCTCGCAAAGGACAAGGCCAAGGCGTTCGAGTGGTACAAGAAGAGCCACGAGGCTGGGAATGCAAGTGGGACTTACGGCCTTGGCACTTGCTACTTGGTTGGTGTCGGCGTGCCAAAGTGCCCCATGCGTGCCAATACGCTGCTGAGCGATGCCGCCGCACGCAGCAGCAAATGCGCGTGCTACACTCTGGGACGCGCATACGCTGATGGCCTCTGTGGCTTCCCGAAGGACGAGACGATGGCGCGCCGCTACTACTCGATGGTGGCGAGCGCCTCGATCGTTGATCTCATCGGCAACGCAAACGAGAAAGCAGCCACATGGCTGCGTGAGCATCCAGCAGCTTGACTCGGCTTTTGCACGATTGAGTGCTTCGTTGGGAGTCTCATCAGTGGCTGAGCTTCCTCAGCTACAAACATGCTGAGCTCGACGCTCGGGTGTGTGGGGTGTGTGGAGTCTGCGCATCTGAGGCATGTGCCTGTGAACTCTTGTTTTTCTCGAGGTCTTGAGGAAAGTCCGCTCGCAAGGGACGAGGCATTCACACTATTCATCAATTCACGCAGTGGAAGCTCCAGTCTGTGCCCCCACGCACACTCCACTCTCCAGTCCGTGCGTGCCCCCAAACCCGGATTCCCCAACCCGACCGCCGGCCAGCAGAGGCGTCGAGAGGCAGAGGGGGGCCGAATCGCTGCTCAAAATGGAGCAAAAAGGCGGTCTGTCACGCAAGGGTCGCGACGGCGTGAGGCGTCTAAACGGTAGAAGCTCTTGTACTCGCACCACACTGTGTACTTTGCATGTCATTTTATCGTTGACGGACAACGCATTTTTCAAATCTTCCCACGCCAAGAAGATTCTAAAGAGACGAGTTCGCTCGCCTCCTTGACGGACACCTGCACGCTCTCCTCAACCTGTTGCACGCGGCTTGGGCCGGGTGGCCGAGAGGCAGCGATGGCGGCGTCGAGGGCGGCGGTGACAGTATCGGTCCTTGACAACGGCATCACCGGCGTCACGCGTGAGCGCGCCGCGAACGCACAAGTTCCCTGCTGGTTGGAAGCGCGAGCTGTGGCACGTGGTGTGAACATATCAGCTGTGGCACGTGGTGTGAACATATCATCCGCGGCAACGAGGGCCGGTCTGTCGTCAGTGGTGCCGATTGTAGTGGTATGAGCTGTGATGGCACTGCCGCTGCTGCTGCTGGCCGCTGGAACACGACGTTCAGGTGGTGGGAGACGTCCAGGTGGTGGGGGACGTCCAGGTGGTGGGAGACGTCCAGGTGGTGGGAGACGTCCAGGTGGTGGGAGACGTCCAGGTGGTGGGAGACGTCGGGCCGGAGGCATCGCGCTCGTCAAGTCGGCATGCGGCAAGGCAGGGCGCGCAGACGCCCCATGTAGGTCATTCGACGACGTGAGACCTGCGCTCATTGCCGTTGGCGTCGCTCGGGAGAGTCTCCCGAGGGTAGAGCGCCCGCGCGACGACCTGGAACTATCAAAGCCTCCACGCTCAGTCGCAGCCGATGCATCCAACGCCGGGACCCCGGAGGACGGGCGAGAGTCGGCCTTCTTGCCATAGGCGGACATGTCTGATGGAGCCACTTTCTCATCTTCTTGCACAGAAGATGAGCATGAGGGAGTCGATGAGGTGGCCGCCACATTCCATAGTCCATCATCATCTTCTATTCTTCTCACTTTTGCGGCGGCGAAGGCTGCAGAGAGGGACTGACCTGCTCGTGCAGCGACGCGTGCTCGCTCGAGCTTCGCGGTCACGTTGTCGCCTAATTTGGTATCGAGCTTTGCGGCCGAGTTGTTGATACGAGATGGGAATGGGTCATGAGATCGCGTCCTCTCGTGCGCCGTTACGGGCGTCATCGCGAAGGTGCGACCTCTATCTCGTTGCGATTCTTTCCTTAGGTCAACATCGTCCGATGTGGGGGCTGTTGGGGGGGCTGCAGTTGTGGGTGCTGCAAGAGCAGCAGAGCGAGCGGGGGTAGAAGCGTGTCTGACCTCGACTTTGGCGAGATCGGTCATATCGATGCCCGAGTCGTCATCGCGTGGATCGTAGGGCCTGCTCGGAGTTGAGCCTTGCCCCAGCTTTGCACGGCGTCTGCGGCGCCTTCGAACCATGAGCACTGCAATCCCAAGCGCACAGGCCACATTCGAAACTCCCGCCATGATCAGAGCGATCAGCAGAAAGGACGATGAGGCGCTATCTTTGGCCAACAACGCTGCAGCTGAACTGGCGTCGAGCCGCTCCATGTCATCCGGCACAAGGACAGTGGCGACCTGGGGCGCCGTGATGCCCTGCACCTGCACGTTCGTAAACTGTGGGTTGGCGCGGAGGTTGTGTGTGAAGGAGGCGGGGGCCATCGCGACCATGCTGACGGAGTTTCTGATCTGGACGGCGGAGGTTGCGTCTGGGGTGACGATTCTGGTGGTCACGATGATTGAACCCTCCTCAACCTCGAGCGAAATGCTATCCGCGCTCACGCCAACCTGGGCGGCTACGGTGTTCTTGTATACGGCTCGCGCATTCACGTCGAAGTAGTCCAACGACATGCTGAGTGTAACGGCGAAAGAGACTTGCTGCTGCGTCACTGCACCCGGGTGGTACGGCGGTGGCGGCAGGGGGTCGGGCGGCGGTGGCGGCGGCGGAGGCGGCTGCCACGGCGGTGGAGATGGCTCAGGAGGGCGAGGCGATGGTGGGGGTGGGGGCGGAGGCGATGGCTCCGGAGGCGTACGCGGAGTTGGCGGTGTTGATGGGGGGTTCGGCAGCGAAGGTTGGGAAGGAGGAGGTGGAGAGGGCTCAGGTGGTGAGGGTGAGGGCGGAGGAGGAGGAGGGGGACATGGTTCAGGAGAGGGTGGCAGAAGCACGGGAGGTGCTGATGGCTGTGGGAATTGCGATTCTGGAGCTTGCAACGGTGGAGACGGCGGCGGGGGTGGTAATGAGGATGGAGGCGGCGGCGGCGATGTTGACAGAAGCGGCGGCGATGGTGGTGGTTGTGGTGGTGACGGAAGCGGCTGCAAGGGCGGCGATGCTCGCGGGATGCGCGGTCCACAGTCGGTGCAGTCGGTGCCGTAAGGACACGTCGACGACATGGCGCCGGCGCCGCCGTCGCTACAGACTGGGCTGACGAAGTCGCACGTGTTCGAGCAGAGAGCAGAGGGCGGTGAGGGCGGGGCCGCAGGAGGTGGAAGATTCGGCGTGATGCCCATATCGAGTGCTGCCCGCATTGCATCAAGCCCGGACGGACTGAGCTGAGTCTGGATGTTGAGCCCCACGTTGAGAGCTGTGCTGTCAGTGGACCCGGCAGTAACACTCCCGATGGCGGAGGTGGCGCTCAACACGTCGTTCGTGAGCTGACCAGCGCATGCTGCCACCACCACCATGTCAGCCGGAGTAGAAGTAGGCGCAGAGGCCGAGGGGATGCATGCATCGCCTTGTACGCCAACGGATGCGAAAGTTGGGGGCGGCGGCAGGCTCAGTGGAGGTGCAGTCGGCCGGCTCGGGGAGTTGACGAAACCCCCTGGAGGGAAAGGTGGGGCCGACGGAGGGCTGGGTGGCCTGCTCGGCCGCGGCCTGCTTGGTTCGGGAGTGAACGGTGATGGCGGCGGCGGCGGGAAAGGCGTGGGGCTCCGCGGTGGAGTGACTAGAGGCGTCGGAGGGGGTGGCGACGGCGGAGGCGGCAGCGGCGGCGGCGGAAATGGAGGCGGTGGCCTTGGCGGCGGCGGCGAGGGAGGGGGTCGGGTAGGCGGCGACGGCGGCGGGGGCGACGGCGGGGGCGGCGAGGGCGGGGAAGGTGGGGGCGGCGGCGGCGGAGGCGGGGGCGGCGGCGGCGGTCGA